>WPCG01019508.1_pt1 | contig 63754 bp, 55 predicted proteins | sample 5403311 | NCBI WGS metagenome assembly WPCG01 (sample SAMN12869467, study PRJNA574797) | sludge metagenome | isolation source: wastewater treatment of Control | place: China:Beijing | collected 2019-05-17
CTAAGACTAAAAAGACTTCAGTAGTTGATATTGTAGAAGACTTTAATTTAGATAGTCTTGTAGCTATTGATAGTAATTCAATTTTAGGTTTAGTTGAAGAAACTATGAAAGATCAGGTGGTAGACTTTGATTCTATTAATAAATGTATTCAAAGACTTGCTAAGATTATAGAAAATGAATAGGGGGGATGGTCGTTTGGAATTAAGTTTAGTAGATAGGGAAACTGGGACCATTCCTCTTTCAATAGGAACAGCTCTTGCTTTTGAAGCTTTATTTGGAATTCATCCCAATCCCCCAAAGCAAACGGTAAATATAAAAACTATAAATGAGATCTGGGTTAATCTTAAGACATTAACTCGTAATCTATACCAAGCAGTACCCACAGCTAAGACCAGTAGTTTAGATCTACAAGCCTGTATAGATTTGCTGTATTCTGAAATAGAACTATTCCCAGTTTTAATGGAGACTTACAAGTTAAACATTAAAGTAGTTCCTTATATTACATCTACCATTGACGTGGAATATGAATTCCCTAAGGCAGCCTTTAAGAAACCTAAAACTCCAAAACAAATAGCCTATCAGTATTTCGAAGATTATGTAGTTGAAGGTTTACATCAGAGATTAAAATCAGAGAAACAACCGTTGATTGAGGTCCATCGTAAACCGGAACGTATAAACCGCGCCGTAGCCTTTCTAACGCATTTACCTAATGAACTGCTATGGAAGGATCAGTTTGATCGTTTAGTGCTACTAGAGTCCCATACAGGACGTTTAAAGTCATATAACGAATGGTATACTAAACTACATTCTCTAAAACAATCTAAACCTATACCTTTTAATAGATTCACTTTACAGGTATTTGGGGATAGTGTTTTAATAGAACCACAAAACAGAATCATTAGAGGTCAGTTATTACAACTGGCTGAATCCCGTAGATGGTCACCAGTGACTACTCAGGATAAATTCTACCATGACATTACAACTCATGGAACTAAAGAACTAATAGAATGTTATCGTTTGTTAAGATAATACTCTAAGTGTAAATCATATACAGTAAAGTACAATTTAGGAGTTACCATGCAACAACAACAGCAAAACCGCCCAGCACCACTACCTCTCAATCCATTTGCAGTAATGTCTACTTGGATGTATGCTGATCCTGTAGAAGGTGCTACTAAGCGTCCTAACCTGCGCTTTGATGTAATCCGTAACGTTCCACGCATTACAGTTCGTACTAACGTTCCAAACGATTTAAACTATGGTCGTATTGAATTCAATACTGACCTTGCAACCTTTGCAGCAGCCATGGCTTATGGTCAACGTCTAGCTCGTGGTGAAGATGTTCCACAGGAACAGCGTTACGTATATCAAGATGACTTCGTAGCAGGTAAGCGTCTAGATAACGTAATGACCCTGAGTACTCTGATCATCGGTCGTGAGAAAGATTCAGGACGTATTTATATTGCAGTTATCAGCTCACAACAGCAACGTCCACGCATTAGATTCTTCTTTGGTCCTTCTAAGTTCCATAACATCCTAAATGGTGATGGTTCTCCTCTGAGTCCTAAAGATCTCTCCGATAGTTACGCACTAGGTTTCCTAGAGTCCGCATATAGTCTAGTTAAAACTCTACTAGTAACTGGCTTTGATCCGGAAGCACGTAACGTTGCAAACCCTGCAGCTATCCAACAACAAGGTCAGAATCGCGGTGGTAATAACAATTACCAGAATCGTCCACAGAATCAGGGCAGTGGTAACTCAGGTGGCGGTTTCAGTCAACCGCAATCCAACTTAGGATTTGATGATGATATCCCAGACTTCTAATTAAATATATACTCTCACTACACTTCCAGCGTGATGCCGGTTGTGTAGTGAGGGATTCAGCCCGTTAAACATAGATAACTTTGCAGAACTATATTACTTATGCGTAAACAAAAGGAAGAGGGAAAGCCGTGCAGTCTAACCACATAAAGTTTGTAGTAACAGAAACTCGTGGATCTGGTTTTACTGAAGTTACTGTAGAATATAAAAAGGAACGTGTAGCTTTCGGTACACGGGTCTATAGTAAAGTCAGACCTAATCATCCCATGGGTGTGTTCTATGAACTGAACGAATATCTAAAGTCATTACCTGAGACTACATCAGAGACTATCTTTGAATGTTTCAAGAACATGCGTGAACTGTATGATATGGACTTTGAACCAACTCATATTGCTAACGCTTTGAACAAACAAGTAATTGACATGTATGCTGCCATCGATATTAACAAAGCTCGCCGCTGGCTTAATACGATTGGTAATTTATACATTCCGCCCGATATTGAAAAAGCAATTACAGCAGAGTCCCGTTATACCAATCGGGATCAAACTTACATTGAAGAAGACTACATTGATAAAGCTACCTTTGCTTTATTAGTGAAACTCATGACTCCCATCTTCGGTGAGTACATGGATCAAACCACCGAACAAGAACTGTATAAGGAAACTGAAGCAGTTGCATTGTTAGCAGGAACATCATTAGCCCATTGGCCTTTCGGACATTACTATGCGGATACCAATGAAGAACGTCCTTCTGTAATGGAGAAACTAGCTAACTACATTACATTCTGTACTTCCGATAAAGCTACAACTTTAGGAAACCTTTGGAATGGACAAGCAGGAGTAGATATTCCAGTACACCTAAAAGCTAAAGTAATCGTAAGACGTTTAACCATTCTGAGTCTGAATGATCACACTATCAATCATTCAATAACTTCTAACATCTTTAGATATGTTAAGTCAAACTCAGAACCTACTGAACGTACTTCAGCAGAAGCTGTAAAGGATAAATATGGCGGTGCTGTATCTGAAGAAGATGATCGTAAGTCTTTCTTAGAAGAGTACAAAACCAAACAACGAGTTAGTGCTGGGGACATTGTAGCATTTAACCTAGATGCTGAAGACTATGAACTCATGGCTACTAAAGTAGATCCTGAGATTGATATGTCTAAACTGGAAGATTGTATTATTGCAATGGATACAGTCTCAGAGTTTGAAATCAGTCCTCATCAGGTATTACTAGCTCAGTGGGTAATGGCTAAAGCTTTCCCATCCAGAGCTTTTTATCATATCGATAAAAAGGCTGCAAACCATCTGGTAGCTGCAGCACAAGCTTTACTATGGCACTGGGGTTATGCTGACCTTGCAGTATTTATGCAAGTAGAACCAGTATACCAGGCTTCCTTAGGCTCAACTAACCAACTCACTCAGCGTAAAATGGGAACTCGTATTGCAGGTCGTTATAAAACTGATCTGGAAGAACATTTCCCACACATGCGACAAGGGCGCTTAACAGCTTCCGGTTCTCGCAATCCTCCTGAAAACATGGCCGCCAATGCCATCAATACGGTCTCAGCCGCCTTGAGATCTTCAGACTGGATTTATCGTGGACCTGATAAGCTTTACTTGGACTCAGAACAAGACTCACCAACTCGTGTTCTAGTGGTTCCAGTAAACAATAAGCACCGTTTAACGGAGATGGTAATTCATCTCTCAACTATAAATCAGTAAATAGGAAGAAACATGTTCGGATCAGTCAACCAACAAAAGTGTGAAGTTAAATACTTTGTGATGGTACAAACTGGAACCTATAAAGAGCAGTTCATCCGACCCTTTAACGTTAAGGCTACTAGTCAGAACGTATTGGATCTGGAAGAAGCTACTCGGGGTGGTATGAACTTGGGAGTTTCGGCGGTTCAGGAGATCGCATCTAGTATTGTAGCTCCAGCTGCTAATACTGAAGGAGTAACTGCAATTGAGAATGGTTGGGATTCCAGACGCTTCCGTTTCATTATGGTAGTTGAAGAAACCCATCCCTTCATCGGTTCTTCCAATACTCAACGAGTGTTCTTTGGATATACGGATCATTGTGATGCATCATTTAATCACCTAGATCCCAATATGCGGATTTACTTTAATAGTGAAACCGTAATTGCCAATAACATCGAACAAACCCCCATGGGTCCGGTTATGAAATCCCACCTAGTGGGAGCTAACCAAATCATCAGTCCAGTAGACGTCACTGCTGGTCCAACTAACATATATCAGTCAGCTTCTACTCATTTGATCCGTCCTGAAGATATCTTCAACTTAGGTCAAACTGAAGCAGTAGCTCAGAAACTACATTCCACTGGTATTATTAACGGACCTATTGATCAGTCAATTGACTATCGTACTCTAACTGGTAAAGGGGCTGATTACAAATATAGCCGCCGTGAAGATTCATCTCCAGTTAGATTCCTTTCAGGAACTCTGAGTGCTTATCAACATGCTGTTAAAGAAGCAGATGCTGACCATTTAGATGGCTTTAATGGAACTGGATTTGAAACTCTATTAGGAGAAGCCAGTTCTCATAGTTGTAACCAGAAACTCTCCAGTAATGCGTTCTTGTCAATTCTGCGGGAACGTTGCGGTTACATGGAGAATGGGTATGTTACTTTAGCCGATCTACAGCAGTGTTATCCTGAAACTAGTTACGATTCTGTAACCAAGTATTCTATGGATAACGGTCAGTCTATTCGCAAGATTAGCTATGCCGAGCATTCAGAGGTATGGGGAGGGGCTGATAACCTTTCCATTGCAGCTTCACTGATTGGTCAAACTGTTCCTTCAGTAATGATGGATACATTATTCCGTAGTATCAGTTTCTCTGTAACTAACGGTAGTGGTCCTAACCAATATCACATCGATATCAACCCTAACATGACTAAAACCATGGTAACGGTTGCCAGAGATATGATTCAAGGAAACATTATTGAATTCGAGAGACGTTTAAAAACTGACATCCTCAATATCATCAGTAGGGGTAATCAGATACCCTTCAGAATGGTAGTGTCTAGTGACTTGGCTGGGGAAACCATCATTGATATCAGTGTAGGTTCTGAAAACCTAACACGTTTCATTGCTCCAACCTTCAGTGACGCTCTAAGTGCTCCAGTGATTACACGGGATATGAACTTGGTTAAAGCCATTTCCAGTGATATGATTTACTTAGTGAAATCAGTAATCAATCCACAAGTAAACTTAACAGGACAGCAGTATAATCCTAATATGTTTACTACTTATGAACATCCACAGACACCTATCGTGAATCCAAACATTAACCAGGGAAATAATTATGTCGATCTTGGACTGCTATAAACCCATCCTAGAAGCGTTTAACTTCTCATTAACTGATGAAGATGCTTTATTAACTAAAATGCCTACAGGTACTGAACAGCCTACTTCCATTAATGGCCGTTTGCTGGTAATGCCTACTCCCAGTATCCTACGTAAAGGTATGGGTGAAAACCTGATTGCATTCCATCCACTGTCGGAATCAATGGCACGGGAAGCTACATCAGAAGTTCAGAAGCGTTTACAGAAACAAGCCAAAGCTACAATCGGTCATATGTTACTGCAAACTGCAATGGGGGTAATGTCGGTAGTAGCGGATCCCAAACTACATAAGAAGGTTCCTGTTAAACAAGCAGGTTTCCTGAAGACATTATCTGATCTGGATAAGGCTGCTGAGACTGTAATTACTCGACTGATGGCTGCTGCACTAAAACGTAATAAGTTCGTTACAGTATATCTGAAATCAGGTGGGGTAATCAATGGGGATAAAATGAATCGTATTACTACGATTCACTTCCCTTTCCTAGCTGATCTATTGAGTGATGAACAAACCATTTATGGAGTTAAACTAACTAAGAAGCAGAAAGCTGTAGCCATTAAGCTTTTTGAGTTACTGATTCCTAATGGCGTGGATCATAATGAATACTCAGTAGGTTCTAATTCACGAGTAGCTCCTTACTTCACTTCATTCGTCTTAGCTTATCATAAGGTAATGACTCAGCTTAATGCTAACATTAAAACCTATGGTAAGATTTGCGATCTTAAGATTCATCCAATTCCTTTGTATGATGAAGATATCGTAGAGCAGTTCGCTAAGGTTTATGAGGAAGTTCCACCACAGCGTTACAATATGGGTGGGATTGAAGAAGAGGAAGAAGTTGACGTTCCTTGGAATGAGCCAGTTGATGCTACTGTTAAAGCAGTTAAGGCTTCAGGTACTAAAGCACCTGCTCCAACTGCGCCAGCAAAAGCTACAACTCCTGGTACAGTATCGGCAGATGCTTTCCTGGCAGGTATGCGTAATGCTCAGCAACCGCAGTTTCAACCTCAGCCGCAGTTCCAGCCTCAACCGCAGTTCCAACCACAGGCTAATCCGTGGATGCCTGCAATGCAACAGCAACCCCATAATCCTTACCAAGCGGCTATTGCTCCAACTATGCCAGCAATGCCTCAACAGCAAGGTTTTATGAATCCCTTTGGACAGCAACCAATGATGCCTCAAGGTATCGGCTTGATCTAAAGCTAAAAGACGGCATAAGCCCCCCTCCTTAGGGAGGGGGGTAATGTCATGTATTTTTTAATCTTTACGAGAACTATGAAACTTAATTAAGTTGTCAATGAGTTGTTCATTAGGCTCTATTAAATAAGGATCTACTGTACGATTCAAAGGATCTCTAAAGGTAGAAGCAAATTCATGAGGATGATGGAAACCATTAACTCTAAGGTATATCCATTGTAGATTAGGCTTCACTGCATGGTGGGTTAGAAAACCATAGAAGTTACCTTCATACTTCCAGTACACTTGTAATTCAATTGGAGTTACAGTAACACCAACTGTCTTAAGGATATGTAAATGATCCTCAACAGTTGCTCTGAATTTTGGATCAAAGAACAATGATGAGGTCTTCTTGGATAATTCTGAAGCTATTGTAAAAGCCATAATGATTCAAAATCCTAGAAATGTTTTCAAGACTATATTACTAAAATGTGGTAATAATGTCTTAACTTTAATTTAACAAAAGGAAAGGGGAAGATGTCCAGAAGAGAAATTCCTTTGGAGCTTTTAGGACTGGCTGGATTAGATCCATTTTATGGAACTACACACGCCGCCCGTGGAGCAATGTTTGCATCTCAAATTGCTCAAGCACCAGTAGTCAACGGTTCTGAACCTCCAAGAGTTCTTACAGGGATGGAACTGCGTTTAGCAGAACATTCTTTTAATATCAAATTCCCAAAGGATTGCACCATCCTAGGAGTATTTAGGAAATTCACTCCAGGCTATGGTGAAGATTCTATCAAACATAACCCAGTAACTACAGTGATATATGAAGAGTACTACGATGTAAAGAAAACTATCGGAGTTATTCATATTCCTGAGTTCCTGCAATATCACCAAGACTTCGGATACCCATTAGAAAAGAACGAGGATGTATTTAATAATCTGTCAGTAGGTCAGAACTTTGAAGCTAATACTCCAATTGCTTATTCTAAGTCATCAGGAGTTAAATCTGGAGTTCACGGTATTGGAGTTAATGCTAATGTAATCTTCAAGAGTTCCCCTGGAACTACTGAAGATGGATTTATCTTTAGTAAAGAATTCCTAGAAGAAAAGATGTGTCCTAATACTTACACTACTGTAGTGGGTAATTCAGGGATGCGTAGGTTCTTCTTGAACTTATACGGAGATGATAAAAGATATCAACCTTTCCCTGATATCGGACAACGCATTAGAGATGATGGTGTAGTATTCGCTACTCGTAACCTAGATGATGATTTATCCCCAGCGGAAATGACTCCAAGAGCCTTAAGGGAATTTGATGCCACTTTTGACACTGGTGTTATTGGAGATCCAGGTGGGATTGTAAGAGACATTGATATCATCTGGAATGAACGTCAAAACCCTTCCTTTACTCCAATGGGAATGGAAACTCAATTAGTAAAGTACTATGAGGCTACCAAGCAGTACTATCAGGGTATCCTGGATCTCTACAGACGCTTCCAAGGCCGTCGTCGGGATAAGCTGGAGATTACCCCAGAGTTTAACCAACTCATTGTAGAAGCGCTTACATTCCTTCCTCAGAAAGCCGATCTGAGAGCATTAACTCGTACTTACCGTTTGGACCGTTTGGATGAATGGTACGTTAAGTTAACTTATGAAACTAAGCGAGTTCCTTCTAATGCTTGGAAACTCACATGCAACTTTGGTGGTGAGAATATACATTAAGTGCCATAAACAAAGACTTTTTAATACTCCTTCATGCAATAGTCTGAAATAAAGATAGAAGAGAATATTAATAATGCAGTATAAAGTCTTTGGTAATGATAAATATTTCATATCTTCAGAAAGAAAACTGTTCTATCCTAACGGTAGAGAATGCGAGCTCACTGTTAGAAACAATAAGATCAGGATCCATATCCATAATAAGCAGGTAACTGTTTGCTTAGACTGGCTTTGGTACACCTCCTATCTAGAGTGTAAATTGACACCAGAGCAATATGGGGACATTAATAACATATATTATCGACCTAAAGTTAGAGTAAATCTAATGCACGATCTAGAAGTAGAGATGTGTTTTAGACGTCCCATTTATTACAAGGAGGGGTATCGAGTAATACCTAACTTTACGGATTATGCAATAAGTAGACGTGCCGGCATCATATCTACAAATGATGGCAAGGTGTATTTACAGGAAGGTGGAAGTACCAGGAATAGTAACGGTTATCCCACTGTCAACCTGCCTGGAGTTATAAGGACATTGCAGATACACCGTTTAATAGCCTTAGCCTGGATTCCTAACAATGAACCTCAAAGATGGCAGGTTAATCATAAGGATGGAAATAAATCCAATTTTAAGATATCTAATTTAGAATGGGTCACACCTTCCGAAAATAACCTACATGCCTGTAGAACAGGATTAAGAGATGATGTGATCCCAGTTAAAGTCTTGGATATTGAAACATGGAAGGTTAAAACCTATCCATCCATGTCTGACTTACAGCGAGAGTTAGGTTTCGCACCATCGACGATTAAGACCCATATAGAGAGAATCATTAGGAGTGGATTATTAGGTGACCGTTATGAGGTTAAATATTTGGACGATGACTCCGATTGGTTCTATAAGGAAGGAGAAGAAGTTACAGTAGGTCGAGCGGTTTGTAGAGTCACTGTAACTAAACCTTGCGGAGAGTCTGTAACTTATTCTGACTTCTATAAATTCAAACAGGATTATGGAGTCTGGAACTGTCCCAATGTCGACCGACACATGGAGAGAGCTAGAGAACTTCATCCAGAACATAAGTTTGAATATGAGAGACTATATGGTACACGTGAAGTTCAATGTCTCAATATCGAGACGGGTGAGATCATAACTAGTGAGTCTACACGTGACTTAGCGCCTCTAGTCGGATATAGTAGATCCAGTATTAGATCTCTAATATTAAGAGGGGAGCTTTCTTGTAGAGATGGTTTTGCTTTCCGTTATTCACGGGAAGGACCGTGGCAGGAAGGTGAGTTTGAAGAAGTAGTTCCTAGAGGCAGGCGCATCTGTGCTAGGAATGTTAAAACCGGTGAAGTATTGGAATTTAAATCGCTGAGAGCAACTGCAAAGTATTTTAAATTTGATAGATGTGTGGTTAATTTAAGGATTAATACAGATCTACAGTACGGTGACTGGCTTTTTGAAGATAAGAAATAAGACTTAATGTAATGCCCGCTTAGCCTGCGAGGGCTAAGGGAACGATAACTAACTGACGGGAACCCGCTAAAGCTCTATACACTAACTCAACATAGAAATATAGTTGAGGGCTGGAAGTAATTACTCCAGGTACAGTAAAAGAGATAGAGATGTTACAATGGGGAATCCGCATCGAAGCTCCTAAGGTTTTAACTATGGAGTGTGTTCAACGACTAAGGGACTTACCGCCCTGTACCCCTCAAGCGATTGGAGGCATTGGACTGAAATGTTCAATGGTGACTTAGGTCATTGGGAAATGTTATCCTCTCCTGTATGGGAGAAGAAGATATAGTCTCGACATTCAGGGAAAGCCTGAAGCTGCAGGTAAAGCTGCGTACATAATCTAGCGAGTTATGTAGAAGATATCGAAAGGAATTGCTTGTATGATTAAGCCACGGGCTGAAATGCCAGTGGATAAACACGGTAACATTGCCGATTGCGTAATCCATGGAGGTTCTACTTTCAAACGTGCAAACTTTGGAAGATGGTACGAGCATTATTGGAATGCCACTACACGTGACCTAATACAACGTCTACGGGTTGAATTCGGATGGGATCGTTTAAGTACTCCTACTAATGAGCAACTTAACAGTCTAACCGGTGAACAAGAGTCTTATGTCTTTGGTGAGGTTTCTGACCTATTAATGATCATGGCCCCTACACACCATGAAATCATTACAAGACATCCAGATAAACCTAAATACATTAAGGACTGTTTGAAGAAAGGCTATATAGAGATTTATACCCCAGCAACTGACGACGTCATTCCTATTGAAGTGGTGGATCAGATTCTAAAATCTAGGTTTGCGCCTCTAAGGGATACAGTTGACTTCATAGGTTTCGATGGACAGCCTAAGACTTCTAAAGATCCAATGATCATTGCTCCGCTACATTTAATGTTACTGGAGAAATTAGGGGATGACTGGAGTGCAGTAGCCTCAGTTAAAACTCAACAGTTCGGTTTACCGGCTAGACTTAACGCAGTTGATAAGTTCAGTACTCCTGGACGAGAAGCTGCGGTAAGATCCTTTGGTGAATCTGAGACTCGTAGCTTTAACTGTACTATCGGATCAATGACCACTAACGAGATGATGGATCAAACTAATAACCCAGACGCTCACATGTTTGGGATTGAGACCATTCTAACAGCGGAGAAACCTTCGAATATTGATAACTTCGTAGACCGTGTAAAAATTCCTTATGGAAACTCCAGAAGCGTGGGGGTATTAAACCACCTATTAGAATGTAGAGGTATTAAGTTTAAACATAATGAACCTACTACTGAAGATAGCTTCGACATTTAACTCGACAATGTAATATTATAGACACTGGAACCCTAACCTTTCTATAAGGGGGTTTTGGTGTCTTTTTGCCGTAGGGGTTTAATAGTGAGAACATATAAGGCTAGAGATCTGATTCATTTGAATCAAGAAGAACTCTGGAATATGCCATCAGAATGGCATAAAATCGAATTTGATAATGGGGAAACTGCAATTGTAAAAGACCGCTTAACTAAGCTTTCAGTAGCTCAGTGGCAGATCTTCAAACATTATGACGCGCCTATCCTTAAAGAATATCACTTAGGCTTAGATACTGAAGCACGAATCACTTCAAATTTAATCCAAGAAAACTTAAACCGAATCATTTGGGGAATTCATAGTTGGTCAGGAGAAAAGGAAGATACCGAACGAATCTCTAAACGATTATTCGAGGTTCATAATGGTTTCTATAATCAGACTACTGTGCAGCTAGAACCTTTCGAAGTGTCTATGGATGTAGTGGATGTACATGAGGTCTATTACCATTCCAAGATTCGTAAGGCTAATATAGAAGCAAAACCAACTGCCCATGGTATCGAGAAAGTTGCTTATGTCGAGATCATGGACGTAGTTAATGATTCTAAGGAACTAGCGGGTAACGTAATCATTGAAGGAATGCGTTCTGGTACTCAGAAGAAAGATGGTTTCCTGCAAGCATTCGGTCCTCGTGGTTTCCCAACTGATATTGACTCCAGTATCTTTCCAGAACCAGTAATGACTGGATACATTGAAGGACACTGGAAGTTTTATGATAACATGGTTGAATCCAGGTCAGGAACCAAAGCTCTGCTATATAACAAAGAGTTACTAAGAGATACTGAATACTTTAACCGTAAGATGCAGCTCATTGCTCAGTACGTAGCTAGATTACATCATGAAGATTGTGGGGGACATCTATTAGAGTTCCCCATCATGAAGACTAACTTGAAAGCTATGGCTGGAACCTATTATGTAGATCCTGAAGATCAACAAACTAAATGGTTCAAAGGAAATGAAACTCATCTAATCGGAACTAAGGTTAAGATCCGTAATGTGCTAGGATGTATTCATCCAGATCCACAAGGGATTTGCTCTATCTGTTATGGTAGATTAACTTTCAGTACTCCTAAGTTTGCAAACATAGGGCAAGTAGCTGCGGTATCACTAGGTGGACCTATTACTTCAGCAGTACTATCCACTAAGCACACAGATGCAACTTCCAGTGTTGAGAAATATCAGCCAGGACCTTTGGAGATTAAATATCTAAGAGAAGGTAAATTAGAAGAGACTCTGTACTTAAGAGAAGAAGTCATTAAGCAAGGTTGGACTTTAAAGGTTAAAAGATCTGAAGTTCAAAACTTAGCTGACATTCTAATGATCAGTAACATTAATGATTATCCAATCGAAAGTGCATCAGAGCTTAATAAGATCTTGTTACAAAAAGAATTCCCAGATGGGACTTCTAAAGCAGATATGTTAACCGTATCGTTATATAACCGTAAAGCCAGCTTCTCTACTCCGTTCCTTAAGTATCTTAAAGAACAAACGTGGGAGATTGATGAGCGGGATAACGTGGTAATTGACTTGAGTGGTTACGATCACCGTAAACCATTCTTAACTTTACCCAACAAGCACGTTAACATGTTTGAAGTCATGCGTCGCATTCAAGCTTTCCTACACTCAGGTACAGAATCTGGTGGTATCCGTACAGATGTAAGGTCTGTTGGTTATATTGGAAAGTCATTCCTTAGAAACTATAAGGATCCAGTAGAAGCATTAGCTGCAACTATTGGTCTATTGAATGAGAAGATCTCAATTAACGCTTCACATTGTAGTGTATTAGTATATGCTATGATGTCTAAAGTTAGTCCTGTTAAGGATTATACTTTACCTAAGCCTGGTATCTCTGGATCATTTGAGAAATACAACACTCTAATGTATAATAGATCATTAGGTGGAGCTATGGCTTTTGAGAAACAACACTATCTATTTAACCAGCCTTCATCATTTATGGCAACTAACCGTAATAACCACCCTTATGACTTAATCATTACAGGGGGAGTGAAGGCTTCATAAGGAGTTAAAAGGTTAATCTGATAGCCCCTCTCCCGTTAAGGAGAGGGGTTTATGACGATCCTTTTTTATTGCATGTCTAAGATCAAAATTGAAACTTATACACATGGATGTCGTATTACGGGATTCAATGAATCTCAGTTAAGGAAGTTTGATGGATATCTTAAGAAACTAACCTTAAGAGAAGTAGAAAGAAATCCTCGTACTGGTGAAATGGTACTGGAAGAGAAGAAAAGGTATTATGGTATAACTGCCGATTCAAAACAGCTTTTTATCCATGCACAGTGTTTAGATGATTTCTTAGAACATTTAGAAAATGTAGGAATTAATGAAAAAGAAGTACAAATAATTCCTACTATTATTCCTAAGGGAATTAAAGCGGAATTTAAGCTTTTTGATAAGTATGAATTGAGGGATTATCAAGAAACTATTATTGAAGACTTTGAAAGACCTATACATTCTCATCGAGTGGATTTATACACTGGATACGGAAAAGCTCAGCCTTACAGTTCTAAGATCTTATCTCCTACGGGCTGGATTAGAATGGGAGACATTAAGGTCGGCGATACCATCTTAACGGTCGATAATGATAGGCAGCAAGTTACAGGCGTATTCCCTCAAGGGGAGAAGGATGTTTATTTATTAACCTTTGAAGGAAAACGTAAAGCTAAGGCTTGCTTAGAACACCTCTGGGACGTTACAGGTGACACGTTAGATGAATCTGATACCGTTACCACCCAAGACCTTATAAAAGGCCTTAGAGACGGTCATAGAAACTTCTATGTAGAGTTACCAGACATCCCTTCATTAAATCTCCCAGAGAAGGTTAAATTATTAAAAATTGAATACTTCTCAACAGAACCCACTAAATGTATTACGGTAAGTGGACATGAGAAACTTTATATCACTGATGATTATATAGTAACTCATAATACTCTAACTAGCCTTGCAGCATTATCACGAATTAAGACTAAGTTCGTAGTAATGATTCCTCCTAAGTATTTTGGATTATGGACTAAAGCTTTAGATGAAACCTTCAAGAATATCCAGGGACGTTACATTACAGTTAGTGGTTCTGATAATCTAAAGAAACTCATTAAGAGAGCTTTGGATGGTGATCTAAAAGGAACTGATATATTCATAATCTCTAATACCACCTATAGAGCTTTCATAGATAACTTTGAAGCTCATGGTGATTCCATTAAAGAAATGGGATATCACATTACTCCTTTAGATTTCCATAGAGTCTTAGGAGTGAGTTGTCAGATTAATGATGAGATTCAAGAAGACCCAGGATTATTATTTAGAACTGATTTATACACTAATGTAAATACCCAGATTTATTTATCAGCCACTCCCTTTACAGGGAATGACTATGTAACTAAAATGATTAATAAAATGTTACCGGATTCTACCAAAGTTAGATTACCGGATTATAATGTATTTATTGATTGTATGGGTTTGGTGTATTCAGAACTATCTATTAAACCTGCTCACTATCTAGCCCCTTATAAGAATACTTATAATCATGCTAGGTATGAAACCCAGATGTTAAAATCTGCTAAACGTACTGATCGTTACTTTAAAATGATTAAACGGATAGTAGACGGAGTTTATATTAAAGATCGTCAACCTGAACAAAAGATATTAATCCTTTGTGCTACTGTTAACTTTATCCACTTGTTAGTAGAGTATCTAAGAGATCAATATCCTGATCTAACAGTACATGAACACGTCAGTGGTTCTCCTTACGAGCGTCTAAAGGAAACTGATGTAATCGTAAGCACTATTAAGTCAGCCGGTACTGGTGTAGACATTGCAAACTTAAGAGAGGTAGTATTATGCCATGCTACTGATTCTAAGAAAGATAATCTACAGATCTTAGGACGTACTAGACCTTTAATTAAATATCCAGATGTAACTCCTAGATTGACTTATCTAGTATGTGAGCAGATCCCTCACCATATTAGATATCATAAGAATAAACAATCTCACTTTAAAGGAAGAGTTAAATCTACCGTAATGAAGCGAATTAGTTAGAAATGATTATAACTATACATTACTATCATGAAGTCTAGATCACCCAATAGGAGGTTATCATGGATAAAGACTTTGTACAGGGCTTAGTAGTTGCCGCAGTTGTAATTATCGGCATACTGGTAGCCTTCGGCTGGGTCATGAACAAACTGATCATGGTCCAAATGTAAACCGTAATCCCCTCTCCTCCCGATCCTTTAATTAGGATTAGGAGGGGAGGGAGTTATGCTGTCTTTTACTATTAGTAACGGATAATGTAGAGTTATAAAATGACTGCAAATAAAAACGACCGGAGATTGAAAGATGTGTATCACAGAGAGATTTGAAAATTGGGCGCTGGGCTATTCCGGGTGTGATGGCGGAGATCTTGGAAATTCATCAAGTCCGAGCACTTGGGTATGTGGTATAGAGTGGGGTGGTGGCCATACTCCAGAGACGTTAGTGGCTCACATGGAAGAGGATGTGAGTCACGCGCCAAGAGGTTATACGGACTGGACAGAAAATTTAGCCTACATCTTTAACTGGCAAGTAATGAAGTTACTTTCAGCTATCAATGGTGGCTCCGTTTCAGACTATAAAAAATTCGCAGAGACAGTCAAGCCATTTGTTGAAGGCAGCTCCGGCTACTTCAAAATGAACCTGTACCCTATAGGCTTTAAAGACACTAGTTATGCTCGGTGGCATGATAACTTTTCAAGTATTACAGGCTTCCAGAGTAAGGCTGATTACCTTGAGTGGTGTTCGGCTTGTCGGTTCCGTGAAATTCGGCAGTGGGCTAAGTCGGCGGCTCCAGAATTGATATTGTGTCTCGGAAAAACATATATTCAAGACTTTAGGACTGCTTTCCACAACGAGAACAGCAGTTTTTCTCACGAGATTATCGATGACCGCGATTTATTCTGGTGTGTCAATGATCAGGGATCAATCGTTGCGGTAATTCCATTTATGGTTAATCGAAATGGTTTGGTTAAGAATGTTTCAATTCAAAAGTTCGGTGAGCGAATATCGCAACTGCTAACAAGTCAAAGCACGCGACAGCCTAAATTTCCACCTAAAAATCCCTAAGAAAAACCTCTATAACAAATCACGAACTGTAATTAATCGACTGAACGCAGCATAACTAAACTCTCCCTCCTCTAGTCCTTAACGGGACTAGGGGGAGGAGAGTTATATAATCTTTTTTTTTTGCCTGTTATGAGGAAAGGGAAAAGGCGCATAAAAGGGATCCCCGAAGGGATCCCTAATACGAGGAGCAACACAACACTAAACCAACAAAGGAGAAAGAATGATGTCCAAATCATCCATAGTATTACACACTATTCCTTAAGTAGTTTATTAATGTTGGCTAGTGGCTTGGTATTCTCTGCAATTTCCATCATGAATCTAGCTTCACTGAAAGGTAACTCCATAAACTCATTATAACTTAAACCAAAGGCATCTTTTACATTATGTAAATGATACTTGCGTATCCAAGAGCGTCTAGCTCCCCCTTCTACTGGATCTAGTTTAGGATGATATCTAACTAAATTCAAAGGATCTTCTAACTCACTTGTAGTATAGATACCATGATCTTCATAATAAGCTTTACGAGTAACCATTTCAGCCATGACTGGTCTTACGGTTCCTAAAGTATCTTTTAACGCATCCAGCTGGGAACCCCCTACGGGCTCCCTTAATCCAAAACTACTTAGATTTATATGTCCGTTAGGATCACTAAAATCTATTTGTAGTCTAGATATTTTTGGATCTGGATTTAAACCGGTAGTTCCTGAACTTTCTGGCCCGCCAGTGTAAAAAATACAGGTATAACATCAATAGGTACTAGATGTGGGAAGCGGTCATTTAGTACACTACCTTGTTGACCTTTACAACTAGGACAGTCATGACTATACAAAGCTACTAAACCAATTAGAGACTCAGCACTGAACTTACTAACTGCTTCAAAGAACTCAGTCACTAATGGTTCCTTAGATAGTGTATTAGATAGGAAGTCTTTAATTACATCTTCATCATCAGAGATTAGTTGATCTTCTTCACTAGTAGCTTCATCATCACGTTCATAAATACCCTTGACCCATTGACCAAACTGCAAAGCTTTAGTTGCATGGTTTAAACGGTCAATGTAGCTACTGCGGTTACGACCTTCAGGACCTTCGTTAAAGATACCAGTAGTCATATCAATCAAACTGGTAACCCAACTATCAACATAAACCTTACGTTGGTATAAATTAGGAATACTCAGTTTAACGCCGATATCATTAAACCAGAATACTTTATCATCACCTACACTGAATTCATCCTGATAGGCTTTGATTTCTTCTTCTGTTGATAGTCTTGAAAATCTACGGTCTAATAACCTACGTTGTTCTTTACTAAACTTTAAGTTATCGTAATGAATGATGTTAGACATATTCATTTTAAATTCAATAACTTCAGAACAGTTTTTAATATTAGCTACACAAGGAACTTTATAGTTAAACCCATCAGGATACATTACAGCAGCTAATGCGTAATGTAACAATGGTTCATCCAATACACTAATGAGTTCTTCTAAGTCAGTAGGAGTGGTAAAGTTAACGTTAGCTGCAATCACACAGTTTAAAGCTAGTTCAGAAATGGTATTAGCTGCAATAGCAGTATCATTACCAAAGGCTAAACCTTTAGTCTCCATTCCCAATTTAACCTTATTAGCATCGATCTGAGTGATCATTGTTACAATCTCGCTAAGAGAAGGTTCTCTTAGACGTAACCATAGACCAGAACAGGGTAGCATGATATCATAAGTACCGCCACCACCAGTTTTACGGGATAAGTAACTTAACAGTTCTTCTTTAGAATAACGACGATTCTTTTCAATGCGCTGCTGAGGACGACCTGGACGGATTAGCTTTTCAGGGTCATTAGACTGAACACCTTGCATCCATTCTGAATCCGCTCGCTCAGTAGCCTTTTGAGTGGTATCATTAGAGGAACCGTAATACATTCCAGTCATCAAAGCTTCTAGCCAATCTTTATCAGCCTGACTGAGTACAAGATCATCAGAAGTCATTTTATTCAATAGGTCATTATAACCATTTAGAATAGCCTGAACTGTCTTTTGGTTCTCTGCAATGAAAGCAATGTTAAACTCAGACTGTTTGGATTTAGAATCTACCCGAGTAGCAGTATCCCTAGTAGCTCTGAAGTTAACAAAAGGTTGCTCTACCTTAATAGTTTCAGTAGGATCTTCTAGATTAGAAGCAACTTGTGCAATAGTAGTTTCTTGGGTTACAGGTGTAGCATCTACTGAAGGTAGAGTATCTTCAATATAGTCTTCTTCAGTCGTAAGGGGAGGTTCTGGTTGAGCTACTACTGGGTTATTAAAGTCTTCTAATGTATCAGTAACTTCTGGTTGAAATCCAGGAGTGAAATATTCAGGGATATTATTCTGCGACATCAACGGTCTCCTCACCTAGAAATACAGCTTCAGTATCAATGCCAGCTTCTTGCATGTGATCAACCATGGCTAGTAATAGAGGTTGAACCGCAGATTCCATACAGGTCTGAATCTGGGAATAACCTAATGTCAGATCACTCACTAGTTCCATATCTTCCAAACCTGGGTTACCAGTCTTACCTACATGACCTTGCTGTAGAGTTTGAACTGATTTAACCAGTTCTGCAATTTCATTGGAAGCAGTAGCTAGGTTATTAGAGAAAGCTGTAGGATCACTAACTTTAGATAGAATAGTTTCTTTATGCTGCATAGCTGGGATCATTACAATACTAGTTGCAATCACGCTAGCATATGTGGCTTGATGTAATTCGTTTAGAATATCCCAACCTTGTTCCATTAACATGGCTTCTGCCATCTCAGCTGATTTATCAACGGCTAAGTCAAATTCCGCACGGACACTTTCTGCAAGTTGTGTTTTATTAAAATTCATTATAATGCCTTTGTTGGAGTTGATCTACAAGTTGTGTTTTATTAAGATTCATTTTGACATGCACCTCTCCATGAATGAAGAGGATTCCTAGCGTCACCACTAGGGTTTCTGTTTCGACGAGGTGCCTTACCGCGCAAGAACTCTCCACAGACTGACACCGGTTGCCCTACCGGTGGTTAATGGTTAAGCAGAGATCACGCAGACTTGACCTGAGAGGTCCTTAGAACTTACTGTGACACGGTAGAGTTCTAGAGTTTTCTTCTTAATGTTGATAGCAGCGTTAAGATCTCGGTCGTGTATGTGATCACAATACGGACAGTCCCAGAACCGTTCAGAGAGTTTAAGTTTCCTGTCCAGTTTCTTTCCCGTGACGGAACAAAGATGTGAAGACGGGAAATATGAACCCATGAAGACCAGAGTAGTGTGTTGGGACTCATTGACCTTATACTTCAGTTTATCGAAAAATGAGGACCAAGAGACATCTGCGATTGCTCTGGACAGCTTACGGTTCTGGATCATGTTGGCAACTTTAAGACCTTCGACTCCGATGACGTGGTTTTTGTTCACAAGAGTACGGGTTGCTTTATGTTGCCAGTCATGACGACTGTTTACTATCTGCTGGTGTATTTTAGCAACTTTAATGCGTTGCTTGGTGTAGTTAACAGAACCCTCTTTACGACGTGAGAGGGTTTGTTGATGTCGACGAAGTGTTCGTAATTGATGTTTAAGCCACCTGGGGTTATCGAGCTTTTCTCCATCGGAGAGTGTAGCGTAGGTTGTGAGTCCTACATCAATACCTATATGTCCCGTACCTGTTGTTTTAGGAGGAGTATATTCACAGACAAATGAGACGTAGTATTCATCAGTAGGGGTTTTGGATATAGTTAGTGATGAGGGTTCCGAGGGGAGTTCTCTCGACCAGACAACCTCCATGGGTTCATTAGACTTAGCGATGTATAGTTTGCTGTTCTTAATACGGAAGGCAGTCTTCATGAGTCGGAAGGACTGATGATTTGTCTTCTTCTTGAACTTGGGTTTACCGAGGCGATTATTATATGTTGCCTTTAGTGAACGGAAATAGTTGTCGTAGGCGCTACCTAGCGATAACATTGTCTGTTGAAGGGCGACGGAGGAAACCTCACTAAGCCAGAGAGAGTTAGGGTTGTTACGGTGTTTATGAACTCTTAGACTCAGTGTATTACCGGACACGTTAGGTGCTGATATTGTGTCTAAGGCGTTATTTTCTTTAGTCAGGATGTAAGCTTGATACTCCTTTTGTGTTTCAGCTAGAACCGTATTCCAGAGGTACCGACAGCAGCCGAAGGTTTTAGCAAGAAGTTCTTTTTGGGTCTCTGTTGGGTAGATACGAAACTTATAACCCTTCTTAAAGGACTTTTCAGTTGTAGTCATTTTGCAGTCCTTATAAGAAGGGGCTATTAGGAGAGATATGCAAACATACTAGTTAAGATTCATTATAAAGCCTTTATTTGGAGGTAAAAATATATTAACCTATAGGTTGAAGGTGAAGGGTGAAAAGATCCAAACCATCCCTAAGTCGATAGAGACAGTTCGGATCTATAGTTTCATTCTAATTCTAGGATTTGGAAACAGCCTTGAGTTTCAGATTTTAAATCCTTAGCTACAGTTTCAAAACTAATTTCCATAGGGTTTAATTCTAAAACCGGAACATTCAACACATCGCAGTGAATCTCCCCGGTTGATCTATTAATATATAAATGATAGGGAGAGTTATTATGGACTCTTAATGCGATATTGGATGGCGTTACCCCATGTGCAAATATGTGACCTATAACAGAGATTAGCTGATCTGAGTCTTGAAATAACCCATTGGATTTAATTAAAGCTTCCTGCAATTCTAAGATATGTTTGGGTTGATGTCCGAAGGATTTAATATATAGTTTAACCGGAGGCTTACTTAACTCCTGCAAGTTACCAAATACGACATTAAACACATCATTCAAGGAACTGTACCTTAAGTTAATACTAATGTGCTCGGCTTTATGTCCGATAATTCTATATTTAAAACTCCGCTGAGATTTATCAATGACTAAGTCAGTTTCAAACTTATCACATTTAATGTTAAATAGAACAGTGTGCAATAAACGATTAACACTGATGTCATATTTATGCTTACTGATGCAATATTCAAATTGGGAATGACCTAATTGGAATTCATCTGTTTGTTCTACATGATATTTTAGAATTGTGTAATTGACAAATTTCATTATTTATCTCCTACCTATGACTCGCCCTTAACGTTGAGTGAGTTTAAAAATTTAGTGTACAAATCTTAAGCTACTTTATCTCGGGTCATATAAGCTTCCAGCATAGTATCGAAGGAAACGCCCCCACGAGTTGTTTGACAGAGTTCTACAGCGTTAGTCTCCCCACAGATTAGGTTAACGCCAAAAGCTCTCCTAGTGGACTCAGAGATGTTCTGAATCATAGAGAACTCCATCACTAATGTTTCCCGTCCAACATTAAGAATTTGACTTACAGTTGGATAGGTACTGACAATCGATATCTTCAAATAGATTCGTTAGATCTATTCCGTTCTTATAAGAACTGCTCTAGGTTTTCCCTAGAAGTCGAGACTATATCTTCATCCTCTTAAGAGGAGCTCCCCGTTTCGATTTAAGGGAATTACATTAAGTTAATATCACTTAATGACCCACCACTTGGCTCTACTCTACTCACTTTAATTCACCCGCTCAGATGAACCATTCGATTTTATACGAATGTCATTATCCCTGCCCATACTAAACCAGGGTGTAGCTTTCGATCATGTTAAAAGTTGTAATGCGTCGCCATCTCTAGCGAATCCTTCCTCCGGTTAACAACATACTGCATATTGAACTTATAACGCATGTTGTTAGGAGTCCACGGGATAAACTCTCTGACAAGATCTATCAACCGTCTCATGTTTGTGGCATTTAGATAAATTCTGTAATGGTCTTGTTTAGCAAAACCACTCTTCGAGTCCACATGGATTGCTGATTCTAAGCCGAACTTCTGGTATAGTGCATTGGATATCAATTGATTCTCTTCTAGTCCGAATCTCTGACTATTGAGATATCCAAATCTAGAAATAGAACCACTTTGCTTCTGATGAATTGATAAACACCCATCGTCTAACCACCAAAATAATAACCCCAATGGATTAAGTAATTGTAGAAGATCAGCCAGTGAATATTTGTAAAAGTCACTTATGTTCGACATATTAGCAGTGGCAGAACAATATTCATAAACTCCTAGATTGGTTTGTTTCCTGCTAATAGAATATGTTCTACAATTATACCCCAGCTGACTCAGGATGTTCACTTTAAAGTTCAGGTAACTTAACTGATCTGTAGTGTGTTCGAGTCTGAGTGCAGCGTTTTGTGAGCTCAGAGAACCGTCCCCTAATAACATACCAGCAACAACGCCATCCTTAAGATGTAGTAGATTCATTTTATAATCCCGTGGAATAAATTCCAAATTAGTTTTAAGATCTTGTCAGAGATCATTGCATTACAAGTTACATGTGGAGTAAACTCCCGTAACCTTTTAACAATTTTAGTCGTTGGACCTTATCCTTATCTTACTTCACAGTAATACTTAGGATCTTGGCTGCTGGTTACCCAATTTCTAAATTTCTCAAACATTCAAGCTCTACCTTTCGGTACACTTTGTAGTATTTAGAACTCTAAGGGCTTTCCAGCAATTAAAGGAGTTTGCAAAAGTAGATTACTCTACAGTGGGACGTTAATCATCCAGGTCAGCAATAAAGGTGTAAATATAAGTAGCATAACCAGGAAACTCTTTAACGAGTTTTAGTCCTGAAGGTGCCATCATGTAAGCCGGTAAAGTAACGCATTGTTGTTCAGATAGATTCGTTAGATCTATCCCGTTCCCTAAAGGAACTGCTCATATTCTCATATGAGATCGGACTATATCATCTTCTTCTAGAGAAGGACACTGTTTTCGATCACTTGATCTACTATAGTCTCTGAACCTTGATCGTATCTTGTCTCACGACAATACTTAGACCCTTGGCTGCTGATTTTCTAAGATGGAAACTTTTCAAACATTCACGCTTGACTTTTCAGCCTACGTTGTAGTGTTCCATATATAAAGACGTTCCAGCAATTTAATGTCTTTGCTACTGGAGATCACTCTCCAGAGGGACCGTATACTAAACTATCTTGATCCAGCCGGATGCGGATATGCACCATTGATCTAGTTCACTAACTTGCTCATCGGAACTTGAAGCCATGACACAAGGATCTGGTCTATTCAGATACCAGAAGTGCATATCGACACAAAGCCTACGAGGGTTTGAGTTAAAGTTACGATAGTCTGAGTATTTAGAATATAAAGTAATATTACTAGCTAAATCATCAATCTGCTCGTCTAGTTGTTCTAAGCGAATTGAGTCTACTAGGTTATAAACTCCATATTTGATTTTATGCTTAGTTTGCATCTCCCGGTGCCAGTCAACGCCGACCTTATGATCTGCTTCAGGGAATTTAAGTTTACCATAATCTAACGTAAATCTAGCCCTTAAACCTACTGAACAATTCTCCCCCCATACTAGTTCTTCAACTGGTTCCCATTTATGTAAGATTTGCTCTTCATAAATAGGGTTCCCGTCTTCATCATCATCAACATGCATTAACTGAACGGTATCATTCTTAGGGTCTGATGTAAAGTAATAAGGATAGCTACCAGGACGTTTACTGGTTATTCTATCTAACTCTTTAAGTAGACTTTTTAGATCATCTTCTGACTTTAGTTCTTTAGATTCATCTACAGCAAGCTCTACACTTAAGATATAATCTAAACCGTAACTAGGTGCTTTACCGCCAGCCAATCTAGTTAAACGATAAGTAGACATGGCATCAATGCACTGGAATGATGCGGGAGCTGTAACCCAGTGCCATTGGTCAGAAGGATCTTTAGTTTTGTTAACTCCGGATACACTAACATTAGAACCTAAGTCTTGTTTATAATGAAAGTGTTTATAATGAGGAGGTAATGAAGGATCACTAAAGACTTCGGCTTTATCGATTCCGTAATAGTCTAAACATGCAATGATTTTGGACATATCGAAGTCCATGTTCCAGAAACTAAAGAAATCCGGTTTCCATTGATGTAAACGTCTAATACATTCAATCACTACGTTAGCTGGAGTTTCTACAACTTCAACTTCTAACTGAATTCCCCGACCTTCAAATAAAGCTTTAACTTCAGGAATGTTTTGAATCTCTTTAAAAGTCTCCCCTTTAACATCTTCAATATCAGATACCCACTTCTTAAGATAAGCTATATAAGCCCTATCTTTAAAGGTAACTGACATACAGATAATCTCACCATCCATGCCCGCTTCATAAACGTTAGTTTCAATATCGCCACCAGCTACAGTGTTAGGAGATATTAAATCTGGATAAGCTTTACGGTAATCATACTTCAAACAGTTCACTGAAGTAACATCGATTCCATATAGATAAGGACTACGAGCTACTTGTCTTGGAGAAACCCAACCAGGACTTACAAAGCCATTTATCTTACGTTGAATTTCATTGTTAAGTTCTCTCTGAGTACACATATAACGATCTAGGTTACGAACGTATTCAAAGTCTTTCTTATCAGTGTGATTCTGACGACCTTTCTGAGTTACCCAGAATGGTCTCTTATAGTTCTCAATCTTTCTCAGTCTAGGGATACGAGTCCCGTCCTTTAAATGAATCACCTCTTTAACCACATGTAAATCGTCTTTTCCATTCTTAGAGTTTACATGAGTAATATGTTTAGCTTCAATCCCAACTACATCTTCACGCTTGATGGATTTAAGTTCAGTCATTTAGATAATTCCCCACAATCCATTAAAAATCATAAGATCGGGAGTTTGAGTATTTTAAACATAACAACCTTATAGAATCTAATGCTGGCAGGGGATGTCAATGTATGTTACCTACAAGAATCAATAGTAAAATACCACAACTAATGAAAGATTACGTTGTGAAGTTAAGGGCGCTTGTAAACGATCCTAAAACAACACGAGAGATCGCAATTGCGTTCTTAAAAGAACATGAAACCAAATTACAAAAAGAAACAGGATTACATATTCACTTTTCTATTAGTAATCGATTAAATGCTTCAGCTTGGGGAACCTTGTTTACTCAGGGACATAACAGTACTAATAACGTAAGTATCCCTGAAATCAAACAGCTTACAGATCGTAACATTACTTCAGAAGACTTAAGTAATTTTAAAGTAGATTTAACTCGAATGAAGTTCTCGGGTAATTTACCTGAAGAACATAAAAGTTATTTGGAGCTAGGCCTAGCTTTATTTAATCCTCGATACAGATTTACAGATGAACAGATCACTGCGATCGCATTACATGAATTAGGCCATTTAGTTTCAGACTACCTACACCTAGGTGAATACGTATTGCTGAATCAATACTTAGCTAATGCTATTGAACTCTTCCAGGGGAATCCTGCTAAAGTTAGGAACGTTGAAATTTATTCAGAAGCTTGGCTAAAAGCTAACTTAAGCGAAGCTGAACTTAAAGACTTCATTTACGGACAAGCCGATGAAAAGACTGCAACTAGAGTTGCTTTATGTGCTGCTCGTAGAGTTCCAAGAAAACATATTACAGGTTCTGAATTTGCGGGAACTGTTAGAGAAGAGCAATTTGCTGATCTATTCGCTTCACGATTAGGTTACACTAGACATCTAGCGGCGGCTATGTATAACTTAGATAGAACCTTTGGTTCAGATGCACTTAAGCGTCCGCCTAGTGTAATATCCCGTGCTCTAACTACTTTATTCATGTTACCCTTTGCAATTCCAGCATTACCTCTAGTTGCCATGATAGCTCTCATTGATGATACACCTAATGATCACATCTTTGCTGGTAAATATCGATATGATGATGATAAGGAACGAATTATTAAATTTAGAAGAGAACTAATCTTCCAGATGCGTACTAGTACTAACGATAAAGAACGTAGTGGTCTAATGACCGATCTTAAAATGGTAGATCATTACATAGAACAATATAACAAGGTAACCCCGACTTTTTACGAAGCTGTTAGGAACGTAGTGAATTACAACTGGCGCAAACATGAACAGCAACATCAAAAAGAACGTGTACTAGAACAATTAGTTAATAACGATATATTTGTTAAGAGTTATAAACTCGCTTAAGGATTATTTAAAATGTCAATCGGGTATAATATTTCTAAGGTTCTGAAGACAGTTACTGATGACGTCAGTTCAGAACGTATGTTACGAGCTATCTTACTAGCTCAAACTCTAGCCTTCAGAGTTAGACTATCAGGAGCGGATAAGCATGATCTTAATCTGATCTGCGATGAACATCTTCCTGAATTACGTAAACTGGCTAGTTCCACTAACGAACATTTAGCAGTAGATACTAAAGTCATGGAAACTATCTTCATTGACATTGTTAAACTACGACTAGATCTCATCTATGGTGTTACTGATCCTGCTTTAATGCAGGCTGTAATTAATTCCCATGCCGCTGAGTTATTCTTGGATAACCAGGACTTGCTAAACTCCCGTGCTTTAGTCAATAAAGTTGACTTCACCAATATTCAATCTAACTTGAATGGAGTTATCGAACAGTCACAAGGATCCTAAGAAATGGTAATTAGAGTTAAAGACCTAAGGATCACACGTAACGAAGCTGAAGCTTTAATCGTTAGAGAAAAAGTAATTCACGATAAGGAAATGTTTGTAACTGTAGTTATGGCTAAACTAAAGAATGGTCATAAACTAGTGAGTTACTCTATTCCTGGAACTGAAGATCTTTTCGATGAAACTAAAGGTTACAGCACAGCTAAACGTAGACTGATTACAGAGATCATTAAATATGAACTCTATCGTTTAAAGTTTAATCATAGTTAAGGGGACTAAATTAAATGCAAGAATTACAAGAGTCTCAAATTGAATTAGCTAATGAAATTGCAACAGAAGATCCCATTCAGGAATACCTTCCAGAGAACGAGATCATTCCTACGGAGCAGTTGAAATTAGCCACTGTAGCTGTGGAAGAGTTAGTAGGAATTTATAACACCATCTCACAAGAAGGTGTATCTAGTCATGACTTAGCTGATATTAAGAACATTACAGATCGCTTAGCCAGAGCTGGCATGGTTCTACCTAAGCGTTATTCATTAGAGAGCTATTCTAAACTAGTAACCCCACAACGCAGTAGTTTGAATTTAGAAGTTTCAACTGAATCTATTCTAAATACAATTCTAGTGACACTTAAGAAATGGTTACAATGGTTAGTAGACTCTGTGACTAAAAGTATCAGATGGTTTAAGTCTGTTACTAAAGCTGATGCCTTAGCATTAAAGCGTATTGAATTTTACAATAATGCGGCCATTAGAGCTAAGACTAGTTATGAAGAAATGGTAAAACTCAATAACAGACCTTCTTCTGAAGCTCTAGAGCAGATTGAGAATATTACTAAAGAGAATCTACAAGACCCAGCATTACCTAGAAACATTGCATCTCTAGTAGCTTTTGGTGTACCTACGCCAAATCTTTTCGTTAAACGTGCACATAAAGCTTTAAATAAGAATTCAGAAACTCTATTAATGTTCATTGAAGACATGATTGATACTTTATCTGATGATAATTTATCTCCTATTGATAGATCTTTAAAAATCCAATTCACCAATACTGATGACTGGATTGAAAAAATCTATAAAGAGTTACAGGAGTATTTTGAAGTCAAAACGAAAGTTGATTACTTCTACAGTCATCCAATGATTGGTGAGAAGTTCTATGAGCATCTAGAGTCTAGAATTATTCCTAGAGAGTATTATAGTTACCGTATCGTTTATGATAACTACGTTAAGTGTGGAACTGCTTTAACTAAAGCTACCCGTTTAGCCAATAGTCTTAAGAATGATAACTTTGATGCTAGTTCATTTGAAAGACTCCAAGCTTTACTGAAGGATACTAGTGATCAAATTGACATGATTAACAAGACTGTGGATTTATTTAATCAACTTAAGTCTAGTTATATTAAAGTTTCAATTCTGTTTACTAACCAGTTCTTACAAATGGCTAAGATTTTAATGGATGATTATAAACCACTCACGGATCAGCAGGAAGCTAACTTAAGACGAGTGGTTAAAATTTTAGAAAAGATTTTTAAAGACTTAGGTTTATAATACGACATACTCCCCTCCCCTTAGAGAACCATTACGGTCTCTAGGGAGAGGGGGAGTTATGTTATCTATGGATCATAAAGATTACATTAATGTCATCTTCAATAGTTAAATCTTCATTAGATAGAACTACTAGTTTCTTCTTAATAGTCAATCTAACTGCTTCGTCTTCTAGAGTAACTAAATCAAAGTTACCTTCACCACCCAAACCTAATACGTCAATAGCCAATACGTGATCACCAGCTTGTGCTTTAATGCGACTGATGATGTCAGATACTGCAATAGTGCGTCTTTGGAAATGCTCATTGATTACGTTTTTAGCCGTATCAATTAGCATGGGCCTTAGAGTAGGGTTATTAAAGTCTTTCTGAGTCAGATAATACTTAACCGTTAAAGGTTGCTCTACTGGAATGGTAACAACCTGATCCTCTTGAATCTTAACTCTACAATCCCCGAAAGTATTAGTAGGATAGAGATACAGTTCAGTCATCTCTAATAGTCGCTCATTCAGATAATCAATATCGTTACTTAACCACTCTACAATGGTCATAGGGATTTCCCTACGATACTCTACAACAGGATCATCAGTGCCTAAGTAGAACTGACCATCTGCCATTAACATAGAGACCTCGTATTTGATATTACGAGGATCTACTAAGATAGGCTTACCGTCTCTTAACTTAGGTTGACCTGCAAAGTATTTAATCAGAGGTTGACCTTTAGAGTCTAACTTAACATCCCCTTTCTTAAACAGTGTAGTATATACTAAGTTACCATTAGAATCTAACGTAATTTCAATATTACCGTCACTATCACGTTTGTACTCATCTTGCTCATAACGATCTATTACATCATGATCCCATAATTCATAACTCTCAGGACCTAATACCGGTCTTGAACGTCTCCATAGTTTAGATAGATCATAACCTAAAGTAGTTACTAACTTCTCACGAGACACCACCATGAATCTATTGGATAATAAATGAGTTTGTAGTAAATCATCAATGTGATTACTAGAGTAATCGGCGGAAGCTAGATCGTTTACTATGATAGTTAATTCAAAGTCTACTTGTAAAGGAACTCTAAAGTTATTTTGAAATAGATTAAACATAGTAAAGTTACTAGTTTTAAGCTGACCCTCACGATTGATATCATGTGGAGATTCAATGTCTATTTCGTAATAGGTTAGTTTGTCAACTCTTTTTAGGAATTTAGAGTTAGTGGAGGCCCATCTAGATTCCCCTTCAGGTTGATATCCCAACTGAACGATAACGGAGTCTGGATAAATCTTAAATAAATTATCGGATTCTTCCAGTTCTACTATTAATTTATAACCAGTATCAGTCTTAGTGATTTCATAATCGCTAATGGTAGCTTGCATTCCGGAAGATGGATTGTCCCCTACGAATAGTTTCTCACTAATTACAGGATCATCTAAGTGATAAGGTCTCACATCGAAAGTATCACCTGTTGTATCCATTACAGTATAGAAAGGACTATAAACATAACGGTGAGAGTTAGTGTCTCTAACTATACGATCAGAACTAGCATTAACTAAACGGTCAATCTCAGTATCCAGTAAGGGTGTCACTTTACCATTACGATACTCATATAACAAAGAAGGCTTAATAGTAATTGATTTACCATTATCGTAAACGTGACTAGAACCTGACATTTGCTCTATGTCTAGAATCCATTCTGCCATGGTTAAACCTGCACCGGATACAATCTCTAAGGCTTTAGGTTTAGACAGAGTACGTGTAGCTAAGAACTGACGATTGGTTATATTGTCGATATTGGAGACTAGTTGATAACCTTTACGATCCACTGCATCTTCTAACTGCACGTTGGTAATGGGAATACTGGACTCACCTAGGGTATTATGAATCACGCGATCTCTTAAACGGTTTAAATCAATTTGATTAGCGCCGCCTTTAACTGTAGATCTTGCAATGGGGTTAGCAATAGAGAAAGTTTTTAAAGGGGATACATAAGTGCTGTTATCATCGATGGCGTTTAGTTTATAACTAAACTGGTCTGTTTGATATTCCCCTAATTCGCGAGTAACATCACCTTTAGTGGTATAGATATCAATTCTAATAGATCCACTAACCATTCCTAAGTTAGTATAGATAGCAGGAATACTGACAAAAAGTTTATTGTTAACTACTTTAAAGACAACTGTAACTTTTAAAGGATCATAAACTAAGTCAGAGTGAGTAGTGTATAGTTCTTCCCAGCCATTACCGACATCCATGAAAGCTCTAGCATGAAAGAAACTATCAGTAAAGACAAAGTCAGTTTGATATAAAGTAGCTGGGGCTAATGAATCAGTCATAGTAGTTAGTTGCATTTGATAAACTGGAATCTTAAGATTCACTAACTTACGACGATCCATTAATACCATATCCCATTCCACGATATTAGTAGTTAATGTTTCAATAGGACTAACGCTAGATCCATCAAAAGTAATATTAATTCCCCCATGAGGGAAAACATCAATGTGAATTGGATACTGCATAGTGAAAGTTAAATCTGCAGCTTTGAATTCTGTAAAGCGAGGAATGGTTAAACGCTTGTTTCCTAGATTACCATAAGGAACAGACTTGGCTATGATGTCATCATGAGATAAAAACAATTCAAATATGGTTCTAGCAGGGGAAGCAAAGCGACCCAAGTAGTCATCATCTGACATATGTTTATATAGATCATTATATTCAACTGCTAACTTAGGAAAGATAGATCTACTAATAGACTCCATCTCATCAATAGCCATTGCAGTTTCTACTACTCCACACTCCATCGCAAATGCAAATGGTAAAGTGGCATCTGGAATATCATAAGTATCTACCCCAGTGTTTAGTTTCTGATCTAATTCGTTATAGATCAAATATTGCATCATGGAAGGGTTGCGTCTTACATTAGCAATACGTTCTTTGAAAGAACTCATTCTTTATCTCCGTTAGGCTAGGGCACTACCAAATGTCTTAATTTGTGAATCATAATAGTGCTTCAATACGTGCCATTCTAATTCCATGTTAATGGGATTAATATAAGGATAGGCTCTTCTGGTAAACCACCTTTTCTCATGTTGTTGTAATTTAACAGTGGAGTTATTACGATAACCATCCCGCATATGAATGTTAAAAGTTTGAACTAAGTCGTTAAACTCATAAATTAAGATATGATCGTAATTGGTTAATCCCATAGATCTATAACTAAAGTTCAATTGATCATTAGCTGTGATGAATGGGGATTCAGAATGGTCACCTGTCTTATTCAGAATTTGACCAGTAGGGGCATTAACTAATACGCAAGCTCCAGGAGCAGCTAAGCGAGTAACGAACGTCATAGTCTTATCCATTACTAAACGATATATTCGAGTGTTAGCATCGAATTCATGCATTAGTAATAATTCAGGATAAGGCATAATGCGACCTTCCTTATTAAGACCCATATATACTAACCAGATATAATGTAGGTAAGTAATGGGATCTCCTATAATGTTTCTATAAGTAGCTTGTAAATCATAAGAACCATATTGATAAGGAACGTCATCAGGTATGGACATTACATCCCGGTAAACTCCAGGAGTAGTAGTTGCCATATTAATAGTAAAGTCTTCAAAGCCTGTTAAAGAGATTAGGTTATTAGAAAGGATTGGAATAAACGGATTTAACATGTCTACTCCAGGACACCAATCAGGTCCCATACTCCTGTGTAGGTCGGGGTCAAGGTACGCGCGCACTTTGCGTTCAATACTTTGAGGATTTGGGTTTAACACGGTAGAAAGCCGTCTATCCACCATACAGTTATTGTCGTTTAGATTCAAACATGGTCTAGTGAAAAACGTATAACCTTGGTTTTCGGTATTAATGGGAACAGCACTGTTACGTTCCCCGATATTAAGACCGATAAAGGAGTCGTCTAAGGACTCATCCCTAAGAGATGTTCCTACACTCCTAAATATCTTTTTTAAATGGTCGTCTAGTGCCATTGTTAATTAAACTCCATTAAAAAAATAGAACTTCACCCTTAGAGGAATTTAAGAGATGAGTATAATCGCAGCAGCGTCCACATCTAAAGCGGCAGTGGCTAGTAGTAAAGCTTTGATTACCACCATGACTAGAGCTTTAGACTCTGGGGTCAATATCAGATCTTTAGCAGACCTATCTAGACCCTGTCGCGTTGAACCTATTACTATTATCGATAAAAGCCTAGTACATCAGCCATACATGGAAACTATCATGAAATATGGTCTGAGTCAATTTACAGGTTATTATCTACAAGCAGCTAATATGCTGATGAATGTTAATAAAGTTAAAACCCTTAAAGTATTTGACTCCCTAAACCCTGAAAGATCTATTGGATCTATCGGGGACATGTCTTTTGGCATGGAAGCTTATAGTAAAGGTTTACCTAACTTTAAAGATACAGAAGGTTCCCGTAATAGTCACCTAATCGCTCATAGCATTAGTACTGAAGACGCTAAATCTGCAGATCAGTTACTAGAAGTACCTAACCTTGCAGTAGGTAAGCTTGTAACAGTAGATGTAGATCAACCAGATAACGAAGGTAAGTCTACTGGTAAGATAGAGTCCATTCCAGTAATGATCCGTTTAATTCCAGCCCCTATTGATTCCGATATCGTAACTCAGATCTTCACAGGTGGCGGTAAACAAAGCTGGACTCATCGTTTATTCCTAGCTAAGACTGGACAGATTAGATTCTGGAGAGACTTTGTATTAGGCACTGACTTAATTGATGCTCACTTTAATGCTTTAGTTAAAGATAAGACTGGAACCTACGCAGCTATTCATAAGCGTCGTTCTGAGAATACTAAGAAAGCTATCATGACTGGTAAAGTCAGCATGGGCGATGCTTCTAATATTGCAATCGTATCCAGTGATACCATTCGTAAAGCTGCTAATAACCTTTATGGTAAGATCGATAACGCTGCAGTCCGTAAGACTATCTTTGATAACTCATTACTGCTAATGCTAATGGTAGTAGATCCCTATTATCAGCGTGTAACTATTTATCATCGTGGTTTAGACCTAAGTTCTACTTATCGTATCGATGAACTAGAAATGAAAGAACGTGGTAAAGGTTCTGATATTACTGAAATCTTTAAAATGTTCTCTAAACAAATGCAGACTAATATCTAAGGATTACTTAAGTGAATATTCTACAATATGTTAATTCTTTACAGCCCGTTACTGAGAAGCGGGAATTACTTAAATCTCTAGATCAAATTAGTCTAGAGTTCTCAGACACTCTAATGCCAGTATTAGATGAAGTGACTGAAGCCTTAACTGTTAACTTTAATCCTAAATCTAACTACTACAAGAAATTTGATCGTCAAGTTCGTAACTCTATTAATAGCTCTAACCCTCCCATGGTTTTAGCTTTACAATCTATTCGTAACTTACGAGTAGTTATTGACGTTACTAAAAAAGAAGTAAAAGACAAACTAGGTATTCAGTTTACTAACCGTGGAATGAGTTATAACAAAGCCAACATCGTTAAGATGGTTGACGCCTTAGCGTTCTATGTTAAATACTCCCGTAAGTTTCTAATGGTTATGGTAGCGGCTGAAGCTAGTCAGTTAGGTAATGCTACTCGTGAGAAATGGAGTCCTGCTGAAAGAGATCAGATTGAAAACTCTTTATCTGAATTCACCTCATTAATCCCTACGATGCTTAAAGGGGAAGCTGAACTCAAGAGATCTTTCACACAGGCTTCTAATGCTTTAATTGAAGCCGATACTTTTGCTTTAAGTTCTCAGCAACTTTCAGTATCTCAAACTGATCCTTTAATGTTAAATAACTTTAGTCCTGCATCTAATCCCTACATCAGTTTAGGTAAGTGGTGGGCGGAAGTTAAACATAATCGTTATCAGTTGGCTAAGGAAGAACTCTACGGTTTACAGTTACGACTGGAAGAACTCAGAGCTTTAAAAGCAGGCGATTCTACTAATCCGGTAATCCAGCAGCAGATTCAAGCTTATGAGAAACGCATTTCAGATTATGAATATCGCATTGCTCAAATTGAAGAGAAAGCTGGCGTTCGCGTCTAAGGAGTTTAGAAATGGTTAGTGCCGTTATTCCTATGGGACAGCGTGAAAGGTTATATAGTGGTGGTCAGTCTCAAGCTGTAAAACGTATTGTTACCATTGAAGGTGATCCTCGTATTGATGGACTTATGAAAGAGTTCATTAACGAGCCTATTAAATCAGTAGGCTGGGCTTTTAGGGATCGCTTCATTAAAGTCATGCAAGATAATCTAAGTACCCGTTCTGGGAACTGGTTTATTCTACAAGACTCTAATCAACAAGTAACAGATCTTAAATCTCAGTTCTTAGTAGATACTGTAAGATTTATTTTTACTGGTCGTCGCAGACTTGCCATTACAGCTTGGGGTGATCTACTAGCTAATGATAATGGTACCACTACTGATGTTATTAAAAGATCTGCAATTTATGATCTTTGTAAAGAACTAGGCTTTGAAACTTCACTAGATACTGAAATCAATCGTTTTATCCAACATTGGTTATCCCATGATAAAGGGTTTGACGATATGGTCTTTACAGGTTACTATTTATTTGGAACTAAAGATCGAGTTATTAAATAAAAAGGTAAATTAGTAGAGCCATGACAATTAATAAATCAAACATTGAGGACTACTTAGATGAAGTCCTCTCTTTTGAAACTAACAATTCTGATTTAGAAGATTTAGATTTCAAGAGAGTTAGTCGTATCAGTACAGAACAACTAACTGAGAATGCTGAAACGTTATGGCTCAAAACTGAAGGGATTCATAAACGGGCCATTGAAAATCTTAAGAAATATAATAATACTATTTACATTGGCATTACTCGTTTAAATGAAGAATTAGAAACATTAGGTCGAGTAGCAGAAGCTTTAACTGTTAAGAAACCTTACAAGGCAGAGATTAACATTAGTAAGATTAATCGTTTTACAGTTAATGGGAAATTTGAACCTGATAACGTAAGACCTTTACTAAGTGAATTCCAAAATCTAATAACCTTTAATGACAAGGTACTATTTAGATTTGCAGATACAGCTTATGACTTATTAAACAATGTTAACTTTGATGAAGATTTCTTATCGCGCTTTGATGTAGATCTTGAGATCTTTAAACCTAAGGTCTGGTTACACGGTTATAAACCAGTAGATGTAACTCGTGATAAAAGGTTTAATGAACGAGCTAGTGTTTATAAGGGATTAACTTTTAATTCTAATAGAGCAATTTACTATACTGGGATTTCAGAAGACTTTAAGGAGTCTTTTGAATCCGGTAGACATAAGTGGGTTCTAACGCAAAAGATTTTAGCAGGTTTAAGATTCAAATGCTTAAATGATAGAACTGTAAGGTTAATTCAACAAAAAGGATTAACCCATAAGGTTTCTACCCTAATGAATATCAAACAGCGCATTAATCTAATTGCAGGGATTACTAAGAGATTATTAGCTCGTAAGCGGGATATTAATAGACACTTAGATAATCTAGAGCGATTATATCGTAGTTGTAGCGATATTCAAACTAAAGCTAAGAGTGTTAAGCCTTTAGATCCAAAGAAAGCCAATGACCAATCTGCAGCAAGACCCTTTCCTTCTGAGAATAAAGTATTTATTGAAAGTTTAGCGATTTATCGCAATGTAGTCAGATTGGTATTTGATTACCATAACGTGGTTAGTATATTTTTAAGAATTCTGGGTAGTCAAGCTCATTTGTTGGATACTGAACTTAAAGCTTATAATGAACCCATGGTTAACCCAAATCAACAGAATACGGAGAATCGAAGATGATTCACGGTTTAGAGAAATGGATCAGTTTAGAAGACTCTGAAGAAGAACTAGACATTGAAGAGACTCCCGAGGACAATGAGTCTGCGGTTGAGTCCGATGTTAATGATACTGAGACGGATGTTGAAGTAGAGTCAGAAGATGAATCCACAGATGAGGATACTGAAGAAGAGTCTGAGACGGATATGGATGATGAGTCTACCGATGCCGTAGAGGATGCTGAAGGTGAGGTAGAGGAGTCTGAAGTTGAAGACTCTTCTGCACCTGATGAAGAACTTGAACTACCAGAGCAGTTTGTTACCATTGAACCTTTATCTGAAGATGATAAAGTTCTAGCCGTAGTAGACGTGGTGGAAGACATTAAATCCTTAGAAACCATTAAGGAAACATTACAGTCTAGTCCTAAGGTCTCTATTCAAACTCTTAAAGTTCTAAGACCTACTTTGGAAGCATATAAAGCTAAGTACGGTTTGAAGGACTCTACAGTGTCCTTAGAAGAGTTTCCTATGCCTACCGGACATAGTCCTAGGGATATAGTAGAACAAGCTCCTACAGACCCTATATTAGACCAGGTAGACAAGTTACAGAATGAGTTGATTCTAAATAAAGCAGAACGCATTGGCACTATGCTTAATACAATTAAGAACTTCATTGGACGTTTGCGACTTGAAGCTAATAAGATTAAAGCTATCGCTACTGACATTCGTCATGATGCTAATAAACAAGCTTTCTTAGACAAGCCTCGTAACACCACTATTACAGTTCCAGTAATGACTGGTAATCGTAGTGATGAAGTATTAGAGCGTAAATACGGTGCAGATCATATTGGTCGCATTGCCATGGAGCTAGAAGAGCGTTTGAGTATTCTAGAGATTGCAACCGAGTGCATCTATGTAGACAATCCTAGTACTTACCTACCAGCTGAAGATAATGCAACTGTAGCTTTCGAAGATCATAAAGACTCAGTTAACTGTGATCGTACTCTTCAGACTTTTGAAGTTGCTAACCTACAAGTAATCTTAAAGCAGTTAGACTATCTAAGTAATGTCGATTACGGTAATATCTTCGAACGTATTGGTAATCAACTACGACGTATTCAAACTAACATCCTACGAGTAGAGAATCCTAAAGATCTTTGTATCTTAAATCAAGTGATTCTTAAATTATCCAATGGGCGTTACTTCAGACAGCCTCTAATTAAACTAGAGAATGAGCTGATTGAAGTTTGCGACATGTTAAACGTTGCTCGTACTGAACTCATGGAATATATCAAATCTCCTGAGAACATCTCCATTGAGTCATTAGTTGATGCTCCTGTTAATTATTGGCCTACTTCTGAGATTAATTTCTTCGATGATAAGTACAATAGTGGAACTTGGAAATTTGATAAGTGGATTAAAGATATTCACGTATCAGGCACTCCAGTTGACATGGTTAACATTGTAGGTTTAAAGAATCGTTATGAGTCTCTACTTGCTTTGGTAAACCACAATATCTTATCTGACAAACGTTCCCCTCAAGCTGAAGAACTTAAGAAACTTGTGGAACGGTTAAAGGCTTGCATTGGAAGTATTGATATGGACAACCTAGAGGATTCTCTAAGGGAAAACATTCGTTACCTAATGGACTTTAAATGGAACCTTCCTACATTACCTGCAACTACTAACCTTCCAATGGTCATTGAACAAACTACCTTAACTCCATTAAATGAAGGTGAGTTCAGTAAGATGTTAGAATGTACTACTTTCGCAGTATATCAATTGAAGTCTTACTTAGAATCGATCACAGATTATGACTTAGCTAGATACCTTTATAATTTTAATGGTAATGGAGTTAAGTGTGAGTTTAATATTGATTTGTTTGGTGAGCATAAAGAAAATCCTTTAGTTGTTCAATACGTGGCTCTTATCAATAAACACGTTAACGGTTTAATTAATGGTATCCTAGCACAACGACAGGACTTCTTAAAGCAGGTTGGTGTATTATTACAGGGTATCCGTACTTATCTAGAATCTCAAATAAGGAACGCATAATGTTAGATGCAACACTACAACCTGAAGGGGTTGATGAAGTTTCAGTAGAAATCGATGAAATTGAAACTGAAGATAATCTTCAGAATCAAGAATATGAAACTATTGCCAGTGCTAACACTGCTTTAGAAAGTTACATTGATATCCTTAAAACCAGTGATGGTTTAACACGTCAATCTGCAGCTATTCTTAATGTAGGTCTTAACAACTGCTTTAAGACTCTAGGTTTGAAACAACAGTCTACCGGTCTAGAAGACTATGTTAGTTGTAACTCTTTAGATGCTCGTACTCAGGCTACAGTGTCCGTAGAGTCACTACTAGAGAAAGCTAAGGCTGGGATTAAGAAAGCTATTGAATGGATTATCGAACGCCTTAAGAAACTTAAAGCCTGGTACGATAACTTCGGCAGAAAAGCTAAAACTACTAGTGACAGAGTAGATGGGATTCAGGAAGAACTCAAAGGTAAAGACATTAATCCAGATATAGAGTTTGAAATTACCGGTGAATTAAGCTTCCGTCTGAAACCTTCTGTTAGTAACGGTAAGTTTGTAAATGAGGCCACTACTGAACCTTACAAGCGCATGGTTAAACTCAATCAGGAATATCCCAGACTAACACGAGAAGCCATTTTGTCTTTAGATGAAGTAGTCGAGAGACGTGCCCTTGATGAGCGTTCTGAAATCATGGTTGATTTACTTGAAGATCTTCAACTAGAGAATAATTTCAGTTTCGGTAATGCTAGGTTGGAAGATGGTAAAATCATCGCAGACTTTGAAAACGTCACTGCCTGGGAAGGTGAACCTATCCAATTAAAAACACGTGATTTTTCCAGTATCGACAATGATATCAAAGCTTGTAAAGTCATCGTAGGTCAGATTGAAACACTAGCCAAATTCTTAGATAAAATCTCCGATGATTTCCTGAAACATGTTAACAATATAGAGCATAATTTGGACGATGAACAAATTACAGAGATCATTAAAAATAACAAAATGATAATTGAGAACATTGTTAACGCTCCTGCTCTAAGATCTATGTATCTGAGTTACTTGAATTTCGTTAATCATAAGCTAACTGCTATTGATAAAGAAATCAAAGCTGCTGAAACAGAACCCGACACCGAAAAATAATTAAAGAACCTTTAGCCCTTCCTTCGGGAGGGGCTATTCTGCCGTCTAAGACCAAATCTTATAGCTTAAAGAACCCCTCATGGAGAAAGATCATTATGTCCCAAGAAGAATTCGGAGCAGTTGGTGAAGTTCTGGAAGGTACAGAACTAGACTCTCAAACTGAACCTGGAACCGTTCCAGTAGTTTCAAAAGAAACAGAAGTATTAATCGATGAATGTTACTTAGGTGAACAACAACTTAAGCAGGGCGAATCTGAACTCAGTGAAACCCTAGTCATTAAAGAATCACTAGAAGCTTATTTAAGTCTAATTCAATCTGCTGGCGCTTTAGGATTAACTCCTGAGTCTACCAAGATCCTAAAGGTGGGATTAGAACATATTGACAGAGCTGGAATTAGTTCTAGTCTATCTTTAGGAATGGAATCATTAGATACTAATAATCGTTTTGTATTATCAGATAACGTTTCCTTAGAGGAAGGCTTTAAGAATTACTACAAAGCCGCCATGGAACGTATCCGTAAGATCATTAATTGGCTGGTGGAAAAAGCCCATCAGATTTATACGCGTTATAAAGAAGGTATTAATAAGTTAAAGTCCCAACTAAAAACTTTAGAGAAATTACTACCTAAAATGGAAGCTAGAGAAGGTCTAGAGTTTAAAGTAGATAATGCTCAAGAACTCATGGTTGGTGAAAAGTTCCATACAGGGAATTTAAACCCCATAGTAGGTTTAGCTGAATTTACCGCTAATACGTTCCCACAGTTAGGTAAGGAATTGATAGATAAAGTTATTAAGGCCTTAGATGTATATAGTGGTCCCAATTCAAATTGGGATATGGATGAGTTCAACCAACTCTACGATGCTGCTTATGACGCCTTGGATAAAATCAGTAGTACTAACCCAGTATTTAAAGAAGGTCATGTATTACCAGGTAATCTAAGATTAGATTATTTACCAGATCGTGAGAATGGGGATCAATATAAGTTAGTTCCAGTAGAAGGTCGTGAAGAGAGAAGAATTACACTAACATTGCAGGCTCAAGATCCTAATGCAGTTAAAGCTCGCTTTAAGTTACTCTCTGATATTGTAGATACTCTAGATAAAGCCGCTGTTAATAACCTTAAGTTTAACGATTCCATTAAGCGAGTTAATCAAAAGGTAGAACAAGTAGCTAAGATAATTCAGAATACTAAAGACTTAGATGATGAAGATCGTCAAACTCGTATGGAGCCTTTAACTGAATGTGTAGTTGGTCTTAAGAACAATACTCCTTCTATGTTAGGTCTACTAAGATATCTAGTAACTAAAACTAATACTTACATTTCCATTACCTATTCGGAAGCTAAGTTACTAGCAGGTGAGTAATTATGGAATATCCAGAAGTTTATAGAGCTTTAAGTTATCCTAGTATCTCTAATGAATCTTTCTCTGAAACCTTTAAAAGAGTAATTGATGCATTAATTGCTAGGATTAAAAGATATCTTAATAACATTATTGATTACTTTACTTATGATGTCAAGTTAGATCATTTATTATTAACTACAAGACGTTTAAAAGAAGCTAGTTACTCAAAAGGTATTAGTACTAACTCTAAGTACATTACTATCAATACCCGTATCAGAGCTTTAACAGTTAACTATAAGCCTTTAACTAATGTAAGGTCCTTATCTCTAGCTTTAGGTAATCTAGTTCAGAACTCTCAAACCTTCTACAGTTATAAAGAGAACTTACTAAATAACCCTAAGTTAGTACCTGAAGTAGGACTAGGATATCATAAATATACTAAGACTTCACAAGGTTTAACTTCTACTCAGTTATTAGGATCTAAGCAGATTTTTATACAACCAGGATCTCCAGCTACTATGATAGATGCTAATGGGACAGTTGCTGAAATACCTTCAGAGTTTGAATTTGAACGTATGACTCAGCCTAATACTCGTGAGTTATTAGAAGGAGTTCATCAACTACTAACTAAAGCTAAAGATCATTATACTGGAGCTAAGTTAGTTAAACGTAAGAAGGCTCTAGAAACTGCTATTAAGGAACTTGAATCTTTAAAGGCTAATTCTGAATCTAATGATCGAGTTTTTAACTTAACTTTATTTACATCTAACTTAAATGCTTTAGAGTTGGATATTTACAAATTGAATATTAGCGCAGCTACTGCTATTCTAAATCTAGCTGAAGCCAATCTAAACGCTAAATGACATCATAGGGAATATAACTAATGATTCGCAATTACGAGAAATGGGTTTCAATTGAAGACTCTGATTTAATGGTAACTGAATCCGAAGATGTTGCAGTTAAAGCTGCTGAAACTATCATTGAAGAACAGCAAGCTAAAGCCGCTAAAGAAAAAGCTGAGAACGAAGCCATTCAGGAGCAACAAGATGTTCAGATTGAAAATATTAAAGCGCAAGCTGAAGATCCTTTTGATCCAGATAAAGTCGAAACTGTTGATTCGACAAGTGCAGATGAAGATTCAGCAGATCGGGAAATCGAAGGGGGACTGACAGATGAAACCGATGGAACCGCAGAAGACAACCTTGGAGTTGATGATCCAGACGTTGACGAAGTTACTGAAGACACCGAGTCAGAAGCAGAGGGAAATTCAGAAGAAGATTCTGGAACAGACGATGGGGGATCAGACGATTCCTCGGATATCGAGTCAGGAGACGAAGGACTAGATGAAACAGAAGGTGACGCAGGGGAAGGGGACATTGATGAGTTGTCGGAAGACTCTGATGATTCTACTGATCCGGAAACTGATTCTGATGATTCTGAAGTGGACTCCGGAGCGTTGCCTGAGGGAGACTCTGAAGGAGAGTCGGAGGAAGAAAATTCAGCAGCTAACGAAGATGACCTCTTCGGAATGAATGATACTGAAGATTCCGAACCTGAGACAGATGACGTTGCTGAATCAGTGGATGACGATTCAGAGACTGAAGATGATGATTCTGAAGTAGAAGATGACTCTGAGGACGATTCAGACGATGCCTCAGAAGCAGAGGGTGATGATGAAACTGAGGATGATGAGTCCGAGGAAGTCGAATCAGAAGATGCTATCGATGAAGCTGCTGCTGAAGAAGAACTGGAAGTAGAGGATGTAGATCTTTCCACTACTGACGAAGACGTAGAGGAAGCCGAGGATGAGTTAGAAGAAGCGGAAGACGAGGGTGAGGAAGTCGAAGAGGAAATCATCGACGATACTAAAACCTTAGAAGATCTTGAGAAAGAATCCGCTTCTGTGGAAGAGTTCATCCAGTTACTAAAAGTAGCTAAAGAATCAGCTCACTATGAACCTTTGTTCATGGCACAAGTAGATTCTAAACTTAATGCTCTTCATGGTATGTTCGGAACTAATGGTCCAGGTATTCCTTCTTTAGAGTCTTTCAACGATCCTCAACATGCTGAATTGTATTATAGCACGTCTCTAGAATCTTTTGAAGGTTTCAAGAAGCGTCTAAGTACTATTAAGAAGGCTATTAGTTTAAAACTAGCTGAGTCTATTAGATCTCTTAATACTAAGATGGTAGATCCTGCTGTTAAGAATCTAAATACTATCATCGACGGTATGTTAGCTAAGGTTAACTCTGAAGGTTCTGATTACTCAGTAACCTTTAAAATTAAACTAGAATCTGATAAAGACATCGTAAAGGCTTATGGTGATGATACTAAGAACATTACTGCTATGATTAACCGTATCTCTAAGCAACAACTTAGAGTGGTTGATGAAGCAGCTAAAGTTCTTAAATCTACTACCAGTGCTAAGTTCAAAGATATCCATAAAACAGCTAAGGCTACTTTACAGATTAAGAACGTAGACTTTAAAGGTTTAGCTGATGGTTCTTTAATTGGTAATAACAAAACCATTACCAAAGATCCAGGCAAGTCTAATGGTACTGTAATGCATCAGATGGCTGAACACTTGGTTAAGTCAGCTATTAAAGTAGGTACTACTGAATACGATGGTGATAAGACTAAAGAGATTACCCTTAATAAAGGTGATCTAGTTAGACTGTTGTCTCTGTGTAAGATGCAGATTGGTTTAGTAACTAAAGCTAAGAAGGAGGTTGGTGAACCAGCCGTAGCTCAATCTAAGTTAATTGCTAAAGATTACATTAAATTATTGGATGATCAGTTCTATAGAGAATCCGATGGAGTAGAAACCGAAGCTGATTATAACATCCTTTATATTCCACACGGTATTTATAGTGGACTTAAGATCGTAAACGAGCATACTATCTTAACTTATAAGTTTATCGTATATCACTGCTTAGGTAATGTTTCTTTGATTACCAGACGTCTTAAGAATACCATTAAATAGCCCATTTAGAGTCCCTCCCTTCGGGGAGGGGCTTTATTTAATGAATACAATATGAAAGAATTTTTATCAATAGCAGCGGATCAGTCCCAACCTGAAGACAATAACGGACCAGGACCTCAAACATTAATAGGATATACTGAAGAAGATACTAAAGGATTCTTCGGAGAAGTTCCTAATTCTGAGTTAATCACCATGTCTGAGTTAACTTCTCAATTAGGAGTCACTCAGGGAGGTGCTCAAAACCTTACTAGTCCTTGGTTAAAATTCTATCTAGATGGTCGTATCCTGTATGTAGCTAAGAAAACCATTAGACATTCTATCAGTTATAATCATCTTAGAGACAAAGGTGTGGTAGATGGATCTAAAATCATAACCATCAATGGATTACAATATCGAGTAGGATTGTTGGGAGGAATTGATGATGGTTATACTGGGGCTGTAACTGCTGCATATAACAGACCATACACCATGCGTTCAGAGTGGAATCGTTTAATGTATAACATAGCTTCCGATGCTGGAATCTCCACTAGCTACCAGAAGCAAGGACAGATTGGGGATAACTGGGTTAGTTATCCTCAGGATAATTCTGCTAATGGGTTGAATATCACTGTAGGTAATGGAAACTACAGTTGTTGTAAAGAATTAAATCCTACTAATCCAACCCAAGTCGTCTCTCGTGGCTACGTCTCTGTTGCCCACGTGAGTCCGCTTGGTTCGTCTGGTGCGACGACGGTCATCGGTTGGCGTCCCCGCCTTGAACTGGTTCAATAAAGTAACCTTTAGTTATAATTCATTAGCGTAGCTGGGATTAGTCCAAAACTGTAAATGTTTTGGCCCCAGCTACTAAATGATCTTAATTAACAAGCCCCTCCCTTTGGGGAGGGGCTTTATGTCGCCTTGGGTCAAATCCTATGATCAGAAATACTATATTAAGGAGCCCACCATGCCTGGTGCTATTATTCCTTTACCGGATGTATATGAAACTATTATTAGGAAAGTTGCAGTAGATTCAATTAGTCAAATCTCTGCTAGTATGAATATTCCTAGTTCTGCTAAAGTTTACTTACCCGGTAGATCAGAAAGTGTACCCATGAATGATGGGTTGTTTGGAAACTGCTGTGATTCTGCCAGTGCTGTTTACTTTGATCCTGAAGAACGAATTACTGTAACCTATGAAGAAATCGCTGATGAGAACTTCAGTTTATCTACTTCTGTATATTCAAATGATAACTATCCAATACTAGTTAATGAAACTAATAATCTTTATATCCATCCCATTACTAGATTCGTAGATTTTAGAATTGATATTGAGTATCAAGCTCCCAGCATAGTCATAGCACAAAGATGGATAGATGATCAAAGAATGCGTTATTCTGCAGGAGCAGCAGAACTAACTATGTCTTTAACTTATCATTATAATATCCCTAAGTCTCTGATGGCTTTATTACAGGGTTTATTTGAAACTATACAACGCTCTCCTAAACCTTTTGATGGGGACTTTAAATGTTGGTTAGATCAGTATTGGACCGGTCCTACTACGGAGGTGGCTACTGGGTCAGGGCAACATCCCATTCTAAGCGTCTACGAGCGCGCTGTAGACGTTTTAGGGATACCCGACTGGTATAATACCCCTGAGTCCCCAAGACCCTCAGACGACCACTCAGGAGCTTATGTAACAGAATTTAGTTTCATCTGTCGTTATGCAAGACCTACTCATCTAAAAGTAGACTATCCTTTACTAATGAATAACTGTGTAATTCCTAAGAAGTTTCATCCCGAATTACCTTATTCTAACTACCAGCAAATGAATCGTAAGACTACAGCTCTTAGGGGTTCTTTAGAATATGCAGAACATCAAAGGGATAAATTAAGAAACCCTTATATTCAACATCCTATCATAGATGACTGGCAAGCTTTATTTGATAGATCTTTTAGATTAGAAGTCTTTGTTGGTCTGATAGTAGTCTGTATGGATAACCCAAGACAATTAATGTCTTTAGAATCTTTAGGTCGTTATAGTTTTAATCCTTATTGGTTAGAAGCTATAAAGGTATTAGGAGATGTATTAATTGCTCCTAACTCTTTTATGGAGTTTAAGTTATTTAGAAATAACCGAGAGACAGGATTTAAGTTACACATAGATACTGAGACTATGACTCTACAAGCAGATAGAGATTTAGATGTAGAAGGTTACTATCATATACAGTTATGTTTTAATACTCATTTAGAATCCATTAACTTTAAGTACTGGAATCTAATCAGACCTTTCCCACATTTTTATTATGACTGGTGTAGGTTCTTTGGGGGATGTCCCGTACAGTTTGATGACTTAAATCTAATTGGCATTGGAAGACCTCGTGTAGAGCCTGGAGAAGGTTCTACCTTTTATACTAAAGATCTACCAATAGCAGATGAAGGTTACATTCGTAAAGATGAATATTATGACTTAGTTGAAATAGTAGATAATGAAGATATTAGACCTGGGGATATCATTAGAGTACTAAGACTAGGCATATTAACAGAGGCTAGAGATTAATGGCACTATTTGAAGAAACGGCTCCAGAACCAACAAGGGAAACTACTAACCCAATTAAAGTAAAACACGCTCCTGATGTATATAAGGGTATTGCTATTGATACCAAGTATGTACCTAAGTCTAATTTACTAAACTGGATCAATGGTTCTAACTGGAGAGTTGTATATTATTCCCAGATCTTAGATGTATCCCAGGAACCCACTCCATTAGCTTTAGCTAGAGAACCAGCCTATCAACAATATCGTAAGATAGTTGATATGGATATTAAGGTATCTCAGAGTTTAGATATCTCACAAGATGAACGTATTAGAACTTTTAGTGTTACCGGATCAGGACATACTTATCCTTTCCTAACTCCCAATCAGGGAGATATGTTCATTGCTAATATCGGAGATGGTACTTTAGGATTATTTACCATAACTTCTACTAGACGTGAAACCTTCCTTAGGGATTCAGTTTACGCAGTAGAATGGAAGATGGTATCTCATCTAACTGAAGAACAATCTGCTAACTTAGATTTAAAGTCAGAGATTACTTATCATTACAGTTCAGTATCATTATTAGGTGGCTGTGGTCCTTTTGTAACTGAAGCAGAAGCTGAAGATTCTAAGTCCTTTAACTACTATCATGATGAGCTCATTAGACGTTTCCTTAATGACTTCTTTAGTCCTGAACATGGTACATTCTTATTACCGGATCAAGAACTTAAAACTTATGATCATTGGGTTACTCGTTATATGCAGAGTATTATCAGTATAGCTAGTAACCGTTTAATGCAAAGGGTTAAAGTTCTAAACGTAATGTCTGAACCCATTATGAAAAGGGATACTATCTGGGATGCTATTATCTGTAGAGATGCAAATCGCTTATGTTATGGAACAATTAAGGCCGGATTAGCCAGCACTCGTATTTCTAGATGGCGTCCTGAATTACAGGCTATTGGATATACTGGCATTGGATCTTTTCTATATCCCGCTGATCCTCCGTACGATGTTGATTCTAAGTACGATTCAGAAGACGTAATAACCCCTTTTGTAATGCCTTTAAGGGAAGGTCGTTCTCGTAAACCTTTACTACGTTATCAATCTCAGAAAGAGCGGGATTTAAAATGGTTCCAGTTTGATCCTAAGGCTGAAGGTTTTAATAAACTACCAATAATTCATCCAGTTACAATAGATGAGTATTATGTACTCTCTGAAAACTTCTACATGGATGTTGGTTATAAACAGTCTAGGTTAGAACAACTATTAAAACAGTATCTAGATAAAGCAGATATTGATAGAGAATGTTTAAAGTCGGTTTTAGAATGTTGTTTAGAATGGGATAACTTAGAGCGTTATTATTACTTCCCTATTCTAATAGCTTTACTGAGAACTACTTTAAAGTAATCTATAAGGGTTAAATGATGTCCATTAAACTAATAGAGCGCAATACTGCTTGCTGGCGCATATTCAATCTACCTTTTGATATCTACGTTCCTCAGATGGCAATGTATTCAACTGAGTACTTAAGGTCCAGTCATGTTAATATCTCTGGAGATTTAGAATTAGATCGACAAAGAGTTAATGAGATGATGTTAACTAAACTAACAGTAGCTGGCTTAGCTATGTTGGTATTAGAAGGCTATGAATACGGTATGGGTAAATATGAAGATTGCGTGCAGATCTTCAGTGATATTCAAGGTCATCTAAATGACTGGAGAGATCAAACTCGGGTATTTACTCATCCATTAGACTTTCCGCCAATTGAAGAACTCAGAGCTTTAGAATCTATTGCTCTAAGTATGTATCGTCACGCTATGGATTTAAACCCTGCAACTCAAGAAACTTCTAAGATCTTTGACGCTTTAGTTAGAATGAATCGTAATCGTAATATTAAATCTACTAACAAATGGTTAAAGGAAAGAGTTTCTGAAATGGAAGACTATAGACCTTATGTTTCAATAGTAGATGATATTGAAAGATATGTAGTGGAGCATTCTAATGACTAGTTCTAATGTTGAGTTTCTTTTACAAAGGGAAATAGAACAGGTCTTTACTGATAATGAATCAGGTTTTAGTTCTAACCGAATAGAGATTAAAGTTAAAGCTGGGGAAGACTGGTTAATACCAGTTAGAGTAGATCACATGTTCCTAGCTCGTAACTATGCTGATGATTCCTTCGGTGATTTTAGAGTAGTTGAATGTTTAATGCTGTTAGGTGATGTTACTCATGTGTTAATGCCTAATCGAGATAACCTATTAGTAGAACTTACAGTGACTCCAATGAATCCACAGGGACTAGCTGTAGACATTACTAAAAGAATCAGGATTAAACAATTCAGAGGCATTATTAACACTAAACAACTCCCTGACTTTAAGTTATCCAGTGATAGCGCTGTAGATCCCACAGCGGCTAACCTGAGTCATACCTCACTAATCCCAGTACAACTACAGCTTATGGATGAAACCGTCTATAACGCTCTTACAATCAGTTTAGGGATGACTCAACGTAATGTAACTACAATGCAGTCATTAGAACTGATTTATGCTAGATACTTTAAGATGGTTGGTGCTAAGGAACATGAACGTATTGATGCTTTCTGTATAAGAGAAGGTTACAATACTGAAGTACGGTCTACTATTAACTTTCCTGATGGTACTACCTTAAGAGACGTTCATAAACTATTACAGAATAATGAAGGTGGTATTTATCCCACTGGAATGTCTAGATTCATTCAGAATGAAATGTTATATGTATATCCGTTATATGACTTTGAAAGTTATAGAAAGAATCTTAAGGTATTAAACATCATTAGTGTTCCTAGTTCTAAGTTTCAAGGATCCGAGATAACCTTTAAAGATGAACCTTTAAAGTTAACTATTCTAGCTACTGGAGGGGTTAGTTCTTCCGATGAAGGTTTAGTAACTAACCTAAATGAAGGTAACGCTGTAAGGTTTGGTGATGCTAATAGTTTGTTAAGTGGATCTTATGAGCAAGATAATAAGATCTTAGTAGATAGAGCTTCTAATACTTATGAATTAGGACTTAATAAACTAGAAACTGGAATTAACTCAGTTAGAGCTAAAACTGTATATACTGCTAACGTATATAAGGAACTATCTAACCTAGCTCGTAAGCAAGGTCGTCAAATTGATATTACATGGAATAGAGGTAATGCAGAGTTATTAACTCCCGCTATGCCTGTTAAGTTTATTAGATCAGCAGGAGAACATATTGAAATTAGTTATGGAGTATTATTAGGAGTCTCTGAGAATACTGCTCCAACTAGTGCAAGTTCTGTTAATAAAAACTATGCTTCAATTGTTAGCTTAAGTATCTATGTTAGTCGTAACACTGAGTATCTTTAAAACACTAACGTCATTTATGATATGACGAAGGATTATAACAGGAATGGTAAATGATTCGTGTTGTCATGAACATAGACGAGTCGTGGGTATTTGAGGTTTCTGAAACGCTGGAAGAGATACTTGACACTAATGGTTTTGGGGATTTAACGCTAAAAGCCTTTGCTGATAGCTGTGTTGAGTTTTGTAGAATCTATCATAACTTCTGTATAGATAAAAATAATATTATCTTTAATAGTCTTAGGACTAAGTTAAATCAGGACATACTCAAATACTCAGCCGATTTATTACCCACCTTTCATTATTACTGTGATAGATTATTTCAAACCCTTAGGGGAGCCTTTTATGTACATCAAAGGTTAATTGTTAAAGCTGAAGTAACTATCATGGATAATGGAGCTTATTATTTGGTAACTGAATATGAGTAAATCTAATTTAACTATCTGTAGTCCCAAGAACATCTTTAAAGTTAAAGGTGATGTTTATTTTATTCCCGTTAATACAGTAGGTGTAATGGGAGCTGGAATCGCTAAAGAATTCAAAATGCGATTTCCTGAATTATATCACAAGTATAAGAAAGATTGTAAGACAGCTGCATTGTCAGTACGTAACCCATTAATCTATCAAGCTTTTAATGAGAAGTATTATGTAATGTTTCCTACTAAGGATAACTGGCGTAACCCTTCCCAAGTAGGATGGATTGCTGATGGATTAGCTAACCTTTTAGAAACCTTAGAAGATACAGTAGGAACTAAATGTACCTTAGTCATTCCCCCATTAGGATGTGGTCATGGTCGTTTAGAGTTTAGTCAAGTTAAAGAACTCATTGAGAACTTTGCTAAAGAGATTTTAAACCCAGTGGTACTAATCGAACCTTTCGATGATCGTAGATGAACTATAATACCCCTTTCCCTAGAGTCCAATTAAGGATTCCAGGGAGAGGGGCTTTATATGTGTATTAGAACTATTTTAAACCATATATAACTAATATGAACTAGAGGAGAATGAAATGGATGAGGAACAACTGAAACGAATGATGAAAGTCCAGTGCCACCGCATTGTAATCTGCATGGTAGGGCTAGTGCTACTATTTTTAACCTTAAAAGGATAACATAATGAAAACCAAATTTGAAATCATGAAAAAGAATACACAGATCGTCATGCTGCGGGCGGAAAACCGCTTGCTCAAGAAGATCATTAAAGTTGCAATGCGCAAAAAACTGAACGAGTCTAAGACTCGATTCAAGGCGGTGGTTGAAGGCGGTACTGCTGTCTTCAATAAACTACCCTCGATTAAGCAGGTTGGCGTATACGCTGCCTTCACTGCTTAACAACATGTAACAAGTGGGGTCTCTCATTCAGAGGGGCTCTAACCTTACTCTAAATTTAAGGATACATAACATGACTATGTACGAACTCGCTTTCCAGAATTACATTCTGGTACTCAGTTGCATCGCTATGGTGCTGCTGGTGCCAGTGACCCTGGCCAACTTGGCCATCCAGTTAAGTTCCAATGCGGACCGTAATCGCATCCTCCAAGATTACAATGAATGGAGAAAAGGTTACAATTACCAAATCATTATTTTGAGTGGTCTGATGATTTGGTTCCTGCACCCAGCAGTGGTCGTAATGACTGTTATTAATCTCGTCATCTGGTACACCAGTGACATCTACCGTTCTTACAAAATGGAGGCAACCAATGTTTGATTTCCTCAATGAAGACTCCTTTGGATTCTTTAATGAATCCAAGAGTGATTCTGAGAACGCTGATGTTAAGCGTAAGATGAGTCACAATAAAGAAACCATTAGTCTCATTACTACTATGGCAGGTTGTACCACTGCCCTGATGGTCATGGGTTTGACGGTTAAACGCGTCTATGACGCGTTTAATGAGTAGAAGGTTTCTCCCCCTCCGTAAGGAGGGGGATTCCATTATAGTCTTTTTTTTTGGTTCAGTTATGAGGAACCTAAAATCTTTTTAATAACATTTTAGAACTATATTACTGTTATGTGGTACTAACATAATCTAAGAGGAACGCTGTTATGACAGAATTCAACATCCTGAGTCTATCAGAAGCTAAATGTCTTCGTTTGAACTATATAACTGGAGTGATTGAATTGATCAATGCTGATTTGATGAAAGCTTTAGAAGAAAATAAAGATATCTTCGAATACAAACTAACTCAACCTGGACTGGCTGAGTATCTATCCCTTCAGTATACGCAGGAAGGTTACAGTGTACATGTAGTCCCTCCCTGCACAGAACGTAACGACTACTGGTTGACCTTCAACCTTAACCAGCTTAACCCTTAATAGGAAAATTAAAAATGACCAATTTACAAATTGCTCTGGTATTTATTGCTGCAATCGTTATCGCTTTTGTGATGACTTATCTGAAGATTCGTAAGAACTTCAAACTGGCTCGTAGTACCGAGTTCTCAGTAATGAATAAATTTACTAACCTGATGCAATATGGTCCGATCCATGACCGCATCGACGTACTCCAAAAACTAGTAGATATCCTAGACTCTACCGCAACGCGCGATTACTTCAAAGCTATTGCAGAAAAAGACTTCAAGAGCTATTCGTCTAACATGGTATTAATGTTAGATCAAGCGGAAGCCATTAATCATATCTTTCCAATTGAAAAGGAAATCGCCACTTTCCACAAACTGGTAAAGAACAAAGGTTATTATTTCATGTTTAAGATCCTGTGCCGTCAAGGTATTACGGATAACTCCCGCTTAGCAGCTTATAACCGTTACACCAAAGTACTACGTCTTTTGCGGGAAGCTACCACTACAGTAGATGGAGAATTAGATACAAATGCAGAACTCAACTAAATGGGGAATTGGAGTAGGTTTAGCAACTGCGACAGCTTTAGGCTATGTGATCTGGAGAATGCAGGTTACTCTGAATATCCATCAGAAAGCTGAAGATAAGTTTAAAGTCTGTGTAGAGGCTATTCTGAAGGACTTACCAGAAAGGGATACTATGTCCCATGAAGCCCTTAAAAGAGCTGTAAAGGACGCTATAGACCTTCTAAACTCCACTCATGAATTTACTAAGGCAGAGATCAAGTATTTAGTTAAATATTTAGATCAACTAATTAGTAATATCGTTTCACAGTATCAGAAATAAAACGCTATAAACCCCTCTCCCTCCCGGTCCCTTAATAGGACTAGGAAGGAGAGGGGAAACCCCTGGAGTTTTTTTTTTCTTTTTTATTTACGTGCAGCTAGTACGCCTTGAACATAAGAAACGCGTTCTTTAATACGGGCGCTCTGAGCACGAATACTACGAGCCAAAATCAGTTTACCAGAATCAGTATTAGTAAATGATTCTAGACCTAAAGCTTTAGGCATCTTCAGTTTAGCATTCTTCATGATAGTACTGAACATGAAGTGATATTGTTCTACGGAAACTTCAGCAGGAGCAGCTTCAGTATAATCAGCTAGTTGATCCAGTTGTTCAGCGGTCTCAGTAGCTTCTTCAATTTCAGCATGTACATCAGCTTCTTCTACTACCGCAGGTTCAACTACTACATCACCTTCAGTAGGGACAACTACATCAGTTTCACCAGCTACGGGAATATCCAGAACTTCTGAATCTTCAATGCCGTAACGCTTCATCATGTTACTTAAACGAGACATTTAAATCTCTCCTTAATAAATAATAATGTTCATTCGAATGATCATTAGACGTAAGTCTAGAATATTGACCATTACATATCCCAAACATCATCACTTAACTCACCGCCAATACTCAGTCCAGGAATCACACTTAGTGAAATATCCCCTTCCTTATCTACATCCCAAGGAATAGTTCCAATAGGAGAGAAAGGTAATATTAGATACTGATCATCTTGAGGAGTTACGTTATATCTATGTTTACCACGTTGTACAGTTAAGTAAGTAGCACCTTTATGCTTTACTAAATGAGCAGTTATCTCTAAGTCAGGTTCTTGACCTAATCTACGACAACCATCATAATATCCCCGGTTAGCTACAGTCTTAACAAAGTCCTCAACGTTCTCTCTTACAAGCTGTAAAGCATCAGAGCTAAGCTGATGAGGAGTTATGACTGTGATTCCACGAGAACTAGAATAATTTCGCAATCTACGGAACATTAAACGTATATCATCGCCTGCAACTTTAGTATCAATTCCGGACTTACTTAACATGTTTAAATAGTCAATCATTAACGTGCAGATTTCAAAACCTTCTGCAATGACTCCATCTAAGTAGTTAATGAAAGCTGCAATGGTAAATTCAGATGGGTCAAAACGAACCATCCTAACTGTAAACCCATTCTCTTCTAAGCGACCACATACATACTGAGTAGCTTCTTCAATGTTGATATTAGATTCATTAACAGCTTCTCCCGTCTCATTCTCTCGTATATATTTATAGATTTCAATCAAGTTAGATTGGAGCTCATTCTCTAAAGTAACAAAGAGAATCATTGGTCGTTTAGTGGGATCTCTTAGGAATGGTCTATTGAATAGGCAGAAGTGAACTAATAAACATAATAATAGACCAGACTTAAACTGATGTTGTAATCCGGAAGTAATAGTAAATTCACCTCGACGGAATCCACCTAACTTACCTAACATTTTATTAAAGGCTTTCCAGCCTGTGCGCATTACACCTTCCGAACTTAAGGTTTCCTTAGCCTGACCAAATACCTCCTCAACCGTTTCTAGATCATTAAAGTTAAGTGTGCCTACTTCTGCTGGATGTTTATTAGTACCCGAAGCTTTAACATAAGGTTCTAAACGATCTCCCATTTCTCTAACTAAAGCTGCCATATCAATATTGGCACCATTAAATATAACTTTATGGGAGTACTCTTTTAGAATGGCTTTAGCTTTCTCATCTCTTAGATAACCATTTAAACTTTGACGATAACTAGTAACCCGATGCATGATTGCCATGCCATCTGGAAACTCTTCACGAACTCCATTAGCAATAGCTTCATATAGATAAGTTTCATCACGACAAATAACTTGTAAAGCTTGTAGAATTTCAACTAAGTCAGGGAAAGAATTCTTAGTCTTAATATTAAGTTCTTCTGTATACCTTTTTAATTCAATAAAGGTTTGTTTACCGTGTTCAAAGTCGGTGGTAGTTTCTTTAAGTTCTAAACCTTTAATGATATCTCCAATTAGTTCATTAGATCCACTAGCTGGAGAATCTGGTCTTTGCTCAAGACACAGTAAAGTAATACAGCTTACGAGTAATTGTTTGGGCGAGGACATGAAGTGAATAATCCTTTTGCTTTAATTTCTTTCTAATAAATGTGGGCAAAGTCAGCTATAGGTTGAGGAAGAAGGGTAGAAAGGTTTGCAATTATGTAGTGTACATACACATGTGGGGCAACGTACAGTGATTAAAATTATAGTATTACCTGAATTGATCTATGAACAATATGTCAATCAGGGAGTAGTCTTTAGTAATCTTACAGATTTAGATTACTTAATAGAAGTAAGTTCTATTAATGATCTTATAGAGATCGGTAATGCAGTAGAACAATATCCTAACAACTTTATAGTAGATGAATGTTTTGAGATCCTTCAAAACCCGACTACTGTGATTAGTAGTAAAGCTAGTACTGAATTTAAGTATAAGACTTTAGCTACCCAGCTTTTAGAGCGTATTGAAAGCCAATCTATTAGAGATTCAGCTTCAAGCGCTGTTCCAGAGTTTGGAGTTTATACTCTAAAACGAATTGATGAGTACTTATGGGTTGCAGTGCAAAAGAGTTTGCCCAGCGTTTCAAGTGATCCTGTTAAAGAGTCGGTCAATGGCAATAAACAATTTATCAATGACATGGTTGGTAAGTTGATGGAAAGGTTCAAGTTAGAACAACTTTCCAAAACCCATTTATTTGGAGTATACTTGGAATCTAACCGAGTGTAACTCTAAGTAGAGATTAAATATATTTAATTTTTCGAAAATCTTTATTTTTTCATCTTTAGGAATCGACTAATCATGAGTCTTAAGAAAGCTTTTAAACAAAACCACGACGGTCAGTACACCCGTTTCTCCATGGAAGACTTCTTGGAAGAACTGCAGAATAACGCACAACTTCCAGGCAGCGTACTACGGGCTGGTTCTAGCCTAGTTAGTGCTATCAGTACTGAAAACTTTGAAACTGAAGCTGCCCATAGCAGCGACGCTACCAGTATCTATCAGGGCATTCATGCTACTGCTAAGAAGTTTGGTTTTGAAAATATCGAAGGTGCTCTGTCTAACGTACAAGAGAACCAGTTGACAGCAGCTTCCCTGGCAGCTATCGCAGTTGCTGATACCGCAGCTTATGTTAAAGCCCTGCGTAAAGTATCAGTTGAAAACATCTCTAACGATGAAAACGTAATCAACGTTACTCATAACTTCGGTGGCCCTGCTGGTACTATCGATGCATTCAGTGGTGCTGATGCTCTGGGTCTGGAAAACTATAACGAGAAATCACAACGTGACTTCCGTGTTGTAACTGTTGGTTATAACCTGACCAGCTCCAAGCAAGACGAGTTCGCTGAGCGTATCTATCCTACTACTGTTATTAACCCAGTAGAAGGTGGTGTCATTCAGATTCTACCATACATCGCTATCATGAAAGATGTTTACCACGAAGTTTCTGGCCAGCGCCTAGAGAACCAAGAAGTAAACATGGTTGAAGCTTACCGTGATCCTTCCATCCTAGATGACGATTGCACTGATCTGGTTCCAGCTGTTGATCCTGCTGGTTCTAACGCTCAGTTCTTCGTAGATCCTGCTCTGGGTCTAGAGAAAGATATCGTTGGTCCTCACGGCCTGAAGTACACCACTGCTCCTCTGAAGCCAGGCGTTAAACTGAACCTGATCGGTAACTCCAACGCTAACCTGCTGATTAACAAAGGTATGCTGGACGTATCTGACACCATCGACCCAGCTGGTCGTCTGCGTGCTCTGTACATTAAGTTCGAAGGTAAGATCCTGAAGTTCACCACTGAGCGTCTAAACCGTGCAGTGATGCAACCTGACCTGATCGGCGATACCCGTGGGGCGAAGATTGAATTCTTCGCTGATGACCTGGTCGTTAGCGGTGAGACCAAAGCCACTGACCAAACCACTACTGGTGTTATCAACACTCTGGCCACTCAAGGTTGGACCCTGCGTCTAGGTGCTACTTTCAGCCTGCATACTTCTCTGAGCCGTGGCGATACTCGTTCCACCGCTGGTGAAGTTACTGTTGAACTGATTAACGATAGTGATCGTAAGCAGATTAACACTGACGCTGGTATTGGTAAAGACATCGTTGACGCTCTGGCTGACCTGGAAATCGTTGGTTATGAACTCGCCCTGCGTTTCACCAACACTAACCGTCGTCAGCGCGGTAACCTGATCCAGACTCGTAGTCTGCAGTTCCGTCACCCAATCCCTGTACACGCTCCTGTAACCCTGCCTCTGTCCACCATGGACGAGCAAGGCCCAGGTCAAGTTGTACACGCACTGACCACCAACACCAACCTGCGTAACTCCAACAACGCCGTTAAGCGTCTGTTGAACTATGCAGCTACCCTGAAAGAAGTAACCGCTAACGGTTTCGATCGCCCAGGTTTTGGTGCTGTTGAAGGTGCACTAAGCGTAATGATGCGTCCTACCTATCGTTACACTGAAATCGATCTGCCTAAAGATATCGATACCCTGAAGTCTCAAGACCGTTGGGAAGACATCTGCAGCACCATCATGAACAAAGTTAAAGGTGTTCTGTTCCCAGCATACCGTGACTCCAACATTGAAGCTGCCTTCCGCACCATTTCTGGTAACCAAGAAGAGCGTCCAATGTTCATTCTGGCTGCTGACAAAGAGATCGCTAACTACCTAATGACCCGTGGTGAAGAGCGTCTGCTTGGTCCACGTTTCAAATACGACATTGTTGACACCAACAACGAACTGTTTGATGGTAAGCTGATGGTTATCCCAACCCGTGAAAACCCACAGGAAAACGATATCCTGAACTTCGGTCAGTTCTTCTATGTTCCAACCATCGTTGCGGATCTGCCGATTACTCGTACTGGCCAACAAGTCAGCCGTGAAATCGCAGCCTTCCCATTCAACCTGCACGTTAACAACATTCCTTTCCTCCTGGAATTCGACGTGAAGGGTCTGAAAGACGTTATGGGTGAGAGCCAGTGGAACACTCCTATCATCACTAAGTAATCTTAGTTTTGATTAGAGTTTAAGTTACAAACATAATCTCCCTCTCCTTTAAACCTTTAGTTAGGTTTATTGGAGAGGGGGTTTATGCCGTTAATCACCTTTGGATATAATGTGGAATAGAACAATTTAGGAAAGTATATCATGAATGTGATCCTGGGACGCCTGGGTCTTATAAATTAAAAAGGAAGCTTCCAAATGAACTATGTTGTAGATTACGATGCAAAACACGTTGTTGATTTTCTGGCCGACTCACATGATCTCCGGATTAAAGTGGGACAGAAATGGGTTAACTTAAGTATTCGTGGAGAGTATGCTTATTTTGCTCCTGATAATTGCCAGGAAGCATTAGCGGAACACGAGCATGAATTGCTCTGCTGGTTATGGTCTCTGGGGATACGTCGCGTGCGTATTTACAAGGATGAGGAGATTAAAGATATCAAGGATGAATCATCTTTTAACTACATCAACGGTGAAAAATGTGTTATTGAATCTCATCCTGACTTAACAGGGATCTATCGTAAATACTACAATGAGAGCGGTGTGCTGGTGTATGCAGAGCAGTCCGATGAGACTCTACGTGAGACAATGGCGAGCTATTTTAAGTTTGATATTGAAGCGGGCATTCCTGAGGATTACTATATCCTCCAGGAGACTCGTGCAGTACCACTGCGCTCAGCATCTATCCAAGGTCTGGATGTGCATTACCTTGTTGAGGTAGGCCACAAGCCTATCGAACAAGGAATAGTGTATAAGGAACGGCCTAAGGTCGTTAGCGGTATCTACAAGATCTAAACTGAGCCCTCCCCTCCTAATCCTTAACGGGATTAGGAGAGGGGGATTAGGGCCCTTCGGGGCCCTTTCTTTTTTTTATCTTTAATATCTTTTCAGAACTACATTACTCAGGTAGTGGAGTCACCCCCGAGAGTATTTCATAATGTGCTATTTTGAAGATTTAGGTAAAGCTAAGGCTAATAAGATCCTAGCAGATACACCAGAATTGTTAAAAGCTTATAATATAATTACAGTTAAGTTTAATGAATTGTTTGAACCTGTTAAAAAGGAGGTACCTGAAACAAAACAGCCATAGCGTGGATCTGTTATTTACAATAAAGGAAGATAGTAAAACGGGTGCACGCACATATAAAAGACGTAAGAACTATACTAGGAAGGATCCTCCTAAATGATCTTAGGACGCTAGGGTCTTATAATTTAAAAATGGGGGAATAGTGACTTACATGCTTCTGTAGGTATTAAACATTACCGATAAGAACTTTAGTCCTGGAGAATCAAGAATGAATACCGCTGACACATTCCTGATGGTTCAGGAATATCGCATCTACCCTAATTATAAACAACGCAATTACATCGATCGCACCTTAGGGTGCACTCGGGTAGTTTATAATCAACTATTGGCTCAGTCTGCTAAGGATTATGAACAGTGGAAATATCACACCATTGCAGAGCCTGAATTAAAACGCCCTTCAGTTTCTGGCTATAGTCTGGCTAATCAGTTACCTGCTTTAAAGGAACGTTTAGATTTCCTAAAAAGTTCCCCTAATAAAGCTTTACAGCAATCCGCCTTAGATTTAGGGAAAGCCTTTAGTGGGTTCTTTAAAGGTGTTGCCGGTTACCCTAAGTTTAAAAAGCGTCGTGCGGGCGGGGCATTTAGGTTAGTGGGTAACGCCTTTAAAGTCATAAATGGAACTCACGTCAAATTAGCTAAACTAGATAAGCCTATCCGCTTAGTTTTAACTGGACGGACTTTGCCCGAACGAGTAAGTTCCATTAGCGTAGTTCGTAAGTCGTCAGGTGAATACTACATTCAGCTAAAAGGTGAGGTGGTACAATCTAAAACTAAAGGCTTAGGATTTGTAGGAGTCGATCTAGGTTTAACCGATATCATTGTAGATTCTAATGGTGATAAGGTTACTAACCCCAAACACTTTGAACGATCTCAAGCTAGACTCCGTAGGACTCAACAATCTCTAAGTCGCAAGACTAAAGGATCTAATAATTATAATCGTACCCGCATTAAAGTAGCTAAAGTACAGCAACGCATTGCAAATCAACGTAAAGACCAATTACATATAAATTCTAGAAAACTAGTTAACGAAAACCAAGTTATAGTAATCGAGAATTTACATGTTAAAGGCATGTTGAAAAATCGCAATTTAGGAAAACATATTGGACGAGTAGGTTGGGGCGAGTTCCGAAAGCAATTGGAGTATAAAGCTAAGTGGTCTCAACACTGCAGTGTAATAATAGCTAATCGGTATTTCCCCTCTAGCAAGCAGTGTTCCAATTGTCATACTAAGAACGATGACTTGAAATTAAGTCAACGTGTGTGGGCTTGTGGGAAGTGTAATACTGTACATGATCGAGATATCAATGCTGCGGTTAACTTGAAAAAGTTAGGAATGCAGTATCCTAACCTCGATCAACATCGAGGTCAGCTTTTGTTAGTAACGGATAACGTAGAGTTATAAGAATATCTAAAGATAAAAATAACCGGAAGCGTGTCCGGTTACAGCCTGTGGAGAGTTCTAGTCCCTGTTCTGTAAAAAGAACAAACACCTCTATGAAACAGGAATGGTCACGGGGACCACACGAACCGCCCAAATGACTCATTATACAAAGGCTGAGTGTTAATGAATCAATATACAAAAGCTGAATGTTATAACATAAAACCTACCTTAGTAGAAACCAGTTATAATATAAATCAACAGCCGTGTAATAAACATGTATTTAACCAGAGTCGTAATAGTTTTAATATAGTAGAATCTAGGATGCGTTTTATAAATGAATCCAGTCACTGTATTTCCATTATTCAAGGTTCTGGAATAACCATAGATCTACCGCCTGCTAACGTGCCTCGTAATCAGTTATTGATTTACGTAACCTTACAATGGGGATCTGATTGTAAACTTAACCTAGGAGCAATTAGACGTCATGTACCTTACATAACAGATACGGAACTAACTGAGTTATTACATAATGTTAAACAAGACGTTATGGATCATAAGACTCATGAACTCACAGTTTGTTATAAATTACCATTAGAAGGCTTTAAGCATTCCCCTAATGGAATTTGGGTTGAAGATTTAAATGTTCAGGTTGTACCTACACATTACGTGGAGGAAATAGTCCATCATCCTAAAGATTCTCCTAGATTGGATATTGAAGATGATGAGTTCTTTACTGCTGGTAGTATCATTGGAATTAACTATTATACTGATAATCCCAATGTAACTGAACCCTTGTACTTATTATTCGGCAATGATGCATTGTATCTACATCCAACTTATGAGTTAGGTTTTAAACCCGGAGTACACATACAGTTAAATGGAAAGGCTACATTTGCAGCTGGAATTAATAATTCTAATAAACTATATATAGCACCAGCTAATTATCGGAAGTATGGTATCTACAATAGTGCTCGTGAGATTATTGAAATAATCAAACGGGATAAAGGGGTTGATCGAGAACAACTTGAAAGGATGGTGAATTGTTTCAATGAACATCATCCCAAACCAGATCCAGTTAAAACTACAATCAAAGACATTTACATTACTGAAAACATTACAGTTGGCGACGTTATCGATTTCGTACAAGAGATCGGTAAAATAGATGCTGTAATAACTAGGTTATTTAAATAAGCCCAAACTAAAAAAGGAAAGGAACATGCTTGATGATTTTTTAAAACAAGAAATCGACAAACAAATACCAAAGGTTAATAAGGATATTGCTGATGGTCTAAGTTACAAAATGATGATGAGTTCCAATCCGACTACTGGTCATAACGCTACTCGTAGTTATGTTGATCGGCTGTTTAGTATTAACCAAGGCTTGTTCCCTGATGGGTTTAAGTATCTGGGTAATCGGGTTTGTAGTCCCGATGAAATGTTTCAAGAGATTACTCGTGAGTATAATGGTCGTCGTATGGGTAATATTGCCAAACACGATGTTTATATGGTCGAGTTAGAAACCAGCTTTAATGGTGAACGGTTAGAACCTCGTAAGATTTTACTCCCATTCGTTCGCGACGGTGGGATCATGAATCTGAACGGGGCGAGTTATTCGGTTTCTCCGGTTATCAGTGATGTTGGTTTCAGTGTGGTTAACGGGAATATCCTAATTCCATTTGGCCGTACTAAACTCATGATTCGCCAAGTTGATCATCATTATTTTTGTGATGGTCAGCGGGAAGTGATGTATGTGATCTGGAGTCAGATTCATAACGAGATGTCCAAGCGCACTAAAGCAGACTTAGATAATCGCCAACGAATTGAAACTTCCATTCCACATTACTTCTTCTGTCAGTTCGGTGTAATCGAAACCTTTAGACGTTGGTGTAAAGCTGATATCGAAATAGGTTATCATAAAGACTTAAAGTCCAAGAGTAAAACTCATGTGATTTACGAGTCTGTTAATCTTAAAGGTTGCGGTCATGCAACTGGTGATATTGCTATAGCGGTTCCCAGAAATCAAGATAGTGATTTGGTTAAACGCTTCATCTCAGGAGTTTGGTATGTGGTTGATACCTTCCCTAACCATTTCATTACACCCGCAGAGTTCGATTCGAAGGAACTTTGGCAATTGATTCTGGCCTTCATGATCTTTGGTGACTTTGAACACCAAGGTAAAATCATGGAGAATGTAGAATCTCATTTAAGTAGCTTTAATAAGTATCTAGATGAGATGACACAAGAAGATCTTAAAGCAGTAAACATTGAAGTTGATAACGTATGGGATCTAATGCATTCCGTTATGACTGAGATGGTTCACCACTTCTACGATACTGACATTGACGAAACCTCGATGTATGGTAAACGTTTGGAAGTCTTAAGGTATGTCATGTCTGAACTAAACTATGCCGTTAGTATGTTCAGTTATGCAATGCAAGCTAAGAAGGGCTTAGAGGTCACTGGTAAGGAATGCACTGATTTACTCAAAAGACATTTCAAACTAAGGACTTGTATTAACCGACTAGCTAGCACACATGGTGAATTTGAGATTATTAGTTATCCTGGAGATTCTAAATTACTCAAGTTAACTAGCATGTTAGTACCTCAAGACAGGGCCCGTGCAACTAGGGCTCGTAACAAGTCTTTAATCGAAGACTCCACGCGTTTAATCCATGCATCTATTGCAGAAGTTGGACAGTTTAAGAACCATCCAAAAAATAACCCAGATGGTAGGGGGCGTTTAAATCCTTTCCTGAATCTAACCGACGATGGATCGATTGTACGTAATCCCAAGTTTAAAGAACTCATTGATGATGCCCAGAGACGCTTCAGAGGCATTGCTAAACCAGAAAGTTAAACAAAAGGAAGAAGAAAGTGTATCAACAAAATCAACTACCGGTAAGTTACCAACAGATTGATACAAGCTGCTTTAGTAACATGTTGCCACAAAACGATCGGGTGCCGCAAGTTAACACGCCTGGAGTTTTACGTAATAACCCACAGATGGTAGGTTACATTACTGGGTTGTTTCGCAAACGTTTACAAGATGGGGCACAGCGCAGTCCAGTTCATACTGTAGCTTATAACCTGTTAGCTAGTAATGGCTTTCAGAATCAGGTTTATCAATACTGGTGTCAACGTGCTGTAGATCTATTAGCAGTTTACATGATTCAAGCTGGCGGTAATCAGAATGAGCAACTCATTAATGCTGCTGCTACTGAGGTCAGTGAATCCTTTCTAGGTTTTGTATGGAGTCAGTACCAACAGACTCTAATGCAACTCGTAGATAGCAATATTGGAAACGCTTTGAATCAAGCGGCCCAACGTTGGCAAGCTATGGAACAGAAGATTCAAATGGTACAGCAGCAAATGGCACAGCCCCAGTTTAATACTGGGGGTTATAATAACCAATCACTACATCAGGGCCATGCAGCTTTTAGTTCTGCTGTTACTGGATCAGCTACTGTCTCTCATCAGATGGGTAGTGCTCCAACTCAGAACTCTAACTCTGCCGGTGAAGGAGTTTATGCTACTATGCAACCAGTTCAAAGTTTTGACTCCAATCAGGGAGTTGTACAGAATCACGGTAATCCTCCTGTAACGTCACACACGACGAATTACGACTTAGGGGCACCTAACGTACCAGTAGCTCCTGTAAACGCTCCACAGGCCCCTGTAAGGGAGCCTGAGTACGTTCCTGCTTATGAGGTTGTAGTAGATCCTGATCA
>WPCG01154334.1_pt1 | contig 63664 bp, 51 predicted proteins | sample 5403311 | NCBI WGS metagenome assembly WPCG01 (sample SAMN12869467, study PRJNA574797) | sludge metagenome | isolation source: wastewater treatment of Control | place: China:Beijing | collected 2019-05-17
CCCAGTTTAAGTCCACTATCGTGTCGGCAATGGCATCGAATCGATTCTAGTGCGACGCGACAATCACCAATCGTTATTCCGCCATTTGACTGATCTCCTGCAGGATGATCCCGGTAGTGTCGTGATCCAGGTTGGCCGTCGGCTCGTCCAATATCGCCACCGGCCTCGGGTGCAACATCATCCGCGCGAGCGTGACCAACTGCCGCTCCCCACCCGAAAGTTGTTTTCCGTTATGGCTCAGTGAAGTCTCCCACCCCTCTTACTTTTTCGAGAGTATCTTGTCTAAAAACTAGGGATAATTCATCTGTTCTTCCAGTTCTTGTTCGAGGAAAACGTTGTACCACAACGTGCCGTCGAAGATAAATGGGAACTGATTCATGTACGAGCTATTCGCTTTCAACCATCGGCGCGACCAGTCGTTGTCTTTCCCGTTTACCGAGACCGTGCCTTCGTCTGCCGACAAACTGCCGGTGCATATCTTCAACAGCGTGGACTTCCCCGAGCCCGAGATCCCCTTCACCAGTACCAGTCCTTTCAAGGGAAACCGTTGATGAATATCGTGCAACACCTTCACCGGCGAGTCGGGATAGGAAAAAGTCAACCCGTTGATTTCAAAGCTCCGAAGCACTTCGTCTTTGTCTGCCAACGGGAGATCGATCTTTTCATCGAGCACCGGCATCAACAAATCGGCCGAAGCGAGTGCCTTGTTCCGGTCGTGGTAAGCACTGACGAACTTTCGCAGGTAGAAGAAAAAATAGGGGGCGATGGTAAGCAAGAAAAGCGCGGTTCTAAAATCGTACCCTTGCCCGTAATTGGGGCCGGTCATGATCCCCATCAGGCTCATCCCCAAATAAATCGCGATGGCCGCGATGCAAATGGTCACGAAGAGCTCCAGGACTGCCGAAGAGAGGACCGCCACTCGCATCACGTTGATGGTTGCCTTGTTCAGTTCTTCGCTTTTTCGGGACAAAAACCGGTATTGTGTCTTGAAATTGTCCAAGTTGACGATCTCGGCGATGGTTTGCAGCCGATTATAGAAAACGGCCGAATATTTCAGGAAGAGGTTGGTATGTTTTTTATGGAGGGATTCGGCACCGATCCCCACGACCGCCATTTGCATGGGGATAACCAACAGCGAGACCAACAACACGATCGCGACCCATTTTTCCATCCAAAAGACGATAACCAGCAGCAGGGTACTTACCACGCCCGTCGCCACGGAATAGGGAATAAAAAACGCGAAATAGGGCCGCAAGTCATCGGTTATCCGGGTAACGTACAACGCGCTGGACGTGGAGTCCAACTTGCTATTATTAAGCAGTACGGGATAAAGTTCTTTTTTGATGTTGGCGACGATGGCATTTCCGGCGTTGTAGTTGAACCGGGACTCCAGGTGCGCGAAAACGTACCGCCCCGCGAGAAAAACAGCTGCTATAAGCAGTGTTTGGGGCACGATGAGCCCGTTGTCCAACCATTCGGCCGCGAACATGGACAAGTACCACGCGAACACCACGAAGCACCCCGCGCTTAATAGGGTAAAAAGCGATGCAATCATGTAAGTGCCCCTTGCGTTGGCCATCTTCTTGCTTAGCCACTTGGAGGCACTCTCTTGTTTTACACTCATTTATTGCCGTGATTTTAATTTTTTGTTACCTGCCCTGCCTCTCACAACCTGAGGCGGGATGATAACAAATGAACGCCCACAAAGATAATTAATTTAGGCGAAACTCTGCTTCCTACACTGTTCCCGGATTTAAAACCATTTTCTCTTTTTAAAATACCAGAGCATGCCGGCGGCAATCACCACCATCACTCCCCAGACAACGAAATAGCCGTATCGTGCACGTAGCTCGGGCATGTTCTCGAAATTCATCCCGTAAACGCCCACGATAAAGGTAAGCGGGATAAATATCACGGAGAAGAGGGTAAGCAAAGCCATTATATCGCTTAACTTCGTGCTCATGGAAGAGTGGTAAATACTCAATTGGTCGTACAGCCGCTCATAGTAATAGTCCAGCAATTCTACCGCTTGGTTTATGTTGTCTTGCAACTCTTTATAATGCTTTTCGTTCGCGGGCCGGATAAAGTCGCTGTCCGATTTCACGAGCTCAATGACCATCTCCCGGGCCGGTTTTATATAACGCCCCAGCCCACTGTGTTCATGTTTGAGAAGATTAATCGCTTTCAGTGCCCCCTTATCGGGATTGAGAAACATCCTGTTTTCCAGCTTTTCAATTTTATCGCCGAGTACGCCAAGGATAAAAATATAATTATCGATCACCACGTCCAGCAATGCAAAAGCCACGTAATCGGCTCCTAACGACGTAAAGCGTTGATTGTGTTTCCTGATACGTTCTCTCACGGGGTTGAACAGGTTGCTCTCCTCTTCCTGAAAGGTGATCAACAGGTTATCCATCACCACCAGGCTCAGGTTGTCCACGGACACTTTGTCCATTTTCTCGTTGAGTTCCATCATCTTGATGGTAACAAAAAAACCACGTTCGAATTCCTCCATCCGGGGACGTACAGTCGGCTCCATCACGTCCGACAGGATATCGGTCGGGATTTGGAGGACATTCCCAAGTTCCTCCATCAACTTCTCATCGTGCAAGCCATCAACATTTAACCAGCGGAGCGTATCGGAATCCTTGTAAGGCGGCAGTTCATCCACCGACCGGATAGGCACTTCATTCACGCTTTCGCGGCCGATATCAAAAAGGGTCATTCGTACCTCTTTGGAGCGATGCCGGCCGCGGAACTTCAGTTCGTACGGCGAAAGCCCAATATCTTCTTTCCGTTTCTCCATATTCTACTTTTTTAAATCTTTCAGGTATTTCGCGTGAATACCATCGGGATACCTGAAAGCACAGGGGTTACAATTTCCACAAAACTAACTATTTAAAATGAATATTACAATACAACTCGGGAAACCAGGAGAGGATATTATCACATGCGGTTGATTTCGCTTTCTCCCGCGCCGTTGCCCTTGTACCGGCTGCTGGTCTTGTTAAACTTGTAGCGCACTGTTAATTCAAGCTCCCGGGTATCCCACTTGGAAAATTGGTAGAGGTCAAGCCGGTCGTTGTAGGCGAAGATGCCCATCTGTTGGCCATGGAACAGGTCGTGCCCTTTGAGGGTGAGCGAGAGCCGGTCTTCGAAAAACGATTTGGTGATGCCGGCACTAACCACGAAAAAAAATGATCCGCTCCCCTCCCCCTTTATGTGAAACGGGGGTGGGAAGCGGATCTGTAAGTATAAAATTTACCGGGTCGTTACCGTTACTCGGCCATCAGCACGTTCATGATGTCGCAGGCCGACTTGGTGACGGAGCTGCCCGGCCCGAAGATTGCGGCCACCCCGGCGCGATACAGGAAGTCGTAGTCTTGCGCGGGAATCACTCCCCCGGCGATCACCACGATATCGGGACGCCCCAGTTGTTTGAGTTCCTCGATCACTTGCGGTACCAGCGTCTTGTGGCCGGCGGCCAGGGAGGAGATCCCCAGCACGTGCACGTCGTTCTCAACCGCTTGGCGAGCTGCCTCCGCGGGGGTCTGGAACAACGGACCCATGTCCACGTCGAAGCCGCAGTCGGCATACCCCGTGGCAACCACCTTGGCACCCCGGTCGTGGCCGTCCTGCCCCATCTTGGCCACCATGATGCGGGGCCTGCGCCCCTCTTTTTGGGCAAATTGGTCGGTGAGCGCGCGGGCCTCCTCGAGGGTCGCGTCGCCTTTTGATTCGGATGAATACACGCCTGAAATGGTTCTGATTATTGCATTATAACGTCCCACTACCTTCTCGCACGCGTCGGAGATCTCTCCCAGCGTGGCCCGTACGCGGGCGGCCTCCACGGAGAGTTCCAACAGGTTGCCCTCCTTGGTCTCCACGCATCGGGTGATGGCGTCGAGTGCCTTTTGTACCACCTCGTTATCGCGGTTGGCCCGCAGTTCTTCGAGCCGAGATACCTGTTGCTTGCGCACCTCGGTGTTGTCGATATCGAGGATATCGATGGGATCCTCTTGGTCGAGGCGGTACCGGTTCACGCCGATGATAGCCTGCACGCCCGAATCGATACGTGCCTGGGCACGCGCGGCTGCTTCCTCGATCCGCATCTTGGGGATGCCGGTCTCGATGGCCTTGGCCATGCCGCCCAGTTCTTCGATCTCCTGGATGAGTGTCCACGCCTTGTCCACTAATTCTCGGGTGAGCGACTCCACGTAGTAAGAGCCGGCCCACGGGTCTACCTGCTTCGTGATCTTGGTCTCCTCTTGAATATATATCTGGGTGTTGCGCGCGATCCGTGCCGAGAAATCGGTCGGCAGCGCGATCGCCTCGTCGAGCGCATTGGTATGGAGCGACTGGGTATGTCCCAGCGCGGCGGCCATCGCCTCGATGCAAGTACGTCCCACGTTGTTGAAGGGGTCTTGCTCGGTGAGCGACCACCCCGAGGTCTGCGAGTGGGTACGCAAGGCCATCGACTTGGGGTTCTCGGCGCCGAAGCTCTTCACGATCTTGGCCCAGAGAAGGCGCCCTGCCCGCATCTTGGCGATCTCCATGAAGTGGTTCATGCCGATGGCCCAGAAGAAGGAGAGGCGCGGCGCGAACTTATCCACCGGGATGCCGGCGTCGATTCCTGCTCGGAGGTACTCGATGCCGTCTGCCAGCGTGTAGGCCAGCTCGATATCGGCGGTAGCTCCTGCCTCCTGCATGTGGTAGCCCGAGATGGAGATGGAGTTGAACTTGGGCATCTTTCGCGAGGTGAACTCGAAGATATCGGCGATGATCTTCATCGAGAACTCGGGGGGGTAGATGTAGGTGTTACGCACCATGAACTCTTTCAGGATATCGTTCTGGATGGTGCCTGCCATCTCTTCGAGCTGGGCTCCCTGCTCTTGGGCGGCCACGATATAGAACGCGAGGACCGGCAATACCGCCCCGTTCATGGTCATCGAGACCGACATCTTGTTGAGCGGGATCCCGTCGAACAGGATCTTCATGTCTTCCACCGAGCAGATGGAGACGCCCGCCTTGCCCACGTCGCCCACTACCCGCTCGTTGTCGGCGTCATAGCCGCGGTGGGTGGGGAGGTCGAACGCCACGGAGAGCCCTTTCTGTCCCGCGGCCAGGTTGCGGCGGTAGAACGCGTTGGACTCTTCGGCGGTGGAGAACCCGGCGTACTGGCGGATGGTCCACGGGCGCATCACGTACATGGTGGAATAGGGGCCGCGCAAGTAGGGCGCTACCCCCGCGGCATAGTTCAGGTGCTCCATGCCTTCGAGGTCCTCTTTCGTGTAGACCGGCTTCACCGGGATCTGTTCCGGCGTGAGCCAATCGGCTTTTATTCCCCTTTCATCAGCCCACTCGTCCACGTCGGTCGAGTAGAAGCCTTCGGATTGAATATCGATGCCTTTAAAATCTGGTTTCATATATAGACTGTTAGAATCAAGAACCAAGAATCAAGACGTTTGAGCTTGGCCTTTTTTATTTATTATTTCTTGTTGAAGCGAGCGGACACGGCCGGTCGCGGTAATTACAGGTACGAAGCAATCACGTTGCCCGCTACTTGCAGCAAACTAAAGATCAGCACGAGTTGGGCCGTCCGGGTATCCAGAAACCGGATAATCCCCAGCTCCTCCATGGTCGCTCGTTTCATCAGCTTGATATTCTTCATCGCCAACGGGAAGCTCAGCAACACCAGGAAGGTATAGGGACTCATAAACCCGATCATCACCCAGATAGCTACCAGCATGTAGGCAACCAGCAGAATGGTTTGGTAAGTTACCTGTGCCCCTTCCAGTCCCAAGTTCATCGCTTGCGTCCGGATGCCGGCAGCCTTGTCTTGCAGCATATCACGGGTATTGTTGGCATGTAAGATAGCCACGATAAGAAGCCCCGCGGGAGTGGTAACCAGCAGGACGGACCAGATTAACTGGCCGGTCATGGCGTACACCATCCCGAGCGCGATTGCCAACCCGTAACAAATGAAGATCAGCAGGTCACCCAGTGCCACGTACTTGAACTTGTAGTAGAGCGTGGAACTGATGATCCCGATAATACCGATAAACAACAGGGGCCACCCGGTATTTACAAACAGGTAGACGCCGATACCGATGCCCACGAGGAGAAACGCGTAGCCATAGATAAGCACCGTCCGGGGCTGGAAAAGCCCCATGACGAGCGGCCGCGGAGGGCCGGTCTTCTCTTTCACGTCCACGCCACTCATGTAGTCGTGGTAATCGCCCAAGGTATTCCCCGAGAGGTGAAAGAAGAGGGTGCCGATAAAGGCCGCGATGCCGTATCCCCAGTTGAGCTGATCGGTCGCTCCCGTCGAGTAGAGATAAAACGCGTACGACATGGCGATCAATGCAGGCGACGCCGACGCGGGAAGTGCCCACGGGTGCGCGATGAAGATCCATCTCTTTAGTTTCCACTCTTTATCCATACTGTTCTGTTATTAGCGCGAGCGACCGCTTGTTATCAGCGTGACAGTAACTTCTCGTTAAATGCTTTCAATGTCTGCAACACGTTACTGCGAACATGGATGAAATGTTCGATGCCTTGCTCTTTGAGTTGCTCCATGCATGCCGGGGCTCCCGCCACCACGAATAACTCGTTGCCATCCTTCAGCAAATTGTATGTTTCGGGAGCAAACGCCACGTACTCGTCGTCGCTCGAACAAAGAACCACCACGTCGGCTCCCTTATCACGGGCCGCGTTTACTCCTTCGGCCACGCTATTAAAACCGAGGTTATCGATAATCTCGTAACCTGCCGACGCGAAGAAGTTACTCGAGAATTGCGAACGAGCCAACCGCATGGCCAAGTTCCCGATGGTGAGCATAAACACCTTGGGGTGTTTTCCGCTTCGTTCGGTTGCCAAGCGCAGTTCATTAAAATCATCGGCCAGTTGCCGTGTATTTAGTTTCTTCAACGGTGTGGATGCGCCGCTATCGCCACATCCGCAGCCGTTGCCACCTGTCTCTTTTCCTTCCATTTTGTCGTCCATCTTCTCGGTGAAGTTGGGGTACTGGTTGGTGCCGAGTAGGATCTCCTTGCGGTTCGCCACCGCTTTAAAGCGGGTGTCGGCCGAAGCGTTGATAGCATCCTGCACGGTCCCTGCTTTCAGGGCATTGTAGAAGCCCACCTCCTCGGTCTCGAGGAAGAGTGCCCACGCCTGTCGCGCGAGGGACGCGGTAAGTGTTTCAATATAGTAAGAGCCTGCCGAGGGGTCGGTGACCTTATCGAAATGGGCTTCTTCTTTCAGGAGCAGTTGCTGGTTAACCGCGACGCGTTCCGCGAAAGCGGTGGGTGTCTCGTACGCTTCGTCGAAGGGGCGTACCGTGAGCGAGTCCACCGATCCGAGTACCGCCGACATCGCTTCGGTTTGGGTACGCAGCATATTGACGTTGGGATCGTAGAGCGATTGATTAAAGCGGGAAGTGGCCGCGTGGATATTCATTTTTGCCGCGCAGCGACAGGTGCCGTCATCGGCTTTGTTATCGCAGTCGTGCGGGCAGGGTGGCTTGTAGGCGTTCACGATCTCGGCCCACAACCAGCGCGCGGCCCGGAACTTGGCGATCTCCATGAAGTAGTTGGAACCTACCCCAAACTGGAATTTTATTTTCTTGGCGGCCATCGACGGGTCTACTCCCCGTTCAATCAGCCCTGCCAATACTTGGTTCCCGTAAGACAAGCTGTAGCCCAGTTCCTGGTAGCTGTACGCTCCCGCGTCGTTCATTCGGTTGCCGGTAATGGTAAGGGCACGGTAGCGAGGCAGCGGGGCGGTGATCTTCGCGATCTCTACCGCTTTGTCGAGCCATTGAGGCTCGTCGATCCCTTTCTTCAGGATTTTTCGGAAAGGATCGAACTCCACCGACCCGAAGCACTCCATCACGTTGAGGTTCAACGATTGGATATGCGCTACTACCAACTTGGCAAGGTCGACGGTCCGGGAGATGCAGGTGCTAAAGTTCAGTTCCACCTTATCGGGCGCGATCCCATCGAGGAGCACCTGCAGGTTCTCGGCGGATAACTCGTTCTTCGGCAGACGGAAGCCGAACGAGGTGACACCCCTGCCCAGCAGGGCCCGCGCCTTTTTATTGGCTTCGATGAAATTTTTAACGTCGATTTCTTGACGCACGTACCACCTGTTATCCTCCCGGGTACTTCGCACGTAGGGGAACTGGCCAGGCAGGTTATTCGCGGCGGGAAACCCTTCGATATCTTCCGCTCGATAGAAAGGATTCACGTTAAACCCTTCATCGGTCTTCCATACCAACCTTTTCTGGAAATCGGCTCCTTTGAGGTCTCGCGTGACCACCTCCATCCATTCGTCGGTGGTTACAGGAGGAAAATCGGTGAAAAGTTTCTCTCTCTGATTACTCATACGTTTACTACTAATTTATTATTTTGAAAATCTTTTTCTATTATTTTGATACGCCATAAACCGGTCCTGTTTTATTCCGTTTCATTTCGGCGGGATAGGAATCGACCGCGAAGAAACCTTACCAGGTATGCCTCCTCGTTTCAGGAGCACAAAAGTACGATTTTTAGCGCTCTTTTAAAAGCATTTATCTCTCTAATATTGCTTTTTCTCGCGCTGGTTTCAAACCGGTTACCCAGTTATCCCTTTCACGTTGGCGACGTGAACTCCCCGTCGCTTTCACTCGGCTTCTTTAAGTTCGACCAGTAGTCGCGCGATTTTGTGCGTGACCGCCTCCGCATAGCGTTTCCCCTTCTCGGCGGTCGACTTTTTCGGGTTACCGATGCCCGTGTCCGCGGATACTTCGTCCCAGTGCCTGGGCATCCACCCTACTTTCTCTTCCAAGGCAGGGATCTTTCCCGGGGTGGTGGCCCCGTCGCCGGCTCGTTCCATCGACACCAGTTCAGGGTGATAATGGAGCATCACCGAGGTCTCCTGCTCTCCCGCGTGGTCGTCGGGATCCTCTTCGAAGTACCCTTCCTTGGGAAGCACCGCGAACCAGTCCACCACTACTATTCGAAAATCGGGGTGGAACATTGCCAGGTCTCGAATATAGGATTTGAAGCTATTCCCGCCATGCCCGTTCACAATCACCAGTTTACGGAAACCTTGCACGTGAAGGGATGCGACGATATCCTCGAGGATCGCTTTCTGTGTTTCGCTCCGGGTATGCACGCAAAAGGGCTTATTCCACTGTCCCGCGTTTTGCGATCCCAGGAAAACGGGCGGCAAGACCATGCAGGTAGCCCCTTGTTGGTACGCTATCTCTGCCGCGTCTCCTGCAATCTCGTACGAGAGGATGCAATCGGTAAGGTAGGGAAGGTGATAGTTATGCGGTTCCATTGCCCCCCAAGGGAGAATAGCCACGTCGTACTGCTGTTCGCGCACCTCGCCCCAGTTGGCAAGTGACATATGAAGGAATTTGCTTTTTCTCGTTTTCATTTCGTTCATTCAGTTACACGGATATCAACCCGTTTCGGATGCTGTAAAACGTGAGTCCCGACACCGTCTTGATGCCCGTTTTGGCCATAATATTCTTGCGATGCGTGAGCACCGTGTTCAGGCTTATATTTAGTTTTTCCGCGATCTCTTTATTCAACAGTCCTTGCACGATAAGCTGCAGTATCTCGGTCTCCCGGTTGGTGAGTTGGTGGTCGTCGCCCCCGTGGGATCGCGCGTGATCGTGCGAGATGGCTTGCTGCAATTGTTCGATCCCGCTGGAATCCAGCTCGCTTATCTTGGGACGAAGCACCCTGTCACGCAGTCGATTATGTGCTTCCAGGTCCTTTTCAAGGGAATGAAGCGAGAAGATAACCGCGTGGCAGAGGTTTTGATTATAATCCGCGGAGAGGTGTTTTATAAGGATATTTTTCAAGTCGTGAAGCAACGCGTCAGGAAAGTCGTCGAAGCTATCCATCTTCCGAAGGTGGTTTGTCATCCGCTCTTTAAATTCCATGAAGATATCGCGCAGCATGATCAGCTCCGGGCTATCGGGGCCGCTTATCGCGATGAACGCGTGCAGGTGTTTCTCGATGTTCGGCACCAGGTCGTGCATGTAATTCTCCACGGTTTGGTGAAAGTAATCGGCAATCGATTCCACGTCGAACAGGGCGAGGGAAGCATCGGGGATGTACGTTTCGTCGAGGTAAACATTGAGCACGGTAAGGATAAAGTCGCTGTTCAAATCCAGCTCCTCGCATAGGTCGTGAAGCGTTTTATCCCCTACCCCGAGCCGTATTCCAAAACGGTTCAGCACCGGGATCAGCTCGTTGTGTTCCGCGAGCAGGTCGGCCAAGACGCTATGTGAATCGAGAAATGACACCTACCTGTTTTGGTTGGGATTGGGATTGGGTTTTGGCCGGGAGGTAAACTGACGATCACGCCGGTACTCCTGGTAAAAATGGCGAAGGGTATCCAACGGGTGCAATAACATCATCCGCGGCCCGGCGTATCGCATCACCTCTTTTATTTTCTGGCGCATATCCTTCTTGTAGCAGTGGATAGGGCATTTCCCGCAGGTGGGTTTTTCTTCGCCAAACGGGCATCGTTCTAACCGTTGCATCGCGTACCCTTTCAACTCTTTGCAGGTTTCGCATAACTCTTCTCCGGGCTGACGATCCGCACGGTGAACAGAACGGCAATGAATGGCGATCATTTTACTCACTACTCTTTTCTCTCCTTCGTTCATTCCCTCTCCTTCAAATTATGGATGCGTAAAATTACCCATTTTCTTGCTTGTTGCCAAATTATGTGCTTCTTTTCTATTCGTGTAGTGGCAGGTTACCCGTTGGAGCGGACAGCGTTCCTTTCTTTTTCGACAGCAGGAAAACGCCCTCGGTCGCCTCCTCTACAAAGTATCCCTCGTTGAGGTCAATGACCCATCCCTCACCCGCGACTCGCCTCCCTGTAATCTCCAGCGGCTCGGAAACGATGACCCAACGCCAGTCCGTCCGGAGCAAGGCACCGCCCTCGCTCACGGTGAGGGTGCCCCAGTTATCGCTGATCTCCACCGTAGGGTACACGGTTCCCTCGTCCTCATCGAGGGGGATCAGGTTTCGCGGGTCGAACGACATCTTCATATCCTCTAACCGGATTTCCAAGTGAGGAAGGTCAAAAAACAGTTCCCGGTACCGGTCGAGTTCCTCCTCCATCGAAGCGGCTCTCCGGGTCTCTTCCTCCACGATCCGCCGGCCATCATACTCGTCGGCCACTTGGCGGATATACGATTGCAACAGGATGCGCCGCTCCATCCCGAACGTGTCGGAGAATAACTCGGTAAGCATCGTTTCATTGTCGACTTTCAAGTTCCAGCGGTTATCTTTCTGGTAGAGGAAAAAACCGTAGACCGGCACGGTTTCGTAAGCAAACGAGCGCACGAAGGTAGGGGTTTCGATGAACTGCTCCACTCGCCGCAACAGGTACGCGCGCCACTCCCACTTATCGCGCCCGCTCATCATCTGGCCGGTATAGGTTGCCAGTCCTTCCAGCAACTCCAGTTGGTTCTCCGACATCTCCGATCCCCGGTAAACTTGGTGCCGGAACTTCCGAAAGAGGAGCGCGTTGCGGAGGTGCTCTTCCGCTCTCCTCAATCGCGGTGCCTTCAACGCGGCTTCCAACGCTTTTATCTCGAGGCGGAGGTAGATTCTTCCCTCTTTCAGGTCGAGGTGTTGATTCTCCTCCCTTCGCGGCGTGAACCCCAAGGAGGGTTGCGCGCTATGAAACAGTTCATGGGTCATGAGGTCTACCCGGTCGTGCCGGTTTGCGGGCAGCGGCAACACGAGCATGGCCCAGTGCTTACCGCTCCATCGCGTATCGGTATTTGCCACGGGCACTTCCCGGGGCAGGATGCCGCGGTAGATGCCCTTATCGAGGGTAAGGCGCCCCTCTTTGTCGGGTTCATTGGCAAAGGCTTCCCTCGTCTCGGGATCCACCACTAGGAGAGGGCCATAGATATCTTTGTTCCAGAGGTGTTCATGCTTCGCCGTGGCTTCCCTTACTTGCTGGAAGTACAACGCGATGCTGTCCCCGCGCTCGAGGGCAACACGGGGAACGAGGGAAGCGGGGGAAGCATGGATGGCAACCGGCACCGCGATCCCTACAAGCCATATATTAACAAGCCATTTCACGGTCTGTTTAGTAACGTTCAAGTTTCACCTGTATGGCAGGCTATGCAGTTAACTCTCTACTGACACTATTCAGCCATGCCCCTACTTGCAAAAAGTTCAGTTACACGTTTACTTCTCGCCTTTCTTTTTGGGGAGTTGCATGACTCGTGCCGAGACGCGCCTAACCCATCGTCGGGGTAAGAACCGGATAGCGAAGGGGGCCAGCTTGTTCATCGTTCCATGGATCACTACCGGTTTCCCTTTCATCATCGCGTTATACCCCAGTTTGGCAACCGATCGTGCTGAAGCGATCTTCACGTTCTTCACCAACCGCGACGCTTTCATCCCCGACTCCTCCCCGAAATAGGTGCTCGTGGGGCCGGGGCACAGCACGGTCACGGTGATACCCTCTTTCTTCAGCTCGTGGTTCAATGCCTCGGAGAGTTGAAGGACGAACGACTTGGTCGCAAAATAGACTGCCATCATGGGACCCGGCTGGAACGCCGCGGTAGAAGAAATATTTAATATTCTCCCGCTCTTTCTCTCTTTCCACTCGCGCGTGTAGAGGTGCGTGAGGTGGGTGAGCGCGGTCACGTTGAGCGCGATCATCCGTTCGTATCGCTCCCAGGGCTTATCGACGAACGACCCCCAATCCCCGAAACCGGCGTTGTTAACCAGGTAGTCGACCTCTATGCCGGCTTCTTTCACCTCGTGGAACACCTCACGCGCTGCCTCGGGAAGACACAGGTCTTTCACGATCACGTGAACATTCGACCGTTGTTTTTCTTCCAGCTCCCGCTTCAATTGATGCAGTATCTCGCCACCGCGAGCCACCAGCACCAGGTCGTGCCCGTTCTCCGCGAAAAGTCGTGCCAACGCTTCCCCTATACCCTTTGATGCCCCGGTTATCAATGCTGTTTTCTTCATATTTTCCTCATGATTCGAGACAAAATTAAACTATTTTTCTTCCATTATGTCAAATAAATGGTGAAAATAGATTCACCACAATGTTTAATAAATTGGGTTCTAATTGATCGAGCGTACTCTGATTGTGAAATTGGGGTGCGCTTATTGTTTGGGTGTCTCCCCTGCTTTGACGGGTTTCCCGTGAGACACGCTATTAGTAGTGCGTTATTTTTCATATGATTAAAACTATTGACTTTCAAAGGTATCATATGGAACTCGCTTTAATCATGTTTTCGCGTTTAACGATTTACATGCTCGTTTCAGTATTTTAATCAGGTACGTTTTCGTGACTTATCGATTCGAAGGAAGATAAAAAGCAAGATGGTGAACCCCCATAACGAGGAGCCGCCATAACTAAAAAACGGGAGCGGGATGCCAATTACCGGCATGATGCCGATCACCATTCCCACGTTGATAATCAGGTGAAACATGAAGACACTTGCTATCCCGTAGCCGTACACCCTACCGAAAACGGTGGTCTGTCGCTCGGCCAAGTGCAGCAGCCGAAGCACGAAAACCATGAACAAGAGAAGGACGAGGGTAGACCCGATGAAACCGTGCTCTTCACCGATGGTACAGAATATGAAATCGGTATCTTGCTCGGGCACGTACTTGAGTTTTGTTTGGGTGCCGTTGAGGTACCCTTTACCGGAGAAGCCGCCCGACCCGATCGCGATCTTGGACTGCCCCACGTGGTACCCTGCCCCGCTCAGATCTTGCTCCATCCCCAGCGTGACCTTGATCCGCATCTGCTGGTGCGGTTGCAGCACGTCGAGAAAAACGTATTCTGCCGACTCCAGGAAGGCGAAGGAGCCTATCATGAAGAGGAATATATAGAGGTAGGCACGTTTGCGATACCGGATGAAAAGAAACACGAGGTAAAGCGCGGCCACTCCCAAGGAAACCAACGCAATCAGCCCCCAGTCGATCTCTACGGAAAACCGGGACGTCGCGTAAGCCACCGCGAAGGGAGCCCCTCCCAAGAGAAGGAGGTAGAAAGCGGTCGTTTTCCGTTTGAGGTATGCCCACACCATCCCTGCCGAGAAAAGAACGATCAAGGCGCTGGCGATCAGTTCACCGAGGGATAACATCCCGATTTGCTGGTCCGAAAAGCGTATTCCCAAGATAAAGTAAACGATGGCGGCGATGCCCATGAAAAGGAAACCACCGGGCAGCCCTTCGCGATACATCACCAGGATAAAACTCAGGTAGACCAAGGCGGTGCCGGTTTCGCTTTGCAGGATAACCAAGATCGTGGGCAACAAGATGATGCTACTTACCAGCAAGAGGTTTTTCCCCTCCATCAACCGGAACCCGTAGGTATTGCATATTCTCGCGAGGGCCAACGCGATGATGAATTTCATGAACTCGGCCGGTTGTAGCCGCACGGGCCCCACGATGAGCCAAGAGCGAGAACCGTTAATCTCCTGCGCCACGATCAGCGTGACGACCAGCAGCGCTATTCCCGCCACGTAAAGAATGAAAGCGTACGTTTCGTAAAAGCTGACGTCGATCTTGAGCAGGGCGAAGGCAAGGAGGAGCGACGTGCCCATCCAGATAAGTTGCGACCCGGCACGGCTCGAAAGATCGAACAGGCCCGTGGCGTTCTCGAGGTCGAAACTCGCCGCGTAGATGTTGAGCCACCCGACCACGACAAAAAAGAGGTAAAAGAGGACAATCGGCTTATCCACTTTCCCTTTCTCTTCCCGCTCGATAACTCCTTTGTAAATCATACTTTTAATGTGCCAATGAGACTAATGTGACTAATGAGACTAATGTGACTAATGTGATTAATGTGATTAATGTGATTAATGTGATGGTGAATAATTTTTCATTTTTAATTCTTAATTATTCATTCTTAATTGACCGGCAGGTTCCTTGTATAGAAATAGGGGAGGATCTCCCGGTTGATAATCATTGTTTCCAGCCACTTATCGCTTTCAGGCACCTCGCCCATAAAGAACTTCTGCAGCATCAAGCGTGCCACGGGGACGGCGTTGGTAGCGCCAAACCGCCCGTTTTCCACCAATACGGCGATGGCTACTTTGGGATTATCTTTGGGGGCAAACCCGAGGAAGAGCGAGTGGTCGTCACCGTGCGGGTTCTCTGCCGTGCCGGTCTTGCCGCACACCTCCACGTGAGGTTGCAGGTTGATGCCGCGGGCGGTACCGTAGCTCACCGCGTCGGCCATCCCGTCGACCGTCAACTCGAAATACTCCCGGTTGATGCCCGATTCATGCCTCGTGGTGTAGGTCGACTCCAACGCTTGCCCTTTTCGTTCCTTCACCACGTGCGGGGTATAGTAGTACCCTCTGTTGGCGATCATGGCTCCCAAGTTGGCTATCTGGAGCGGGGTAGCAAGAATCTCGCCCTGCCCGATGGCGATGGAGATGATATTGTGCGCGTTCCACCGCTCGGTACGGAACACGTTGCTGTAAAATTTACTGTTGGGGATGAAGCCCCTCTTCTCGGAAGGCAGGTCCACCCCTAACGGGTAGCCGAACCCCATGTCTACCATGTAGTCTCGCCACACGTCAAAGGCTTCTCCCACGTTGGCATACTTGCTCCGGTTGCTCAGCATGTGGTTAAGGCCGTAGCAGAAAAACGAGTTACAGGAGGTAGTGATCGCGTACTGGACGGAGGTGGGTGAAGCGTGGGCATGGCACCGGGGACGTCCTCCCAACGGCGGGTACCCCCCGTAGCACGCGTACCGCGTTTCGGGGGTGATGATTCCCTCTTGGAGGAATACAAGCCCCTGCGTCGGCTTGAACGTGGAACCCGGTGGGTAGGTTCCCGCGATGGCCCGGTTAATCAGTGGCTTGTAGGGGTTTCTCTCGAGCTCCTGGTAGTTGGTCCCGAACATCTTTCCGGTCAGCAGCGCCGGGTCATACGTCGGCGCGGATACCATGCAGAGGATCTCCCCCGTGGAAGGCTCGATCATCACGATGCTGCCTACTTTATTTTGCAACAACAGCTCACCGTATGCTTGCAGCTCGATATCGATGCCCAGGGTGAGGTCTTTTCCCGATACCGGTGCTTTGTCGTGTGCCCCCTCCTCGTAGCGTCCCTGCACCCTCCCGTGCGCGTCCCTAAGAAGTATTTCCACCCCTTTCTCGCCGCGCAGGTCCTCCTCGTGCGATAATTCGATGCCCGATTTACCCACGTAATCGCCCCGCACGTAGTAGGGGTCGGCAGCCATTTTATTTCGATCCACCTCGGCCACGTACCCCAAGATAAGCCCCATGTTGGGACGAGTGTATTGTCGCTCCGTACGGCTTTGGATGTAAATCCCGGGGAACTTGTATAGTTTCTCCTGCAGCAGGCCATACTCTTCCACGTTAAGTTGCGACATGAACAACTGCGGCGTGTAGGAGGAGTACCCGGGGTTTCGTCGTCGATCTTTCATCTCCGCGTCGAGCGCGTTAAACCGCTCCACGTCGATGCCTAGTGTTTTGCAAAAATCGAGGGTGTCGAAGCGGCCCATCTCGCGCACTACCATCATCACGTCGTACGTTGGGCGGTTGTAGACCAGCAGCTCCCCGTTTCTATCGTAGATAGCTCCCCGGGCGGGATAGAGGGTTCTTCTGAGAAACGCGTTGCTATCGGCATAATCCCTGTACTGGGGACTCAAGATCTGCAGGTTAAACAGCTGCACGATATACACGATCCCGATGATCACCACCACGGCGGCGACCACGTACTGCCTGTTTGATAATGGACTACGCTTGCTCACCTGTTTTTTTCTTGTATGTTAAACCATCGAGTGCCAGAATGAGAATCACGGAGATCACCGATGAAGTCACGATCCGGAGTAGCGTGTTGGTCAAGTTGAAGAGGGTGAACGATTCGATGAAAAACAGCAGCGTGAGATGCAGGAACACGGTGAATACCGTGAACCGGATAAACGCCCCGGCTGCCGAGTAGATGCCCGGTACAAACTCGTCGTACTCGACCCTTTCAAAGAACAAGTTCATGATCGGTCTTCGGAAGGCGGCCACGAGGATGGTGGCCGCGGCGTTCATCCCCGGTGTGTTCAGGAAAACATCGATGATCAGCCCCATCAGGAAACCGGAGATAATCACGTAAAACCGATTTCGCCCCACGGGGAGCTTCAAGAGAAAGTATATATACAAGACCGGGGTAGCAATACCAAAGAGGGCGATCCTGTTGAGCAGCAATACTTGCAAAAGGATCAGCAGCAAAAATAACAGCCATTCGTACAGATAACTAATCTTCATTATTGCAATTCCTCTTCGAGCGTTTTCTGTTCTTCGTGAAACGCGTCCCGGATGATCAACACGTTTTGCAACGAGTAGAAGTTGGTCGCCAAGCGTATAGTGAATGTATTAAAATTATCGTCCTTTGATTGGGCCATGCCGCTCACGGTTCCTATCACCAGCCGTTTGGGAAAGATACGCGAGAAGCTGGTAAGCACCGTGTCTCCCACCTGGAAGGATTCATGTTTTGGGAGTTCTCCCAGTTGCGCGTGCCGCACGTTCTTCCCATCCCACGAGACGGAGCCGTAGTTCTCGGAGTTCTTCAGCTTCGCGCTTAGCCGGAACTTCGGGTTAATCACCGGGATCACCATCGAAAAATTACCGGACACGTTGGACACGACACCCACCACTCCTTGTCGAGAGATTACTCCCATATCAGGTTTCACGCCATGAAGCGTCCCCTTGTTCAAGGTGATGAAGTTATTTGGCCCCGAGAAACTCAGGTTGACCACCTCCGCGGGAATAAAATCGAACTGCACCTGCTCCGTGGTGTCATTCGAAAACGCCTCCATCGCGAGGGAGTCGCTCGCGACCCGCTGCTCGATCCGCGCCTTGAGCGCGTAGAGCTCTTTTTCCAGTCGCGCGTTTTGTTCCAGCAGCTGCTGGTTATTCTTCTTGAGGTGGAAGAACGAGGTAACGTTATTGCTCACCGTGTAGGACCACCCTACCACCTTGTTCGCGGAGGTGAGAAAGACGCTTCGCTGGTAGGAGTTGCACGAGAAAACGAGGTAGAAGCTGAATGCAACGAGCAGGATCGCGACCAACCAGTGGCTATTCCGAATAATGAAATTAAAAAGATTACGCATGCAAGGCCTCCCCTATCCAAATTCTCACATTCCAGACTCCGGGTTCCAGATTTCAGATCTTGAATTCCGGGCCAGCTATCTTTTACCGCATCAAGAACGTGAACCGGTCGATATTCCTCAACGCGATGCTGGTTCCTTTCGCGACCATGTGCAGTGGATCTTCCACTACCCTGAACGGGATGCCTATTTTCTCGGTCAGCCGTTTATCGAGTCCCCGGAGCAAGGCGCCTCCTCCCGTGAGGTAAATGCCGTTGCGCACGATATCCGCGTATAGTTCGGGCGGGGTCTGTTCCAGCGCGCTCAGCACGGCAGAATCGACCTTGGTGACCGACTTTTCGATGCAGTGCGCCACCTCTTGGTACGAGACCGGCACGTCCATGGGCAGCGAGGTCATCCGGTTGGGGCCATGCACCACGAAATCCTCGGGTGGGTTATCCAGTTCGGTGAGGACCGATCCCACGTTGATCTTGATCTGCTCGGCGGTGCGGTCGCCCACCTTGATGTTGTGCTGGCGTCCCATGTAATCTTGGATGTCTTCGGTGAAATCGTCTCCCGCGATCTTGATCGATTTATTGGACACGATACCACCCAGCGAGATCACGGCAATCTCGGTGGTTCCCCCACCTATATCCACGATCATGTTTCCTTCGGGTGCTTCCACGTCGATCCCGATCCCGATCGCTGCCGCCATCGGTTCAAAGATCATGTACACGTCGCGTCCCCCGGCATGTTCAGCCGAGTCGCGCACGGCCCGGATTTCCACTTCGGTGCTTCCCGAGGGGATACAGATTACCACCCGGAGGGAAGGCGAAAAGAGTCCCCCTTTATTTTTATTGGCCATCTTGATCATGCCGCGGATCATCTGCTCTGCCGCGTTAAAGTCGGCAATCACGCCGTCTCTCAACGGCCTCACCGTGCGAATATTCTCGTGGGTCTTGCCATGCATCTGCCTGGCTTTCTCACCCAAGGCGATCATCTTATCGGTTTTCCGATCCAGCGCCACGATGGAGGGTTCGTCCAGCAGGATTTTTCCCGCGTTGTTCACGATGACGGAATTGGCGGTACCGAGGTCCATGGCCAGCTCCTGCGTAAATGAAAATAAGCCCATAGTCTGTCTGTTTGTGCTATTTACGTAGCGAGTTTGTGTTGTTAATGTTTAAAGTGCCGCGTACCGGTGGTCACCATCGACAGGCCGTTCCGGTTGCAGTAATCAATCGACTCCGCGTCACGTATGGATCCGCCCGGCTGTATCACGGCCGTGATCCCTGCCTCGTGGGCAATTTCCACGCAGTCGGGAAAAGGAAAGAAGGCGTCGCTCGCCATGACGGCCCCGTGCAGGTCGAAGTTAAACGCCTTGGCCTTCTCGATGGCCTGTTTGAGCGCGTCTACCCTGGATGTTTGCCCCGTTCCGCTTGCGATGAGCTGCCTGTTTTTAGCCAGCACGATGGCATTGGACTTGGTATGTTTCACCAAGATATTGGCGAACAGCAGGTCCTCTGTTTCTTGATCCGTGGGTGCTTTTTCTGTCACCACCTGCAAGTCGGCGGCCGATTGCACGCTCTGATTCACGTCTTGCACCAGTGCCCCGTTCAACACGGAGCGGTACTGCTGCTTCCCGAGGGTATCCCCTGCCGATTTCTGTATCAAAATTATACGATTTTTCTTTTGAAACAAAATATCCAGCGCCTCTTTGTCGTATGCCGGCGCGATGATTACCTCGAAAAATATCTCGTGTATGGCCTCAGCGGCGGCCTTATCCACGGGACGATTGGTGATCACGATTCCCCCGAAGGCCGATACCGGATCGGCCGCGAGGGCAGCTTCCCACGCTTCCTTCACGGTGGGCCGGCATGCCATGCCGCAGGCGTTGTTGTGCTTAAGGATCGCGAGGGTCGTATCCTCCAGGTCGGCAACGAGTGAAACCGCCGCGTCAATATCCAAGAGGTTATTGTACGAGATCTCTTTGCCGTGGAGCTGCTCGAACAGCGCGTCAAAATTGCCGTAGAAAACACCCTTCTGGTGCGGGTTTTCCCCGTAACGAAGCGGTTTTGCCGCGTCGAGCCCTACCCGCAATGCTGTCGCCTCCTCGCCATCAAAATAGTTAAAGATGGCCGCGTCGTAACCCGAGGAGACTTTGAATGCCTCCTTGGCAAACCAACGGCGCTCCTCGAGGGAGGACTCTCCTTTTTTCTCCTTTAGCAGCTGCAACAATGGCCCGTACTGATGCCGGGATCCCACGATGAGCACGTCGTTATAATTTTTCGCGGCACCCCGGATGAGGGAGATCCCGCCGATATCGATTTTCTCGATGATCTCCTCCTCGGTCCCACCGGCCGCCACCGTCTCTTCAAACGGGTACAGGTCCACGATAACCAGGTCGATCGAGGGAATATCGTACGATTTCACCTGCTTTTTATCGGCCTCGCTATCGCGCCGGTAGAGAATCCCGCCGAATATTTTCGGGTGAAGGGTCTTCACTCTCCCTCCCAGAATGGAGGGGTAGCCACTCACCTCTTCTACCGCCTCGCACTCGTAGCCGAGCGACTGGATAAAATCGCGTGTTCCCCCCGTGGAAACGAACTTGACTCGCAAATAATTTAATTCTTGAAGTATCTCTTCCAACCCCTCCTTATGATACACGGAAACGAGGGCCGTATGAATTTTCTGTGACATTTTCTGCCTTTTTGACACGTTATTATATAAAATGAGTACAAAGGTATAAAATCTATCGCTCATTTTCGTGAATTAGCGCGTGACTTTTCCAAAATTAAGGGAAAACAAAAAAGCCATAAAAAAAACAGCCTACAATCACTTGCGGGCTGAGCCTTGTGGCTGTGATGTAATAGAAGTGTTAGCCACTAATTATTGAGAGAATGAAAAAATTCGTTTTTTATTTTCTGATGCAAAGCTACGGAAAGGATTGATGGTGAATGCACTTTTAAGGTTAAGTTAACGTGAAGTTTTTGTTTCGAGAATGTTACATGGTTGATGTGATGATGTGGTGATGAAACGGAACAAGGGCGCCGCACCGCGTGTGCAACACCCTTGTATACGGTATCAACGGAAATTTTATTTCACTTCCCAGCCCAGCGCGCTGGCACCCAGGACCGCCGCGTCGCTCTCCTTGAGTTCGGAGAACATGAGCTTTATCTTGTTTTTAAAGATGGGCAACAAGTTCTCTTCCATGCTTTCCCGGATAGGATTCATGATAAGGTCTCCTGCTTTTGATAGGCCCCCGAACAAGATGATCGCCTCGGGACTGGAAAAAGCCACGAAGTCGGCAAACGCTTCGCCAAGCATCTCACCGGTAAACTGAAAGATATCCTTGGCCATCTCGTCACCGGCCATAGCGGCTTCAAACACATCCTTTGAAGTGATGTCTTCGGCAGGGATATCACGCAGGCGGGTATTGACATCGGGCCTCATCTCGAGGTACTCTCTCGCGGTACGTGCCATGCCCGTCGCCGAGGAGTAAGCTTCGAGGCATCCCGACCTTCCGCATCCACAGAGGCGCCCGTTATGGCGACGCACAATCACGTGGCCCAGCTCGCCGGCGAAACCGTCGTGCCCGTACACCAGCTGCCCGTTCACCACGATACCGCTCCCCACACCCGTTCCCAACGTGATCACGATAAAGTCCTTCATTCCCCTGGCTGCCCCGTAGGTCATCTCGCCGATGGCCGCCGCGTTCGCGTCGTTGGTGAGTGCCACCGGAATACCAATCCGGTCTTCCAGCATCTGTGCAAATGGAATAACCCCTTTCCAAGGGAGGTTGGGTGCAAATTCGATGCTCCCGGTAAAGTAGTTTCCATTGGGTGTCCCGGCACCGATCCCCTTGATCTGATCTTTGGTGGTCGTCTTTTCGATCAGGCCATTGACCAAGTCGGTGAGTTCGTCCAGGTAATCCTCCACTTGCGAGTGCTTCGCTGTTTTGATGCTTCCGCTCAAAATAATTTGCCCTCTTTTATCCACGATGCCGGCCACGGTGTTCGTGCCGCCCACATCAATACCTATTGCATAGGGTTTATCCATGATGATTTGTTTTATAAAAATGAATGGTATGCTATTGTGGCACAAATATAGGGCTTTTTCGTTAAAACGAGTTCATCTTCGAACAATTATTTCTCTCCTAATCTTAATAAGCAAACTTCTTCTCTCTTTAGGATATTTAGTTTATATTTGCACGTTCAAATTCCCATTTATCGGTTATGTCCCGGCGGCAATAGCAGTTTTCACGAAACGAAGCACATTTATTAACAATAAGATACAAACACACCGTAATTCATGAACGAGATTAAATTTTACAACGGCGAGAATATCCCGTTGGAACTACACAAGGTAAGGGTAGTACAGAAGCTTCATTTGGTTCCCATTGAGCGAAGACTGGAGGCTCTCCAAGAGGGTGGATTCAACACGTTCCGGCTCAACACGAAGGATGTATTCCTTGATATGCTCACCGACAGCGGAACGAATGCCATGAGCGACAACCAGATGGCCGCCATGATGCAGGCCGACGACGCGTATGCCGGCTCGCAAAGTTTCTTCCGCCTCCAGAAGGCGGTAGAAGAGGTGCTGGGCAAAAAATATTTCCTGCCGGTACACCAAGGGCGTGCCGCGGAGAACATCCTGTCGAACGCCTACGTTCGAAAAGGGAATCTGGTGCCGATGAACTATCACTTCACCACCGCCATGGCCCACATTACCCAGTACGGCGGTAAGATCGCGGAGTTGCTGTACGACGAGGCATACGTGATTAACTCTTCCCACCCGTTCAAGGGGAACATGAACATCGAAAAGCTCGAGGAGGTTATCCAGGTACACGGTGCCAAGAACATCCCGTTCATCCGGATGGAAGCTTCTACCAACCTGATCGGCGGGCAGCCGTTCTCGGTGCAGAACCTGAGAGACGTGAGGAGCCTCGCGGATAAATACAATATCCGGTTGGTACTCGACGCGAGCCTCTTGGGCGAGAATGCCTACCTGGTGATCCAGCGCGAAGAGGAGTTTAAAGAAAGTTCGATGAACGAGGTGATGCAAATCATGACCGGCTTGGCCGATCTCGTTTATTTCTCTGCCCGGAAGCTAAGCTCTTCGAGAGGGGGCGGTATTTGTACGGATAACCTTGATATCTACCGCGAGCTGGAAGCACTCGTTCCCCTGTTCGAAGGATTTTTGACGTACGGGGGTATTTCCGTACGCGAGATCGAGGCGATGGCAGTAGGGCTATACGAGACGCTTGACGAGACGATGATCAGTCAAAGCCCCGATTTTATCTCTTACCTCGTGAATGCCCTCGACGAGAAAGGTGTACCGGTAGTGAAGCCGGCCGGGGTGCTGGGTGCCCACGTGGACGCGATGCAAATATGCGAGCATATCCCGCAAAAGGAATACCCTGCCGGCTCTCTGGCCGCCGCGTTGTTTCTTATTTCGGGAGTACGCGGAATGGAAAGAGGCTCCATCTCTAACCAGCGAGACGAGTATGGCAACGAAACCTATGCCGATATGGAACTGGTGCGGCTGGCCGTGCCACGCCGTGTATTCACCCTATCGCAGATCAAGTACGTGGAAGACCGAATGAACTGGCTGTACGAGAACCGGGCACTCATCGGGGGGCTTCGTTTCGTGTACGAGCCGCCGGTGCTACGCTTCTTCATGGGTGGACTCGAGCCGGTAAGCGATTGGCCACAGAAACTAATTGCCAAATTTAAAGAGGATTTCGGGGAAAGTTTATAAAGATTGTTGTATTTTTAAAAATTATTCATCCCATTCACTTGGAAAAAGAACTAAAATGAAAAAAATGATTCCTCTTTTCGTCGCGTGGTTATTACTTGCAACGAGTGTAGCGCCTGTCCAGTCACAAGAGATTATCGCGCATCGCGGCTACTGGAAAATCGAGGGCTCGGCCCAGAACTCCATCGCCGCGTTGATGAAAGCGGACTCCATCCGCGCCTACGGGTCGGAAGTGGATATCTGGTTATCCTCCGACGGGGTGCCGGTAGTGAATCACGATGCCGACGTGACCCTCGATGGTGAAAAATTAATCGTGCAAGATACACCCTTTGCTACCTTACGAAAAGTAAAACTTGCCAACGGGGAACCCTTGCCCACCATGGAGGAGTACCTCGACGCGTTGGAGAACTGCACGCACACCAAGCTGATCATCGAGTTTAAAACCCATCGCTCGAAAGAAAGCGAGAGCGAGTTGGCAGCGAAAGTAGTGGATATGGTGAACGCCCGCGGCCTGCAAGAGAGGGTAGAGTACATCTCCTTTGGCGTGCATTTTGTGCAGGAGGTGAAGAGACTGGCCCCGAACGCGCCGGTATACTACCTGAATGGCGACCTGACACCCAAAGAACTATCCACCCTAAATTTAAATGGCCCCGACTACCATTTCAACGTGTTTTACAAACAGCCCGAGTGGGTGAAGGAAGCACATGACTTGGGACAAAAGGTGAATGTATGGACGGTGAACAAGCCGGAGGACATTCAAAAAATGATTGACCTGAAGGTGGATTACATCACCACCGACGAACCCCTTCTCGTGAAGGAAATACTGGAGATGAAATGAACCTGAGCGAGCAACTTAAACGAGCAATAGAGATCGCCATTTCGGCGCATGAAGGGCAACTGGATACCCACAACGACCGCCCCTACATCGAACATCCCTTCCGGGTAATGAACGCCGGGCACACCCTGCAAGAGAAAATCGTGGGCGTGCTGCACGACGTGGTAGAGGACACCCCTTGGACGTTGGAGCGGCTCCGTCAGGAAGGTTTCTCGGCAGAGATCGTGGCGGCAGTAGACGCGATGACGCACCGTGATAACGAGTCATACGACGCCTACATGCAGCGGGTACAAAAAGACCCCATCGCCACGCGCGTGAAACTGAACGATCTGACCGACAACATGGATATCCGCCGTTGGGAAGAGATCCCCTATCACGAGCTGGCCCGTTTGCAGAAGTACCTGAAAGCATATAAACAGTTGACCGAACAAGAACTGGCGGAGGAAAAATAGTGGCGGGTATTTATATCCATATCCCTTTCTGCAAGAGCGTGTGCACGTATTGCGATTTCTACAAGGTCACCAACGAAGCCCAAATGGATGCATTCGTGGAGGCCTTGTGCGCCGAAGCGGGGAAAAGAAAGCAGGAGGCTACCGAACCCGTGCAAACCATCTACTTTGGCGGGGGGACTCCTTCCCGCCTCCAACCGAGGCATTTCGATGCTATTTTCGATTCACTTTATTCCCATTTCAACGTGGCGCCCACTGCCGAGATCACCGTGGAAGCGAATCCCGACGACCTCACGGAGAGTTACCTTTCCCGGCTGGCACGACAGCCGGTCAACCGCCTCAGCATCGGCATCCAGAGTTTTAATAACGACGAGCTGAAATTCCTGAGCCGACGCCACTCCGCGCAGCAGGCGATCGATGCCGTGAAAAAGAGCCAGCAACACGGGTTCAGTAATATCAGCATCGACCTGATGTATGGCCTCCCGAAGCAAACCGAAGAAGTATGGCAGCAGAACCTTGATCAAGCCACCGGGCTGGGGGTACCCCACCTGTCGGCTTACCACCTGATCTACGAAGAAAAGACCCGGATGTACACGCTCCTGAAGGCCGGGAAAATTAAACCGGTGGATGAAGAAACCAGTGCCTCCATGTTTACAATGCTAGTGGATCACATGGCCCTCCACGGGTTTACCCATTACGAGGTGACCGCTTTTGGCAAGGAGGGATTCTTTTCAAGACACAACTCCTCCTACTGGAAAAGCGTGAAGTACGTGGGGTTAGGGCCGGCGGCCCACTCGTTTGACGGCAACAATCGCTCGTGGAATATCGCGTCGCTCACCAAGTATATCGAGGGCATGAAATCGGGAGAATTACAACGAGAAACAGAGCGGCTAAGCATCGCCGACAAATACAACGAATTCATCATCACCGGGATTCGTACCATATGGGGCGTGAACCTCTTGGAACTCGAACAACGGTTTGGCCCGGAATTCTACCGGTATTGCTTGAAAAATGCCACCAAGTATATTGATAAGGGATTGCTTAAGATCGATGATACCACGTTAAAGCCCACGCGTGAAGGCCTATTCATCTCAGATGGCATCACGAGCGACCTGATGCGGGTGGATTAGAAGAATTCAGGCAGCGGTAACAGCCGCAACTATTATTCCCGTGACAATCGCGATGCCAAAACTAAGGAGGGTACCAATCAGGAAATATTCTGTTAATTTCCGGTCTCTCGAATCCTTCAGGTCGCCAAAACGAAACACCGATTTGGCCGCTACTAAAAACCCGATTGCTTCCCAATGCCCGGAAACAACGAAAACAAAAACCAGCAGCCTTTCCAAGATTCCAATGTATTTACCGGCGTTGGGCAAGGAGGCGTCCCTCATGGACTCGATGCTCTTCGCCCAATTGCCCAACACTACCTGTATAATGATGCCGCATACCGCCGTGAGAAAGACCAGTGCCGTGAGGTATACCCATACATCGGCACGCGCGAAGAGATCAAAAGACAGGGTTCCCGGGGTAAAAAAGAGGTACCATACAACCAGAATACTCAGCAAATGCAGCAGTTGATCGATTAAAAACCACCGGGTTTCAACGCTGTTTTTTCGAGCGTACACTTTCATGATATCGATTAAAATATGTATCGCGGCAAGGACAGCAGCCGGGAACCATCCCGTTGGGTCCCATAAAAACAACCATACCAACGCGCCGTGCACGAGGCCATGCACGTATAGCCGGAATGATTTAACACCTTTTCGGTTCTTTTCTTCCACCCACGACTTCGGCTGCAAGACAAAGTCACCAATCAAATGGGCCAAAATCAGTTTTACCAGTTCAATCATGGCCAAAGCTTTTCTAATTTTCGACGGTACATCGCTTCCACTGCCAATAACTCATCCACGCGGGCCCGTCTCCATCTTCCACTAACCGAGTTTTGCTTTATACCCAACCTCTCTCCTATCTTTTTTTGCGTGTAAAAGGGGTACCTTAGCACCCACTCCACCAGTTCGGCAGAGGCGGTAGACCAGTTATCCATAAAGACAGATGCCAACTTGAGGAAAAGGTTCATATCCTCGTCGAATTCACTCCACGGGCTCTTGATAAGCAAGTTCACTTTCTCCCTTTCCAATTCCTCGAACTTTTCCCCTGCAAAGACAAACGCTTCGCCATTGCTTTCAGAAACACGTGCCCCGGTATATGTTTTTTCCCCGATTCCTATAGCCATTCGTACATCGATGACTTTATTGACATCGGCCGGGGCCACCCGTTTTATCAAAGCCTTGACAAGCAACGCCCGCTTCAATGCCTCTTCCGGACGGTCTATCTCTAACTGGAACGAATCGCCCCACGCCAGTTCCCATTGCAGGGGCGACTTTCCCCACTCGTCGAGGAGGTTTTTCAAAGGCACCAACCACCGCTCTGGATCATCCATTTTCCTGGAAGAGACAATATCTCCTTTTATAACTGCTACCATAACGCGTTCGTTCTATTAAACCAAGTATCTTCATCGTTTATAAAAACGATATTTTCAATTATCGCTCATAAAGACGATATCGTGAATTATCATTTAATGTGACGATAATACCGCAAATATAGAACATATTTTTCTATTCTACTTCCTCCCGGGCCTGAAAATCATAAAATGTCTTTCTCGTGAGGTCGGCCAACGAGAGCTGGTAATTGATGTAGGCACGTAAATGGGAGGTATAGGCGTTATTCAGCCGGTTTCGTTCCAACGCCAATCCCTGGCTGTCGATATCCCCATCCGAGAAGCGTTGGCGGGTAATATCGAAACTCTTTTCGGCGACCGCTACGTTTCTCTCCAGTACTTGCAGCCGTTTTAAATTACTGTTGATGCTGGCTATAAGGTTCTTCACCTCGGTTTCTATCTCTCGCTCCACTTCTTCTTTCCGGTAGTTATACTGTTTTAGCCGCGATTCCGAAGCACGCACCAACGCGCGGTTCTCTCCCCAGTCGAGGATGGGGATGGTGATGGTCAGCCCCACCCCGTAGCTGGCGTTTCGATCCAACAGGTTACTGTAGGAGTTTTTTATAGAACTAACCAGGCCGACCCCGGTCTGCTGATCCACGCCTGCCCGCTCGAAATACCCGTCGATGCTGCCCCGGATCATCCCCCTGGCTCGCTGCTCCTTGATACTGAGCTTTTGAAGTTCGATCTGGATCTCTTGTTCCCTTACCTCCAGCCGGTTCTTGAGGGCCATCTCCACCGCGAGCACGGGATCCACGATCACGATGTCGTAGTCAAGCTCACTATCCAGCGTGATAGCATCATCCAAGTCGAGGCCCAGTAGTTCCTTGAACGAGTTTTTGGCGGAGACCTCGTTCAGGATCGCGATGTCGTGGTTATTCTGCGCCTCCGCGAGGTCCACCTCCATTTGCAGGGCGTCGACTTCCCGTATAAGCCCGGCAGCGTATTTATTCCGCGAGATCTCGTGTGCCTCCATCTGCCGCTCCAGGTCGAGGTACGCGATTTCGGTGCTTCGCTGGAGAGACAACAAATTATAGTACGCGCTGCTCACCTGGTAGACCAAGTTCAGTTCCTCGCGGCGATACTGCTTGCTGGAGCGTTCATAATCCAACTCGGCTCTTTTGAGGGACGACCGGATGCTGTTGTACGCGTAAAATGAATGAAGGGGTTGGGTAAACCCGATGCGTGACCGTATCCGGGACGATCGAAAGTTGTTGTTCAGGTTCTCGCCGCTCGACACCATGTTCTGAATAAAAATATTCCCGTCGGTAGGCAACGGCTGGTTGATCGTGAGCACGGTAGAGTATCCCAGCTCCTTCACCGGGTAATAGAACGTGATCCCGGTCGTGTCTTTCCAGCTCTCGATGGTTTCGGTATACTGGGGGGTCGAGATCGACATGTCGATATGCGTTTTCAAGCGGCTGGTCGCGGACTTCAAGTTGTACTCCGCGATCTTGAGATCCTCTCCCAGCATGAGCATGCTGTAACTTTTGTTTTTGGCAATCTCGATACTCTCGTCCAAGGTAAGGGTATGCTCCGACTGGGCATGCATCGACAGGGAAAATGCATATATACATGCACTGATTATAAGCAGCTGTTTCATTCTATGATTGTTTTTGACACATTGGTTTCGTCCATTTTCTGTCGTCACTCGGCAAAGCTCAAACAAGTTTGGCTATGCTCTCGTTCCTAGGAAAATTGGCACATTAGCTGATTCGTTGATTAGTAGATTTGTTGAAATCATAACATCATCACACATTAGCACATCATCAAATCATCAAATCATTTTATGTTGATCGGAATGAATCATCCCGTCTTTCAGGTAAATATTCCGGTGCGCGTAATCCGCGATTTCTTGTTCGTGCGTGATTAAAATAATGGTGTTTCCTTCTGCGTGGAGTTCATCGAACAGGCGCAAAATCTCCAAACCCGTTTTCGAGTCGAGCGCCCCGGTGGGTTCATCCGCGAGCAGGATGCCCGGCTTGGTTACCAATGCCCGGGCGATGGCCACACGCTGCCGCTGCCCGCCGCTGAGTTCGGTAGGCTTGTGGTTTACGCGGTCTGATAGCCCCACCCGCTCCAACGCTTGCAAGGCACGCTCCCGTCGCTCGTTGCTTGGCACCCCCGCGTAAATCAAGGGCAGTTCCACGTTCTGGATAGCATTCAGCCGGGGGAGCAGGTTGAAATTCTGGAAGATAAAGCCGATCTCTCGATTACGGGTAAGCGACAGTGAATCGTCATCCAACGTGCTCACGTCGATCTTGTTGAGAAAATAATTCCCGCTCGTGGCCGTATCCAGGCAACCCAAGATATTCATCAACGTGGATTTTCCGGAACCCGAAGGTCCCATGATGGCCACGTACTCGTTCTTTTTGATATTGAGGTTAATCCCATGTATAACGGGAACCTCGTAATCCCCGAGGAAATAACTTTTTCTTAACTCTTTTATTTCAATCAGCATCTTGGTAACGTTTTATTCTTGACGGATAGAGTCGACCGGCTTCAGGTTTGCCGCGTTTTTTGCCGGTAAGTAGCCGAAGCTCACTCCCACGATCACCGAAAAAGAGAACGCGATAAAAACAGAATAGGGCCTAATAAAGGTGGTAATGTCCGTGAATAGGGATACGATCAGCGACAAGACAACCCCCACGAAAACACCGATGATCCCGCCGGTGATGCTGATGGCTACCGATTCGGTAACGAATTGTCCCATGATGTCGATCTTGCGGGCTCCTACCGCCCTCCGGATACCGATCTCCCTGGTACGTTCCATCACAGTGGCCAGCATAATATTCATGATGCCTATCCCTCCTACCAACAGGGAAATAGCCGCGATGGCCCCCAACAGGAAGTTATAGATCTGGCGCTCTTTCTCTTCTTGCTTAAGGAGTTCGTACGGGATGACAATGCTATAATCGGCGTTATTAAAATGGTGTCTTTTCAATATTTCATCGATGAGGGTCGAGGCCTCGATCAGCCGGTTCGAGCTGTTGATCTGCACCGTTATCTGTTGTATCTCGCTGGAGAGGATGTTCTCCCGGGTAAACCGGTTCAAGAACAACGAGAGCGGCACGTACACGTCGGTATTCAAATCCCGGGCGGCCAGCTCTCCCACGGTTTCGGTAAAAAGGCTCTTCGATTCGAGCACGCCAATTACCTCCAACCATTGATCATCTATCTTCACCAACTTGCCGATCGGATCTTCTCCCTTGAAGAAGGTAGCCGCCACGCCCGCGCCCAGCACGCATACCTTCAATCGTTCGTTGTAATGCTTCTCGTTGATAAAGTAGCCCTGCCGGATGGTGTAATTCATCAAGTGCAAAAATTCGGGAGTAATTCCTATAATGGTTGATTTCACCGATTTATCATCGTACCGCACGTCGGTGCTCTTCTCTGCTTGCGACGCGATTTGCTCCACACCCGGCACGATCTCCCGGATCACGTCGGCATCTTGGAGGGATAAGCCGGGCGAGAATTTAGCCCGCACTTCTTCCAGTTCTTCATCGGACAGCGATTTTTCCCTGACGATGATGTTGTTTACTCCCAAGTCTTGGTACTTCGCGATCGCTTCCCGCTTGGCCCCTTCGCCGATGGACAACATGGTGATTACCGATGCCACCCCGAAGATGATTCCCAGCATGGTTAAAAAAGAACGGAACTTGTGATCGACAAGCCCTTGAAGCGCCAAACGAATGTTTTCACCGTACTGCATATCTTGTTTTATAAAAATTCGCAACTCACCGTCATCCCCGGCTTTAACCGGTCATCCGGTTCCACTATCCTTACCTCCACGTCGAATACCCGTTGCCGCGACCGCTGGTCCTTTAGTCGGCATAGCTTTCCGATATAGGCAACCTCTCCCTCGAAGACCACCTTGGGCAAGGCATCCAAGCGAACGGACACCTTCTGCCCGACGTCGATTTTCAAGAAATCGGTTTCATTCACCTGGGTATTTACCTTCATGAATTCCAGCTCCGGCACGTTCGCCAAGTTATTGCCGGCATAAATATTGTCCCCGAGCCGGTACAAAGCCCGATTAGCGTTCTGCCGGTTAACTTCAATCTGGAACACGCCCGACACGGGTGTCCGCAGCGTGAGTGCCGGGAGAAGTGCTTTCGCGTTCTCGATCTCCTTCTTGATCTGTTCGACCCGTATTTCCTGGATCTTCAAGTCGTTCGCGTTGATGGTCTCGCTCAACTCGTGGATACGTTTTTCTTTTTCCAGGTTAATCACCGCCTGATTAAATTCCAGTTGCTTTATCTCTCGCGTACGGTCCGACTCGAAACGGGTAGCTTCCAGTTCAATCTTCTTTAAATCGAAAGAAGCCAATTCATTTCTAATTCTCGACTCGTTCTCTTGCTCCCTGTTTTCTTGCTCCACGTACATTTTCTCCAGTACGGCTAACTGGGTTTCCAAGTTACTCTCCTGATCCAGGATAAATTTATTGATATCGGCAGGGTCCAACTGCGCGATGGAATCCCCCTTTTTCACGATCTCCCCGTGATCCAGCAAACCGATAATTTTCATCTGGTACCAATGCCGGCCATACCTTGGTATCACGAAGGAGATGGAGTTAACGGCCGCGAGTTCACCCGTTTCAATGATGACGCTCCCGTCGGATAAGGCTCTTTTACCGGCAGTTGACCCCGCGTCGCCGCTACAAGAAAACAGCAACAGCAGCAAGAACACCATCCAATGATTGTATGCTCGTTTCATTTTTACACCTCTATTTTATCTGGTCAATCATCACATTCAAGATTCAAGATTTCAGGATTCCTGATTCGAAATTATCAAATCGTTAAATCATCAAATCGCTAAATCGTCAAATCATCAGTTTCTGTTTCCGTGGCAAAAGGATCCACGAGCGCGATCTCGTCTCCCTCTTTTAGCCCGCCGACGACTACCACGTAATCGGTATTGTTCTGCCCGGTTTCAATCTCTACTTTGTCGAACCCGCTACCGCTCTTCTTGTACACGTAATTGATATCCCCTTCCACCCTTAGCGCGTCCAGGGGAATATAAAGCACGTCGGCTATTTTGTCGATAATGATCCGGCAGCTCACGGTCAAGCCCGGAAGCAAGTTCTTGTCCGACTCTTTCAGCAGGATCTCTACCGGGAACACTTTTATTCGAGACGACCCGTCTTTATTCACCGCCAGGTTAGCGATCGAATTGACCGTGCCGCTGAAGATGCTATCGGAGAAAGCGTCCGGTTTTACTTCCACGTTCAATCCTCTGCTGATTTTCGCGACATCCACCTCGTTAATCCGCACCGTTGCCTTGAGCGAGGATAAATCGGGGAGTTGAATGATGGGAAATCCTCCCCAGCACTGATCGCCAATCTGGAACTTGTTGCCACTGCTCCAGTTGCGGGAGAGAATGGCTATCCCCGAGGAAGGAGTTACCACGGACAGTTTCTGGAGTGTTTCGTGTGCCTCGTCGAGTCGGGATTGGAATTGCTGGATGGAGAGGTTCTTCTGCTTTACCTCTTCTTTTTGAATTTTAATCCGGTTGTCGATCTGTTCCTTTGCCCGCTCGAGCGCGATTTCGGCCTTATCCAAGTTTAACTGGATCTCTTTCTTACGTATCTCTGATTCGTGCATCGCGGACTCAAAGCGTATCTTCGATATCTCGTGCGAGATGCGCGCCACTTCGTAACCGGCCCTCAACTCTTCGAGGTCGGACTCCTGTTGAGCAATCATCCGGTCGTACTCCGCCTTCGCTATTTCGAGACTCGATTCTGCTTCCACGATACCCTTTAACACTTCCGACGGATCAAAGACAATAAGCGTGTCGCCCGCGTTCACCTCTTGCCCATCCTTCACCAGCTCGGTGATTTTCAGGTTGCCATACCTCCAAGAAATAAGAGGTGCTACGATATTGATGGATTGCACGGCTTCGATCTCCCCCTCTTCGTACAAATCAAGAAAGAGGGTTCCTTTTGTTACTTTCCCAACTGCCACGTCACTCGTTCCCTTTTGACCACATGCCACGAAAATCATCGCGCAAAAAAGAAACAAGGGAAGGGATAAAAATTTATTCCCGATCATCTTTGGTATTTATTATTAAAAACTCGTTTTCCATTAAATCACTCCTCTACATGGAATCTGAAAGCATCTTTCTCCCCTTGATCAACGACGTGGGAGGCTCAGTTAATGAAATCACCTCACCCTCTTTCAATCCCGCCGTTACAACGGACTCTTTCATGGAGGTGGAGCCCACGGATACTTGACGCATTTCGTATTTCCTATGTTTTTTAACGTAGACGACTTTCATCGAGTCCACGTCATGGATGGCAATTTGGGGTATCACTATGGTATCATTCACGAAGGCAGTTATCACCCTGCTGTTGGCCGTGAAACCCGGCTCGGGAAGTTGCAGCACGCTGTCAACAGAAGCTTCCACCTCGAAAAACTTCACTTTGGAGTCTCTTTTATAGGGTTGTCCCACGGGGAGTTTTTTGGTGATTTTGCCATACCCCCAATTCCCGGGCATGGCATCAAAGGAGTAGACCACCGAGTCCGCTTCGTTGATATACCTGAAGTCGGTTTCGCTGACCAGCATTTTCACTTTCATCTCGGACGTCTCGGGAATAATAACCAACGGCATATTGTTCCAGACATTGTCTCCCACCTTGAGTTTGGTACCGGTCATACGGGAGTCGGCCACGACGGCCAACCCTTTTTTAGGCGCCCGGATGGTCAATCCATCCAGAATTTGTTTTGCCGACGCGAGCCGGTTGGTTAACTGCTGGATGTTAATCTCCAACTTACGGATCTCCGATTGGTTAATGATATCGAGCGAGTTTAGTTTTTTATCGAACATTGTTTTTTCGATGTACGCCCGCTCCAGTTCCAGTTCCTTTATCCTTCGCTGCGTGGGTGTGGAGAATTTCAATTGCAGGGAGTCCAAGTGCGCGATATCCGTGTCCACCTCGTTATTTTTTACTTGTGCCTCCAACAACGCGTACTGCATTTTTAGATCGGCGTTCACCTTGCTTAATTCCGCTACCGCGTTTTCCAAAGCAATTTCGAGGTTATCGTGGTTGTTCTGTTGATTATTGTCTTCGATGACGCAAACAACGTCGCCCTCGTTCACGTGTGTGCCGTTATCAATTAAAAAGGCGACGATTCCATCCACGTTGCCGGGGCATGCCAAGGTAGTAAATTGAATGGGTTCGACTAATCCCTCGATCAAGATCGAGTTTTCAAAATGTGTATTGGAAACGGCATGGGTAAAGGGATCCTCTTTATGTTTCGAGTTACATGAAGAGAAGAAAACGAACAAAGTTAAAATAAAAATTACCCTATCTTTTTCACGAACAGTATTATTTAACCGGTATCGCAATTGAAATGGTTGTTAGGTACACGTGTATAAAATTAACGCCTATCGATCCTCTGTTAAGGCCTATACCGCAAATATCATTAAAAGAAATGAAACCATAAAAAAAACAGGCGGCAAAACCTGTTTTTTTAAATAAAAGAAACCGTATTTATTCACAATTAACTCAATCCTTCGATCACACCGTTCACGATATCGATCCGTTTTGCCTGTGGGTCAGCGGGCAGCCCCGGCATGCGCATCATCTCTCCCGCGATGGCCAAGATAAATTCCGATCCCTGGTTGATCACCAGATCGTTGATTTTGAACCGGAAATCCTTTGCCACGCCATACGCTTTGGGGTCCGCCGAGAAAGAGTACTGCGTTTTAGCGATGCACACCGGCATTTTTTCGAGTGGTGTCCCTTCCATCTGTTTGAGTTTTTTGAGTGCTTTCTCGCCCAGTACCACATCCCGTGCCCCGTAAATTCTGGTGGCAATTTTGGTGAGCTTTGTCTCGATATCGTCCTCGTCGTTATAGGTGAGCTGCAGTTCCGCGGAGGGTTTGTTCTCGATGGTCTCTACCACTGTCTTGGCCAGTTCCACGGCTCCCTCTCCTCCCTCGGTGAACGCTTCGTTGATCGCGAAAGGGATGTTCCGTTCTTCGCAAAACACGCGTATCGCTTGGATCTCGGAAGGGGTATCAAACGCGTATTTATTGAATGCCACCACCACCGACTGACCAAAGCCCGCCAAGTTATCGAGGTGCTTTGCCAAGTTCCCGAGCCCTTTCTTCAGTCCATTGATATCGGGGGCCTTGATCTCCTTCTCCGGCGTGCCCCCGTGCATCTTGAGCCCTTGCGCCGTTACCACGATCACTGTCAGCTTAGGCCGCAAGCCGCTTTTCCGGCATTTGATATTGAAGAACTTCTCCGCGCCCAAGTCGGCACCGAACCCCGCTTCCGTAATCACGTAGTCGCCGTATGTCATCGCCATTTTAGTGGCCAGCACCGAATTGCAACCATGCGCGATATTGGCAAACGGCCCCCCGTGCACAAACGCCGGCGTATTCTCCGTGGTCTGGACCAAGTTGGGATGGATGGCGTCCTTCATCAACACGGTGATGGCTCCTCCCACGCCGAGGTCCTTCACGGTGAATGGCTCGCCGCTGATGCGGTATCCCAGCAAGATATTATCGATCCTACGGCGCAGGTCGTTCTCGTTTTCCGACAAGCATAGGATAGCCATCAGCTCCGACGCGGCGGTAATATCGAATCCCGCTTCAAGCGGTACGCCGTTGCCGGGTCCCAGGCCGGTGATAATGTAGCGCAAGCTGCGGTCGTTCACGTCCAGCACCCGCTTCCAGAGCACCTCTTTAATCGCTTCTTTCGTGCCTTGCACCCGGAAGATGTAGTTATCCAGCAATGCGGAGATGGTATTATGTGCCGTGGTCACCGCGTGAAAATCTCCCGTGAAATGGAGGTTGATATTCTCCATGGGGAGCAACTGCGCGTAGCCCCCCCCGGCAGCCCCCCCTTTCATCCCGAAAACGGGCCCCAACGATGGTTCCCGGAGAGCCACGATGGCATTCTTCCCGATCTTGTTCATGCCCAGTGCCAACCCCACGGAAACGGTTGTCTTCCCGATCCCCGCTTTGGTAGCCGTGATGGCGGTCACCAGTATCAGGTTACTCCGGTTAACCTTCTCTTCATCTATGAGATGAACAGGAATTTTCGCCATGTGCCTCCCGAAGCCAATCACCTCTTCCCGGTCGATCCCGATGCTTTCTGCCACGTCTTTTATTTTCCTCAACGGTGTTTCTCTTGCAATTTGAATGTCTGATTTCATTTTATCGATTAGCTGATTTGTAAATTTAACGATTTGTTGATGGATGTCTTGATGATTTCAACCATCATCACATCATTGAATCATCACATCATCACATCACTTAAGCATTTCCTCCAGCATGATGAGCCGGTCACGCAGCTGCGCTGCTTCCAGGAACTCCAGCTTTTTCGCGGCAGCCCGCATCGCTTGGCGTGTCTGTTCGATTTTTGCTTTCAAATCGTCCCGTGTAGTGTACTCCGTTAACGGCTCCGCGGCCAGCGAGCTATAGTCCGGTTCCACGTATGCCCTCGCCTCGGCGGTAGAGGTGTACTCCTTGTTCAGTGCCGAGGAGCGGGCCCTTTTTATTTGTGTAGGCGTGATGCCGTGCTCTTCGTTGTACTTCATCTGTTTCTCCCGGCGCCGGTTGGTCTCGTCGATGGTCATCTGCATGCTGTCGGTTATTTTATCCGCGTAGAAGATCACCTTCCCGTTCACGTTCCGCGCTGCCCGGCCGGCGGTCTGCGTAAGGGAGCGGTGCGAGCGAAGGAATCCTTCCTTATCGGCGTCCAGCACGGCCACGAGCGACACCTCCGGCAGGTCGAGTCCTTCCCGCAGCAAGTTCACCCCCACAAGCACGTCGAACAGTCCGTTACGAAGGTCGTCCATGATTTTCACCCGTTCCAGCGTTTCCACGTCGGAGTGGATATAGTTGCACCGGATACCGTTATTCGTCAAGTAGTTGGTCAACTCCTCCGCCATTCGTTTGGTGAGCGTGGTGATGAGCACCCGTTCGTCTTTTTCCACCCGCTGCTGGATCTCCTCCATGAGGTCGTCTATCTGGTTGAGGCTGGGACGCACGTCGATGGGCGGGTCGAGCAACCCGGTAGGCCGGATCAGCTGATCTACCACGATCCCTTCCGATTTCTCCAGCTCGTAGTCGGCCGGGGTCGCGCTCACGAAGATGATCTCGGGGGTGAGTGCTTCAAACTCTTCAAATTTCAAGGGCCGGTTATCGATGGCCGCCGGGAGCCGGAACCCGTACTCCACCAGGTTCATCTTCCGGGAGTGGTCGCCCCCGTACATGGCCCGTATCTGGGGAATGGTCACGTGGCTCTCGTCGATCACCGTCAGGTAATCTTCGGGAAAGAAGTCGAGCAGGCAGAAAGGACGCGTACCGGGTAACCGGCCGTCGAAATAGCGGGAGTAGTTCTCGATCCCCGAGCAATAACCGATCTCCTTGATCATCTCCAGGTCGTAAGTAACCCGCTCGTAGATCCGTTTTGCTTCCAGCGGTTGGCCGATCGACTGGAAGAACTCGACCTGTTTGCCGAGGTCGATCTGTATCTCGTCCACCGCCCGGAAGATACGCTCTTTGGTGGTGACGAAAAGGTTGGCTGGGAAAATGCGGTAGGAGTTTAACCGCTCGATGGTGGTACCCGTGAGCGGATCGACCGACTCGATCGATTCGATCTCGTCACCCCAGAAGATAACCCGTACAATGTAATCGTGATACGCCAAAAACACGTCCACCGTATCCCCTTTTACCCGGAAGTTGCCGCGATTGAACTCGGCCGTCTCGTCGCGGGAGTAAAGGCTGTCGACGAGTAAACGGAGCAGTCGGTCTCGTTCCATCGTTTGGCCTTCTGTTACCTCGATGGTGGTTTTATTAAAATCCTCCGGGTTGCCGATGCCGTAGAGACAAGAGACGGACGACACCACGATCACGTCGTTCCTCCCCGAGAGGAGCGACGAGGTGGTCGCGAGCCTCAGCTTTTCGATCTCGTCGTTTATGGCGAGGTCCTTTTCGATATAGGTGTCGGTGGTGGGTATATAGGCTTCCGGTTGGTAGTAATCGTAATAGGATACAAAGTACTCCACCGCGTTGTTCGGGAAAAAGTTTTTAAACTCGCTATAGAGCTGGGCAGCCAGCGTTTTATTGTGGCTTAGCACCAGCGTGGGCTTGTTCATTCGCGCGATCACATTGGCCACGGTGAAGGTCTTACCCGACCCGGTCACGCCCAACAAGGTCTGGTAGGGAACTTTCTGTTGAAGTCCCTCTAACAGTGCCGCGATGGCTTCGGGTTGGTCGCCGGTGGGTTGAAAGTCGGATGTAAGTTGAAATTTCATAGTGTACCTTCTAAACAATCGATGGCTGGTTTGGTTTGATCCCCTTTAGGGAGCATCGGGATGGGGCTTTGTCTCGTGTATGCTCACGATCTGGAAATCGGGGTTTAGTTCCAAATGCACGATGTATCCCGGTACTCGCTCGGTTACCCCTTGGTTCGCGTAGGATTTGGTCAGGGGCACGTTCACGGGGTAGTTCCCATTCGCTGTTCGCTCGTACTGCACCGCTTCGATGTCCGGGGCAAACGAGATGGTTTCCCCCCGGGCGCGGGTCCGTGCCATCAGCAGTTCTCCCGTGATCCGTTCGCGGGAAGCGGCACCCGAGTTAAAGAAGCGACGGACTGCCGGCGCAAGGTACGGATATGCCCCGTCGTGAGCAGTGCCCGAAAGTGCCGCGTAAAAACCGCCGACGGTAGACCGGATGCTATCCAAGACATTTATTTCCACGGGGAAGGACTGGTGTAGCATCGCGTACCTTTTATCGGCTTCTGCCGCGTAAAGCCCTCGCAGTTCTCCCCGCCGGGCTTGGATGAGGTAGTCGGAGTATGATTCGGACGTGTTGACACGCAAAGCCCCCAGCCAGCTGAGGGAATCGAGTTGCCGCTCTATCAATGGCGCGTAGGGACTCTCGGGATGCCGGCTCAAGAAATCGCGTAGCTCGGCGGTGTTGCCCGATGCTTTCATCTCACCCCACGCGGTGGCCTCTTCCGACTTCAGCCGGAGCAGTCCGGCTTGCGCCTCGTCAAAGTGTGCCCCGTCAGGAAAAGCCTCCATGTAGGCGATATACCCGCCGGTGCTATTCAGTTTGAGGGCCGTCTCCCACCCGCTCCGCTCCAGGTTCCCTTTTCGTATCGTCTCGTTGTATACCAGGAAAGCGCCCGCGAGGAGGAGAATCGCGATGAGAATGATCAGGGGCGTCCTTGCCCGCTTTTTTCTTCCCGGTTGTAGCACGGGCGGAACAGTACCAGTTGTCTCTAACGGAGGTCGAGTCTCTGGCAAATCTTTAGCGTCGAAGACGCTTTCTATTTCGGGCAGGTCTTTCTTTTCAGGAGCTTCCACCCTAAGAGATTCGTTTTCAGGAAGGTACACCTCGTAATCGGCACGGATTCGCCGCGAGCAATCCTCACAGAAGAGGGCATCAACAGGTTTGGTTTTTCCACAAAGGGGGCAGGCTCGAGCCATAGTTTTTTTACAAATTTAAGTTCGCCTTTTTTGCACTTGGCAGGTAGTAACAAAGATACAACATAATTCTCAAAAGGGAAGCTTCCGTAATATTGGTTTTGCAGTGAGCGGCAAATTTCATACATTTGAATCCGGGTAGCGAGGCCCATTTTCCAAACAATTCACGTTAAAAGCGATGTCCAATTTAAAAAAACGAATCCAATCATTTAAACATGCCTTCCGAGGAATACACACGTTATTCCGCGAAACACCGAATGCTTGGATTCAACTCGCGGCAACGGTTCTCATGATCCTCTTGGGGGTACTGTTCCACCTATCACCGGGGGAATGGCTGGTTCTTGTCATCGTTACCGGGGCCGTGTTTTCCATGGAGGCCCTAAATACCGCGTTGGAAAGACTCTCGGATTACACCTGTAATAAAGAGATCCATCCTCTCGTTAAGAAAGCCAAGGACCTGGCCGCCGCGGGGGTATTGATTGCTGCTTTAACTGCGTTGATAGTAGGAGTTATTCTCTTTTTCCCAAAAATTTTCTGAACCATCCATGATAAAATCTTCTCGCTATACCCCCGTTTTTCCACCCGGTACAATTGTTGATTTACTACATGTTAGGCTTGTCGAGAGAGACGCTCGACAGAAAGTGATGGCGTGTGCTCACCTGGGTCAGGCCGGGGAGGCAGTGACCGTAAGGTACGGGATAGCACCCGAGAACCACGCGTTCAACCCCTCGGTGGAACTATTCCGTGAAGGGGATCGGCTCAACCTGGTGGATTGCAGGGTGGACAAGGAGGGGTTCGTGATCCCGTCCTACATCGTGTTAGAACCTGATTACCTGATTGACGCCTCGGCAATCGCGGAATGCTTTCAAGGTTACTCCATTTCGCCGCTTCATTACTTCCGCGATAAATTCTTGGAGGTAGAAAACCGCTCTTACCTGCTGCTGGGAAACTTGGCCAATTTTTTTCTCGACGAATTAATCTTCGCGGACGACCCTGCCAATGTCTCTTTCATGGATGTCTTCCAACGATCGTTCAAAAACTCCCCGTTCGAATATACCAGCTGTGAAGATATACGGTCGCCATGCGATTTCAAGGAATTCATGCAGAAAGCACGACAGCAGTTCGAGAATATCCGTCGCGTGATACAAAGCGACTTCCCGCGGCGAGGCATCGATATTCATCAATGCACATTGGAGCCCTCCTTCTTCAGCGAGAGATTCGGGTTCCAAGGACGGCTCGACTTGTGGCATCCCGGGGCTGGTGAGAGACGGGCCGGCATCGTGGAATTAAAATCGGGCAGGTTGCCTTTTCCCGTGTACGACCAGGATAAAATCGCGCTCAATCATGAAGCACAAACCGCCGTGTACCGCTTGATGCTGGAAAGCGTCTTCGGGGAATCGCGGGAAATGGATGCTTTTATCCTCTACTCGGCAGGAGATCGGGCAGGGGAAAATCTTCGCGATGCCGCGAAAGACGACAAGCTCGAAAAAGCGATCCTCAATACACGTAACCTGATCGTGGCTCAAGAGAAACAGCTCGTGGAAGGAGATAACAAAGCAGTAGCATCCTTGTTTGACACTCTTTTCAAATCAATTAGCGGGGAAGGAAAACTCCCTCGGTTCTTCACTTCGAAAATCGCGGGGATAGAAGCACGATTGAAACAAAGTAGCAAACTGGAAAAAAGCTACTTCTACCGGTATACTCGTTTTATATCGAGGGAATTATACCACCAAAAAATCGGGGATATCGCGCGTGAAACACCCACCGGAGTGGCTTCATTGTGGAACAGCACGTTCCGGGAGCGGGCCGAGGCACTGGATATCCTCTACAACCTCTCCATCAGGGCTATTGAAGATACGCGAAACGGCATGACCATTTATTTCTCGAGGGAGGAAGGAAGCAGCGACTTGGTTAATTTCCGGGAAGGGGATATCTGCATTCTTTACCCGCGGGAGAACGAGGCAGACACCGTGTTGAACCAGCAGATCTTGAAAGGGAGCATCGTCTCCATTCGTCCCGGGGAGGTGGTGGTACGCTTCCGGTACAAGCAGAAGAACCGCCGTTATTTCGACGAAAACCGGTTATGGGCCATCGAACACGATGCCCTGGATTCTTCCTGCACCGGCATGTACAAGGGACTCTTTGCTTTCTTGGGCGCCTCCAAACGGAAAAGGGATTTATTGTTGGGGCAAGTTGCACCAGAAATGCATGCTTATTTACCGGCGAGTAACACGAAACGTGATGCTATACTGTTGGATGAGCCAGCGGAGATATCCATTGGTCAGCGCGTGAGTTCCAGCCCGGGCAACAAAGCAGCTGACCCCGGGGATATTATCGCGCGGGCGACAAAAGCAAAGGACTATTTCCTGATCGTGGGACCACCCGGGACAGGGAAAACATCCATCTTCGCCCGGCGATTGATAGAGACGTATCACGCGGAACCCGGTACCAATATCATGGTGCTCGCTTATACCAACCGGGCCGTGGACGAGTTGTGCCAGGCGATCCACGCCGGGCTGGGTAATAGCGTGGGAGTGTGCGACGCCTATATCCGGGTAGGAAGTGAACTCTCTTGTGCCCCGCCTTACCGTCATCGGCTGCTACAACGAATTGCCGAACAATCCGTCGACCGGCAATCGCTGCTCGCGGAGATCGACGGGGCGCGTATTTTTGTTTCCACGCTTGCCTCCCTCAACGGGCGGCTGGAGTTGTTCGACTTGAAACACTTTCACGTGGCCATTATCGACGAGGCATCGCAGATCCTGGAGCCGCAAATCATAGGCCTCTTGCCTCGTTTCGACCGGTTCGTGATGATCGGTGACCACCACCAGCTGTCGACCATCGTGTTACAGGATCGCGCCCATTCTGAAGTGGAAGAACCCCTCTTGCAAGAGGCCGGTATCCTCGATTGCCGCGATTCGCTCTTCGAGCGGTTGATGCGTCGCTGTTTGGAAAAAGGATGGCACCATGCCCACGTGCAGCTTACCCACCAAGGAAGAATGCACGAGGAAATCGCCGCCTTCCCCGCTATTCATTTCTATCCAGCGGGCCTTTTTTCCGCTAACTACTGGCAATCCGAAGAATGGGATTTATCGTGCCAATCCGATCACCCGTTTCACGTGCTCGTGGCAAAAGAACGTACCGCGTTTATTTCCACCGAGAGAATGATCCGCCCTGTCATATCCACTAAAGTAAATGAAACCGAGGCAGACGTGATTACCGCGTTATTGCATGCCCTCCGTGACGTGTACCGGGAAAATGGCAAACAACTCGACGCTGCCTCCGTGGGCATTATCGCCCCCTACCGCAACCAGATAGCCTTAATCCGCCAAAAGCTGCTGGAAAGCGGACTGCCGGAAACGGAAAAAATCATGATTGAAACCGTTGAACGTTTCCAAGGGAGCCAACGCGACGTGATATTGACGTCGTTCTGCGTGAATGATCCCTCTCAAATGGATTTCCTGTGCAACATGAACGGGGACGGCACGGTAGATAGGAAACTAAACGTTGCCATTACCCGTGCCAGGCAACAATTATTTCTGGTTGGGAACGCGCGCGTCCTTCGCCAACACCCTATACACGCCCTGCTTCTGGAACATTACCGGGAGCGAACGCTCGTTCCTGAAATCTCTTTTCAGGTTATTTGACCACCGCGGTTAACCATGAGCACAGTAAAATGATAATGATGTGTGACGAGAAAATAATGGAACATCAACGAAATGACTTGACGAAGGTTTCATTATAAAGTAGAAACCGATTTGGAGAGATTAGAAAAATAAGTACATTTGTATTCTAAGCTGGCAAGTAAAATGAAAACGGCAAACGAATACATAGCACTCATTCGGTCCTATATTCAACAGTATGGAGACAATTACGGGATTACCGCCATGGGTATTTTCGGTTCGGTAGCCAGAAACGAACAGCTTGCTACTAGTGATCTTGATATTTTCGTGGAACTGCAAGAAGCTGATCCATTTATAATGGGATTCATTCATGATGATTTAGAGGCTCTATGTCAATGCAACGTCGATTTGATACGTTTACGAAAGGGTTTAAATAAGCTATTATTAAAAAGGATAGAGCGCGATGCAATATACGCTTAAAGAGGAAATCATCGAACAGTTGAACCTTATCTTAGATTCAATTCGTATTATACGAGAAAGAAGTCTGGATATTCATACTGTAAGTGACTATCTGTCCACACCATGGGGAGTGACTATCTTGGATGCGAATCTCATGCGTATTCAATTTATAGGGGAAACAGCTTTAGCAATCGACCGGAAAACCAATAACTCGTTATTTTGCAACTACCCGCAAATCCCTTGGAAACAAATTTATAGCATGAGGAATTTCATCTCACATCAATATGCCGATATTGATCCGGAAATGGTTTTTTGACGCAGCAAAAGCATCTTCCTAAACTGGAGTTAACTATCCAGCAAATCCTTGAAGATTTAATGTATGATAAATAACCATAATACAATTTCCTTTTTAATTATCCGTGTTTTTTGTAATTTTGCACTCTCGAATTGTCTTATGGTGTAATGGTAGCACAACAGATTCTGGTCCTGTTTGTCCAAGTTCGAGTCTTGGTAAGACAACAAAAACGGCAATGAGGTCTGCCATGAACCGCCTGAGGGGCTGATGACTTCTACTGAAATAAATATAATCGTTTATTATGGTAAAGTCAATTCTTATTGTTGGTTTAGGCGGGTTTATCGGAACCGCTTCTCGTTATCTCATCTCGCGGCATTTTCAGCTGCATTATGACTCTGCGTTCCCTTGGGACACGTTCCTTATTAATATCGCGGGTAGCCTGCTCATCGGCCTGTTTTTCGGTATCGCCGAGAAAGAGAACCTCCTGTCTCACGAGTGGAGAATATTCCTGACCGTTGGCCTGTGCGGCGGCTTCACCACCTTTTCGTCGCTTTCTCACGAAGCTTTTATCCTCTTGCAAAACAACGAGTTTTGGCGCTTTGCCATTTACTCGGGGTTGAGTTTTGTTTTGGGGTTATTTGCGGTTTTCTTGGGCAGGTATATCATCGAAATTCTTTGATCAGGCCTACACGTGAAAGCGATTTCGAAATCGTTCCGCGGGATAGGGCAGAGCCATATGGGATAAAAAAAACGCCCGGAAAGAGAAACAAAGCAGGGTGAAAAAATACCCCCGCAAGGAATCAGAACGGGTAACCGATGGCGAAGTGGAACGCGAAGTCCCGCCGGAAATCGGGCTTGAAAATGGTCCACCGGGAACCTTGTGGCAGACCGGGGTTGTGTGCTTTCATCCCCCCATCCACCCGGATAAGCAGGAAATTAAGGTCGAACCGTATCCCCACCCCATACGACACGGCCAGCTCCTTGTAAAAATTACTCCATTCGAATAGCCCGCCGGGTTGCTCCTCGTAGTCTTTGATGGTCCATATATTGCCCGCGTCCACGAAGCCCGCCAGCTCGATCATCCGGGTCATCTTTCTGCGGTACTCCACGCTGAAATCGAGTTTCACGTCGCCCACCCTACGCCCGAAATCAGAGCCAATGGAGTCGCGATCGAAACTACCCGGTCCCAGCGTCCGGGTGCTCCACCCCCTCACGCTATTGGCACCGCCCCCGAAGTAGCGCTTCTCGAACGGCAACACAATGGAGTTGCCATACGGGTAAGCCACCCCTATCCCCAGTCGCGCGGCAATCGTGTTCTTGTCGTCGAACATGTACATGGGAGCAATCTCGAAGTCCCCCCGCACGTATTCCGAGTAAGGTATCTTGAAGAATGTTTCTCTCCCGGTTTCATCCCTCTTGCCCGCTCCCAGCGAGGTAGCGATGCGAGGGAGCCACCCTGCCACCTCTATCCCCGAACGAACGCGAAAAGGCACGGTAGGCATGGTACGCCTCCCGATCTGGCTGTAATTCGTGTAGGTCATGTTGTAGGCAGAACGGACGATCAACTGCTCGTCGTAGCTATACCGCAGAATAGGGTTAGCCTCTTCACTCAAGTAGAGCGAATCGAACCGTTCCGAAGTCCTGGGCATTCGCACGTACGTGATGCCCACCGGCTCCAACACGTTCTGCACCTTCCAGTCAAAAGAAGACCATTGAAAGCGGCTGGACAGGGTGAAGAACTGCCGGAGGTATTCCGGCCGGTTTTGGAAGTTGATGCCGGCAGAATATTCCGTCGACGCGGAGGTTTGGTCCCTTAACCGGTTCAGCCTCCAGGGGAGGATCAGTTGAGGAATGGAGAGGAACGCTTCGGCCCCGTATTCGTAATAGCTGTTATCAAGAAAGTTGAGTTCATCGGTCTTCCGGATAAACTCGTACGCGGCATTCAACCGCACCCGGAAGGTTTCGCCTCCTTTGAAAAAATTGCGGTGTTCGTACGTCACGTTGCTGGCAACCCCCAAGTCGCCCGCCGAGTTGGTACCATCCACCCCGAACTGCATGTAGTGCATGTTCCCGGGAAAAAGGGTAACCCGGGAATCAAGGAAGCTGGAGTCGTTCCGAACCACCGGCATGAGGTTAATGGTGGTTTGATTGATGGGCCCCATGCTGTTCAGGGAAGCGTAGGTTCGCTCCACGATCCGCTCGGAGTAGAGCCTGCCGGGCCTTAAGAAGGTGTTGTAGTAGATGGTCCGCGGCAACAGGAAACGGTCTTTCTCGGAAATAATCTGCAGGCCCCGGTAATAGGTCGTATCCAACTGGTTATGCCGGGTAGAGTCCTTCAAGATATCATCGTCCACCCCGTTGATAACCGTTACCCTCCCTATATTATACCGTTGGTGGCGAGTGCTGTCGGTAGGGTTATTCAGCGCGAGCGTGAGGTCCACCTGGTGGTCGCCGACCGTGGTATCTGCCAAAAAGTAAAAATTATCTTTCAGAAAGTCATAATACCCCCTGTTCCTCAAGAGGATGGTCATATCTTCCCTTCCCTCTTCCAGTACCGACAGATCGAAGATATCGCCCTCTTTCATGATCTCGAGACGCCCGGCGTTGTCCAAGATATTGTGGATGGTGGTATCCGCGGAGTGAATGGTATCGTTGAACGTACGGATACGGTGAGGCTCGTTCCCGGTGACATCATAAGAGACGTTGGCTTTTTTATCCTCTTTCACCACCGTGGTATCCACCTCGGCATTCAGGTATCCCTTGTTGTTGAGATGCAAACGGATCTGTTCGGCAGAGATCTCGGTGAGTTGCTCGTTCAGGAGCACCGGGGGCTCCCCGTACTTCAGCATCTGCCGGTTAAGCCACGTGGAGTCGTTATCGGGGATATTGTACAGGTGCAGTTTCCATTTCCCGATAACCGGGATCGAGGAGTTCGGTTTTTGCCGGAGATAAGGCCTCAGGTCGGAAGCCCCGATGCCCCGCACGTCTGAATGGATATCCACCTTGTTGAGCAGGTAGCTTCCTTCCGGCACTTTCTTGGTAACGTCGCAGCCTGCTAACAAGAGCAACGACCACACAACGAATATATATTTTTGCATCGCGTTATTCATCTTCTTTGGGTCTTCTAAACCTGAAATCAAAAAGATCCCTGATGGACTGTCCCTCCTTGGTTACCATGAAACCAATGCCTTGCGTGGTGGGCGCGCGGCTGGAAAAACGTTCGTTTGCCCGGTTATAGCCGCGGAACATCAACCAGCTGTTGATGTCGTATTCCAGCTCGAATTCACCCATGAATGCCTGGTGGCTGGCCATCATGCTATTATCGCCGTAGCTCAAGTTCGTGGTAATGCGAAGGCGGTTGTTCATCAAACGGGTAGAGACGTCTACTCCCATCCGCACGTTATCAAAGGTACCGTCCACCGATTCCAAGTTGGTGCTGACCGACCAGTTATCGCTCAGGGCGCTCGCGAAGAGAGCGTCTAATCCCTTGGACAAGGTGTTCGCGGCAAAGTTGGTAAATACCGACGACGTCCCCAAGTTCATGTCGGGAGTCCCTTCCGAGGGGATAAAGCTGCCGGTGGTAGCCAAGTACGCGAACTGGCGGATCTTGGTCTCTTCGGTGTTGATGAAGCTATTCACCCGTTGTTGTATATCGTTGGAGCTCTCCGGCAGTTCGATGTCGTATTGCAAGTCCATCGCGTCGAGGTTGCCTTGAATCCGGAGCAGCGCGTTGACCGGCACGCGGGTATTGGCCAATTCCCGGGTAAAGGTAGGGCTAAGCGCTGCCAAGTCGGCTTTCACCGGCAGGTACGCGGTAATATTAAACTGGGTATTCAGCGGGTTGCCCGTCATGGTAAGCCGGCTCCCCTCACGGATAAGGAAGTCGATGGCCCGCAGGTTCTGCAGGTTATAGTGAAACTCCCCTTCGTTAATCACGTAATCCCCGTAGAGGCGGACGGGCGGGGTGGATCGGGAGTTGAAGTTGACGTTCAGTTCGCCTTCCCCGTTTACCTCTAACGCGTTGCCGGTAGTAGGATCGAGCAAGACGCCAGCCGTGAGCTGCGGGGTCAGGTTCAGCGTGACCTGCATCACGATAGGAACCCCCGAAGGAACCGGTGTATTGACCTGATGGGTGAATTCATTGTCCTTGCGGAGGAAACTCAACGTGTCTTCCGTGGGCGTGTTGATATAAACTATCCCGCTGTATTCGGTGGCTTTGGCCGTCTGCGGAAGCACGATCATCACGTTCGAACGGCTCCGGGTAGTTATTTCCCCATCCCCGAATATACCCGCGGGAGAGCCGGTCACGTTCAGCTCGCCCGACAGCCGAAGGTTGCCATACGCCATCAGGTCGGTACGATTTTCATTATTCAAGAGCATGAAATCATCGAGGCGGATGGAGGCGGTGTAAGCCATTCGTCCGAAGTTGGAGTGGGAAAGGCTCACGTTCAGGGTGGCCGTGTTATTATTCTGGTCGCGGATCACGAAATTATTGAATCCCACGTTATCCCTGCTGATGCGGATGGTATCTGACACACGGTAGGTAACGTTCGTGTATGCCACGCGCAGGGTGCCCTCGTCGATCCCCAGCCAACCTTCGGCTACCGGCTCCGAGAGGCTGCCACTAACGTGTACCTGCGAATTCAAGCGACCCGACAATTCGCTGAATATGCTGGTCGTCAGGGGCTGTATGGCATAAAGCTCAAAGCTATCGATCATGAAGTTAACATCCATCGGCTTGGTATTGTCGTCCCCCGTGGGGATGAACCCCTTGATCTCGAGGTTACGTTCTCCCCCGTTCATCAGGTAAGCGTGCAGGTTGAGGCCGGAATAGAGTTGGTCCCAATCTCCCTCGATGCGGAGTGTCCCGACGGTATCGTTGTGCACGGTGATGTTTTCGATACGCAGGTCCTCGGTACGAATCATGGGATTTTCAAGTGCTTGCCGCACGAAGATCTCCCCGTTGAGGGAACCGTAGAAATTGGATACATTAAAGGCGGCAAGGATATTCGCTATCTCGGTATTATTGAAATAAAGCCGGATATTATCGGCTTCACTCTTGGAGGCCACTCCTTCGATGCCGAGCAGGAGCATCTCTTCTTCCCGGATACCAAAGTTGTTGATGGTGATTCGATCTTTCCGGTAAGCGATGGTCGCGTCGTTGAAGTTGACTTTTTTATCATTGAACACCAACGTGGTGGGATAGAAATGGATATCAACCCCCAGCGCTTCCACCGTATCGCGCAGGAGCCCCATGCCAATCACGAACTCGCCCTTGGACCGGGTGTTTGCCTGTTGCAAGTCGAATCCCAGCCGGTTGACCACCGAGTCACGCGCCGCTTCGCTTTGAAGACGCGCGTTGATATACCCGTTATCCTGAACCAAGTAGCTATTTACATCGAGTGCGAGGCCGTTATTCCCGCTGGTTACTTCCATTTTCGTCTCCCGCACGTCGCTATTCCCGAACATCAACCGGGGAACATGGGCGTTCACGAGCAAGGGCCGGCTATCACTCATGTTCACGGATCCCGTGATAGTGGCGGGCTCCACGTTATAAAAGGGAAGGGACAAAACGTACGAGATATCTTCGGTATTCTTCAAGAAAAAATTGAATTGAAAATCGTTCTTACCCGCGGCAGGCTCGTCGCCCGTGCCGGGTAACAAGTCCGGGTCAGTCGCGCTACCCGGCAGCGCGGCAGTCGGCTCCTCTCCCGCGAGCAGCGACGGCAGGTGGGGCTTTACCGCTTGCATCAGTTCCCGCCCGATCGTGCTAAAATAATAATCCCCGGTAATTTCACCCTCGAGGAGCGAAGACAAGATTTCTATCTTCTTGCCCTCCCCTTCGTCGGCAAGCGCTTGCAGGTAAATAGGACCGGGGTTATAGTAAAAACTGCTATCTGTCAGGGAAGTTTGGTCAATCAAGAGGGTCCCGGTCATATCGTCTATCGTGTTTCCAGCGAATTTCGCGTCGATACGTGTGGCGAGGCTCGGCATCTGCCACCCCTCCATCATGACAAAGGGGCGGAGGTCCAACCGGTCGATCATTCCGTCGACCTCGAAGCGCATCGAGTCGCCGAACGAGAGGTTGGCCGCGAGTTCCATTGCGTTTAATTCGGTATCGGTATGGATGGTCGCGACCACGTTCGTGCCACTGTACGTGCCATCGAAAACCAGGTCGCTGTACGGATACTCTTTGTAGGAAGTAGACTCGATGGTTCCTGCCGCGGTAACCGTCATCCCGGACGGTTGCAGGATGGTCACGCCTACCGTGGCCCCCAGGGTTGTATTGCCCACGCCGGCATCTTCCCCTATGATGCTCGCCACCGCGATATTATTTGCCCTGACCGGCCCTTCAAAGCGGAGTTGTTTAAAGCCGTTGGTAATCCTGCCGGTACCGTTCAGGGAGACGTCGCCCTGCTCCGTGTCCAAGGCACCGTTGTAGCGAAAGCTACTTAGCTTGCCCGCCGCGGTCATCCGCAAGCTGAGGTCTCCCATCGCCTTCAGCTGGGGAGGAGAGGCATAGTCGGGGGCACCCGCCCGGATAAGCGCCTCCAGGTCGTCTTGCGAAACGGAAAAACCGCGGACATTCACGTTCAGGTCGCTCGCGTCGAGGTTGCTATAGTCCGAGATCGAGCCGGAAACATCCAGCCGCGTATCGGGGCCGTACCGGAACTCGATATGGTCGAGGGTGGCTTCTGGCAATGTTCCCTCGGCCTTCAGGTTGAACGAAATCGGCTTGTCCAAGTGAGCGAACCGGGGGGTAAACAGGGCGATATCGGCCGGATCCACTTGGTCGGCACGCACGGTGGCACCCACCTCTTTCGTCCCCGTGTCATAGTATGCTTTTGTTACCGACACCTCGGTTTGGTTCATGGCAAGGGTTACCCGGTCGCCCTCGAAACGGGTGCCCTCGGACCGGAAATGGGCCGTGAGTTTATCCACGTTTATCCCCGAGTTGCTCTCCCGAAACGAGAGCTGTTTGACCTCGGCCTCCATCTCCTCTATCCCGTTAAAATCCACCTGACCCTGGAAATTAAAATCCACCACGTTGAGGCGGCTGGCATTGAAAACACCGGGTGTTAGCGGCTCGGAGAGGACATGGTAGCTCAGTCGGCCGTTTTTCAGGACGATGTCATCCGCGGTGACGCGCCACGACTTCTTCTTTTCCTTAACGACGGTGGTATCTTCTTCCTTGGCAAACGAGTCAATGATAAATTGAAAGTTGAAGGGTTCCTCGGGTGATGCCCTATGCGCGCGGGCCGTGAAATCCTCCAAGCTAAGCTTTTGCACCGCTACCCGGTTACTTAGAAGGTTCCAAGGAAGGATGCGGGTAATAATGCTCCCGGCATAGAGAAGGGTATCTTGCTGTTGATCCTCCACGTATAGCCCGTTCAGTTGCACCCTGTTAAAGAGGCGAATTCGAATGCCGTCAAGGGAAACCCGGGTATCAATGATCGGCTGGACTTTTTCCAATGCGAAGTCAGCCGCCCGTTTTTGCACCGCGGGAATACTGAAGAGGAGGAAAAGTACAACATTAAGCAATACAATTCCAAGGATGATAATCACGAGTATGCGGGCTATTTTTGCGAGCAAAGCGATTTAAACGAGTTTAGTGACTGACATCTTATTATTTAGTAATGCAATGATACAAAAAAAAAGAGGTATCCTGTATGGTATCGCGTTTTATTTAACCAAAAAGCAAGGTTATTTTGACTTTTTCCACAATAAGGAGCCATCGCCGTAACTCAAGAACCGAAAATCGTTCGCGAGGGCAAACCGGTAAATGGTTTGCCATTCTTCCCCTACAAAGGCAGATACCAACAGCAAAAGCGTGCTCCGGGGTTGGTGAAAGTTGGTAATCAGGGCGTCGGGAAAATGGAATCGGTAGCCGGGCGCGATCATCAGCCGCGTGGTAGCGGAGAGCCGCGTTTCTCCCGTCCTGTCCAGATGGTGCAGGATGGCCTGGAGTGCTTGCCGCGGGGCAATGGGATCCTCCTCTTCGTAAGGCTCCCACTGTTCTACCGTGAGTCGCTCCCGATCGAGATCGGGCGATGCATGCAGTTTTTTACCGATGTAATACAGGCTCTCCACGGTACGAGCCGAAGTGGTTCCCACGACGACAAGCCTCCCCGGGTGATCCCGCAGTTTTTCGAGGGTTGCCCGGGAGACCGAAATAAACTCGGTATGCATATCGTGTCCCTCCATGGTCGCTGATTTCACCGGCTTGAAGGTACCGGCACCCACGTGAAGCGTCACCTCGGCCGTTTGTATCCCTTTCTCCCGGATGCGCGTCATCAGGCCGGGTGTAAAGTGAAGTCCCGCCGTGGGAGCAGCCACCGAGCCCTCTACCCGGGAGTAAACCGTTTGGTAGCTGTCTTCGTCGCTCGCCTCCGCGGGACGGTTAAGATACGGGGGAATGGGGAGCTTGCCCGCGGCTTCCAGCAACTCCGAAAAAGAGAACGAATCCTCCTCCCAAGAGAACGCCACGACGGTATCTTCCCCGTCCGTGCCCTTCTTCTCGGCACGCAACACCACGACCTCTTCCCCCATGGGAATTTCCATGGAGAGCGCCTCGTCTTTCCAGCGCCGGGCATTCCCTATCATGCAATTCCACGAACAACGCCCGCGCTGTTGAAAATTGATCGTGTAGTCGACGGGGTCATGGGGTGCCAAGCAGAACACTTCCACCCGTGCCCCGGTAGTCTTTCTAAAAATCAGCCGGGCATGAATGACCCGGGTATTGTTGAATAGCAACAGGCTGTCCGCGGGCAGGTAGTCCGCCAACGCGCGGAACCGGTCGGCCGTAACACCTTTATCATCATAGATTAACAGCTTGGAGGCATCCCTGTCAGGGAGGGGATATTTAGCGATCTTCTCATCGGGGAGCGGGTAATCGAACCGGTCGATGGACAACCGGCCTATTTCGGCTTTTTCCATTATTTTTACGCGCGAAAAACGATTTTCGTAATTATTAATGCATTTATTCCGCAAAAATAGTCAACTTTGCACCGGATGACAAAGAAAAAAAGAAAATTCCATAGATGCAACAATTATCAGTAGGCGATACCGTCCGATTCCTCAGCACCGTGGGAGGAGGAAGAGTAAAAGGGTTCCAAAGCAAGCAAATCGTGATCGTGGAGGACGAACATGGATTCGACTTACCCGTCCTGATTTCCGAGTGCGTGGTAGTGGAGCCGGCCGACACGCTTGTTTCACGTTCAGAGAAAACACCTTCCGCGGATATATCCCGAGGAAGGACGGGAAAAACGGGAAAAACAGAAATAACGGAGATAACGGGAACGGAGAAGAGGGAGGAAACGACTCACGGGCGCGCGCTTGAAGAAGAGGTAGAAGAAACTCCCGGGGGGGATGAGCTCACGGCTTGCCTGGCATACCTCCCGATGGATATAAAAAATCTATCCTTCACGTCGTACGAGTGCTACTTCGTGAACGACAGTAACTACTACCTGTACTTCAACTACATGAACCGCGAGAACAACGCGTGGGCAAGCCGTTTCACCGGGCTCGTGGAACCCAATACCAAGATTTTTATCGAGGAGTTCGATAAAACTTCCCTGAACGATATCGAAAAAGTGTGCGTGCAGTTCATCGCCTTTAAACGGAACAAACCGTTCAAGTTTAAAAATCCCTGCTCGGTGGAGTTGCGGATCGACACAGTGAAATTTTACAAGTTACACAGCTTCCGGGAGAACGACTATTTCGACGAGGACGCGTTGGTCTACTACATCGTTCAAGGGGATATGCCCGAGAAAGAGCTATTGGTATCCGCGGGCGACTTGGAGCGAGCCATGAAGGAGAAGCGACGCGCCGATGCACCGGCACGTAGACGTGTTGGGGGCAAGCCCGAGAAAGCACCGGTGGTGGAGGTCGACCTCCATATCAACCAACTGCTGGATAGCACGGCCGGGATGGATAATACAGCCATCCTGGAGTATCAACTGCAAAAGTTCAACGAGGCGATGAAAGAGCACCTGCCCCACAAGCAGCGAAAGCTCGTATTTATCCACGGGAAGGGCGACGGGGTACTTCGAAATGCCCTTATCAAGGAATTAAAAAAGAACTACCCCTCCTGCTATTACCAGGACGCCTCTTTTCAGGAGTATGGCTACGGGGCTACCATGGTAACGATCAAATAAAAAAATAGCAAATGAAGAAAATATTTTCCATCCTTATCGTGGCCCTATTGTTTACCGGCTGCGATGTAATGAACCGGATCGGGGGAGCTTACCAGCTTTCCCAAAGCGAGTACCGGTATAACTCACTAAGAGATATCAACTTGGCAGGAATAAACCTCGGCAGCGCATCCAGCATTTCGGTGTCTAACCTGGCATCCATTGCCACGCTGCTCGCGGGGGGGTCCACCCGACAGACCATCCCGTTTAGCATGACGCTCAACATGGACGTGACCAACCCCAACAACAACGCGGCTTTCTTGGACGCGCTCGATTACGCGATCCTCATCAACGACATGGAGTTCGTGGAAGGAAAGATGGATGTGCCTATCCGTATCGAGCCGGGGCAGACGAGCCTCGTTTCGATCCCCGTGAGCGTCGACCTCAAAAGCCTGATGAATCGGTACTCGCAGCAACGCGTCACCAACGAAATGAGCGCGTTCCTGGGCATCACACCCAATGAGACATCGGTAACCGTGAAGCTGTGGCCCAAACTAACGGTAGGTAACACGCTACTTAGAGTACCGACCGCTATCCCGGTAGTATTTAATTTCGGGGGCAGGCAGTAGCACGTTTTTTCGGGCATATCACGCGTGACTATCCCTAAAGATACCGGGTCCCGGGCTTTCCACGATAAAAAGTGGGCCCGGGATCCGTCGTTTTGTTACTATTAACTCTCTGCAAAATTCATTATCTTCGCGTATTAATTTTTTTATGACGATGCAAAAACCTTCCATACCCAAGGGTACCCGAGATTTTTCGCCGGTGGAGATGGCGAAACGAAACTATATATTCGACACCATCAAAGAGGTATACCGCCTCCACGGGTTCCAACAGATCGAAACCCCCTCGATGGAGACCCTTTCCACCCTGCTGGGCAAGTACGGGGAAGAGGGAGACCGACTGCTGTTTAAAGTCCTCAACTCGGGAAACTTCTTGACCAGCTTGAGTTCCGGGGACCTCGATGAAGGCAATTCGGCCAAAAGCGCCCACAAGATATCAGAGAAAGGGCTCAGGTACGACCTCACCGTGCCCTTCGCCCGGTACGTGGTCATGCACCGCAACGAAGTCACCTTTCCGTTCAAACGATACCAGATCCAACCGGTATGGCGGGCCGACCGCCCCCAGAAAGGACGCTACCGCGAGTTTTTTCAATGCGACGCCGATATCGTGGGCTCCGACTCGCTCCTGAACGAGGTGGAACTGATGCTGATCATCGACGAGGTGTTCGCTCGACTGGACATCCGCGTATCGGTCAAATTGAATAACCGTAAAATCCTCGCCGGCATCGCGGAAGTGATCGGCGAGGCGGACAAAATCACCGCGATCACCGTCGCCATCGACAAGCTCGACAAGATAGGATTAGAGAAGGTGAGCGACGAACTGGCCTCGAACGGGATCTCCGAGGCAGCTATCCGGAAACTGCAACCCTTCTTGCAGTTGAGCGGGAACACGCGCGAGAAACTGGAACAGTTGAAACAGGCGCTGGCGTCTTCCGAGATAGGGCTCGAGGGTATCCGGGAGGTGGCGTATATCTTCGACAAGGCCGACCGGGTTTCGTTGAGAAACGAGCTGGTACTTGACCTCACCCTGGCACGCGGGCTCAACTACTATACCGGGGCCATCATCGAGGTGAAGGCGCTCGACGCCGAGATCGGGAGCATCGCCGGCGGGGGAAGGTACGACAACCTGACCGGCATCTTCGGGATGCCCGGTGTCTCGGGCGTGGGGATCTCGTTTGGCGCCGACAGGATTCACGACGTGCTTCAACAGCTTGGCCTTTTTCCCGACAGCTTCACGCGTTCAACCGACCTGCTGTTCGTGAACTTCGGAGAGCAAGAAGTGGAGTGGCTACTCCCGGTGGTGAAGCAGCTGAGGGAAGCCGGCATCTCCTGCGAGCTTTACCCCGAGGCCGCCAAGATGAAGAAACAGATGACCTACGCGGACAACAACCATATCCCCTTCGTGGCACTCGTCGGCGAGAAGGAGATGCAGGAGGGAACCATCGGCCTCAAGAACATGGAGACGGGCGAGCAGAAGAGCTGCTCGCTCCAAGAGCTAATCGACACGGTGAAAAAGAATTCTGAATGATTTCGGTAGAAAACTTGACGGTACGGTTTGGCGGCTTCACCTTGCTCGATAACATCTCGTTCGTGCTGAACCGGAACGAGCGGGTAGCCCTCACGGGCAAGAACGGGGCGGGAAAGTCGACCCTCTTGAAGATCATGGCGGGGTTGCAGCCTCCCTCGAGCGGGACCGTGTCGGCACCCAAGGAGGCGACCGTGGGTTACCTCCCGCAGCAGATGACGCTCGACGACAGCCGCACGGTGCGGGAGGAGGCATCCCTCGCGTTCGTCCAACTGCAGCGGATGGAGCAGGAGATGGATCGCTTGCACCAGGAGATGGCCGAGCGCACCGACTACGAATCGGACGCGTACCATGCCATCATCCAGCGCGCGGCCGACCTGCAGGAGTTACTACAGGTCTCAGGGATCCATAATTTTGAAGCGGAGGTGGAAAAAACGCTAACGGGGCTGGGCTTTAGCCGAGGCGATTTCGACCGCCCCACCCGGGAGTTCAGCGGCGGCTGGCGCATGCGTATCGAGCTGGCCAAGCTGTTGCTACAAGCACCCGACGTGCTGCTGCTGGACGAGCCGACCAACCACCTCGATATCGAGTCGATTCAATGGCTGGAGAACTTCCTGGCCGCGAGCGGCAACGCGGTGATGCTGGTGTCGCACGACCGGGCCTTCCTGGACCGGGTAACCAACCGCACCATCGAGATCATGTTGGGCGACATACACGATTACAAGGTGAACTACTCCGCTTACGTGGAGCTGCGAAAAGAGCGCCGCGAACAACAGTTGCGAGCCTACGAGAACCAGCAAAAGCAGATCAAGGACACCGAGGATTTTATCGAGCGCTTCCGCTATAAACCGACCAAGTCGAACCAAGTACAGTCCCGTATCAAACAACTGGAGAAGATCGAGCGGATCGAGGTGGACGAGGTAGATACCTCGCGCCTCAACCTGAAGTTTTCCCCGGCCCCCCGCTCGGGCTCCTACCCCGTGATCATGGAGGAGGTCTCGAAGAGCTACGGGGACCACCTTGTTTTTAGAGATGTCACGCTCACCATCGAGCGAGGCGAGAAAATAGCGTTCGTCGGTAAAAACGGCGAGGGAAAGTCGACCCTCGTGAAGTGCATCATGAACGAGATCGACCACGGCGGCAAGCTGGAGCTGGGACACAACGTGAAGATCGGCTACTTCGCGCAAAACCAAGCGCAATTGCTCGACGGGGAACTCTCGGTGTTCGAGACCATCGACCAAGTTGCGGTGGGCGATATCCGCTCCAAGATACGAGATATCTTGGGCGCGTTCATGTTCGGGGGCGAAGCATCCGACAAGAAAGTGAAAGTGCTATCGGGCGGTGAACGAAGCCGTTTGGCAATGATCCGCTTACTGCTGGAGCCGGTGAACCTGCTTATCTTGGACGAGCCGACCAACCATTTGGATATCGCCTCGAAGGGGGTGCTCAAAAAAGCGATCAAGGAGTTTGAAGGCACCGCCATCATCGTTTCGCACGACCGGGACTTTCTGGACGGACTGGTGGAAAAAGTACACGAGTTCGGCGGAGGCAAGGTAATAGAACACCTCGGCGGGATCTACGACTTCCTCGACAAGAAGCGGCTCGATAGCCTTCAACAGCTGGAACGGTCAACTTCATCGACAAAGAACGCGGACGGGGCTACCGAAAAGAACGCGGGAGACAAGCAGGAACAACGCTCGGAAGGTAAACGCTCCTACCAAGAGCAAAAAGAGTTTAACCGGAAACTGCGCAAACTCGAGAGAGAGGTGGAAGAAACCGAGAAAAAGATCGCGAAACTTGAAAAACAGCTCGCCGAGATGGAGGTGACCCTCGCGACACCCGATGGTGCGTCGGACATGGAGTTGTTGCAGCGATACCTCGAAACCAAGGCTAAATTAGACCGCGCGCTGAACAATTGGGAACGCTTGGCGTTGGAGGTGGAAGAAGCGAACAAGTAAAAAGGATGAAGAAAATCAGCGGCTTCCTATTCAACAAGGTGATGGGATGGCGGGTGGTAAACGAGTTGCCCCGTCTCTCCAAATGCGTGATCGCGGTGGCACCGCACACCAGCAACTGGGATTTCCTGGTGGGAAAACTGGCTTACTCTTCCCTCGGCAGGACAGCCAACTTCCTGATCAAGTCGGAGTGGTTTTTCTTTCCGTTCAACCTTTTTTTCAAAAGTATCGGGGGCATCCCGGTAAAACGACACAGCCGCTCCTCGTTGACCGACAGTCTCGCGGAAGAGTTTCATGCCCGGGACCACATGGAGTTGGCCGTCACCCCCGAAGGCACCCGCAAGCCGGTAAAAGAGTGGAAGGGAGGATTCTACTATATCGCCCAAAAAGCGAACGTGCCCATCGTGCTGATCGGGCTGGATTACACGAAAAAGGAAGCCATCTTTTTGGGTGTTTTTCATCCAACGGGTGATTACGAGAGCGATATCGTGAAAATCAAATCCTACTATAAAGGGATCCGGGGAAAGAAACCGGAAAATTCCCTACTGTAAAATCAGGAGCGAACACGCAATGAGTCTTAAAGCCAAGCTATCCCGCCGCATCGGTATAAAGGATATTCGCAAGATCACCCATCTCCCCGCCTACTCCCACTCTTCGAAGTCGAGCGACAGCTGTATGCCATCCGGGGGAAGCAGTGCCTCTTCCGCGTCGGGCTTCTTGAGGGTGAGGCCCAGCAGCCTGATTTTTTTCTCTTGGTAATCTTCTACCTGCAATAGCAGTTCTTTTCCCAGTTCGAACAGCTTCTCGTACGAGTTCACGAAGTAATTCACGGTTTTGCTGCGGGTGATCAGGGTAAAGTCGGCATACTTGATTTTCAGGGTAACTGTCTTGGCGAGGAATTTTCGTTTTTCTGCTCTCCGGTGCACCTCCCGGGCAATCTGGTCGAGCGCGCCCAAGATATCCACCATCTCGCTCAAGTCGTCCAAAAAGGTCTCCTCGGCTCCCAGTGACTTCCGGACTCGTTCCGACTCCACCTCCCGGTCATCGATGCCCCGGGCAAAATGGTAATAGGAGATGCCGGCTTTGCCGAACTCCTGTACCAAATCGACCTCGCTCCATTGCTTGAGGTCCTGCCCCGTTCGAATGCCCAGCTTTTCCATCCGGGCCGCGGTCACCTTCCCTACCCCGAAGAACTTGGTGACCGGGAGCTTCTCGATAAATGCTTCCGCTTTTTCAGGCTCGATCACAAACAGCCCGTCCGGCTTCCTGTAGTCCGACGCGATCTTGGCCAAGAACTTGTTATAAGACACGCCGGCAGAAGCGGTCAGCCTCGTGCGGTTGAAAATCTTCTGCTTGATCTCTTTCGCGATCAAGGTGGCGGAGCGGTTTCCCGCGTGGTTGACCGTTACATCGAGGAACGCTTCGTCGAGCGAGAGCGGCTCCACCAACCGCGTGTATTCATGAAAGACCTGCATCACCTGGTTAGAGACAGTCCGGTAGACATCAAAACGAGGTGTCGCGAAGATGAGACGCGGGCATTTGCGTAGCGCGGTCACCGACGGCATCGCGGAATGAACACCGTATTCACGCGCCTCGTAACTGGCGGCGGCCACGACCCCTCGCTTCTCCCCGTATCCCACGGCAATCGGCTTCCCGCGGTACTCGGGATGATCGCGCTGCTCGATGGACGCGTAGAAGGCATCCATATCGATATGAATGATCTTTCGTTGGAGGAGCGGGTCAATTCCTTGTGTTTTAGTCATAAACAACATAAATTTTCAGCCGTTCATCACAAAGATACGGTTTCTCTATTAATTTCTATCTCCTATTTTCACCCAATCGCGTATTAATTACTGATTCCCTAATTTTTCCGAAACAAATTTGTAACATAATGAATATATTGACTACATTTGCATGGACACCAGAATTTTGAGAGAAGAATTACGCGCAAAATAGACCCAATTATGAAGAATGATAAAAGAAAAATGGCGAAGTCGCTTCGCCTTATCTCTACTGATCGCCAACGAACCAACATCTTACGTAGCTGGGAGCAAAAGAGCATTGCCTACCTCGTCCAGAAAGTACCCTCTTGGATTAGTTCAGACGGGTTGACGGCTATTGGCTTTGTCGGTAATTTGATCGTCGCGATGAGTTTTGTCCTGGGACTTTATTTCAGTCGTTACTGGTTATTGTTATCTCTCTTCGGATTCATTGTTAACTGGCTGGGTGACTCGCTCGACGGGCGATTGGCCTATTACCGCAATACACCGCGCAAGTGGTATGGCTTCTCGTTAGATGTGACCGTGGATTGGGTTGGTACCCTTCTGATAGGTACAGGTTTCACGATCTACGCGCCAGGTCTATGGAAATACGCCGGCTTTTTCTTCGTTGTCCTCTACGGTTGGGAGATGATCACGGCTCAACTGCGTTATAAAATAGGCGGGAATTACTCCATCGATTCGGGTATCTTTGGCCCTACTGAAGTACGTGTATTGCTTGGCACGATCATCACCTTGGAAGTATTTATCCCGGGATCGATCCAATATCTCGCTACCGCGGCGTGCGTGTTCTTATTGATATCCAATCTGGTAGAATCTCGAAACCTCTTACGGTTGGCCGACGAACAGGATAAAGCCGACCGGATCTCGAAGGAAAAAGCTCAACAGGCAAGGCACAAGGAGAATGCCTGACCCGAACTTTCGGGTGCAACCACGAATAAATCGACCAAAAATCCCTACCTTTGCCCGTAAAGCACGCTTGGCGTTAATCCGCCTCAAGCGGGATAACTAAACAGGCAATATGATACATTCAATGACGGGATACGGCCGGGCTGCCGTTGAGCTTCCAAACAAGAAAGTCACCATCGAGATAAAATCGCTAAACAGCAAACAGTTTGACCTCTTTACGCGCCTGCCCGCGTTATACCGGGAAAAGGAGATCGCGGTGCGTACCGCCCTCTCGCAACGGTTGGAACGGGGGAAAGTGGACCTTTCCATGAGCGTGGAGGTGGTCGCGAAAGACGTTACCTCGCGCGTAGACCACCACGTGGTGAAACAATACCAGCAGGAGTTGGCGGGCCTCGCGATGGAGATGGGCATACTTGCACCGCAAGATTGGCTTCCGGTGTTGATGCGCCTTCCTGACACGATGAAACCGGATACCGAAGAGTTGAACGACCGTGAATGGGAACAGGTGGAGAACGCGATCGACCAAGCGGTGAAAGAACTCATCGCTTTCCGTGCCCGGGAAGGAGAGATGCTGCAGAACGTGCTGACAGAAAAGATTGCCCGCATCCGATCGCTCTTGGCTGACATCGAACCCTACGAAGCCGAACGAATCGAAAAAGTCAAAAGCCGCCTCTATGAAGAACTGAAGAATTTAGAAGGGATTGAATACGACAAGAACCGGTTCGAGCAAGAGATTATCTATTACCTGGAAAAGCTGGATGTGAACGAGGAGAAAACGCGCTTGGCCCATCACCTCGATTACTTCTTGGAAACACTCTCGAGCACCCGTTCCCAAGGGAAAAAACTGGGGTTCATCACGCAAGAGATCGGCAGGGAAATCAATACCCTCGGCTCCAAATCAAACCAATCGGATATGCAACGGATCGTGGTCCAGATGAAGGACGAGCTCGAACAGATCAAGGAACAAATACTAAACGTGTTATAAAACATGGCGGGATTAATTATCATATCGGCACCCTCGGGAGCGGGAAAATCAACCATGGTGCGTCATTTGCTCGCGCAAGAACTGGGCATCCGGTTCTCCATCTCCGCGACAAGCCGCCTTCCCCGGGGAGAAGAAAAAGATGGCGTGGAGTACTACTTCCTCACGCCGGAAGAGTTTCGCCGCCGGATAGAGGCAGGTGAGTTCCTCGAACACGAAGAGGTGTACGACGGACAATTCTACGGCACGCTCAAAAGCGAGGTGGAACGCATCTTGAATGAAGGAAACAGCGTGATTTTCGACGTGGATTGCGTGGGTGGGTTAAACATCAAAAAAATTTACGGCGACCGCGCGCTAAGCATCTTCGTGATGCCCCCCTCGGTAGAGGTGTTGCGTGAACGGCTGGAGAAAAGGGACACCGATACCCCGGAGGTGATCGAGAGTCGCTTGGCTAAAGCCGAATACGAGATGAGCTTCGCGCCCCAGTTTGACGCGGTGGTTTACAACGACGATTACGAGAGGGCAAGGGCCGAGATCGTGAGGCTGGTTTCTGATTTCATTAACCGCGCATCCAAATGACGAAAGAAAGGTTCACGAGGCTTTTCCAGCACGTGCCGACACAAGCGTACTCGACCAAGGTTCGCTTATTGAAAAGGATTGTTGCCACTTTCGCGATCGCGGCTGTTCTCTTTCCTTTTGCCCTCTTCTCCCGACCGGTACTGAAAGAAACCCGTCCGTTTACCGCGAGCGAGACAGAAACGTTGAAGATGGATATTTACACGAGCGACTCGGCCACGATCCTGCCTCGACCCTGCTTGGTTTTCCTCTTTGGAGGGGGATTCAAGGAGGGAACACGGGATGCCAAAAGGTACCAAGCCTACTTCGATCACTTTGCTCGACAAGGATTCGCGGTAGTATCCATCGATTACAGCCTGGGGATGAAAGGCCAGAAAGCTCCCGGCATGCTGAATTTCAAGCCCCTTCAAAACGCGATCAGGATGGCTGTCGCCGATCTCTACACGGCGACCAACTACCTCGTTGAGCATGCCGATGAATTGAACATCGACCCGTCATTGATTATCATTAGCGGATCGAGCGCGGGCGCGATCACGGTGTTGCAGGCAGACTACTGGAAACGGGATAACCACCCCGCGGCAGAAACCTTACCGGATGATTTCCGCTATGCCGGAGTCATCTCGTTCGCCGGCGCGATTTTCAGTACCGAAGGAGTCCCCTCCTACACCCGCCCCCCCGCTCCCACCCTCTTCTTCCACGGGAGTGCCGACA
>WPCG01080515.1_pt1 | contig 62739 bp, 57 predicted proteins | sample 5403311 | NCBI WGS metagenome assembly WPCG01 (sample SAMN12869467, study PRJNA574797) | sludge metagenome | isolation source: wastewater treatment of Control | place: China:Beijing | collected 2019-05-17
CTTTTAAAGTCGTACATCTTCGCTATCTCCGTGATGGTCAAATCTGAATTGATCACCAGCGAGTGAATCTCTTCCATTTTCCGATCAAGCATCCATTGATAGGGCGTTTTCCCGAAACTCTTCTTAAAGTGGCGCGTGAAAGTCCTCACGCACTCGTAGCGACAAAGCGTTGCCAGCTCGCTCACGTTTTTAGCTACCGTGTAATTCTTTAACACACTATCTTCGAATACTTTCGACTTGGCAGCGTGCGGGATCAATTTCACCAGCACGATCTCTTTATCAGGAGAAGGCTTTACCTTGCTCGTTAACCCGTCTGAAAAGGTAAACGTGCAGGAAGCAACATCCGTGAGCAGGTACTTACGAACGTTCTCCTTTAATCTGTTTGTTTTAGCGTCCATTCATTCCCTTGTTAAATGTTCCTGTAAATACTTCTGTTCCCAGTGTTACACGAATGGTATATTCACCCGCACGCATTCCCGCGAGGCTGATTACATCAAATCCCATGTCGTATACTTGTATAAAGGCTTGCTTTGCGCCTCTCGATCCGATGACCTCCACAAGGGCGCTACCGCGATAATTTTGTACGGATACCGATACCGCGTTTTCCGAGATAAATGCTTCCACCACGGGCTCTGCTTGCAACGTCTGCATGCTAAACGTGCGGCTTTGGGCACGGGTGGTACCGCCTTCACGACCTAATTCGATTCTGTCTTCAATTATACTTTGTGCGGATACTGAAAATAGTAAAACACCCGCCATCATCATGAATAATACCACTGCTGCTTTTTTCATACTTTTTCTGCTTTTTAGTTGTTGCGAAATCCAGACACAAAATAACAGAGGAATGACATGGAAAACAATACCCCGGAGAGATTTTAACGGCATTTTTAGAGACAACACAAAGATTAACAGATAATTGTAGAGTTACACTTTAACGACACTTACTCGTTAAAAACTGCGGTATCTATGGCCTTTTCCTGCATTTTTTTCTTTAATTGCGATTTTCTTACCCGGATACTCTCGATGCTGGTATTCATAAAAGTGGCGAGTTGTCGGTTATCCGCGTCGCATGCCAACAGCATCAACATCATTTTTTCGGTGGAGTTTAACACTCCTTCTTCGTCGTGTAAATTGGTATAAGCGCGAAATGTTTCCTCATCTATAGAGAGCGTTTTGGTAATATCCCGCAATTCGGCATCTGTTTTTTTCAAGATTTGCTCCATCTCCCGGTATACCTTGGGGTAAGAAGAGACATACCGTCGCGTAAGCGTCTCGAATTCCCCTTGGAGAAAGGTGAGCCGATTGGATATATAACTATAGAGTTCCAGCAACCATTTGCGTTTTGCCGCTTCTTCTCGCAGGATCTTTGCTTGCAGTTCCTGCTGTTGCATCGTATGTTCGGCCTGTATCAATTTCAATTGTGCCTTTCGCCTCGCTTTTCGCGCGTACATCAGGACAAAAATCAACACGATAACCAGTATTAATGCACCGATTATAATGCTCAGGTTCTGCTGCCGAGTTCGAAGGATAACATTCTCTGCTTCGGTTAAATCGTATTTTTTTTCCAGTTCCGCAATTTGCATGTCCAGCCGCTCTCGAATAGATTGATTATGTATTTCAAGGGAGCTTCTCAAATATTTGTTGGACAGGGCAAAATCACCCTGCTTTTCGGCGATAATTGCTATATTACGGTAGAACAAATAATCCAATTTGGACGAATCTTCAATCATGTCGATTGACCTTTCTGCATAAAACATCGCACTATCCAGTTGTTCTAAGCCGCTAAATATATTTGAAATATTAAAATAGGCTCTCGATAACTCTATATTCTCATTTTGCTTCGTGTACAACTCCAATTTAGCCTTTTCCTTTTCCAACGCTTTTTCCGGTTCAGCAGTCATATCATAATATATAGACTGTGCGTTCAGGATAAAATAATCCTTTCCGGGTAGCAGGTTATAAAAGGATGAAAGAGTATCCAAATAGAACTTGCCTTCTTTAAACTTCTCTTGCTGCATCTCGTTCCAATACAATGCCAAATAAGTATCGAACACATGCAAGGAATCATTTTCCGTACGGGCATAACTGAGCGTACGTCGAAAGTAGTCGTTTGCCGTTGAATAGTTTCGGTTATTATAGTGGATATTCCCCAAGAAGTAGTTGATCAGGTAGCCCAACGAGGGGTCGGGGGGTGACATTGATTTCAGCAACCGATCCGCTTCTCGGAGCGGGTCGTACACCGTGCTATCCTTCACTCCCATTCGCGTACGCACGATTCCTTGGTAAGCCAGCGAACGAATATGGTTTCGGTTTCTAGGGTCATGATTTCGGTAGTAATCGGTCACCGAAACAATCAAGGAGTCACTTGTGAAGTTGACGTACGTTTTATCATCGGCGATCACTTTCAACAGGTTATAATATGCCTTGTTAGAACGCGACATATTTACATCCTGGAGCAGTCGAAGGCTATCGACCACACGTTGGGGCATACTGTCCATCATGCTGTCCCACCGAGTGAGTCGCTGACGCACATGTTCCCCTGTCCTGTCTGTGCACGAGATAGCTGCGATAAAACAGGTAACGGACAACCAAAAAATAATTACGCGCATGAAGTTTCCGATTAAGTCAAGCTACAAATATAACGCTTTTTATAATTGTGTCCGTTTTATTCAACTATTTTGTTCAGTGAGAGCAGAGACAAAGTTTCACTTTGACTATGCCGAGCGTAAAAATAGTCTAATATCATTCAACTATTTTGTTCAGCGAGGGCAGAGACTAAACTTGTTTAGCACAAACTCACTTTTTTCGCGACCTGAAGCGTGTACAATGGGTGTAATAGCATAAAAGTTTGTATTTTTGTGCCGGTTTTCATCATTTAACATTGGGTGGCGCCCCCTTAATCCGCCTTATTTAAAAAATGAACAGCAATTGGAAGCGGGCTTTTACTATTATCTGGTCCGGGCAGTTTTTCTCCATTCTCAGCAGCAGCCTCGTTAATTTCGCCATCATCATTTGGCTAAGTTTAGAGACTGGCTCCGCGGAGATGCTGGCATGGGCTGCCATTGCCGCCCTGTTGCCCCAGACAGTTATTGGCCCGTTCACGGGAGCATTGATCGATCGATGGAACCGAAAAAGGGTCATGATGCTTGCCGATTCATTTATCGCTCTCTGCACGTTGGCACTGGCAGTTCTGTTCTGGATGGAGATAGCTCAACTCTGGCATATATTCGCGCTGTTAGGGTTGCGATCGATCGGTTCGGCATTCCACATGCCGGCCATGCAAGCATCGGTACCGATGCTTGCCCCCATCGAGCAGCTAACACGGGTAGCCGGGATAAATCAAGTGATTGCTTCAGTTAGTCAAATCGCCGGGCCCGCCCTCGGGGCAATGCTCATCACGATCTGGGAGATAGAGTATGTTATTTTGCTGGATGTAGCGGGAGCACTGATCGCCGTCACCTCTCTTTTCTTCGTACAGATCCCCAACCCGGCGAGGGAGAAAGAGAGCGCGAGGAGTATTCTCAAGGAGATGAGGGAAGGTGCCATGTCGGTACTTCGTGACAAAGGATTGAGCTTTGTTTTTCTATACTCGATCGCGGTAACGTTTTTCCTGGTCCCAATCAGCGTCCTCTTTCCCTTGATGACACTGGAGCATTTCGAAGGGACGGAATTTCAGGCCGGTATTATTGAAGCTATATGGAGCGTGGGAGCATTGATGGGTGGTGCGATCATGGGTGCTAAAGTATACAAAATAAACCGCGTTGCATTAATAAATTGGATGTACCTATTGTGCGGGCTCACTTTTTTATTCTCGGGACTCTTATCCCCTGACGGATATGCAGGTTTTGCCGTGTTGACCGCGATAGGAGGTATTTCCGGGGCCATCTACAACTCGGCCTTTACAGGATTGATACAGACAAAGATCGATCCGTCGGCACTCGGCAGGGTTTTCTCCATGTTCTTCACGGTTAGCCTCATACCGGCTATGCTGGGATTAGTAGGTATCGGTTTTTTCGCGGATGGGCTGGGCCTCACCACCTCGTTTATCCTATGCGGCATCGTTATCATAGTGGTGGGAGTTATCGCTTTCCTCACTCCTTCGGCAATGAAACTTGATCGGCAATGAGACTTTAAAAAATGCCGGACAACTCTTTGTTTCTTTTTCTTTTTTAACCTTCTTCCTTGGAACATTTATAAATAATCCCTTGTTACAATTCGTGTATAAACACGTGATTCACACGTTGAGGAGCGCGGCCCCCAACAAAATAGCAAGATGAAGGCTACTCCCCGCGACTCCGACGGGACAAAGCACTACAACCAACGGACTAACAACAATTAAACAGCAAAAAATCATGGCAAAATTAAACCCGTACCTCAACTTTGACGGTACATGCGAGGAAGCATTCAATTTTTACAAAACCGTTTTTGGCGGAGAGTTTAAAGGCGGTATTTTCCGGATGGGTGACATGGAAGGGATGGAGGTCCCCGAAGAAGAACGAGACTTGGTAATGCACGTGAGCCTACCGATAGGCAATGATATACTGATGGGATCGGACGTGGGAAGCGAGCAGCGGCAGTACTTCAAGTCAGGCAACAACAATTATATCAGCATCTTTCCAGAAACGAGGGAAGAGGCCGACCGCTTGTTCTCCGAGCTTTCACGAGGCGGAGAAGTGGAGATGCCAATGGAAGACCAGTTCTGGGGCGACTATTTCGGTAGTTTCAAGGATCGGTTCGGCATTTACTGGATGATCAATTACAACCAGGCAAACCTGTGAGCAAAGGGATAAACAGGGACAAGCAGTAGTAAAGCAGCAAAGAGAACACGCTATATGGAGCGTGTCCTCTTTGCTGCTTGGTTTCAAGAAGTGACCCCGGAGGGGCTCGAACCCTCGACCCATTGATTAAGAGTCAATTGCTCTACCAACTGAGCTACGGAGTCATTTTTTTCGAGATGCAAAGGTACATTTTTTTTCAATTGGTCAACCTGCCAGCATCAAAAAAAAATAAAAATAGCGGCACAAAAAATAATGACGGAAAAAGATCTTGAGCATTCTTCAAGGTAGTAGCATAGTAAGATACTCGTCTGAGATAGCAAGGGGTATAACTTTAAAAAAGAAACACTTTTAGGTCTCTTGAGAAGAAACCAGCACAAAAAAGGAACAAATCTTTACATTTGCTCCTCTTTTTATTCTACGACCATGTCCTTAGAGATTCGATAATTCCGAGCCGGCTTTAAATTTAGCGGTCTTTTTTGCAGGAATGTCGATGGGCTTCTTCGTGCGAGGATTAATCCCTTTCCTAGCGCTTCTTTCAGACACGGAAAATGTTCCGAACCCAACCAGTACGACCTTACCGCCGTTCTTCACTTCTTCAGAAATTGTTTCCAGCGTAGCGTCTAATGCTTTTTTAGCGTCTACTTTGCTAAGGCCGGATTTGTCAGCGATAGCACTTATTAGTTCTGATTTGTTCATAAGAAAACGTAAATAAAAAATTAAACAATCATTGAGTCAAGGCTCAGCCTTATTTTGGCGTCAAATATAAGTGATAAATCGAAAACAATCAAGAAAAAAGGTAAAAAGAATTTGATTTTCCAAAAAAAAGGCTTTTTATGGGGCGAAAAGCCTCATTACGTAGGAAATTATACGTAATTTCGCGGCCTAACGTAGATTACAGTATGTATAATTCCAGAAATAGTTTTGCCGGGGTATTACCCGTGGTGACCAAGAATATAATCATCATCAACGCGATAATATGGCTGGCCCAATTTGTTTTACTCAGGCGGGCCGGGATCGACCTTACTCAACAATTCGGCCTCCATTTTCCAGCTTCGGAGCACTTCCGGATTTACCAGCTGGTTACCTACATGTTCCTTCACGATCCTTACTCTTTCTCGCATGTGTTTTTTAACATGTTCGCCGTCTTCATGTTCGGACGCACGTTGGAGCAAGTATGGGGGCCGAAACGGTTCCTATCCTACTACTTGGTTACCGGTATTGGCGCGGGGCTCATTCAACTACTTGTCATCTACTTGCGAGCACGAGCCGTCATCCCGGTAGAGATGTTCTCCATGATAGGAAGCGTGACGGTCGGCGCGTCGGGAGGGGTCTTCGGTATCTTGTTGGCTTTCGGCATGCTGTTTCCAAACGCACAGCTATTCATCATTCCCTTTCCTTTCCCCATCAAAGCCAAGTGGTTCGTGATCGGGTACGGGCTGTTAGAACTGGTATTCGGCGTGGCCAACCGTACCGGTGATAACGTGGCACATTTTGCCCACCTCGGTGGGATGCTTTTCGGGATATTCATGATTTTATACTGGAAAAAGAAAGATAAACAGTATGGCAGATTTTATTGACCGGTTAAAACATATATACCGGGCCGGGAACGTGCTTACACGGCTTATTTTCATCAATGTATCTGTTTTTGTTGTACTGAAAGTCATTGATGTCATCTTCACGCTATTCAACGTGTACGCGTTAGACCTGATCACTTTCTTGGGTGTGCCCTCTCACATCCCTCTCCTGCTAAACAGGCTATGGACACCCATCACCTACATGTTCGTACACGAAGGATTCCTGCACCTGCTCTTTAACATGCTATGGCTCTACTGGTTCGGCAGGATATTCCTGCAATATTTCACGGGCAGGTCCTTGGGCAGCCTCTACGTGCTGGGGGGATTGGCAGGAGCACTTCTCTACGTGGTGGCTTTCAACACGATCCCGTACTACACCGACATGGGAAGGGGATGGATGATCGGTGCATCGGCAGCGGTGATGGCGATCGTGATGGGTGCAGCGTTCTATCGCCCCGAGACTCGCCTGCATCTCCTTCTCCTTGGCCCGGTAAAGATCGTCTACATCGCGGTCTTCGCGTTCATCCTTGATTTTTTATCGCTCGGCAGTCCTACCAACCCGGGAGGACACGTGGCGCATATTGGCGGGGCGTTGCTTGGGTACCTCTACGCGACACGCTACAAGGAAGGGAAAGACATCACGCGCTGGATGAGCCAGTTAATAGACGGGGTTTCGGGACTGTTCAAGCCGCGTGCCAAGCGCGCGAAAATGAAAGTAAAACATACCCGCGCACGCCACGAAACCGATTGGGAATACAATAAAAGGAAGCATACCGAGCAGGAGGAGATAGATGTCATTCTCGACAAGCTAAAGCAGTCGGGATACAGCAGTTTATCGGCCGAAGAAAAAAGGAAGCTTTTCGATGCCAGCAAGAAGTAAGAAAACGCGTTTTCGAGACGTGATCAAATGGACCATTTTCGCGACCAACCTGGTAGCTATCGTGCTGCTTTTTTGCTCGTTCCTGTCGTGGAGTGTCTCTCCCTTGAAGACCAACCTATTCTCGTACATCGGGTTAGGATTCGGGGGCATCCTATTGGTTAATATCGCGTACCTCGTGTTTTGGATCGTCTTCTCGAAATGGGGGCTTGCCTTTATCTCGCTGCTATCGCTTTTGCTATGCTACAAGCCGATAACCACTTTTTTCCCGCTACACGCCCGCCCGGTCAAACCACCAGAAAACGCGATTAAAGTACTCACATACAACGTGCAGGGATTTCCTGCCGAGCGGGATAAAGAAGCGAAGGAGCACCCTATCCTCGATTATATCGCGACCACCGATGCCGATATTGTTTGCCTGCAAGAGTACTTGGTAAGCAAAACAGGCCAGTCGATTTTCTCGCAACGAGATGTAAATAGGCTACTTAATAAATACCCTTACCGCTCCATCACGAGTTTGGAATCCTCGGGAAAATACCATATCTTCGGGCTGGCATGTTTCTCGAAATACCCGATCGAAGAGACCCACGAAGTGGTGTTCGAGTCGTCGTACAACGGGGCAGCCGTTTACACGATTAATATAGAAGGGGTAAGGTATACCGTCGCGAATGTCCACCTGGAGTCGAACAGCATCAAGCCGGAAGATAAGAAGATGTATAGCAGCTTCTTGCAGAACACTGACTCGGTACGCCTCGAACAGGTAACCAGCAATATCCGCACCCGGTTAGGAGGTGCTTACAGGATACGAGCCAAGCAGGTAGAAAAGGTAAAAGAATTTATAGAAACGAGAGATACACGAGGGACAATTATCTGCGGCGATTTTAACGATACGCCCATTTCCTACGCCTATAGCCGGATGAAGGATGGGTTAAAGGACGCATACGTCTCTACCGCTTTCGGGCCGGGAATCACTTATCACGAAGACCTGTTTCTTTTTCGAATCGACTATATCCTGCATAGTAACCACATGAAAGCCTTCCGAACAAAGGTGGACAAGGTCAAGCATTCCGACCATTACCCGCTCCGGACATGGCTTCAACTCGAGGGAACGGAGTAAAGCCCGCACCTCGACACGTTGAAAAAAGGGACACGTTAAAAAGTAGATACATTATGTTCAAGATAAGCAAAGAATTTTATTTTTCAGCAGCTCACGCGCTCTTCGGATTGCCGGATGACCATCCCTGCACCCGGCTGCACGGGCATAATTACGTGGTGACTGTCCACCTCCGCTCCAAGGAGCTGAACGAGCAGGGATTCGTGAGGGACTACACCGAGCTTAACATCGTGAAGGAGTACCTCGACACGCACCTGGATCACCGCAACCTCAACGATATCCTCGCGCCGCTCAACTCATCGGCCGAGAATATCGCGAAGATGCTGTACAACGTGTTCAAACCGTCGCTGCCTGAACTCTACGCGGTGGAAGTGAGCGAAACACCCAAAACATCTGCTATTTATGAGCCTGAATGTAAATGAGATATTCTACTCGCTGCAAGGCGAGGGAGGGCGCGTGGGACAAGCCTCTATCTTTATCCGGTTGGCCAAGTGCAACCTGGCCTGCGATTTTTGCGATACCGACTTTGAACGAGGCGTTAAGATGAGCGTGGAGGAGGTACTCGCGGAAATAGAGAAGTACGGGTGCAAGTGGATTATCTGGACGGGTGGTGAGCCTACCCTGCAACTTACCGATGCCATCGTGACACGGTTCAAGGAGGAGGGCTACTTCCAAGCCATCGAGACCAATGGTACCCGTCGGGTACCCGTCGGGATCGATTACATCACGTGCAGCCCGAAGCAGTACTTCGAGAAAGTCAAGGAGTTGATACCGGTTGTGGACGAGTTGCGATTCCCGATCCAGAAAGGCGATTCGCTCCCCGATATTAGCATGCTCCCGAAAACGGAGCGCTACCTCTTGAGTCCCATCTTTGATAATCAAGAGATTATTCAAGAAAACGTGGATTACTGCGTGACACTGGTAAAAGAAAACCCGCCCTGGGCTCTCAGCTTACAAGTACACAAACTGATAGGGATTCGCTGAAATGGCCAAGTTCCAGGTAACCATACTCGGGTGCGGGTCGGCAATGCCCACCACGCTGCATAATCCCCCGTCGCAACTGGTGGAGATGAACGAGAAACTCTTCATGATCGACTGCGGGGAAGGCACGCAACTACAGATGCGCAAGTTCAAGGCACGGATGAGCAAGCTACATAGCCTGTTCATATCACACTTGCACGGCGACCATATCTTCGGCATACCCGGGTTGCTTTCTACCCTCAGCTTGTTAGGACGAACAAACGACCTTACTATCTACGCGCATAAAGAGATCAGCCTGATGCTGAAGCCCCTGCTGCTCTACCTGGGCAACCATATACAGTTCAAGATTCATCTTTTTCCGCTGAACCCCGACCGGGAGGAGCTTCTTTTCGAGAACCGGTCGATCCGGATCAGCTCTTTCCCGCTGAAACACCGGATTGCTACCAACGGCTTCCTCTTCGAGGAAAAAGAATCGTCCCGGCACATGATTCGAGAGATGATCAATTATTACCAAATACCGGTGAGCCGGATCCAAGGTATTAAAGAAGGATCTGACTTCACGGCACCGGATGGCTCTGTTGTCCGAAATGAGATACTCACCACTCCGGGCAATCCCTCGCGCAGCTATGCTTACTGCTCCGATACCGCGTACGCTCCGGAGATCATTCCCTATATAAAAGAGGTCAACCTTCTCTATCACGAGGCCACCTTTGCCGAAAGTGAACGGGCACGCGCGGTTGAGACCTTTCATTCCACGGCACGTCAAGCAGCCGAGATCGCGAAAACGGCCAAGGTGAAGCAGCTGGTGATCGGGCACTACTCTTCCCGTTACAACGAGCTAGGAACCTTGTTAAAAGAGGCTGTAGAGGTTTTCCCGAATACCGAGCTTGCCAGCGAAGGAAAAATATTCACACTTTAAATAATGAAAGGTATTGAACGATGCAATCTAATGGCGAATACATGCAAAAATAAACTCAATCAATTATAGATGAAACATTTAATCCCAGAAAATATACTTGTACATATTTTTCTTATTGCCGGATTTACCCTATCAGCAGGAGAAATAGAAATTAAAGTCAACAAGAAGTACTTAAACTTTCCCGTTTCACATAACGAGGATCGTGCTAAAATGACTTTCAAAGTAGAAGGGCAGCCCGACCTGTCCGTTGTAATTCGTCTCGCGTCCGGCGAAGCGGACTACTGGGTATTTAAAGACCTCTCTCACCTCAAAGGTAAGACACTCACAATTGCTTATGATGGCAACATCCAAGGGCTGAACAACCTGTTTCAAGATAACGAGATTGTCGGCCAAGATAGCTTGTACAAAGAAAAGAATCGACCCCAATTCCATTTTACAACACGCCGTGGATGGATCAATGACCCCAATGGCCTGGTATACCATGATGGGGAGTATCACCTGTTTTACCAGCATAATCCCTACGAACGGGAGTGGGAAAACATGCACTGGGGACACGCTGTCAGCAAAGACTTGATACATTGGGAAGAACTCCCGGCTGCACTGTACCCCGATCAGTTGGGAGCGATGTTCTCCGGTTCTGCCGTGATAGATTATAACAATACCGCGGGATACAACAAAGGCAAGATCCCGGCTATGATCGCGGCCTATACTGCTGCCGGACCGGACAAACAGGTGCAAGCCATCGCCTATAGCCTCGATAAAGGACGGACATTCACCAAGTACGAGGGGAACCCGGTAATCGACTCTAAGCACGTGTGGAACAGCCAAGATACCCGTGACCCGAAAGTATTCTGGTATACCCCGGGCGATCACTGGGTGATGGTGCTTAACGAACGCGACGGGCATTCCATCTACACGTCACCCGATCTGAAAGAGTGGAAGTATGAAAGTCACGTGACTGGATTCTGGGAGTGTCCGGAGTTGTTCGAGCTTCCAATTGATGGCAATCCTAATAACACCAAATGGGTGATGTATGGTGCCTCCGGCACGTACATGCTCGGATCATTTGATGGAAAAGTATTTACTCCCGAAAAAGGGAAATATTTATATACTACCGGGACTATCTACGCGGCGCAAACTTTTACAAATATGCCGAATGACAGGCGTGTACAGGTTGGATGGGGACGCGTCAGCCACCCGGGAATGCCATTCAACGGAATGATGTTGCTGCCTACCGAGTTAACGTTGCGCAGCACGAAAGAGGGAGTCCGGTTATTCAGCTACCCCATTGAAGAAGTCAATCGCCTAGTTGATTCGAGCAAGAAATGGAGAAACCTAAGTGCAGAAGAGGCAAACAGGGTCATTAACGAATTCAGGGATGAATCGTTGTTGCGTGTACGGCTTACCCTGAGCCTTTCCCATGCAACAGGTGCAGGCCTCGATTTTAAAGGGCAAAACCTGCTGAATTACGATATGAATTCCAACACGTTGAATGGTGTCTTTTATTCGCCTGAAGATATGACCAGCATGGAAATATCGGCCGATATCTTTATCGACAAAACTTCGGTGGAGGTCTTCATCGATCAGGGAGCCTATTCTACTTCCTTTGAAAGAAGGTTTCCGGAACCGGGGAAAGGATTTAATTTCTGGGGAAACAATATCCAAGTCAAAGAACTTGAACTATCGACAATACAGTCGATCTGGAAACAGTAGATAAATAGGAGTGAACAAGATATATGTATGAAGTTACTAACGAAGTTTGGTATTTTTTCTCTAAATTTGTAGCCCATGTTTTGTTAATTGTATTAATAGTAATACTTTGACGAGAAAATACTACTTCTTTATCTTGATGTTATCCTTGACCTGCAGTCCGGGGTATCACGTATTTTCTCAAGAGAGCCGCGGCTTGCTTGAGGTGAAGGAGCATGCAGGCGATTCGGTACGAGAGAGTACAACTGAAGTATCGTTGATCTCGAACCGGTTAAACTCCTTGGAGAACAGGAATTCTTCTTCTCTTGAAAAACAACCAGACTTGATACAACGGCAAGCAGATTCGTCGCGAAACAAGGAGCATCTTCTCCCCAAAGAACCTAAAAACGAGATCAAGATCAAACTGCTTGAAAACAACCTCACCATTGAAAACCTCTCTCAAGAGGAGATACTGGAGATATACAATATTATGGGGACCATGGTATTTAATCGACGCGTGAAAGCAGGTACCACGCAAGTCACACTTCCTGTCCCGCGCGGTTATTACATTATAAAAATAGGTAAATTCACCCGCAAAATTGCAATAAAATAAATTTTATCGCGATAAAATCTATCATTTTGCCACTTTTACCCACTTTTTTGTATCTTTGCAGAAGACAGGGAATCCTCGGCATTGCCTAAGAAAAGTTGGCACTGCCCTCGACTTTCACTGCCTTTGTGATTGCTTTGCTTTCTGCAAAACGCGTGAAACGGTAGTAGCAGGAAAACAAAGAACAGTGTTTACTCAATACAAAATAAAAATGAAAATAGCGATTGTAGGCACGAGCGGGGCCGTGGGCCAAGAGTTGCTCCGCGTATTGGAAGAGAGAAACTTCCCGTTGGATGAATTGTTACTGTTCGGCTCTTCAAGAAGTGCCGGCAGTTCCTATACCTTTAAAGGAAAATCAATTACTGTTAAAGAGCTACAGCACAACGACGACTTCAAGGGTGTCGACATCGCGTTTGTCTCCGCCGGGGGGAGTACCTCGTTGGAATACGCGGATACCATTACCAAGCACGGTGCCATCATGATTGATAACTCCAGCGCGTTCCGGATGGACGATGACGTGCCACTGGTTGTGCCGGAGATAAACGGGGAAGACGCGTTAAACCGCCCCAAGGGCATCATCGCGAATCCCAACTGCACCACCTCTCAGCTGGTGGTCGCCTTGAAAGCGATCGAGGATGTGTCACACATCCGGAAAGTACACGTGGCCACTTACCAGGCAGCCTCGGGTGCAGGTGCCGCCGCGATGCAAGAGTTGGAAGACCAGCATAAGCAGCTGGTGAACAACGAAGAACCCACTGTCTCCAAGTTTGCATACCAGCTCGCTTACAACTTGATCCCGCAGGTGGACGTGTTTACCGAGAACGGTTACACCAAGGAAGAGATGAAGATGTACCACGAAACCCGCAAGATCATGCACTCCAACATCGAGGTAAGCGCTACTTGTGTACGGGTACCGGTGATGCGTGCTCACTCCGAAGCCATTTGGATTGAGACAGAGCGTCCCCTGTCGGTGGAAGAAGCCCGCGAGGCATTCCGAAATGCCAAAGGGGTTGAATTGATTGATAACCCGGCCCGGAAAGAGTATCCCATGCCGCTGGACCTCGCCGGGAAAGACCCGGTATACGTGGGGCGCATCCGGAAGGATATCTCCAACGAGAACGGGCTTACTTTCTGGACCGTTTCTGATCAGATCCGGAAAGGCGCCGCGCTAAACGCTGTACAAATTGCGGAGTACCTGATCAAGCAATGATAACAAGGAAGCATTTTTAACGTACAATATACAGGGAAAGGCCGATCATCGATCGGCTTTTTTTAGTTTTACCCCGCGATTCATTTCTTCCTTCTCTCCCGGTTAAGTTCGAATAAAATGCAACTATCACGCATACTCCTGAGCCGTTTCCCGTGTGCTATCCTGAATGCATTCCATCCCGAGGACCCGTGCTTCTTCCCGAGCTGCTTGAATTTCGCGCGATTTTTATCGAGCAGATATTGTACAAATAAGCGTAACACCTCATTAATTAGTATGTGATCACTTATATATGCCAGTTGGCAAAGTGACAGGTTAGCGTTGTTTAGTACTCAATATCCTCAGCAATCTGATTCAGGAGCCTCCCAAACAGTTTAAGCCACTCTTCGATGTTTATTGGCTCACCATTCATCCCAGGCACCGTTATTTCAGCCATCTGTTCATCCGACAAGTGATCAATCTGATTGCTGATCCGGATTATTTTTGGCGTGATACCTGTCAACATACGTGTAATTTTGTCTTTTATATCGATTGGCAACGGAAGTGGGAAGGGGTCCAACGTTTCTATCACCTCTCTTATTATTTTGTTTATGAATTCCACATCACTCGCGACCTGCTTTTTCGCGTCGTCTGAAAAACCGGGCAGGTTTATGTAGTATAACTTTATCTTGTCGGCATCAAAAAAAAGCGAAACTATTTTTTGCCCGTTACTACCTTCTTTTTCATCCGCGAAAGCAATTTCCGCGATAGCATCCTGAAGAAATTTCCTCTTTCCTTGGCTCATTTTTTTAATCGTCTTCCTGACGAGCGAGGTATCCATGCCCTTTGCTATTAGTAAGTCCGATGGTTGCAGGTGGAATCTGGATAAAACCGTATCCATGAATTCAGCTTTGCTTTTCACCACGATTTCATCGGAAGCTACAATAGCATTGAGAGTATGAACAATCGATAATTTTTCAGTCCTCGTAAAATTCATAACGTTGATTTTTATACTTTCCCCTCCTGTTCCCAACGTTCATTACAATTAGACTATTCTTCGCCATGGCATAGCTCAAGCAAGCTTGGCTCTGCTCATCTGGCTTAACAGAATAGTTCACTACCGGATACAAAAAAGCGCGGGAACCGTAACTCACCTTCGTTAGAGGCATCGCCAAACGCCCGAATGAAGGATAAGCAACAGCCCCACGCCATAAGGACGTGGAGCGTTTGGTTGCTATTATCCCTCCATTCATTTGAAAATTGGCGATTTTCTAACGAAAGATAATATCTAAAACGCTTTCCATTTTTGACTAACATGCTACGCCACCGCGTATTCACTGCAAAGATATTCTTTTTTTTTAATATATAACCTATTTTGAGTTACAATATGCTAAAACTACATCATTATGAGGTATGACATCATCTCCATAAAAGGAAAGATCAAATCTACCAACAATTTTTGCTTTTTTGGATAACCAGGATATGTACAAAATAGCGGTCGATACCCTCGTGATAATCTGGGAGGACAGTTCAAAAAATGAGGCCTCTCGAGGGAAAATAACCCGTAACAATGGTTGTATTCACGAGAAAGAAGAAGAAGACGTGTTCGGTCGGGACATGAGCCAGCAATGTACGTCCGCGAAGGCAGTACTTGCCCGAGTTTAAACACGCGGTGGCGCGTCGCGTTCCCCGTGAGCGGGGTGCACGGGCGGTTCCTGACGCGAATGATCATGATGCATATGCTCGTGATCCAGCAGCACGCGATGAGGGAGCGAACCGTGGCCGAGTATCTCGATAGGACATGAATCGTACGCGTTTAACAGCCACTCTTGAGAGATATCAGTACCGGCGTGGTAATGCAATCCTTTATTCACGCAAGCAATATTCTTCACCTGCGAGATAATCGTTCCCACGTCGTGCGAGACCAACACGATTGCGATTTCTTTATTGATATCGCCCAAGAGTTTATAGAAGTTGGTCTCGAAAAGTTTATCGACGTACGTGCTCGGCTCGTCCAGGATAATCAACTTTGGATTATCCACGATGGCTCTACCCAGCAGCACTCGTTGCAGTTGTCCACCCGAAAGTTCACCAATGGCGCGTGACAATAGCTCCTCTATACCGAGTCGCCCGGCCACCTCTACCACCTTCTGGCGCTCTTTCGAACTGTACCGCCTCCATATATTCTTACCGGGAGTCAACCCGGAGAGAATCACCTGAGAAACCGAGATAGGAAATTTCTTGTCGATCCGGTTGACCTGGGGCAGGTAGCCTATATTCAACGAACCTGTCCGCGCTTCCCCGTCGTAATAGGTAATAGATCCCGACCGGGGCTCTATCAGCCCGAGGATTGCTTTTAGCAGCGTGGTCTTGCCACCTCCATTCGGGCCGATAATTCCCAAGAAGTCGTCGGGGCTGATAGAAAACGAAACACCCGTCAGCACGTTCGGCTTTCCCTCGTACCCCAGCGTCAGGTTTGTTATGTCGACAAGCTTATTCATTTTTTACAAAAAATAGATATTTACTCGCTACGGCATAGCTCAAATAAATTTGCTCCCGCACATCGCTTGTCGAAAATATTCAAACAAGCTTGGCCCTGCTCGCTTAGCTTAATCCGTATCGCGTGATAAGATAGTGGCAAGCCGTATCAACTCTTGGTCCCATTCGTAAGCAAGCGGGTCAATCACGAACAGTTCGGCACCAATTTCCGCGGCAATCACTTCGGCATTCTTCTTATCGAATCCCCGCTCTATAAAGACAGTATTAATTCCCTCCTCCCGCGCGAGATCCACCAACGTTTTAATTTGAGATGGAGACGGGGCCTTTCCTTCAAACTCAATGCTGAATTGACGGAGCCCGTAATCCCGCGCGAAGTAACCCAACGCGGGATGATAAATGATAAACGAACGTCGCGGTGTATTTTCCAAGAGGGACCGGATACGTTCATCGGTTTGTTCGATGGTCCTTGTCAACTCCACGAAATTGGCCCGGTAGGCATCCTCGTTACCCGGGTCGGCACTCGCGAGTGCCTCCACCATGTTGCGGGTAAATACCTTGACTGCGCGGGGCGACGACCAGACGTGCGGGTCCATGCCCTCGTGGCCATGCTCGTCCCCGTGTCCGTGATGCACGTGCCCGTGATGCACGTGCCCGTGATCATCGTCATGATGATGCGCGTGCCCCTCCATCAATTCGATGCCTTCGGAACAGTTCACGATCGTCAACCCCGGGTTATTCTCCGCCAATCGCTTGCTCCACGCTTTCTCGAACCCCAGGTCGCCCACCATGAAATAGAGTTCGCTCTTGCTCATGTCGACCATTACCGAAGGGGCCGGCTCGTACGTTTCGGGACTCGTGCCGGGAGGTACCAGCGTGTTAATTGTAAAGGCGTCGCCCACGATCCGGTCCAAGAAGTAGCGTTGCGGCTCGATGGTCACGGTCAGCACTTGCTTGCCCTCCGTGGCACTGTTTTTTCTCGCGCCAGGGGCACAGGAAAGGATCGATAGGAGAAGAATAACCGATAAATATTTTTGCATTTGTTTAATTTGACATGTTACGGAAGCCGGGGCGCGTGCTCAAACCTGTTTACATTCCACCGGGTCACGCCTAACATCTTACAAACTTAACGAAAAAAGTCGATATTTCACGCGGAATTTTGCTATTTTTGTTTTCGTGGGTTAGCAAAAAAGAAACGGGCGATCATCATCCCGTTCAAGGGCAATAAAGTAGATGGAAAGAATTTTAGAAATATCGGGAGACGGGTCGCATACCCTGTTTGTTCCCTCGTTAAACGAGCATTACCACTCCACGCGCGGGGCCATCCGGGAATCACGCCATGTCTTTATCGAGACGGGACTACAGCCTTGCAACAAGCAGGAGATAGAGCTGTTGGAGATCGGGTTCGGGACGGGACTCAACGCGTTCCTCACCTTGCTCGAGGCCGAGGAACGGGGAAAAAAGGTAACCTATACCGCGATCGAGCGGTACCCGCTCGGACTTGACGACGCGAAAAAATTGAATTACGCGGAACAGCTGGTCCCCTCCCGAGAAGAGCTCTTCCTGCAATTACACGCGTCGGCGTGGGGTGACCGGGTAGAAATAACACCCACGTTCCACTTGAAAAAATTAAATATGAGCGTGCACCAATTGAACGAGTTCCACCCGGAGACATTGTTCGACGTGATCTACTACGACGCGTTCGCGCCGGGGAAGCAACCCGGGATGTGGACACGCGAGATCTTCAAGCGGCTCTATGCCTTGAGCGACAAGGGTGCCCTGCTGACCACCTACTGTGCCAAAGGCGACGTGCGGAGGATGCTTCAAGCCGTCGGCTACCAGGTAGAACGACTTCCCGGCCCGCCGGGGAAGAGGGAAATGTTACGGGCATCGAAAGTGATCACCGGGAAATGAGTAGTATGGAGATAGCAGCACGACTTTCTAACGCCGGCAAGGAGTATAAAACGGGGGACACCACCGTGGTTGCCCTCCAACCCACCACCATCGCCTTTAACACGGGAGAAGTGACCCTGATCGTGGGGCCGTCCGGCTCGGGAAAGACCACCCTTTTATCATTATTAGGCTGCGTGCTCTACCCGACACGAGGTGAAGTATGGGTGGGCAACGTGCGGGTGAATGAACTTTCAGAAAGCTCGTTGGCTGCCTTGCGCCTTAACCGGATAGGGTTTGTCTTTCAAGGCTTCAACCTGCTGGCCCCGCTCAATGCCGTGGAGAACGTGATGCACCCGCTCCTTTTACAGGGGGTAAACCGCAAGGAAGCCAAGCGCAGGGCACTCGAGCTGATCCACACGTTCGGCATGGAAGAGCGGGCCTATAGCTTGCCGCGTAACCTGAGCGGGGGACAACAGCAACGGGTGGCCGTGGCCCGTTCGCTCATCACCAACCCCCGGTTGCTGCTATGCGACGAGCCCACGGCCTCGCTCGATCACAACAGTGCCTTGCAAGTCATGGATATGTTGAGCAATCTCGCGCGCGACAACCGGGCCGTCATCATCGTCACGCACGACACGAGATTAAAAAAATATGCCGATCGCACCATCTACGTATCGGAAGGAACCATTCGGGAGAGGGCTCCCGACGAAGGGTTTTGATCAGGTGAATCGATAAGTTAACGGGGCGCCAAATCAATGAATCAACTTAAATTTATTCAAATTGTCAATGGTGGAAAACAAAAAGAAACTCGCTTGGCTGCCGGCATTGCTCCTGCTCCTCGCGGCATGCAACAATAACGCGGGCAATACCAAGCTCGTGCCTGCCGCTCCCGTGACACGTGTGGTGGGAATAGGGAAGGTGATCCCACGGGGAGGCGTGAGCGAGTTAGCCGCTCCCGCTCCGGGGATCGTGACGGGGGTGCGTTTCAGCACGGGCGACACGATCAAGGCGGGCGATATCTTGCTTTTGGTAGACGAGACGGACGAGGCCCTCGCTGTACGCGAAGCCGGCTCGCGCATCGATTCACGTCGGTATGCCCTAGCCGCGACCCGCGCGCGGCTTCAACAAGAAAAATTAGCCTTGGCCGAAAAATCGCGCCTCTTGAACGATGCACGAGAGCTATTGGAAGCGGGTGCTGCCACGGGCGAACAGGTGCGGGTATTGCAAAGCGAGCACGACCGGGGAATGGAACAATTGAAGAAGCTGGAAAGCGACATAGAGACGCAACAGGCCCAAGTGGAAGAAGCGATTGCCCAGCGAGATTCCCGACTGTCGGCCCTCGAACGCAGGCAATTCCGGGCGCCGGTCGACGGCATCCTCTTGGACATCATTCCCCGCGTGGGCGAATCGGTAGACCTGTACCAGACTTACGCCCGCGTATCGCCGGGAGGCCCTCTCATCGTACTGGCGGAAGTTGATGAGCTATTCGCCAACAAACTGTCCGTGGGGCAACGTTGTACCATCATGCTCACCGATTCGGTCCTCTCGGCCGACGAGGAGATCCTGCGCGTGTCTCCCGACTTGAAAAGAAAATCGCTCTTCTCCGATAGCGGGAACGACCTCGAGGACCGGCGCGTGCGCGAGGTGGAGATTTCATTGCGTTATCCCGCCATCATCCCTCTTATCGATACGAGGGTGGAGTGCGTCATCACCCTCAACTGACCCGATATGTTCACGACCGCTTACAAGTTTGTTTCGTTCGAGAAGTCGAAAAGCATGGGCATTCTTACCGCGATCGTCATCAGCATCTACCTGATTGGCGTGGAACTGGGCATGTTCTTTTATCTTTCCGACCTGATACGGGGCGTGGTACAAAATGCCAATCCGGCCTATTCTCAAATCTTCGTGGTCAAGAAACAGACGACCAATATCAACCAGCTTTCTTCTTTCGACGCGCGATGGGTGAACCAACTGCGGAGCGTGGAGGGAGTGGATAATACCCACGCTTTTGTCGCTGCCAACGTGTCGATAAAGTTCCCTGACGGGAACGACGCTCCCGCGTTGATCATAGGCAGCGACTACCCGGCGATGGCGGCAGGCCCTCGCGCGAGCCAACTTCTTTCGGGTTCCATGCACCACTTCGCGTTTCCCGGGGTAATCTCCACCGACTTTTACGATAACAAAACGTTCGGGTACCCCATCGAGCGAGGGACCGGTTTCGAGATAAACGGGAAGGCAGCTACTGCCGGTATCATCACCAAGAGGGCACGGGGATTCTCCTCACCGCTCGTCTACTCCACCACGTCCAAAGCGAGATACTACGCGGGAATGCCCGAACACATGGTCAGCGGCGTCATCGTTACCGTGAGCAACCCCTCGCACATCGAGCCGGTCATCGCGCAAATCAACCAGATGGCACCCGACTTGCAGGCATGGCGTGCCGATAAGCTGGGCCTTACCTCCATCGTGAACGTGATGACCGCGAACAACATGGGGATGAGCTTTGCCACGCTCATCATCTTCGGGATCATCAGCGGGTTCTTTATCATCGGGCTCACCATGTACTCCGCGACGTACGACCGGCTAAAGGATTACGGCACGCTAAAAGCCATCGGTGCCTCGGGACGTTACGTTACCCGCCTGGTCATCGTTCAGTCGGTCATCTACGCGGTCATCGGCTTTTCTATCTCCCTATTGATGCTTATCGTGACCAAGTTCGGTATGGCAAAAGCGGGATTGATCATCTCCCTCACTCCCCCGTTCTTGCTATTTCTTCTTCTCACCACCTTGTTTATTTCGGTAGGCAGCTCCTATTTCTCGGTTCGCAAGCTACAGAAAGTGGAGCCCTCCTCCGTGTTTCGATAAAATACCCGTCGTATGAAGCAAGCATATCCACCCGTAAAACGAATTTATCATTCCACGAAACACGCCATGCTCATGTGCGCGATCGTCCTTCTGCCGGCTATCGCGCCGGGCCAGGAAGTCTTATCGAATCAGGGAACCACACTGGACCAATCTGTTACATCCTCTCCACTCCGTCACCTCACGTTGGACGATGCCATTTCTCGTGTCTTGGAACGCTCCCCGGGACAGTTAGAGCAACGGATTAAAGTGGAGGAAGCACGCTTGCAGTTAAAAGATGCCCGCTTGCAACATATTCCTACCGTGCATGCATCGGGCGATCTGCGCCGCAACCTGATTATCCCATCCACGCCGGTACCAGCCTATCTCTTTAACCCGGACGCCGGGGAGGACGAAACGATGTACTTGAAATTCAACACCGAATGGAACGCGTCGGCAGGATTAAACCTCACGTATGACCTGTTCAGCCCCGACAAGGTATACGCGACGAGCGAGCGAGAGCAGCAACTCAAGATTCAAGAGTACGACGCGCTGATCTCGGAGCAGGAGGCACGCGAACGGATTTCCCTGTCGTATGCCGAATGCATCATTGCCATGGAGCAGCTGCACGCGTTAGCCATGGATACCGCCTACTTCTCGCGACTGCTTGCCATGGCCGACACCCTTCACGCGCGAGAAAAGATTTCCATGACCGAAAGAAACGAAGCCCGGGTGGCCCGTAACGAGTCGGTTTCCAACTACTTGATGGGTGAGAAGATCGTTCGTGACTCCAAGGCAGAACTCCTTTATCGGATGGGCGAAGAGATCACGCCGGGAGCCATCGACCTCCTTTATCTGGCCGAGAGCCTCCCCTCGCTGCTCGAAAAGCTGGATCGCTCGTACTCGGCCTCTCGTTTCACGGGAAGCTTGGAAGAAACCCGGCAAACCGAGGCAGTCAAGCTCGCGGGCCTGCGCGTTAAGTCGGCCACGCTCAAGTACGCTCCCACCCTCACGTTAAACGGTTACCTCGGTTCCAATATGTACAACCGCGAGTTATCCCTTTTCGACCATCGCTTCTGGCGGGGCTACAGCTACATCGGGCTATCGGTATCGGTACCCATTACCCAATCGCTTCATACAGCCAACGAAGTCTCCCGGCTACGTCTTCTTCAACAGGTGGAACGGGAGACCTTACGCGACCTGCGCAACGAGAAAGCCAAGGAAGAACTTGACGAGCGTTCGCTGCTCGAGGTACGCCGCGAGAACTACCGGCTGAGCCTCGAGAACCTCGAGTTGAACAGGCAAAACGCGCGGGCGGGCCAAGTGGAGTACGAGAAAGGCTATATCCTTCAACAGGACCTGTTGAACCGGCAACGCGCCCTGCAAAATGCACGACAAAACTACCTCCAGTCGGCTTATGAGATAATCTCCAGCCTCGTTGCTCTCCAAAAAGACAATTTGCAATTTTAAAAGTGCATTTTTTCCATAAATCGCACTTTTTATTCAGCGATTATTCTTATATTTGCACTTTTAAATTAGCATTTTGATGGATACACTTCACGAGGCATATAGAAATTTGGTAGAGAAAACAGATATTTCGTTTATTCGTTTTCTACACGGCAAAATCAACTGGAACAGCCGTTTGATTGCCATTATGGGAGCACGAGGTGTCGGTAAAACCACTCTTCTGTTGCAGCATATCAAGTTGTACAATAACTTACAAGATACCCTCTTCGTTTTTGCTGACGATCTTTATTTCAGCGAACATCGCCTTTACCATGTTGCATCCGAATTTTATAAACATGGAGGAAAACATTTCTATATCGACGAAATTCATAAATACAGTGATTGGTCGAGAGAAATAAAGATGATATATGATCATTTCCCCGAACTACAGGTTGTAGTTACCGGTTCCTCTGTACTGGAATTATTCAAGGGAAGCGCTGATTTAAGCAGAAGAGCTATTCTTTACACGCTGCCCGGCCTCTCTTTTAGGGAATACTTGAATATGTCCCTCGAGCAAGATTTTTCCTCGAAAACACTGGAGGAAATAGTCAGTAACAAGGTAGAAATACCGGGCATTTCTCGTCCTTTACCGCTATTCGAAGAATACCTAAAAAGCGGGTATTACCCTTTTTTCAAAGAGACAGAATACGAACGACGTCTTCGCAACGTGATCAATCAAACATTAGAAAATGATATCCCCATGTACGCGGGGATGAATATCTCCACCGCGAAGAAATTGAAACAACTCCTCTATATCATATCTCAAAGTTCACCATTTAAACCAAACTTCACTAAAATTGGTGCGATGATGGATGTCCATCGCAATCAAGTAAATGATTTCCTATTTTACCTCGAGAAAGCAGGAATGATCATGCAGTTGAGGAATCATACCGGCGGTATCCGTGGACTTGGCAAAGTTGAAAAGGTCTACCTGTCGAACACCAACATAATTCACGCGTTAGCAGAGGACAAACCGGACAAGGGAAATCTGCGAGAAACTTTCTTCCTCTCCCAGATGAACGTGAACCACCACGTGACCTCCTCCCCATCAGCCGATTTCACGATTGACAGATACACGTTTGAAGTAGGCGGTAAGAGCAAAACTCGTCGTCAAATCATAGATATCCCCCGCTCTTATCTCGTGAAAGACGATATCGAGTTTGGCTACCTAAATAGCATACCACTATGGAACTTCGGCTTCAACTATTAAGCTTACCTGAATCCCTCCTCAATTTTTTAATTTGGCAAATCCCCTTTTTCGTACTATTTTCGCATCACGAAACAGGCTCCAAGCGATATCTTCGGGGACAATAACAATAAAATAAAGCATGCAAGTAATAGCGAAACTGATTCAGGTTCTTCCACTTCAATCCGGAACGGGAAGAAACGGCGAGTGGAAAAAACAAGATATTATCGTGGAAACGGGTGACCAATACCCGAAAAAAATATGTATCTCGTTGTGGGGAGATAAGTTCCAGAATATACCGTTTAACACGGGCGAGGAATACAAGATCGATTTCGACGTGGAGAGCCGGGAATATAACGGTCGATGGTACACCGACGTGAAAGCGTGGAGAATGGAAATTTATCAAGGTGCCGGGACGGCATCTCCATCTGGAATGGCTCCCCCACCCGGAGAGGTGCCTCCTCCCGAAAACCCGTTTGATGGGGCCAACGATGGGGTGGATGATATCCCGTTTTAATTACAAGAATATCTTTTATTCACTTCTATACAAGAACAAGCACGCCTTTTTATAGTGCAATAGTGCAAAAGCATCAATAAAATGCACTATCATAGTGTAAGAGTGCTATCTTTGGGCGGCTACTTGAATACCTCAATTTGCCTCGTGACCCCGATTTCATTCACGAAGTGTAGATCGTGCGAAATAACCAGTACCGTTCCCCGGTAATTTTTGATGGTATGGGTTAGAATCGACAAACTCGATATATCGAGGTTATTGGTCGGCTCATCCAGTACAAAAACATCGGGAACGTGATTCGAAATCATCAGACAACACAAGTACAGGCGCATTCGTTCACCCCCGCTCAACGTTTGGCAACTCTTGTCCCACGCTTCCATAGGGAACAATGCCCGGTTTAATCGCAGTTTTATTTCATGATCTGCCAAGTTATTCACGTTATGTTGTTCTGCCAGTTCCAACACGGTCAGGGGTCGATTCACCTGCTCGTATTCCTGATCCAAATAGACATACGAGAAATCAGCTTTTGTCACCTCGCCCCGCGTGGGCTGCAACTCCCCTACCAGAAGCTTGATAAAGGTCGTTTTCCCGCTCCCGTTGTTCCCCACGACGTGTATCCTCTCGCCGCTTCGAATTTCAATATCCATCGGCGAGGGCCACAAGAAACGATCTTCGTTGTAAGCGAGATTAAGGTCTTCGGCTTTGATCAACACTCTACCATCATGCAGCATAGTATCCTCGAAATCAATTTTCAACACGCCCGTTTGCAGTTGGCGCTCCCTCAACCCGGATAGTCGTTGCTGGGAATCATCAATAATTCCGGCGTGTTTTTCCTTCAGTTTCGTAGAGCTATTTTCTGCTTGGCTACCGCGAGCATTCAGCACGATACGAGCTACACCTCCTTTCTGTTTGCCTCGTTCGCCTCGTGAAGATCGCTTTTCTTGTCGCTCCCGCACCTCTTGTGCCTTTTTACGGGCAGCCCGAAGTGCTGCCTGCTCCGCCTCGATTTGTCTCGCTAACGCGTGGTCTTCTATCGCTTTCTGCTCCCTGTAAAAATCATAATTTCCCCCGTGGAGCTTGATGCCTTTACGCGATAACTCGCAGGTCGTGTCCAACAGGTTCAGCAAAGTGATATCGTGGCTGACAACCACGAGGGTAGCTTTCGCGTTGGAAACATAGTCATACAACTTTTCCCGGGTGGAGAAATCAAGATGGTTAGTCGGTTCATCCAACAAGATAATACCCGGCCTGTGCAAAATCAATCCCGCCAACAGCACTTTCGATTTTTCCCCGCCACTCAGCAGCGAGAGAGAAGTATCAAGTGCCATCTCCTCCACTCCCCAGAACGCCAACGCGTGGTGACACTTGTTTTCGATATCCCAATCATCATTCAGGATGTCATAATGCGTTTGTTCAGTAGCTCCGCCGTAGATTGCCTCAAGCGCTTTTATTTTTTCGGATACTCGAAGGGCTTCCGCAATGGTTTGTTCTTGGAGGCTTGCTTGCTGGGGAATGTAATAAGGAGGCGAGGATGATTGGATATTGCCGGAAGTGGGCACGAGCTCTCCCGCCAACAATTTCAAGAGTGTTGACTTTCCCACCCCGTTATTGCCGATAAGGGATACTTTTCCACCTTGGGGGACGGAAAAACTGACGGGTTCAAATAAGGATTGCTGATTGAAATAGTGATACGAAACATCACGTACGATAATACTCATGATTACAATTAATAGTGATTCCACGTGGGAACCGTGTTAAACCGCTTTATGGCTAAACTCTATGTAGTCGGTTTAATGAAAAACCATTAATTGTATATCTTCATCGGGGTATTTTTGAATTCAACGACAAATGTATGAATAATAACCGGATAAATCCAATCCTATTCACAAAAACTCATCTGGAAACGCGGGTATGCGCCGATCAGTCAGAGGATATTACGACGCTGGTATAATGCCAGGAGTTTAGTTTGTATTTTCATTGAGATGAGCAAAATTTATATTACTCATTCTTATTTTAGAAGTCGAGATTAAGCATCACAGCTTATCGTCAAGCCTTTTTTCCCAGTTTGGCCACGATCCCGAAACAATAGTCTTATAAAAATGAGTAAAATTGATTAATGGCTGGAATAACGTACCAGTTACAAGTCTGTATGATAAACACTTAGTCAGATATTAGAAAAAGATGGCAAAATAGTGTAAGCCCCAAAGAAAGCATCCCGTAAATTACTCATTTGCAGGATGTTGTAAATTTGGCGGAAAGAGAGGGATTCGAACCCCCGGCACCCGTGAGAGTGCAACGGTTTTCGAGACCGCCCCGATCGACCACTCCGGCATCTTTCCTAATCGGCTACAAAAATACACTATTTTCCGGATACTCGGACAAAATTGTCGGGAAAATTTAGCTACACCGGTTTATTACATGGCTCAGGAAATAACAGAAACGCGGAGCCGTCCTTCATTCAAGGCAATACTCGGTGAAACGGAGTATTGCCTTGAACGATCGGCTCAATGCATGGCTTACTCTCCCAGTACTTGCAGGGCTTCTTTTGTCGCGTCGAGCAAGGGTTCAATGGAGATAGGCGAGCCGACGGCATGCTTCATCCACGCTTGAGGGATGATGCTCCCGCGCGTGTACATCCGATCCATTTCTTCTGCCAAGTTCTTGCCCTGTACCTGTTGCTCGATCTGGAAAGAGATCAAGTGTCCCATCGGGTAGTTGGGCAAGTACAACGGGTAATCGATCATGTGGGAGTAGACACCCAGCAAGGTCTCGTCCTTTTCCCCCAGCACATCGGCATAGTAATTGTTCCATACCTCTTTCGCGATACGGATGACCGCCTCTTTCAACTGGGCGGGAGTAGCCTCGGGATGAGCGTATAGCCATTCCCATACTTGGATATCCACCAACGAGACGCCCATGATCTCGTAGCAGGACCAGAAAATATCGAGCGCCATGTAATGATTGTCTTCCGGGCTGGGGTTCTGCAGACCAAGCAGCTCCAGGTCGCGCTTCTGGAAGAGGAAAGCCACTGCCTCGGTGAACGCGGTGTTGGGAACACCATTGAGCAGGTAGTAATCCACGTCATTCATGGTGATGGTCTGCTCCACGTTGTGCCCGAACTCGTGCACCGCGATGTTATACCCTTTATAATCCAACCCGTTCTCCCCCACGCGGGTGCGCAACCGGGCCACGTCGTCACGCATGGCGGCACCCCAGGCATGCCCCGCGCCCCGGGAGGCATCCACCGTGATGAGCGAGGTGATCTCTTTCGCCCTCTCTGCCTTCCACCCCAGCTTGGTTAGCATATTAGGGAGGTCGGCCTCCAATGCCTCGCCATTGGGGTACTTGCGTTGAGTGATCGTGGTTAATTCATCCTCGGGGATACCCCCGCCGGACCTGAAGCCGTTGTACCAAATATCAAACGGCTCCAGCTCTCTTCCCAAGCGCGCTTCAATAAGTGCGGCCACCTCTTTTACCGTTGGCGAAGAAATCAATCCTTTAAATAGCGTTTCTACATCCTTTTGAGGCACCTCCATCGTCCCGTCGAACGCGCGGGCAAGTTGCGTGGGATAATGCACGTTATAAGGATCGAGTTGCCGCATGGCTTGAAAGTTTTTCAAGAACACCTCGTACCTCGTCGTTTCCTCGGGCGTGGCATCAACCGGGTTGCCCTCTTCAAAAAGCTCGTTAGTTGATGGGTTCCATGCGTACCGGTCGTCGTTGATGACTTGCACCGGGATGGTTTGGTCGATAATACGCTTCATTACCTGGTAGATTACCCGCTGCTTTACCAATCCCTGCTCGCTATCGGCGTAATTCGATTTCAGTTCATCCCGCAGTCCCCAGTGGGAAATCAACTTCATATCCGCCGGAAAGAGCGCCTCTCCGTTCTCGTCGCGAAGGGTTCCCATGTAAATATTATAATCGGATATATACGCGTCCGCTTCGGTCACCGTTCTCGAAACATCCTGCTGGATGGCGGCCGGGACGCGTGAGGTAAACCGGTCGCCCATCCGGGCGTATGCCCACTCCTTCCGGGACCAGTTTTCACCGTGTACTGTTTTTTCATCCAACGAGTAGAACGGGAAATTGAGTGCCGCCAGGAAAGCAATCTTGTTGGCATAGAGATCGTCCGTCAGGTGCGCCGACGCGCTGTAACTGCCAAACATCATGTCTACCGGCGTGATCTCGGGTCCCTCCAGTTGCAACGGTTCTTTCAGCGCCACGTTCATCTTGTGAAAATAGCCGTTAATCACCTCGAAGTTACGCTCCAACGTGGCATAGAGCTGTTCCAAACGCGTGCTATCAGCCACGAATGAATCGAGGCAGAAACGACTGAAATCGTCCGCGGTGCCATCCGCCTCACGCCATAATCCCGCGGCTTGCCGCACCCCTCGCTCCACGCGAAACGAGTGGGCATCTCCCAACGAATCATTTAACTGACGGATTACCGCCTCCGCGCGGGCATCGGGTATAAAATTAATATCCTGCATCGGGTCTTTTTTTGATTTTGATGGGGTAGTACATGCCATTGCCCCTAAAACAAGGATGAAGAGGGAAAAGTTGATAAGCTGTCTCATAGGGTTATTATACTTTGTACCCCGAGGGCACCGGTTTAATGTTTCACTGGCTTACAGGTATATTCCTGCATAAAAATACAAATTTACTCTTTTCCGGGTAGAAAATAGTGGGAATTTTGTTTTCTTTGTAATTATCGTGGCGTGTCACGAAGATGATAAACTCATAGGCATAAAATTTGTACCCGTATGCAATCTACAACTTTTTTTCTCCTTCTTATGGTATCGATGACACTGCATGGGCAAAACCCAGGCATTATCGCGGAAAACGCGACAGTAGAAAAAGCCGGTACCGGCTACGCCTTCACGGAAGGACCGGCGGTGGATACCGAGGGGCGGGTCTTTTTTACCGACCAACCCAACGACCGCATCCACGTGTGGGATGAGGGTAAAGGGATCAGCCTTTGGCTGGAAGGCACGGGGCGGTCTAACGGCATGTATTTTGATAACGACGGCCAGCTTTTGGCGTGCGCCGACGAGTATAACCGCATCGTGCGGTTTGACGACCGGAAAGAGATGTATACCCTGTTCGAAAGCTACAAGGGTAAACACCTGAACGGTCCAAACGATTTGTGGGTCTCACCCACGGGGGATATTTACTTCACTGACCCCTACTATCATCGCGACTACTGGGAAGAGGGCCATGCCGAAGCACAGGACGCGCGCGGCGTTTACCTCCTTTCACCGGATGGCAAGGCATCCCGGGTTAGCGAGGAGTACAAGCAACCCAATGGCCTTATCGGTACACCCGACGGGAAGACGCTCTACGTGGCCGATATCAACGATAGAAAGATATGGAAGTACACCGTACAACCCGATGGCACGTTGAGCGATCGTACGTTCTTTGCCCCGGAAGGGTCCGACGGGATGACCATCGACGAACAAGGGAATGTTTACCTCACCATGGGCAAGGTGTGGGTGTACTCGCCCCGGGGGGAACTGATTGCGGAGATAGAGGTTCCTGAACATCCCTCGAACGTCTGCTTTGGCGGAGAAGAGCGGGATATCCTATTTATCACGGCCCGCACGTCGGTGTATACCCTTAAAATGAACACGAAAGGGGTAAACTGATGTGATGATTAGCCAATGTGATGATTAGCCAATGTGATGATGTGATGATTAATGTGCCGATGTGAATAATGTGCTAATGAGACTAATATAAAGACGAAGTATATAAAACAGACAGACATGAACGAGATTAACAAGTACGTGAAGACCCACGAGAAACGCTTTCTGGATGAACTTTTCGAGTTGATTCGCATCCCTTCCATCTCATCGCTTCCCGAGCATAAACCCGATATGTACCGGGCCGCGGAGAAGTGGAAAGAAATCCTGCTGGCCGCCGGAGCCGATAAAGCGGAGGTGATGGAAACAGCCGGGAACCCGGTAACCTACGGCGAAAAGATGATCGACAAGAAAGCACCTACCGTGCTGGTCTATGGCCATATGGACGTGATGCCGGTAGATCCGCTGGAGCTATGGAAAACCAATCCCTTCGAGCCGGTCGTCAAGGACGGCAAGATATGGGCACGGGGCGCGGACGACGACAAGGGGCAATCGTTCATGCATGCCAAGGCGTTCGAATACCTCGTGCAGTCGGGCGAACTAAATTGCAACGTGAAGTTCCTCATCGAGGGGGAAGAGGAGGTGGGGTCTCCCAACCTTCCCAAGTTTTGCAAGAAGCACAAGAAGATGCTGCAGGCAGACGTGATCGTTGTGTCTGACACCTCGATGATCGCGGCAGACGTGCCCTCCATCACCACCGGACTGAGGGGCTTGGCCTACTGGCAGGTTGAAGTGACCGGCCCCAACGCCGACCTGCACTCGGGACTTTTTGGTGGGGCAGTGGCGAATCCTATCAACGTGCTCTCCAAGATGATTGCCCAAACCGTGGACGAGGATGGACGTATCCAGATCCCGGGATTTTATGACGACGTGGTAGAGGTTTCCAAGAAAGAGCGCTCGATGATGGCCAAGGCTCCCTTCTCCGTACGGGAATACAAGAAGGCGATCGGCGTGAAAGAACTCTTTGGCGAGACAGGTTACACCCCCAACGAGCATACCGGCATCCGCCCAACGTTCGACGTGTGCGGCATCTGGGGCGGATACACGGGAGAGGGAGCGAAAACCGTACTGCCCTCCAAGGCGTATGCCAAGATCAGTACCCGCCTGGTACCGAACCAAGACCACAACAAGATGGCCAAGTTGTTTGTTAAGTATTTCGAGGGGATCGCTCCCAAATCGGTCAAGGTGAAGGTTGATTACCTGCATGGTGGTCCTTCGTATGTTTGCCCCATCGACCTCCCCGCCTACAGGGCAGCCGAGAAAGCGTTCAAGGAGGTGTACGGGAAAGATCCGGTGCCGGTACGTTCCGGTGGCAGCATTCCCATCATCGCAACATTCGAAGAGATACTCGGCATCAAATCGGTGCTCATGGGCTTCGGCCTCGCGTCCGACGCGATCCATTCACCCAACGAGAATTTCCCGTTGGAGCAGTTCTACAACGGCATCCGGACGATCCCGTTGTTCTACAAATATTTGGCAGGCGAAATGAAAAAGTAAGCCGGCTCTCCCGCCTATTTTTAGTACCGCCTGCTTTGGAAGCGCTTTTAAAAGAGCGTGATGAATGTCTCACATTAAAAAATAAACGTATGCAAACTTACACTACTTTATCAGAAGCTATTAATGACTTGACAAAAAGAGGTTATACTGAAAATTTCAACGTGGAAAGTGACTGCATCGTATGCGGCGAGAACAGGATACGCCTACATCCCGACGAGTTTGAAATTGATGAGGTATATCGCTTTCAGGAGATGTCGGATCTCGATAACGAGAGCATCCTGTACGCGATTTCTTCCCCTCGGAACGGGATGAAAGGGCTACTCGTGAATGCGTACGGGATTTACTCCGAGACAGCAACTACCGAGTTGGTAGAAAAGCTTTCGGAACGCAAGTAAGCAGACGGGGCGTACCCGATGGTCGCGTACGCCATGTAACGTGTTTCTGCCGTGACAGGCGTCATTGGCAGGTAGCCGGAAGAGACCTTTTCGTGCTCCACCACCAGCGGGTGATCCCGCTCCATTTCCCGGTGGAACGACAAAGCCTCTCCCGGTTTTTTATAATAATCTATCCTGAACATTCCTTCCCTGCCCCGACGGACAAATCGCTCGTGGAAGACGCGTGATGCCACGCCCATGTTCATCCGCATGTTAATCTCCACGCAAGGGTGCACCTTGTAGCCATCCGCGGTATCGCAAACCATCATGTCCACTCCCACGTATCCCCGGTAAAGCGGGAAACGAGAGGAGAGTTCTTCCAGCAGATAATTCTTGAGCCGATGCAGTAGCACCGGTGACGCGTAGCGGGACAAAGTCTCTTCAACCCGGGTATCAGTAAGTAGCTCGTTGCCCATGTAGGCACCGGAATTGGCCGTGCGAAACAAAGAGTAGCCCGCGAACCGGGTCTCCCCCTGATCGAGGTAAAATTCCATCGCGAAGTCTTTCACCCGGTCCATGACCGGTTCCGCAACCACGCCCCCTTGCTCCCGGATAACCCGCCGGCACCAGTCGGTTTGCTTGTCCGTGATCCCGCCCAAGATCCACACCAACCCCTTGCCGCTGCCCGACAAGGGCATCTTCAACACTTTATCTCCCGGCATAGATTCCAAGTAGGCCAACAACTCTTCTATCTTCAAGAAAAAGCGGGACTCTCCGGTGAATCCTTTCGTTTCCAGCAACCGCAGTTCCTTTAGTACCTCCACCGCGTGCGCCCGGTTAGAGTATCCACGCAGCCTTTCCATCTCTCCGAGTGAAGGAAGCTGGCTCTCGCTCGCACCGTGTGCCCGTAGCCGGCGTACCAGCGAGGGGCTCCATCCCCACGGAATAATCTGTTCGTCGGGGTATAGCGCAATACCTGAAAAAGGGACAAGAGAAGCTTGAAGCGGCAAGATCTCTTTCATCTTGTCCACGAAAGAGCGATTATCCTCCCCCTCCGCGATTACTATTGGCCTCGTGCCATTTGTCATTTCCTCCCCGGCATACCAGATAGGGAACACGGCCAGTTCCCGTGCCATGCGCACCGCGGACGCGGGAGGCGTGTAGTTGGCCTTGAAGTTAGCCAACGCGAGGTCGTTCTCGGGATTAAAAAGATGCATGAGGGCAAAAGTAATTTTATTTGATGGCGTTTATACTTACTTGATCTTCATCTTATTCAGCAACTCTTTGATCTCGGGAGTTATCCGATAGCTCTCCCGGGCTTTCTGAATGGCTTTGTTATGTACGAACCGGGAGAAGGCTTTTTGTTCGAGATAAGGCAGGGTTTTATCATAAAATTTGACAAGCCCCACGCTGATCGCCCAAGCAATAGCCATATCCACGTAATACTGCCCCCGCGGGACTTCCGACAGATGTTGCAATGTTGAATCTATACATTCCCCGTCCATATAGTGACACATCAGAAGGATTACGAAAAAACGTTTCGTGAATTCCCCTTCATCGTTTTTCAATGGTAGGAAATGGGCAAGTACTTCATCCGGGTATTTTTTGAATATCTTGAAGGCTGAAGTGAGCGTATCCACATGAGCCCAATTATCAAATCTCGGGATCAAAGGATCTACATAGCCGAACAGGATTTCCAGCGGAAGTTTGTCAAGGTTGCCTAATACCAGTCCATAGAGCAGCACATGTTCGTAGGTTGTAAATTCCGCGTTTTTCAGATAGGTCTCGATCTCCGGTTCTCTGGACAGTTCCTTTGCCAGTTTCTTCAATGCCGGCATACGGATGCCCTGTATTTCATAATTCGTCGGGATCAGTTTTTCATTGAACACCTTGTAAGCGCTCTCTGCCAGTACCTGCAGCCTTTGGTCTATTCGCGCATTTTGGATCATAATTCAGATAAATAGCGTTTCATACGCGAATAAAATAACTTAGTATCTGTCAGCTACCTCCTGTTCCGGTAAAGGCGTGGGGATTTACCAGTGAATGCTTCAGCAATTCGAACCGGTCATAATTTGTGACCAATTCTTATTTCTTTTCCTTTAACAACTGCTCTAAAAGGGCGCTTTTTTCTTTTTCCAGTTCGAGCATCCGTTCGTACAGGGCAGTTTTTTCCTTGCTCAATTCGAGAATCTGTTCGATGGGATTATACGTGTTGCCAAAGTTTTCGCTTGTGGATCCGACATTACCCACCACGCTTCCCTCTTCAAATGTATTATTCTCGATAATTACCGTCACCGGGTCCTCTTCCAGTTCCTTAATCAGTTCCGGGGTTACGTTCAGGGCCTTGGCAAATTTGTCAATCATCTCATCTTCCAGTACTTTTTTCTGCTCGCAATTGGAAACCCGCGCCTGGGTGGTTCCCATCATATCGGCCAGGACTTCCTGCTTGATCCCTAACGCGTGGCGGAAACGCTTTACGGCATGCCCGTGATGCGTGTTTTTTAAAGTCTGTTCTTTCGTTTCCATTTGTTTAATCTGTTTTTCCGTGTGATCGGGCAAAAATAATGACTTTTGGGGATACGCGTATAATTATACCCGGAAATTGCATAATTATACGCAGGTTTGTTTCGTACTTAAGGCTCCGCCAGAGTCTTTCTATTTTGATAATTCAAACTGGTGAAGCTTTGCTAAACTACCGGATCTGAGATATCGCCTCTTTCATTATTTTCATTACCAGATGATTTCATGAAAATTTCAGTATTTATGATAGGAAGAGGATGATTCGACAGGCAAGTTCCGGCTGTCTTTGTCACCAAAATACCTCTCATCGCTCCAATAGAGACACTTAATAAGATGGGAATTACCCCGGAGTTATCTTCAATGGAGTCATTTTTAAAAGTCAGATATTTTTCCAGGTCATCGAATTCAAATAAATTGGAAGTCTCTAATTCCAATGCTTTTTTTCTTATCGGTTTAATATTTTCATCTTCTGAATCCTGTTCAAGAAGATGAAAATAACGTACTATTGTCTTCAATTCAACAATGTTCCCTTCATTGCTTTTCGGTAGATTGAAACCGATCTCTACATCAAAATTTCTATGTGATGCAGTATTATCAATATCTTCCAATAATGGAGAATCAATAGAAAATCCTGTCTCTTGAATTCTTAGAAGTTTAACTTTAATCTCTTTATTTTCTTTCTTATTGTGATCCATTATTTTAATCCAGATATTTATATATATACGGAAAGTTAAGGTTGTATTTTAAACTTTTACCCACCCGGTTATTTTGAATTCTATTATCGTTAACAACAATGACTGTAAATGCATTTGCTTCTGCCTTGAGAATTTTTTTCTCAGAGTATTGATCTTTCTCAAAATCGAAAATAGAAACATTTAATGCCTTCTCAATCTTAGCAATGCTTCTTAATGTGAAATTGTGGGTGCCAGTCATCCATTTACTTATCTCGGATTCTTTCTTTCCCAAGAGATTGGCCAGGTCTTTTTGGGTCATTCCTTTTAATTGCAGTATTTCTGCAATTTTATCAACAATATAAAAGGACAAGTCGATTTCTCGTTTAATGTAAGCCGGGGTCTCCTGGCGAATCGACTCAAGTATCGCGTTCTTTTTCATCTTATTAATTACTCCTTAAAATAAAAAGATAAATCACCTTTTAACTCGTTATGATTGATCTTTATAACATCTGTTTCTAATTTAAGTTTTAAAATAAAAGATAATTGTGCCAGATGTTCAACATATTCGTTTAATTCAGGATCTTCATTGTATGTTCTTGTTTTTTTATGCCCGCCATTACCAAGTATAAGAATATTATCCGTTAGTCGAATTGCATACAATCGAAGTTTGTTTATTTCCACCGGAATCGCTTTTATTTTTTGTGCAGGTTTTCCCTCCCGTCTGAAATAGCGCTCTAGCACTCCATTTTCCTTAATTTTGTCTATATAAGAAACGATCCTTTGAATGTCTCGTGAAAAAGAAGGATTGTTAGCGTACTTATTGATAAATTTCATAAACTCATTATTCTCCTCATTTTCGAAAAGAATTGAGTATATCGTTACGTCGTCACATTGCTCTACGATTTCAAGTGTAAAGTTTCTCCTTGTCTTCACTTTTAAGTTAAGTACCGCAAAGGTATAATTTTTAATTTGTAAAAAAATATTTCCTGATATTATTTTAGCAAATATAGCATTTTTTTATTATTTTACTCCTTTTTATCTAATCTCTGTTTAGGATAAGCTAGTGCAAGAGTCAGTGTCCTTCCAAAGTGTTTTGAGTGGAAACGTTTTACGGCATGCCCGTGATGCGTGTTTTTTAAAGTCTGTTCTGAAAGTTCAACATAGAAGTGCAACACCCCGGTTTGTTTTTTAGCAAGGATTCTTCAACTAATCTATGAAAAACACCGGGGGGATTGCCTAACGGCCGGGGGCTCGCAGCCCCCGAAGAGAGTCAAACAGCAACATAAATGAAAAAGGAGACCGGGGTCTCCCAAAAATTAACTATTATGTTGCTTATGACAAAAAAGTACAAACCGCTAACTTCAGAGCAAAGGTACGCGATTTACTTAGGTTTACAAAAGGGAGCCAGCCGCAGGGCGATCGCGGGGTCAATAGGGGTCAGCGCCTCGACGGTGTCCAGGGAGATACGGCGCAACAGTAACAGGCATGGTCGCTACTCTTGGCGGTTGGCTCACGAGATGGCACAGGAAAGGAAGGAGCGCTTTCCCGGGAACCGGGTCACCCCGGAATGGGTCAGGCAAAAAGTGATCAGGCTTGTCCGAAAAGAATGGTCCCCCGGGCAGATCAGCGGATATTTGGAGAAACATGAACAAATCCTTGTTTCCCACGGGCAAGGATTCCAAAGAGCTGGCCAAAGCGGTAATCACCATGCTGCTCCCCTACAAGGACAAGTTAAAGACGATCACCATCGATAACGGCACGGAGTTCGCCGCACACGAAGTGATTACCAGTAGGCTGGGAGTCCCGGTATATTTTACCGATCCCTATTCATCATGGCAAAAAGGAGCGATTGAAAATGCCAACAAACTCATCCGGCAATATATCCCAAAAGGAGCATCTTTCAAGGATTATCCTCCGGAAAGTATAAAGCAAATACAGCATAAGCTGAACAACAGACCAAGAGAAAAAATAGGGTTCAGTTCACCAAAAGTTGAGTTTTACAAACAATTTCACTAATATTGCACTTGCTGCTTGACTCTAGGACTCGTTCATTACGCGTTGAAAAACAACAAAACTCCCCACCAGGTAAGAACCGAAAAAGATCAATTGAAACAATTCCAGGATTTTATACGATCGCAAGGAGTGGAAACTGAATGGAATATTTAAATTGCTTGAAGCGAAAGCATCATCGGCGCCTACCGGTACTCTTTTATTTCGATCTCGCCGTTAAGGGCCAGCAGCGCGTTCTCGGCCAGCGCGCCCATCTCGTCCTGCCCCGGGTAGAGGTGCACCGGGGCGATGCGGTAGACCCGCTCGATAATCAGGTTACAAAACCACTTGCTGTTGGCTATCCCCCCGGTGATCAGGATCGCGTCAACCTCGCCCTTGAGGACGGTTGACATCGCCCCGATCTCTTTCGCCACCTGGTAGGCCATCGCCTCCAGTACCTCTTTACTTTTTTCATCGCCTTCCTCCGCTTCCCGTTGCGCGATATAGGCATCGTTCGTACCGAGGTAGGCCATCATGCCTCCTTTCCCGACGATCATCTCGGCCATCTCCTCGTGGCTATATTTCCCACTGAAAGCTACCTTCAGGAGAGCTCCGGCGGGTAGCGATCCCGAGCGCTCCGGCGAAAAGGGGCCATCGCCATCCAACCCTTGGTTCACGTCCACTACCCTCCCTTTGTGGTGAGCGCCTACCGTGATTCCCCCGCCAAGATGCACCACGATCAAGTTCATCTCCTCGTATTTTTTCATGATCGATTTGGCGTGCGAACGGGCAATTGCTTTCTGGTTCAGCGCATGAAAGATAGATACCTTCTCGAACAAGGGATGTCCCGTGTAGCGGGCCAGCGGTTGCAGTTCGTCCACCACCACCGGGTCGGCGATAAAAGCCTCTGCTGATGGGAGTAGCTTAGCGATATCCGATGCGATCAGTCCCCCCAGGTTGCTGGCGTGCTCGCCACTCCGGCACTCCATCAGGTCTTTTTTCATCGCCTCGTTCACGCGAAATACTCCCGCTTCAATCGGTTTCACCAATCCTCCCCGCCCAATCACCGCGTCAATCGTCTCGAAGGGAATATCCGCATTCTTCAACTCCTCGTAAATCATATCCCTGCGGTATTCAAACTGATCAGTAACACGTTTGAAGGCACGCAGTGCTTCCGGCGGATGTTTGATGGACTTCAGGAATATCACTTTCTCTTGTTGGTAGATAGCGATCTTGGTGGATGTTGATCCCGGGTTAATCACTAAAATACGGGTAGTTGTAGCCATGTTTCAATATTATTCGTTTGTTGTTTTCTTATCCGATGCACGCCGCCAGCGCGATGGAGAGGAGCTTGCTTCGTTTATCATCGGAGCGCGACGTGAGCACGATAGGCACCGAGGCTCCCAGTACCACGGCGGCCGAGACAGCCCCACCCAAGAAATTGAGCGCTTTATAGAACATGTTCCCCGCTTCGATATCGGGCACCAGGATCATGTCGCAATCACCCGCGACCTCGCTTTCAATCCCCTTGTGATTGGCCGCTTCCCGGTTCACCGCGATATCAATCGCGAAAGGACCGTCCACGATGCATCCCGTCAACACTCCATTCCTGTTCATCTCTTTCAGCCGGGCAGCATGCACGGTAGCCTCCATCTTGGGGTTCACGGTCTCCACCGCGGCAGCCACGGCCACCTTTGGATTTTCAACACCTATCCCGTGGCACGCGTTCACCGCGTTCTGTATGATTTGTACCTTCGCCTCCAGATCGGGAGCGATATTCATGGCGGCGTCGGTCACGCCAAACACTTTATGGTAATAAGGAGACTGAAAAAACGCCACGTGGCTCAATAACCGGCCGGTACGCAGTCCCTCTTCCTTATCCAGCACCGCCTTCAGAAGATCGGCAGTAGGCATGAATCCTTTCATGACAAGATCTGCTTCCCCACTTTTAACTTTCGCCACGGCCAATCGTGCAGAAGTAGCCCCACCCTCGCGATTATCGATAAGCTCGATGCCGTTCAAGTCAAAACCGATCAACTTGGCTACCTGTTCAACCTTCGCTTTATCCCCGATTAGTAGCGGTATAATTACCCTTTCGTTAACGGCATCCCGCACTGCTTTCAGCACGTGCTTGTCCTCGGCAGCGGCAACCGCCATCGTTCGCACGGGTTTTTCTTTGGCTTTCCGGATCAATGCATTCAAGTCGCGAATCATACACCTGCTGTTTTGCACTATTTTTCTTACAAATAAACAAAAAACCAAGGATTTTCACCTACAATCCACGCTATTTTTTGACACGAGGCCAGCGGTAGTCCCCCTTCTCCTCCGCCCTTCCCCGTTGAACATATTAATTTCTTATTTCTTGCATTGTTTCGTATATTTGCGCATTGATTACAGACGCGTTATGCAAAAATTAATAGCATACCCTCTTTCCGTTATTTACTACCTGTTGTTTGGAGCCACGTTGGTTGTTTTTCACGTGATTCAATGGGTATGCTTCAACTTGTTGGGATATAGCGCTCACAAGAAGAGCGTGGATCTTCTCTGTTTTTTCCTCGTGTTGAACACCTATGTTTTGGGAACACGGTATCGGATCCGGGGGTTAGAGAAGCTCCCGACAGATACGCCGCTGATTATCGCTGCCAATCACCAGAGTTGGTATGATATCACGACCATTGGCTGGTTTATGCGAAAAGTGCATCCGAAGTTCGTCAGCAAGATCGAATTAGGAAAAGGTATTCCCAGCATCTCTTACAACCTGAGGCATGGAGGGTCGGTATTAATCGACCGAAAAGATGGGAAACAAGCTATCTCTGCAATCCGTCAATTAGCCTTATACATAGAGGAGCATAAACGTTCCGCGGTGATATTTCCCGAGGGTACACGAAGTAAAACGGGCAAGCCGAGACAATTTGCCGAGAACGGGCTGAAAATCCTCTGCAAGTACGCACCTTCGGCCCTCGTTGTTCCTGTTACCATCAATAATTCATGGAAAATGACACGTTGGTCTTCTTTTCCTTTAGGCATAGGCAACAAGATCGAATTTATCATTCACGATCCTATTCCAGTGAAAGAGATGCCTTTCCCCGCGCTCTTCGAAAAAACCAAGCATGAAATAATACAAGCCATAAATTCCTAATCAATTTAATAGCTCATGGAATTAGCAATAATACAGAGTAAGATATACGATATAAGGGGCGTAAAGGTCATGCTGGATTTTGATTTGGGAGATGTACGGTGTGGAGACAAGGGTTTTAAAACAGTCCGTAAGACGCAACATGAAACGCTTTGAAGGTAATGATTTTATGTTTGAAGTTACAAGGGAAGAGCTTTCAAGATCACAATTTGTGATCTTGAACAAGGGGCGTGGATACAACATAAAATATATGCCTTTTGCATTCACGGAATTAGGTGTAGCTATGTTAAGCAGTGTACTGAATTCAGATACGGCCATTGAAATAAACAAAGGTATTATGCGTGCTTTCGTGGCTGTTCGACATTTAATCCACAATTCGCAAGTAGATGGAGTAAAGGAACTGCAAAAAGAAATAAGGGAATTCAAAGAATACATAGAGGAAGTATTCACCGACTACAATGACATCAATGAAGATACGAGGATGCAATTAGAACTTATCAATGAGTCATTGGCTGAACTGCAAGTACAAAAGAAACTGTCCCTCAAATCTCGTAATCCCATAGGTTTTGTAAAACCGAGAGAGAAGACAAAATAAAAATCGCCCACAGGCTCTCACCCGTAAGCGATTGATTTTCATTGAGCGGCAAACGAGACTCGAACTCGCGACCCCCAGCTTGGGAAGCTAGTGCTCTACCAACTGAGCTATTGCCGCCTGATTGGAATGCAAAATTAATCGTTTTTTTGATTCACCCCATCATTCTGCTGGTTTTTTTATTGAACACGCCCTCGCAAGGTAGATTTTTTCACGTTTTACATTCTCCATGAATAAAAAAATAGTACCTTTGCAGCCACGAAATCAATCGGGATGTAGCACAGTTGGTAGCGCGCCACGTTCGGGACGTGGAGGTCGGAAGTTCGAGTCTTCTCATCCCGACCAATTTTAACTGTAAACGGCTATGGGACCATATTAGCGCGTTGGTCGCACATCATGGCCGGGACAGATACGGGACAAGACAAAAAACGAGGATAAATCAAACGCGATTTATCCTCGTTTTTTAGTTGAGAAGGAGGGGTCTCGTAAAGCTTAACCTTCTCGAGTAGTAAGAATATACCCTCCCGTTATCGATTACTCGAACCAAGCATCCACCACGGCCTTGTTGGCGGCATACCAGTTTTCCGCGCCGGCCTCCTCGCCCTCTTTGTCGATCGTATCCATCAGGCTGTAAAGTTGCTCTTCGCTCAGGTTGAACTTCTTAAAGAAATCGGCCGCTTCCGGCATATCCTCCTCGAAGCCTCTCCTGGACACGATGGCGCACACGTCGGTAGGATACACATTCTTGGGATCTTCCAGGTACTTGATATCGAAGTTCATCCACTTGTAATGCGGTTTCCAACCGGTGATCACGATCCAGTCGTTGTTTTTAACTGCTTTATCCAAGCTCGCGACCATGGCCGGCCCGCTCGAAGAGATCTGTTCGAAATCGAGGTTATACTCGTCGATGGCCCGCAACGTGCTGGCATGAATTCCCGCGCCACTGCCTATCCCGATAATCCTGCCACCAAACCGGTCGGCGTGCGCGTTCAGCTCCTCGATGGAGTTGATCGTGACATAGGAGGGGACAACCAGGCCGGTGGTTCCCTCGCTGAATGCTTCACCCAGCTTCACCAGCTTGTCGCCGTAATCATTCCAGTACTCCACGTGGGTATGGGGCAACCACGCGTCGAGGAAGACATCGCCTTTGGAGTTGCGCTTCGATAACTCACCGTATATCAGTCCCGGCTCCAGGTTAATCAGTTCTACCTGGTAGTCCTTGTTCTCGAGCGCTACCTTGGCGAGGTGCGTGAAGGCTACTCCTTCTGCCCAGTTGGGATACAAGATGGTCACTTTCTCTTTACCGCTGCCCGATCCGTCGCCACACGAGACCATTAAAAGTGCAACGCTTAACATAGCGAGCAGGCTTAAAAAACTTTTCTTCATTTTATACATACTTCTAATTTTTATATTATGATTTTCGTTTGCAACGTATTTACAGCTAAATATCTCGACCGCGAAAGTTCAATTTATGATTAATACGATTTATCCTTTCTTGTTCGCGAACGACTGGGTGATACGGTCGAGGATGATAGCAAGGATCACGATGCCCAATCCCGATTCGAACCCTTTCGCGATGTCGTTCTGCTGAATGCCTTGATAGACCACGCTACCCAGTCCTCGGGCGCCCACCATGGAGGCGATCACTACCATCGACAGGGCAAGCAAGATCACTTGGTTCACCCCCGTGAGGATAGTGGGCATGGCCAACGGCAACTCGATCTTGTAAAGGATCTGCTTTTCCGTCGCCCCGAAAGCACGTCCCGCCTCGACCACGTCGTTGGGCACGTTTCTTATCCCGAGGCTGGTGAGCCGCACCGCCGGCGGCAGCGAGAAGATCACGGTTGCCACGATACCCGGTGTATTCCCCACGCTGAAAAAGAAGATGGCGGGGATAAGGTAGACAAAAGCGGGCATGGTCTGCATGAAGTCGAGGATAGGCCGGATAACAAGGTCGGCTGACCTGCTTTTCGCGGCCAGTATCCCGAAGGGGATACCCAAAATCAAGGCTATAAAAGTAGCTACCAGTACCAGCGTGGTGGTATGCATCGCCTCCTGCCAGTATCCCATCGCGTAGATGAGTACGAGTCCTATAACCACGAAGGAGACCAGCCCCGCCCCCTTTTTCAGGCCTTCTTTCTTGAACATCATGCTCCCCGACTTGGCATAATAAGCCAACAGGATGACAATCAACAAGAAAACAGCAAAGGGAAGGGAGAGGAGGAGGTCGCTCATCCGGTCAACCGTCCACGAGATGCCGTCATCGATGGCGCCCCACAGGAACGAGAGGTTCTCTTCCAAGGCATTAATCCCTATTTCAATATATTTTCCTAAATCAATGATTCTGCTCATAGAGTAGTGGTTTTATATATCGTTTGCTTTTTTTATTAACTGCTTCACCTCCTCGTCGCCGTAGCGGGTGGCCTCGATAATCAGCGAGGTCTGGGTCACGAGGCCCAAGAGCCTCCCGTCCTCTTTATCCACCACCGCCAGTGGGTAGTTATGTCCCGATATAAGGGGCAGCATCTCCTCCACCGTGTAGTCATTGTAGACACTGGGGACTCGGGTTTTCAGGGCTTTCTCCAGCGACTCTTCCTTGTTTTCCGCGAGGGCAAGGACATCGTTAAGCCAGACATATCCCAAAAAGGAACGTCGCTCGTCTTCCACCGGAAGGAACTTCACTCCTTCGGCACGCATCTTACGAATTGCCCGCATGGGGCCATCTTTCTTTATGCGAAGGAGGGAGGGTTTTGTAAACATGAGCGACTCGGCGGTGATGATGGTCTTACGGTCTACCTTCTCCACGAACGCTTCCACGTACTCGCTCGCCGGGTGGGTGAGGATATCCTCGGCGCTGCCTATCTGCTCGATGATACCGTCCTTCATGATCATGATGCGGTCCCCCAGCTTGATGGCTTCATCCAAGTCGTGCGTGATGAAGACGATGGTCTTTTGCACCTTCTCCTGGATTTGCAAGAGTTCATCCTGCATGTCTGATTTAATCAGGGGGTCGAGGGCCGAGAAGGCCTCGTCCATCAGCAGCACCTCGGTATCGTTGGCCAACGCGCGGGCCAATCCCACCCGTTGCTGCATTCCGCCCGACATGGCGGCCGGGTACTGCTCTTCGTACCCTTCCAGGCCGACCGTTTCGAGCGCGGCCAGCGCCTTTTTCTCTCGTGCTTCTTTCGATTCACCCCTTAACTCGAGGCCGAAAGCAGCATTCTCCAAAATGGTTTTGTGCGGGAGTAACCCGAACTTCTGAAAGACCATGCTCATCTCGAAGCGACGGGTATTCAGGAGCTCGTTGTTCCCTTCACGGGTAATATCTTGATCTTTGAAGAACACCTTTCCCGCGGTGGGTTCATTCAGCCGGTTCAAGCAGCGGATAAGGGTAGATTTACCGCTACCCGATAATCCCATCACCACGAAGATTTCTCCTTCGTACACCTCGAAACTCGCCTTGTTGATACCCACGGTACATTTTGTCTTGGCAAGGATCTCCGCTTTGGAAGCACCTTGTTCGAGCATCGCGAGCGCGTCTTTCTTTCGCTTACCGAAGATGAGGGTCAAATCCTCTACCTTCAATTTCACGACTTTATCTTCATCGCTTCTCATTGTTGTCATTTTTTAAAAATAATAGCCCATGTTCACGTTAAAGCGGCTGTTCCACTTCGGGTCTTCAATGCCCGAACCCAAGCCTTTCCCGAAGGAATCAGTGAGCCACGGCTGGTTTTTACCCATCGCGTAATCGATATAGGTATACACCGGCCCGGCCGTGATCAGCATCCCGGGTACGAGAAAGTGGGTGTCGTGAAAAACATCCACGTCTTTGTCCACCATCGAGTAATCGATATAAGGCTGGATGGAGGTGACAGGGCCCCAGTTCACGGGAATGGTATAGGCGAGCCCTACCACGTAGATGTTCGCTTTGGAGGCCACTCCACCGGTATACCCTTCGCCGCCGCTGTAGCCGAAGCCATACGCGCCCATCGGGACCACGTCGAGCTCCTGCCCTTCGTCGCCCAGCGCGTTGTAGTCATACCGGATCACCTCGGCCTTCAGGTTGAAACCTCCGAAGTCTCCCACGATATGGCCGGCAAACGCGGTGGAGAGTTTCGATTCATCGAGCGTGGCGTTATAGTTTTCACCGGCTTGGGCCGATACTCCTACCTGCCAGTTATCGGTAAAATGCCAGACCAAGCGTGCGTTAAACTGGTTCAACTCGGTCAGGTTCGCGGGCACGTTGGCAACCACCTCTCCTTCACTATTCACGAAAGCACCGTTCCCGGGGATGATATCGTAGGAGTACCTTCCCGCTTGCGGCTGTGGACCGGGGCCGGTCGGCTCGGCTTGGCGGAAGTACGCCAGCGACAGGTCGAGGGCCGGGGCCGGCTTCAAGTCGAAGCTGATCCCCATATCGTAATCATCCTCCAGCCCCACGTAGTAAGGCACTTGAAAAAACCAGGAATGGGAAGCGAAACCGGGGATCCCGAAAGGTACCTGGGATACCCCCAGCTTCATGTATGCATTATCGGAAAAAGCATACCCGAGGTACCCGTGATGCAAGAAATGGGTATCGGAGGTAGGGTAAAAGCGGTACTCGAAACTGAGATCGATCCCGGACATGGAGCCGTCCACGTTAAGCCTCCACGTGTCCCACGTCATTCGCGGGTTAAACTTGCCGCCCCCGCTTTCGTAATGGGTAGAGAGCATGTTATACCGAACGGCACCTCCAATTTTAAAACCGTCCTCTTTACCACCGGATTGGGAAAACAGCGAAAATGAAAAAATAGATAACGTAAGTACTAAAACAGTCTTTTTTAAAAACATAAAACTTTTTGGATTACTTGATTTATAGAAGAAAAGATGTATCTCTTCGTATTGAGCATGCTCGTGTAACGTGCCGGAAGGATAGGAATCCGACAAGGCAGGGCACGCTAAAGAGCCGTCATGGGTGTAATACCTAAAATCAATAAGTAAAAGGGAGGGCGAAAAATCACGGTTCTCGTGAACGAATAACCACGTGAGAAGTTATCAAAGAAACATAAAAAAACCCCTAATCCGCGCTGCAACTCACCTTGGTGAAGCAACTAATTTATGGATAACCCGCGTATGCTGAATGAGCCCATTCATATTGTTGGATAAAAATCGCAGGATTTTTTCTAACGCGCTGCAAAGGTATAAAAACAAAAGAAGAGGATCAAGTTATTAGCGGCTTAATCGAGAAAAAACAAGCCAGAAAACTGACCAACAATTGATTAACATTTAATTAACACATAAAAAGGGGATGGATAAAGGATAGCCGGCAACATCGCCTCGGGCTATCCCTGAAATACCAACCGAAAGCACTGTATGCCTTCGGTTTGCGTGAACCAAGTAACGGCTCTCTACTAAAGCCTTGGAAGCATGGAGGTATTACTTGCTCGCACCATTCATGATGGGAATCTCCCGCTTCACGCTTTGGCTCAGCGAGATCATGGTCTCCGTGGCTACTACACCGGGGATCTCTTGGATGTGGTTGTTGAGCAGGTCCATCAGGTGTTCGTTGTCACGGGCATAAATCTTCACCAACAGTGTATATGCTCCCGTGGTAAAGTGGCATTCTGTTACCTCGGGAATCTTCTCGAATTCAGGGACCACGTTTTTATACATCGATCCTTTTTCCAGCTTTACGCCGATATAAGCGCTGGACGCGTATCCCAAAACTTTTGGATTCACGTGGTAACCCGACCCGGTGATCACCTCGTTCTCGATCATCCGCTGTACACGTTGATGGATAGCGGCACGCGACACGCCGCATTGTTCAGCAACATCTCTAAAAGGGATTCGAGCGTTTTGAGAGATAATCTCTAAAATTTGCCTGTCTAATTTGTCTATCTTCTCCATGGAAAGCATAATTTGTTTAATGTGCCAAAAGTAATAAATTTCTATGATATTATGACAATTTGGAACGATTATTTTGTAAAAACGGGAATTTTCGAGATAAAAAGAAGGTAAAAAGCAGCAAACTTATCGTTTTGCCAATCTTGAAAAATAATTTTCTGCCGCGATCAGGTCGAAAGAGGTGGTGACTTTCATGTTGGTTTCTTCACCGGGTATAAGCACGATGGGCACCCCATGCTGCTCCGCCACCGAGGCGTCGTCGGTAAAACGAGGGTTGAAACCGGTGTCGTAGGCTTCTTTTAATAAGGCGGCTGGGAAAACTTGCGGTGTTTGCACGATCTTCAACCGTTTCCGGTCGACTATCTTACTCCCCGTTTCCGTGAGCAGTCGCACGCTGTTCACCTCATCCACCACCGGCACCACGCCTTTTCCTTGTTCAAAAGCGGTATCAAAACAACGGCCTATCAAACCAGGCGTCACGAAAGGGCGGGCGCCGTCGTGGATGCCTACCGTCTCCTCTTCCGTTATTTCCCGTAGGCCGTTCGTGACAGAATGAAAGCGTGTTTCTCCCCCGGCTACTTTCACGTGGGGAATGGTAAACCGGTGTGTTTTCCGTAGCCTATCCCACAGCGCCATGTACTCCTCGGGAAGCACCAGCACGATCCGCAAGCGGTAGTCGTACGCGTGAAAGGCCCGGAGGGTATGCATTAGCAGGGGCTCGTCGCCAATGGGTTGAAACTGCTTGGGCAATTCCCCCCCGGCACGTAGCCCTTTCCCGCCGGCAACGACGACCACGCTGTACTTTCTCTCGGGAATCATGCCATCTCCTCCAGCAGCTTCTGAAGCTCTTTATCGGTCTTGGTCAGCCGCTCCTTGCAGAGCGCGATCAGCTCGGATGCTCGCTTCACTTTCGCGGTGAGGACATCCACGTCCAGTTCACCGGCCTCGATCGATTTGACAATCTCCTCGAGCTCTCTCTTCGCGTTGGTATAACTTAATTTTTCCATTATCTATCTTATTGATTGAATGTTTGACGCGTATCATCTTCCGGGAGCGTGCTCGTGCCAGGCGTGCTGGCAGGGCCAGGGGAGACAGAAGTGACAACGGAAGCGGCGACGCCGTCTTTAAAACGTGTCTCTATGGCATCCCCGCCCGAGAGTTCTTTCAAGGAGGTGATGATCTTTCCCCCCTTCACGGTGAGGGTATATCCTCGCGCAAGCACGTTCTCGGGCGATACCATCCGGAAGAACTGCTGCATACCCTCCACGAAGTACCCCTCCTTCCGGAGCGTTTCACGCAGGGCATGACCCAGCGTAACCCCCTGTTGCTGTATGCCCGTGGCCTCCTCCTTGAGCGTTTGCCGAAGCCAATGCTTCAGGTTCAGCGCTGCCTGATGCAGCCCAACAGCCTCTCTCTGCAATGCTTGACGAAACAGGTGCCGGGTATCTCCTGTTAACTGACGTACCTCGGAAGCCTCTTTTTGGAGAAACAGTGACGACCGGTGCACCAGCTCGTTCGAGAAGACGAGGAGGTCCGACTTCTCCTTGAAAAGCAGCGCTTCGCTCTCCTGAACCAACCGCTCCTGCAGATCAAGAAGTGCCGTGGCCGTTTTAGTAAGGAGGCCGATGAATACTTCCGCGACGGCAGTGGGTGTCTTCGCCCGGGTATGGGCCACGGCATCGAGTACCGTCACATCACGCTCGTGGCCGATCCCGCTCACTACCGGGAGGGGGAACTGCGCCACGTTAGACGCAAGGTGGTACGAGTCGAAGCAACTCAGGTCTGAAGTTGCCCCGCCTCCCCGTATGATGGCTACCGCGTCGAACTGCTCATAATTACGGAACACCTTCTCTAACGCGGCAATAATGGACTCCTCGCTCCGGTCGCCCTGCATCACGGCGGGAAACAGCTTCGTGTAAAAAGCAAAGCCCGCGGGGTTATTATCCAGCTGATCCCTGAAATCCTCGTAACCCGCCGCGGTAGGCGACGAGATCACGGCGATCCGGTTAGTCGGCTCGCCCATCTCCAGCTCTTTGTTGAGCAATAGCACGCCATCTTCTTCGAGTTGTTTTAACACTCGCTGCCTGTTTCTGGCAATCTCCCCCAGGGTAAAAGAGGGGTCGATATCCACCACGGTGAGGGAGTAGCCGTAAAGCTCGTGAAAGTCGACCGTCACCCGCACCAACACGTTCAAGCCGGAAGTAAACGACTGTCCCGTCTCCTTCTCGAAGTAAGGGGCTAACATCCGGTACACGTTGGCCCAGATGATTCCTCTTGCCTTGGCAACGATGGAGCCGGTACCCGTGTCTTTCTCCACGAACTCCAGGTAGCAATGCCCGTTTTGGTTACCCCGCACGTCGCTGGTCTCGGCCCGCACCCAGTAAGCACCGGGAAGGGCTTCCTGCAACGCGTTTCGCGCCTGCCGATTTAGTTCCGATAAAGATAGGGAAGATTCCATAGTTGTATTCATCGCGGGTTCCCGCGTCATTTTTCCAAGAAAGGCCTCGCGTCATCACAACCTGATGCGGTAGGTGCGTTGCCTGAACGGCTCCTCTACCACGAAGTAGAGGTACCGGGGTTCACCATTACCGGGTAGTGGCACGGATACCGCGTCGCTCGCTCCCAAGGTATGCTCGGAAAGGAGCAGCCCCGCTTCATCGAGCAGCCTCACCTTGTACGCGTCGCCGGAGAAGGGCAGGTTTGTTGCCTTTACCCAGTAATCGCCCGATGGGTCCGGCTCTATCAACCAACCATCATCGGTTACACGCCGCGGGTGTACCTCGAGCGTTTCCAGCACTTCTTTCACGGCTCTCCCAAAATCGGGGATGCCTTGCCCGTAAACCGAGTCGGGAGAGGTATACCGGTCGGACGATCGTTTAACGATATCTACCAGTTCCTCCCGGTGCAGTTCGGGATTGATCGACCACAGCGAGGCGATCAGCCCGGCCAAGAAGGGCGACGAGAGTGAGGTACCGTTGGTAGAGCCCACGAGTCCGTTTTGCCCGATGGTGATGGCTTCTTTTCCCACCGAAACCAAGTCGGGTTTCACTCGCCCGTCCGCCATTTCTCCCCGGGAACTGAAGGAGGCGATCACGCTGTCGACCCCCACGGCCCCCACGGCCAACACCTTTTTCGCGTCACCCGGCGGGGTAGACTTCTGCCATACTTTATTTCCCTCGTTACCCGCGCTTACTACCACGATCATTCCTTTTCGCGATGCCTTATCTGCCGCACGGGACATGATGGAGACATTGCCGGTGAGGTCGTCGTGCGTGTAGTTAAGCGACGAGTCGTTAAAATGGTTGTAACCCAACGAGGTATTCACCACGTCCACGCCCACGCTATCAGCATACTCGATGGCCTGCACCCAGTAATCCTCTTCCACGGGGAATTCGCTGGCCACGTCTTCGGAGCGGAGAAGCCAGTAAGCGGCATCCGGCGCGGAGCCCACCACGCGCCCCGGGCGGTTAACCGCCATGGTGGACAATACTTTGGTGCCATGATCGCTTGACGCGAACAAGGAGCCACCCGGCACGAAATCCTTGTAGCCGCGCAGCTCCACGGTATCGAACCAAGGGATCACGTCGAAATTGGTAAACCCGGCATCGATCACCCCCACGCCGATGCCCTTCCCGCGGTATCCCGCATTGAACATTCCCGTCGCGTTGTGCATTTTGAACTGGGCATACGAAGCGCCAAAGGGGGTGTGGGCACCCGTTTTTCTTACTCGCGGCATCTCTTCGAGCCGCGGCCGCGGCCCTTCGCGATAAGGGAGGTCTGTTCCTTGCCAAACGTACTTCACGGAGTCGACAAACGAGAGCGCCTCAACCCGCGTTATCGAGAGGCTGTCTTTCACCTCGACGACCAAGGTAGAGAACCACTTGCTATGTGCCACCACCTTCCCTCCCGACTGTTCTACCAGCATGAAGTAATCCCTCGAGATGGGCAGGTCAGCCTCGTCAACAGCCACTTTTTGTCTCTCCTTCCTCTCCAGTGCCTGGCGTGAAAGAAAGCGAGAGGGATCGTGGAGCGAGTACCCGGTTTCTCCTTTATCACTCAAGTAAACTCGAAACTTGTACGATCGCAACAGCGAAGAGGGGTATGCAAAAGAGACCAGGGGAAAAAGCAACAAGCAAAAAACGTACAAAAACTTCATTGGTCAATCCATGTTAGTAAATTTATCGCGTATCTTTTTCCTCCGTTTTAGCACGAAAAAGAGGAGGATAGGCAATAACAACCCGATACCCACCACGAGAAGGTACTCATTCCAGTTTTCTTGCTCGGGGTACTTGGGATAAGCTAAAACGGCCATCCCTACCATGTAAATCAACAGGGCCGCCGGCAAGAGAATATGCTTCTTGTTCTTTCGTTTCACTTGGATGTTTTCATTGTTTCGGCAAACCGATGGATTCGCTCCTTCGAGAGCTTCACTACCAGGTCTTCATTCTCGATCATCTGGTTAGTAATAAAGCGTTCCCAAAAGCTCAATTTGTCGGCATCCACCTCCCCGCCAAAATAATCGCGGGCCGACGCGTGCAAGTTCAGTTCGGGAGGAAATGCCTCATCGAGCTGCCGCAGGGCTTTATCGCCCGAGTAGAGGCAGCTAATAAACAGTCCCAGATGCTTGGAGGTCAAAACACTCAAGTGATACTCGCAAAACTCCGCGATCACCTCTTGAATTTCTCCCGAGTGGATCGATCCCCCGATAATGATGGAGTCATACTTCGAGAGGTCGGGAACGTACTCCCTGTGATTCAGGTTGCAGATATCCACTTTCCCATCCATCAGACGGAATAACTCGCGGGCACATTTCTCCACCGCGCCATGATTCGATGCAAAAACGATGAGTGTGTTATCCATAAGACCCTGTCGATTTATTACTTAATTAAAATGCGCCAACACGGCAGCCAAGTATTCGTAAGACGAGCCTACCGTACTTATTTTGACCGCCTCATCGGGCGAGTGGGCTCCCGTGATGGTAGGCCCAAAGGACACTATATCAAGAGGATGATCCACCTTTGATTGAATAATACCGCATTCCAGGCCCGCGTGGATAACCATTACCTTTGCCCGGTTCTCGTACATTTCAAGGTAGACTCGTTCCATGACTCCCAGCAACTCTGAATGAGCGTTAGGCTGCCAACCGGGGTAATCCCCCCCGAATTCCACTTTTGCACCGGCAAGTTGAAAGAGGCTTTCGAGTGATGAGCAAATCCAGTCTTTCCGGCTCTCCGACGAGCTTCGTACCAGCAGCTTAACCTCGATGCTGGCGTCGCCCGTCTTTACCAGGGCCAAGTTGAGCGAACTCTCCACTACCCCGGGGAAATCGGCCAAGTAGCTCACTACCCCGTTGTGGCATCCCTCCACCGCGTTGATGAGATCGTCCTGCATCTCCACGGGCAAAAGGGCCGCGGGCATACCGGTACGTTCGGCTTTAAAGGAAATCACCTCTTCGATTCCCGCGTAATCCTCCCGGAAAAGCGATTCGTATTCGGCCACCAGATCCACAAGGTCGTCCGACAGCTGTTCGGGAATGGTAAGCACGACAAATGATTCCCGCGGGATCGCGTTACGGAGCGATCCCCCTTGGATGCTTGCCACGCGTGCCTCGTAATTGCTCACGACCTCTTTCAGGAAACGGTTCATTAGCTTGTTCGCGTTGGCACGTCCCAAGTGGATCTGCACCCCCGAGTGCCCACCTTTGAGTCCTTTCAGGCTCACCTTGTACGCCACGTCTCCTTTATCAATATCGGTGTCCGGCTGATACCCGAAGGAGATATTCACGTCTCGCCCCCCCGCGCAGCCGATACAAAGCTCGCCCTCCTCTTCGGTGTCGAGGTTAAGCATCAACGTACCTTCCAGGAAACCTTTCTCAAGCCCGTTGGCGCCATCCATTCCCACTTCCTCGTCCACGGTAAAGAGCGCTTCGATGGCCGGGTGCTGTATCGTTTCGTCTTCGAGCAGGGCCATCATCATGGCACATCCGATGCCGTTATCGGCTCCCAACGTGGTAGAGCGGGCTTTTACCCAGTCGCCATCCACGTAAGCTTCAATCGGGTCACGTGCAAAATCGTGCTCCACGCCGCTATTTTTCTGGGGTACCATATCCAAGTGTGATTGCAAGATAATGGTTTTACCGTTCTCGTATCCTTTGGTAGCCGGCTTCTTGATCACCACGTTCCCCGCTTTGTCTTGCTTTACCTCCAGGTTCAATCGTTTCCCGAAATCCATGACAAACTGTGTCACCTCTTCCATTTGCCCGGTTGGGCGAGGTATGCGCGTTAACGCGTGAAAATGGCCCCACACGTTTTCGGGGTGCAAGTTTCGGACCTCTATTGTAGTCATAATATCTGTAATTTAACTGGTTTTCACTCTCTCTAACCGCGTGACATCGCGCTTCACGTAAGGCATGGCAAACACGCCAAATAACCCGTACAGGATCTGCCATACCGATTGAATGGCAAACACCGCACCGGCAAAGGCCAGTGCCTCGTTTTCTGTTACTCCCAAGATAAGGAGGGAAGAGATAACCACGAAATGCCAAGGCCCAATCCCTCCTTGTACCGGCACCGAGATACCGATATTGGTCATCGCGAACACGATCAACCCCGCAAGCGGACCCAGGCCTTTGGTAAAATCGAACGCGAAGAAGCAAATGTAAAAATACAAATAAAAACACAACCAGACCAAGATCGTGTAGATTATTATCGCTCTCTTCTCTTTCATCCGCGCTATTATTTTCAGGTCATGCTTAAGCGTGGCGAAAAACTGCTTCACCTTCTTCACGAAAGCCGTGCGCTTGAACAAGGTGAAAGGCAGCACCGTGGCAACTAACAATGCCCCAAGGACCGCGTACAACCAAGGGGATGAAAAGAACTGCACCACGCTCTCTCCAAACTGGGGGTTATCCCTGAAGTAGGAGGCAAAAAAATCGATGTAAAGCACCACGCTGAAAAATATGATGGTCAGCCCGGCAACGATATCCACCATTTTATCCACCAAGAAGGTCTCTATCGTTTTGGATAGCGGTATTTTATCGTACTTGCTTACCACACCGCATCGCCACACGTCGCCCGCGCGTGGCAACACGAAGTTGACCGCGTAGTTGCCCAGTGTAGCGTACACGATACTCGATCGAGGGGGGTGATATCCCAGCGAATTAACAAATAGTTCCCATCGCAATCCCCGGAGGGTATTTCCTATAAGCCCAAATATCAATGAAAGGGCGATGATGCCGAAATTGGCCGATTCGATGATCCTCCATAACTCCTTGATATCGGTATTCCGATACATGAGCCAGATGATAAACAACCCGAGTGCCAAAGAAAACAGGGTCTTCAGCACGTTCTTCGCGGATTCAGAGTTCATTTTCACAAATTAAAATTATCGTTTACTCGTCTGTTTCAATGCACCGCTATCCCCAGTCGCTTCGCGCGTCCCGGTCGCGCTCTATCTTGTTTTTTTAGAACGAGTTTGTCTCGTTTTCTGTAATAAAATGTTACCTTTGCGGCGGCAAAGATAGTGAAAGCCGAGAGCAACGTCAAGCTTGTTTGAACTATTCCGTTAAGCCAAATGAGCAGAGCTAAGCTTGCTTGAGCTCTGACATGGCGAGGAATAGTCTAATTTATGAACAATGCCGAGGCGCATCCTATCTTATACAAAGATAGTGAAAGCCGAGAGCAACGTCAAGCTTGCTTAGACAATACCGAGGCGCATCCTATCTTATACAAAGATAAGGAATAATCGGCATATGGCAATGTTTCCGGTAAAAGCAAAGAAAAACCTGGGCCAGCACTTTCTCAAGGACGAAGGGATCGCACGTCGGGTAGCGGCAACCCTCGACGATGTGGCCGAGCTTCCCATCTTGGAGGTGGGCCCCGGCACCGGCATGCTTACCCGCTTCCTGTTAGAGAAAGGAAAGGATCTCACCGTGGTGGAAATCGACCGCGAGTCGGTGGCCTACCTTCGCGAGCATTATCCCCAGCTTGAAGGGAAAATTCTTGAACAGGACTTCCTCCGGATGAACCTCGGTGCCTACTTCAACGGTTCTTTCTGTGTCATTGGCAATTACCCGTACAACATCTCTTCGCAGATTTTCTTTAAAGTACTGGACAACAAAGACCTTGTCCCTTGCTGCGCCGGCATGATACAAAAAGAGGTCGCGGAACGGCTGGCCGCCTCCCCCGGCAGCAAAACATACGGTATTCTTAGCGTGTTGCTACAAGCATGGTATAACGTGGAGTACTTGTTCACGGTGGACGAACAGGCGTTCATCCCCCCGCCAAAAGTTAAATCGGCAGTCGTGCGCCTTACCCGCAACGAGCGAAGGCACTTGGCCTGCAACGAGAAATTATTCAAAACAGTAGTAAAAACAGGATTCAACCAGCGTCGTAAGATGCTTCGCAACTCCTTGAAGTCGCTGCTATCCGATGAGAATCCATTACCTGACGACCCTTTGCTGACAAAGCGTCCCGAGCAACTATCCATCGAGCAATTCGAAGAGCTGACCAACCTGCTGGAACCGCTTACACGACAAGCTCACCCGGAGTAAGGATAACCTGTATAAAAAAGTGATCATGGCGGAAATTAAACTATTCTATCATAAAGACGGCATCGTACGGCTGAGCCGTAGCCTCGAGTTCCTGAAGTCGAACCCCATCCATAACTTCTTGTGGATCGACCTGAACGACGTGGACGAAGAGGTAGAAAACGAGCTGGAAGATTTTCTCAAAATATATATTCAGGAAGAGGAGGAGATGATCGAGATCGAGATGTCATCCCGGTACATTGAAACAAACGACACGCTGGTGGTTAATTCCAACTTCCTGCTATCGAACTTTGAAACCGACCCCGTCTCGTTCATCTTGAAAAACAACATCTTGGTAACGGTACGTGCCGAAGAGTTAATATCATTCCACGAGACGGTGAAAAAGATATCGGCCAACCCCAAAAACTACCCTACCGGGGCCCACGTGCTGGTAGCGCTCTTGGAGACCCGCGTGGAGTTCGATGCCGATATGATCGAAAACATGACGCAGAAGATTACCCAGCTCAGTAACTCGCTCACCCTGCAAGAGGCCGACGAGGAGCTGCTCACCGAGATCAAGAACCTGCAAGAGAAAACCATGATGTTACGTGAGAATATCATCGATAAGCAGCGGGTGGTATCGAGCATGCTCCGTAGCGAATTCATCTCCCTGGAGCTGCAACCCAAGCTCACCATTATCATCAAGGACATCAACTCGCTGGTAGAGCATATCAAGTTTAGCTTTGACCGGCTCGACTACTTGCAAGACACCTTTTTGGGATACGTGAATATCGAACAAAACAAGATCATCAAGATCTTTACCATCGTATCCGTTATTTTCATGCCCCCCACCCTCATCGCGAGCATTTACGGGATGAACTTTGATTTCATGCCCGAACTGGACAACAAGTGGGGGTACCCGCTGGCCATCGCCCTGATGGTTCTCTCCTCGCTCTTTATCCTCTATTATTTCAAGAAACGAAAATGGCTGTAATCAATGTGCCGATGAGACTAATGTGCCAATGTGATTAATGTGATTAGTGCGATAATCGTCAATCAGCTGGCTACTCCAACATGAAATGCATCGCGGGGGTCTTTTCGGGGAAGAGGCCGGGATAAGGAGCCTCCTCCGTCGCGGTATGATATCCTAACAACAATCGCGCCAGGTCACCTATGTCGACATGCACGTCGGGCACCCCGGGAAGCATCTCTCCGGCCGCTCTACCACCGGAGACAGCCCAAGCCCGGTTGTTATGCTCAAGCAGTTCGTCCCTTACCCGGATATTAAACAATACTTCTTTGTTCTGGGAAGCAAACCAGGATAATAGTTGCCCGGCATCAATCACGCGAGCCATTCCCACCAAGTTCCTCTTCACGGGAAAATCAAACAGCGCCCCCTCTTCCACGATCGTTTTGAAATCGTCAAACGTTTTTTGCACCGTCATATCTTGCCCCCGGAAGTGGCGGTCAAATTCATGGTATGCCGCTTCCATGTTACCCGGGTGACGTGCTACCAGCTCTTTCAATGAAGGGAGACCCCTCGTGCCGGCGTCGAATGTCAGGGCGAAACCATACTTCGCGTAAAGCTCCACCAACCACTTCTCTTGTGGCACCAGAAACACTAGGGACACCTCCCTCCGAACCGCCTCCCGGAACCCCTCGATCAGAAGCGCGCGGGTGTATCCTTTTCGCCGGTAAGCAGGTAACGTGCAAACCCCCGAGAGGTAAATCACCGGTATTTCCGCCCCATGAAACGTGAAACGGTAATGCAGCATCTGCAAGGACGCCGCCGCCTTCGCCCCCTCCATGTAGAGCAGGGTGTTCTCGGGACGATACTTGTCACGGAAGTATAACTCCATGTAATTGTCCGGGTCGCCGAAGCAACTCTTCCACATATCCCACACCTGTTGCCTTTCGGTATTTTCCGCTAATCGTACCATTTGATTCCATATTCGCGAACCGGGGCCTTAGTGGTCACGCCTCAACAGGCACTCCTCTTCGGTTCTATGTTTTAAACCGGGCGTTGTATTTTTCCAGCAAGATATCGGGCTGGTACGAGAGTTTTGCCCGGCGAAGGTTCTCCATACCCATATCTTCTTCCCTATTCACGTACATGAAACCGGAAGCCTCGTTTTTGACAAACTCCTGGTTGATGATCGTGTATGCACCGTGTACCGAGGTAAATGCCTTTTCGACATGCACGATAAACGTGTCCTCGGTCAGTGGCTCCCCAATTGTGAAGGCAATAACCTCGTTATCCACCAAGATTGCCCCGCCGCTTAACTCCAGGTAGTCGAAGTGCTCCAACATCAAGGTGGTGGCAAAGTCGTCGTACACCAGCGTGGGGTCCTTATCCTGGCTATTGAGCTCCATCCATCTGTCGAGTGCCCTCTTGCTTGCCTCCACCAGCGAAGGATTACCGGCCAGGGATTGATACTCCCATTGATTTTCTCGCTTGAACCGGTTGATGTGGTTGCGCTTGCTCTGCAGCTTTTTTCCTTTCAGGTGGATTAGTTTTCCGGTGGTGTAGATGTAGTCTGACACGCTCCGGTTGAGGTTATAGTCGAAACGCCCGGGAAACGCCTGTTCGATCTCCGTGATCATCTCTTTGGTGGCTCCCCTGATCTGGAACACGCTGTCAAACTGCGCGTGGTCCTCTATAATCATTTCAATGCCTTCCCGGGTATTGCCTTCACCAATAGGCTTCAGGTAAGAGTTCCGATCATAATTATCCTTGAAGCGAATAAACAGCCATCCATTTGCCGCGGCAAATTGAGTGTTAAATTTTTTCCTCCAGGAATACAAATTGGTAAAACAGAGATCCGATGCCCTGTAATTCTGATTCTTCAGATAAGAGTTGATGACCTCCCTATCTTCCAACTCTATCGCCTTAAATGTTAGCATATAGTCTGCTACTTTTTCTTTATCTTTTCTGCTCACGGACTTTCAACGTGGCGTTTTAACCCGAACAGAAAGTATTCACCGTGTCATGCCCTGCCCTTAACCGGCGGGGAACACGCCACGGCGAACCGTTATCTTGTACATTATCTTGTATCTGAATTTGAACAAACTTTCTACTGAAAAGTTTACTAAAAAACCGGCTAAAGAGATTTACCCGGCTATAATTGGCAACACGGGTGCATTGAAAGACACCCCCCTGTCCACCCTAAGACGAATCCCGTGTGCCCCGCGATAACGCGAAAGCACTTAAAACGGCTTAAAGCCGACGATCTCCCGAATATCGGCGAGTGTGGCCGCCGCGTTGGCTCGTGCTTTTTCGGCTCCTTCCAAGGTGACCTTTCGCAGGTAAGCCTCGTCGTTGCTTAACTCTACCACCCGTTCCCGGATGGGAGCTGTCACCTTGATGATATCTGCCGCGAGTTGCTTCTTGAGGTCACCATACCGGATCTCGCACCGGTTCCATTGGTTCTCGTAATGATCTACCACCTCGGGCGTGGAGACAATCTTCAGGATCGTGAAAAGGTTCTCGATATAGTCAGGTTTCTCGGAGTTAGGCGTCGTGGGACCGGAGTCGGTCAACGCTTTCTTTACCTTCTTCTCGATCTCCTTGGGAGTATCGCTCAGGTAAATAGCATTTCCCTCGGATTTCCCCATCTTCCCGCTGCCGTCCAGTCCCGGTATTTTCACCAGCTCTTCTCCAAAGTTGTAAGCTACCGGCTCCTTGAAGTATTCCACCCCGTAAAAGCCATTGAACCGGCGAGCAAACCGGCGTGTCATCTCCAGATGCTGCTCTTGGTCCTTCCCCACCGGCACCTTATCTGCCCGGTGCACGAGGATATCTGCCGCCATCAGCGAGGGGTAAGTGAGCAACCCCGCGTTCACGTTCTCCGGCTGTTTACGAGCCTTCTCCTTGAACGAGGCGGTCTTCGACAGTTCCCCGAGGTAAGCATGCATATTCAGGTAGAGGTAAAGCTCGATGGTCTCTTTCACATCGCTCTGCACGTAGATCACCGATTTCTCGGGATCAATTCCTGCCGCCAAGTAATCCACCAGCACGTTCTTCACGTTCTCGTGCAACATTTTCGGGTCGGGGTGCGTGGTGAGCGAGTGCAGGTCGGCAATAAAAAAGTAACATTTATTCTCGTCCTGCATCCGGATAAAATTACGCAAGGCCCCGTAATAGTTTCCGAGGTGCAATTTCCCGGTAGAACGTATGCCGCTTAAAACTATATCCATGATGACTCTGTATCGTTTTCTTGTTCGACTTGCAAAAGTACATGAAAATCGAGCTATTTCCAAACGAGAGAAATGAAAACCTTATTTCACCGCGAACCAAGAACAACATCAACGCACCTCTCAAGGCCGCACCTCGAGGCAGGAACCAAAAAAGAACAAATTCGGTGGCTTTTCCAGTTATTTCAAACTAAAAACCGTAAGTTTGCAGTTCAATTTTCTTTTCAGAAAATGTTGCAAAACTAAAAAGGGATGAACAAGATTATAACCATCAGCCGGGAGTTTGGCAGCGGTGGAAGAGAGCTTGGCAGGTGCTTGGCCGAGGCCCTCGGGTTTGCCTACTACGACCAAGAGATCATCACGGGAATCGCGGAAAAAAGCGGTTTGGCCGAAGAATACGTGAACAGCATCGTGGAGAAACGCCCTTTTACTTACTACCCCATTACAAATGCGCAAACCCTTACGGCTGCGTACACTCCACAGTTCGACTTCAATGTAAAGGTATACACGGAGCAGATTAATATCATTGAAGACTTGGCTTCAAAAAGCGACTGCGTCATTATTGGCAGGGCGGCCGATTACATCCTCCGGGAGTACAAGCCGGTGAATATGTTTATACACGCCGACATGGAGTCCCGGCTTCAGCGTTGCCGTCACCGGGCACCGGAAGACGAACAGTTGTCAGATTCCCAATTGAAAGCCCAGATCAAGGCTGTCGATAAAAACAGGGCACGGTATTACAAATTTTTCACCAATCGAAAATGGGGCGAGAAAGAGAATTACACGCTTTGCATCAACACATCAACCTTGGTTATCAAAGACCTTGCCTTGCCACTTGCCGAGCTGCTTAAAACCATCCTGGATTGCAACAACGATCAAGCGACTTAGCAAGCAAGTGATATCTTTGCCAGCTACCTACATCGGCCCGCGACTCATACCGGTAAAACGCGCGCACAAAACTATTTTTTGCACAGATTAGATAATACAAAATAAAAGAAGACCTTAAAACAAGACCGGCAGGGAGATAATTCGCGGTCAATGATCAGGATGCTCCTTCCTAAAACCGGTCCAGTAATCGTTGATCGTCGACTTCACCTCCTTGTGCAGGATGAGCAGCCCCACCAGGTTGGGAACAGTCATAAACGCGATCGTGATCAACGATAGGTTCCAGATAAGGGTAGTATCGGCAAAGGAAGCAAAGAAGAACCCTACGATAAAGACGATCCGGTAATAGACCACGTACTTCGCCCCAACCAAGTAGGTCACGCTCCGGTCGCCGTAATACGACCAAGCAATGGCGGTGGAGAAAGCAAACAAGAGCAAAGCGATGGCCACGATGTATTGACCCATGTCACCCAGCACGCTCTTGGAGAAAGCAGCCGCGGAAAGAGGGGCGCTATGCACAAGCGAGCGGCCGGAAAACACCAACTGGGACGACCGGTCGGCGATTTTTCCGTTCACCACCGGGATCTGCCCGGAGAAGGGTTGCCCTCCGCCAAGTACCTCCACGTCCTCGGCCAGCGACCGGGCGTGAATCAGGGAGATATTTTCCTGTATTTTGCCCCCCTCCACGTGCAACACACCCGAAAAGAGTGCTACCTTGGTTTTGCCACTCAAGTGATTTTCCAAGGTCACCAGGTCCTCTTTATTCCCTTCGTGGTAATAATCTGCCAAGATTTCGATATCGGTCTGTTGAAACCGGTTGGGCAATTTCTCGTTCCACACCCCGGACGACAACAACACCATCCCGGTGAGAAAACAGATAATCACGGTATCGATAAAAGGTTCCAGGATAGCGACCATCCCTTCCGAGACCGGCTCGTGAGCTTTTGCTGCCGCGTGGGCAATGGGCGCGGAACCCTGCCCGGCCTCGTTGGAGAATAACCCCCTGTTCACCCCGTTATTGAAGGCAAACGCGAACCCGGCTCCCAAGAACCCACCTACCGCCGCGGTGCCGGTAAAGACATCCCGAAACAGGGCAATGAAAGAAGGCATGATGTTCTGTGTATTGGAAAAAATGACCACGATGGCACCAGCGAAATAAAGAATTGCCATAAAAGGAACCAATCTCTCGGTTACCAAGGCAATTCGCTTGATTCCACCGATAATGATTAAACCGAGTAAAACGGAGAGGATAGCCCCGGTCACCGCGTGCTGTACGCCAAAAGCGGCAAACATGGCATTGGAGATGCTATTCACTTGCGGCAAGTTACCGGTTCCGAACGAAGACAAGATGGTGGCAATCGCGAAGAACCCGCCAAGCCAATACCCGGTTTTGATCATCTTCCCGTTTTTTAACGGGATATTTAACCGCTTTTTCATGTAATACATGGGACCGCCGGCCACCTTCCCCTTCTCGTCGAAATCACGGTATTTATGCGACAGCGTGACCTCGACGAACTTGGTACACATGCCCAGGAAGGCTGTTACCAGCATCCAGAACAGTGCCGCGGGCCCTCCCAAGTGAACGGCCAGTGCCACGCCGGCAATGTTCCCGGTGCCAACCGTCCCCGATAGGGCGGTTGCCAATGACTGAAAATGGGTGGTATCTCCTTTATCCTCTTTTTTATCGTACTTGCCTTTCACGATACGAATAGCATGTGAAAAATACCTGATCTGCGGGAATTTCAGGTAAACAGTAAAGAAGGCACCTGTTCCCAAGAGAAGAAAAATAAACCAGTTATTACCGGCGAGGTACTGGTGAATACCCAAAAAGAGTTCGTTAAGTTGCTGCATAGCACGAATTATGGATGGAGTAATTAATGAACAGGCTACAAATATAGTTATTCATTTAAAAGATCAAATCTTTATTAAAAAAAGATTCCTGAAGAGTTATTCTCGATCGATACCGGGCGTATTCCAAATAATACAATATTTCTCCCCCTCTCGTGGGGCAAAACCATTAAATTGATATATCTTTGGGTTTTCGGGTTATCCCGAGAGGTTCGAGTTAACCTCTGCTGTCCAGTTGGGATTTCGGGCCGGGCTATCCCCCTCGGGGTTGCCAATAGGCCGCGCGGTCATTAAAGAAATATTTCTTTAAATATTCTCGATTGACGAGTATATTTTGTATTTTCGCGGTCTGAAACAAACAGGCTGCGCCTTTATATTGCAAAAACGAGCGTACAGATTCCATAAAAAAAATAATAATCATTTATAATTAAAAAGAGAACTTATGAGTTGGTTAATCAAATCATCTATCGGACGGAAATTTATTCAAAGTGTTTCCGGACTTTTTCTGATTTTGTTCTTGCTGTTTCACATGTCAATGAACTTGGTGCTCATCTTTAATTACGACACCTACAACTTCTTGGCAAACGAGATCTTGGGTGCCAACTGGTGGGCGATCATCGGTACGTTCGTCATCGCGTTCGGCTTCGTGCTACACATCGCGTATGCCATTATCCTGACATTGCAAAACAGGAAGGCTCGTGGTAAAGACCGGTACGCTTCCCAAAGCAAAACTGCAACAACATGGGCTTCCAAGAACATGTTTGTACTGGGTGTCTTTATCCTGCTGTTCCTCATCTTGCACCTCTACCAGTTC
>WPCG01060380.1_pt1 | contig 62441 bp, 59 predicted proteins | sample 5403311 | NCBI WGS metagenome assembly WPCG01 (sample SAMN12869467, study PRJNA574797) | sludge metagenome | isolation source: wastewater treatment of Control | place: China:Beijing | collected 2019-05-17
GTCAGGCGACGTGTCCGAACCAGCCGAAGATGCGAGAGACTTCGGCCCGAGCCGGCTGGCGGACCTGCTGGGCGGCGGCGTCGATGCCCAGGGCCATGCCGCTGACCACGCACCAGCCACGCCCGGCCAGCTCCCGGGCGAAGCTGGCCGCATTGGCCAGCCCCTCCCGGGTGGCACGGCGCGCCCCCACCATGGCCAGCCGCGGCGGGGAGAGCGCACCGAGATCTCCCCAGGCCCACAGCAGCGGTGGCGGGTCGGCGATTTCACCGAGCAGGCGCGGCCAGGCGGGATGGCCGGGATGGAGCAGATGGCGGTCGGGCCCGGCGGCGAGCCACGCCTCGGCACGCTCGACCTCGGCGCTCAGCGGGCTCTGCGCGGGGTGGTCGAGCCAGAGCCGCAGCGCCGTGGCAGCCTCCTTCGGCAGCAGCGCCAGCCAGCCGTCTGGCCAGGCCGAGGCACATGAGGCCACCTCGGCCAGCCGTGCAGGGCCGATACCCGGCAGCTGACTCAGCACCAGCCACTCACGGGCCCCGGGCCGCACCGCGCTCACCTCACCCTCAGCGCAGGGCGGCGTCCAGGCCGCGCTGCGGAGTGTGAACGCGATCCCCGATGGAGAGGGTCCGGCTGGCCTTCATCACCAGGCCATAGCTCATCTTTTTGTAGGGCTTGAACACCATCACCAGGCCGGCATCCTCTCCGGGCAGGCGCAGGGACTCACCGGTGCGAGGATCGCTGACCCGCTCGCCGCGCTGCTCGACCATCAGCACGTGGCCGGGCTCGAGGCCATCTCGGCGGCCGCGGTCAAGGGCCACCACCTGCAGGCGACCGATGAACTGCACGCCACCCGGCACCGCCAGGATGGTGCCCTCCACCTCCTGCTCCGGGGCGCGCGGAGTGAACTCGGTCACCAGGCCACGAACCTCCAGGGGCAGCACGATATCGTTGTTGCGCACCTCCTGGCGGGACGAGGTCACCTCAAGCACCACGATATCGCCCTCCTGACGCTCGCGGCGCGCCTGGCCGATGCTCTCGAGTTCCAGCCCCAGCAGTTCGCCAGTGGCGGGATCCATGAAGCGCTCGCCCACACGATAGAAGCCGACCCGGCCGCTCCCCTCAACCTCACCGCGGGCGTAGAGGCGATCGCCCACGCCGCTCATCAGGCGGCGATCGTCGCCCCCCACCACGTAGGCCAGCTCGTCGAGGCTCTCCGGGTCATCGACGATGCGATGGTCGCGCAGGAAGTGACGCACCGCCTCGAGGGGAATCGGCTCGATGGCCTCGCGATGGGGAATGGTGCGCATCTCCGGCGACAGCCGCACCTGGCCCTGGCCGCGTTCGAGGCCCAGGCAGGGGCGACCGTTGCAGTCGTAGAGGTAGATGACGTCGCCGGGATAGATCAGGTGCGGGTTGCGGATCTGCGGGTTGACCCGCCACACCTCCGGCCACTGCCAGGGGTGGCGCAGGAAGCGGCCGGAGATATCCCACAGGGTATCGCCGCGCGCTACCGTATAGCGCTCCGGGGCGTCGCCTCTCAGGCCATCGTCCCAGCTGAGCCCCTGAGCCTGGGCGCCCAGACCCAGCCCCCCCAGCGCCACTGCCACGCCCAGCAGCACCGCGGCCCGGGTCGGCCAGCGCCGCCGCTGCCTGCCCTCTCTGCTCTGCTTCATCCCTGCTCTCCCCGCGTTTCGGCACCGGCCCTCTGTTGCTCCAGCTGAACCTGGTGGCTCTAGGTGAACCTGGCTGGCGTGGTATAGTCTGAGGTTATCGACGTGATGCGCATTCGGCGGTTTCTGCCCCGAGCGCCCCCCTCTAGAATAGTGTCATTCCGTAAATGACAGCATAACGGTGAAACCAACGCCATGGCCAAATTACCGATCCTCGAATTCCCTGACGAGCGCCTGCGCACCACGGCAGCGCCGGTCGAGTCGGTCGACGACGAGGTGCGCCGGCTGGTCGACGATATGCTCGAGACCATGTACGACGCCCGCGGCATCGGGCTGGCAGCCACCCAGGTCGACGTGCATCGCCGGGTGATCGTGATGGACGTCAGCGATGCTCAGAACGCGCCGCTGGTGATGATCAACCCGGAATATACGCCTATCGGCGAGGAGCGCGACCTCCTGTCCGAGGGCTGCCTGTCGATCCCCGAGTACTATGCCGAGGTGCCGCGCGCCCTCAAGGTTCACCTCAAGGCCCTGGATCGCGACGGCAAGCCCTTCGAGCTCGAGGCCGAGGGCCTCCTGGCCCACTGCATCCAGCATGAGCATGACCACCTCGAGGGCGTGCTCTTCGTGGACTACCTCTCGCCGCTCAAGCGCGACCGCGTGATGAAGAAGATGCAGAAGCGCCACAAGCTGATGCAGGGCGCCTGACGCCGCTGCGTCTCTCCTCCTCCGGAAGGCCGGCGCCATGCGCCGGCCTTCGTCGTTTGCGTCCGGCTCCGTTATCATGGAGGCATCGCCCACTGGCAAGGCCCGGATTCATGTCTCGACCCCTCAGCATCATCTTCGCTGGCACTCCCGATTTCGCCGCCGAGAGCCTCCAGGCGCTGCTCGCCAGCCGCCACCGCGTCATCGCCGTCTATACCCAGCCGGACCGCCCCGCAGGCCGTGGCCGCAAGCTGACGCCGAGCCCGGTCAAGCGACTGGCCCTCGAGCACGACCTTCCGGTCTTCCAGCCCGCAACGCTCAAGTCGCCGGAGGCCCAGGCGGAGCTGGCCGCGCTCGGCGCCGACCTCATGGTGGTGGTGGCCTACGGCCTGATCCTGCCCAAGGCGGTGCTGGAGACTCCACGGCTCGGCTGCCTCAACGTCCACGCCTCGCTGCTGCCCCGCTGGCGCGGCGCCGCGCCCATCCAGCGCGCCATCGAGGCCGGGGATGCCGAGAGCGGCGTAACCATCATGCAGATGGACGAAGGGCTCGATACCGGCGATATGCTGCTGATCCGGCGTACTCCGATCACCGCCACCACCACCGGCGGAGAGCTCCACGACACCCTGGCCGCCCTGGGCGGCGAGGCCATCGTCGAGGCCCTGGACGCCCTGGCGGGCGAGGGGCTTCCCGCCACGTCCCAGCCGGAGGCCGGCGTCACCTACGCCGCCAAGCTCTCCAAGGCCGAGGCGGAGCTGGACTTCCGCGAGCCCGCCGCGACCCTGGCCGCTCGAGTGCGCGCCTTCAACCCCTGGCCGGTGGCCTGGTGCGCCTTCGACGGCGACCGCCTGCGCCTGCTGATGGCCGAGGCCGGCGAGCCCAAGGCGGGCGAACTCGGGGCGGGCAACGCCCCCGCCGCTCCCGGCACCCTGCTCGACCACGACGGCGAGGCCCTGCGCATCGCCTGCGGCCCCGCGGGTCGCGAAGTGCTGCAGGTCACTCGAGCCCAGCTGCCCGGCGGCAAGGCGCTGCCGGTGAGTGAGCTGCTTCGCGCCCGGGCCGAACGCTTCGCACCCGGCCAGCGCCTGGGCCGCATCGCCGAGGAGAGCGCCTCATGAGCCAGTCAAACAAGCGCCGCGCCCAGGCGTCCCGGGGGCTGGAAAACGACGGCGGCCTGGCGGTACGCGCCGCCGCCGCCCGCGCCCTGGTCCCGGTGATCACCGGCAAGGGGTCGCTCACCGGCCTCGACGACCACCAGGTCGTGGCCCGGGACCGCAGCCTGTTCAAGGCGCTCTGCTACGGCACCTGCCGTACCCTGCCCCGCCTCGAGGCGCTGGCGGCAAGGCTGCTGGTGAAGCCCTTCAAGGCCCGGGATGCCGACGTCCAGGCGCTGCTGCTGCTCGGCATCCACCAGCTGCTCTACCTGCGCATTCCGGCCCACGCCGCGGTGGGCGAGACCGCCGGCGCCGCCCGGCTGCTCGGCAAGGAGTGGGCCACCCGGGTGCTCAACGGCTGCCTGCGCCGCCTGCAGCGGGAAGCCGCCGAGCTCCAGGCCGAGGTGGACCGCGACCCGGCGGTGGCGCTGCTGCACCCGAAGTGGCTGCTCAAGGCACTGCGCCAGGCCTGGCCCGACGACTGGCGCGCCATCGCCCAGGCCAACAACGCACCGGGCCCCATGACGCTGCGGGTCAACCGCCGCCATGGCGACCGCGAGGCCTACCTGGAGCGCCTGGCCGCCGCCGGGATCACGGCTCACCTCTGCCTCCATGCCCCGGACGGCATCACCCTGAAGACCCCCTGTGATGTCCAGCTGCTGCCGGGCTTCGAGGAGGGCCACGTCAGCGTTCAGGACGAGGCCGCTCAGCTCACCAGCGTGCTGCTCGGCCCCATCCTGGCACCCCGCCCCGGCGCCCGGGTACTGGACGCCTGCTGCGCCCCCGGGGGCAAGACCAGCCACCTGCTGGAGCTCTACGATATCGACATGCAGGCGGTGGACAGCGACGCCGAGCGCCTGGCCCGGGTCGAGGATGCGCTGTCCCGCCTGAGCCTCCAGGCCAGGCTGACCCACGGCGACGCCACCGGGCGCGACTGGTGGGACGGCACGCCCTTCGAGGCGATCCTGCTCGATGCCCCCTGCTCCGGCAGCGGGGTGATCCGCCGCCACCCGGATATCAAGCGCCTGCGCCGCCCCTCCGACGTCAAGGCCCTGGCCGCCCTCCAGGCGAAGATGCTCGACAACCTCTGGCCGCTGCTGCGGCCCGGCGGCACCCTGCTCTACGCCACCTGCTCGGTACTGCCCGAGGAGAACAGCGAGCAGATCGCCGCCTTCCTTGCGCGCACCCCGGATGCCGAGGTCACCACCCCCGAGGACGTGGCCTGGGGGCGGCCCGCCGGCGCCGGCCGCCAGCTGCTCCCCGAGCTCGACGGTCACGACGGCTTCTTCTATGCCAGACTGAAGAAACGGCCCACATGAAAGGCCGCCCATGGATCGACAGGAGGTAGCATGAGCAACCACACCTACAAGCATATCGAGCTGACCGGCTCCTCCGAGGAGGGCATCCAGCAGGCCATCGAGAGCGCCGTCGCCAAGGCAAGCGAGACCCTGCACGGCATGCGCTGGTTCGAGGTCATTGATACCCGCGGCCATATCGAGCACGGCCGCGTGGCCCACTGGCAGGTCACCATCAAGGTGGGCTTCACCCTCGACTGATGGCGAGCTGTTCTTCTCCCGGCGGCTGGTTTAGGCTTGCCGCTACCATGTTGCGGCGCACAAGGTGCGCCGCACTCGCTGGAAGCGGACCTCAGACTCCATGAAGATCATCATCCTCGGCGCCGGCCAGGTCGGCGGCACCCTGGCCGAACACCTGGCCCGGGAGGAGAACGACATCACCGTCATCGATACCGACGGTGACAGGCTGCGCGAACTGCATACCAAGCTCGACATTCGCACCGTGGTGGGGCCCGGCTCCTACCCCATGGTGCTGCGCCAGGCGGGCTGCGAGGACGCCGACATGCTGATCGCGGTGACCAGCCAGGACGAGGTCAACATGATCGCCTGCCAGGTCGCCCATACCCTGTTTCGCACCCCCACCAAGATCGCCCGGGTCCGCGCCACCGCCTACCTGACCCGCAAGGGGCTCTTCGCCCACGAGGCGGTACCCATCGACGTGCTGATCAGCCCCGAGCAGGTGGTCACCGACCATATCCGCCGGCTGATCGAGCATCCCGGTGCCCTGCAGGTGCTGGAGTTCGCCAGCGGCCTGGTACAGCTGGTGGCCGTCAAGGCGATCTATGGCGGGCCCCTGGTGGGCCAGGACCTGGCCTTCCTGCGCCGCCACATGCCCAGCGTGGATACCCGGGTCGCGGCCATCTACCGCCGCAACCGGCCGATCATCCCCCGCGGCGACACCGTCATCGAGGCCGACGACGAAGTGTTCTTCATCGCCGCCCGTCGCGACATCCGGGCGGTGATGAGCGAGCTGCGGCGCCTGGACCGGGACTTCCGCCGGGTGGTGATCGCCGGCGGCGGCAATATCGGTGAGCGCCTGGCCGAGCACCTGGAGCACAGCCATCAGGTGAAGATCATCGAGCACAGCCTTGAGCGCTGCACGGTGCTCTCCGAGCGGCTGGACCGCACCGTGGTGCTGCACGGCAGCGCCACCAGCAAGCGGCTGCTGGAGGAGGAGAACATCGAGGAGTGCGACATCTTCTGCGCCCTGACCAACGACGACGAGGTCAACATCATGTCGTCGATGCTGGCCAAGCGCATGGGGGCCAAGAAGGTGCTGACGCTGATCAACAACGCCGCCTACGTGGACCTGGTGCAGGGCGGCGAGATCGATATCGCCATCTCGCCCCAGCAGGCCACCATCGGCAGCCTGCTGACCCACGTGCGGCGCGGCGATATCGTCAACGTCCACTCCCTGCGCCGCGGCGCCGCCGAGGCCATCGAGGCGATCGCCCACGGCGATACCCAGTCCTCGAAAGTGGTGGGGCGCGCCATCGGCGAGATCGACCTGCCCCGCGGCACCACCATCGGCGCCATCGTGCGCGGCAAGGAGGTGCTGATCGCCCACGACGACGTGGTGGTGGAGTCCGGCGACCATGTGATCCTGTTCGTGATCGACAAGCGCCGCATCCGCGAGGTAGAGCGGCTGTTCCAGGTCGGCCTCACCTTCTTCTAGCCGGACAATCGGACCACACAACGACGGGGAGCACCGCTCGATGAGCCTGCGCATGATCCTGCGCATCCTGGGGCTGCTGCTGATACTGTTCAGCCTGACCATGATGCCGCCGATCCTGATCTCGCTGCTGTTCGGCGACGGCCAGTGGCACGCCTTCATGGCGGCCATCGGCATCACCATCCTGACCGGCCTGGCGATGTTCCTGCCCAACCGCCGCGCCCGCAAGGAGCTGCGCACCCGGGACGGCTTCCTGATCGCCGCGCTGTTCTGGAGCGTGCTGGCGCTGTTCGGCTCGCTGCCGCTGATGCTCACCGACGTGGCCCCGCTCTCCCTGACCGACGCCGTCTTCGAGTCCTTCTCGGGCCTCACCACCACCGGCGCCACGGTGATCACCGGCATCGAGCACCTGCCGGAGTCGATCCTCTACTATCGCCAGCAGCTGCAGTGGCTGGGCGGCATGGGCATCGTGGTACTCGCCGTCGCCATCCTGCCGACGCTTGGCGTCGGCGGCATGGCCCTCTACCGCACCGAGATCCCGGGCCCGCTCAAGGACTCCAAGCTCACCCCGCGCATCACCGAGACCGCCAAGGCGCTCTGGTACATCTACGCCGCCCTGACCATCACCTGCATGCTGGCCTACATGGCCGCCGGCATGAACTGGTTCGACGCCCTGGGCCACAGCTTCTCCACGGTGGCCATCGGCGGCTTCTCCACCTATGACGCCAGCATCGGCCACTTCGACAGCGCCCTGATCGAGATGATCTGCGTCTTCTTCCTGATCGTCTCCGCGGTAAGCTTCAGCCTGCACTTCGTCGCCTGGCGCCAGCGCAGCGTGACCCACTACTTCCAGGACCCCGAGGCGCGCTTCCTGCTGCTCTTCCTGCTGGGCCTGGTGGTGATCACCGTGGTCTCCCTGTGGCTCACCGAGACCTATGGCACCGAGCGCGGGCTGCGCCACGGCCTCTTCCAGGTGGTCTCGGTGGCGACCACCGCCGGCTTCGGCGTGGCCGACTTCTCACTCTGGCCGGGCGCTCTGCCCTTCCTGCTGTTCATGGCCGCCTTCGTCGGCGGCTGCTCCGGCTCCACCGGCGGCGGCATGAAGGTGATCCGCATCATCCTGATCCTCAAGCAGGGCATGCGCGAGGTGATGCGTCTGATCCACCCCAATGCGGTGATCGCGGTCAAGGTGGGCAAGGTGAGCGTGCCGGACGGCATCGCCCAGGCGGTATGGGGCTTCTTCTCGGTCTACGTGATGCTCTTCTTCCTGATGCTGGTGGGGGTGATGGCCACCGGCGTCGACCAGGTCACCGCCTGGTCCACCGTCGCCTCGGCCCTCAACAACCTGGGCCCGGCACTCGGCGAGGCCTCCGGCCACTACGGCGACCTGCCGACCCTGGCCAAGTGGATCCTGGTGGTGGCCATGCTGCTCGGCCGCCTGGAGATCTTCACCGTGCTGGTGCTGTTCACCCCCGCCTTCTGGCGGCGCTGAGGGAATTTGGCCCGCCCGGGCGCATCATGGATAATCGTTGCCTCACCCTTTCAGATCGAGCCTCCATGACCGACCCTCAGGACACTGCGATCCAGCCCGGCGCGGACCTCGCCACCAGCGGGCCCCGCCGCGTCATCCAGCTCGGCGAGACCCGCTACACCCTGCTGGGCACCGCCCACGTCTCCGCCGAGAGCGCCGATGACGTGCGCGCCCTGATCCGCTCCGGCGAATTCGACGCCGTGGCTATCGAGCTGTGCGACTCTCGCCACCACAGCCTCGACAACCCCGACGCCCTGAACAACCAGGACCTGTTCGAGATCTTCCGCCAGGGCAAGGCAGGCATGGTCGCGGCGAGCCTGGCGCTGGGCGCCTTCCAGCAGCGCGTGGCCGAACAGTCGGGCATCGAACCGGGTGCCGAGATGCGCGCCGCCCTGGAAGAGAGCCGCCAGGCCGAACTGCCGCTGCTGCTGATCGACCGCGACGTGGGCGTCACTCTCAAGCGCATCTACCACAACGTCCCCTGGTGGCAGCGCTTCTCGCTGTTCTCGGGGCTGCTGGGCAGCGTGCTGTCGCGCCAGGACGTCTCCGCCGAGGAGATCGAGCGGCTCAAGGAGGGCGATGTCCTGGAGTCCACCTTCAGCGAGTTCGCCGCCGAGTCCGAGACCCTCTACACGCCGCTGATCAGCGAGCGCGACCGCTACATGGTGCTGCGCCTGGCGGAAGAGGCCCCGCCGGGGCGCTACCGCCATGTCCTGGTGGTGATCGGCGCGGGGCATCTGAAGGGAATGGCCGAGGAGTTCGAGACGCCGCTGCCCGAGGCGCCCACGGCGGAGCGCGAGGCGCTGGAGGAGACCCCGCCGCCTTCGAAGCTGTGGCGAGCGCTACCCTGGCTGGTCACCGTCCTGGTGCTGACCGGCTTCGCCATCGGCTTCTCGCGCAATACCGAGCTGGGCTGGCAGCTTGTCGGCGAGTGGTTCCTGATCAACGGCGTGCTCTCGGCGGCGGCCACCCTGGTGGCCCTGGCGCATCCGCTGACCGTGGCGGCCACCTTCTTCGCCGCCCCGCTCACCTCGCTCAACCCCACCATCGGCGCCGGCTTCGTGGCCGCCGGGGTCGAGCTCTACCTGCGCAAGCCCAAGGTGCGCGACTTCTCGACATTGCGCCATGACGTCACCGAGCTTGCGGGCTGGTGGCGCAACCGCGTCTCGCGCACCCTGCTGGTCTTCATGCTGGCCACCCTGGGCTCCGCCGCCGGCACCTGGGTCGCGGGCTTCCGTATCGCCGGCGCCCTGTTCGGCAGCTCGCCTTGATCACGCCAGGAGCCCCTAAGGCCCGGGGCTGACCTGGCGACAAGCCTGCGAGGAGGCGCTGTGAATACCTCCATGTACGCTACCGACGCCATCCATGGCGTAGGACCTCCTCTACGGCTTGTCCCCAGCGCCCCTAGCTTTGCGTTATAGCGCTATCCCTTTCGCTCCAGCAGCCGCCGCATCGCCGCCGTCGGCGCTTCGATCTTCTCGAAGCGCCGGCTGGCGGCGTAGCTCTCGTTGAAGGCGTCGAAGTAGTCGTCCAGGGCCTGGGCGGCCGTGTCGTCGCCCCCCTGGCGCAGCAGCTCGGCGGCCACCTCGGCGGTGCACAGGTGGGCGGCCGAGGCGGGCTTGCGCAGCCGGTAGCGGGTCAGCCGCTCGCTGTGCAGCGGCAGTACCGGCAGCCGGTCGAGGTAGGGGCTCTTGCGAAAGATGCGCCTAGCCTGGCGCCAGGTGCCGTCCAGCAGCACGTAGACCGGCGTACGCCCGGCGGCCTTGGCCTCGGCCACGGCATCGATGCCCACCACCCGCTCGGCGTAGTCGGGCTGGTCGTCGGGGAAGATCACGAAGGGGGCGTAGCGGGGGTCGTCCAGCAGCGCCAGCAGCCGCTCGTCCGGCGCGGTGCGATACCAGGTGAAGACCTCGGTCTCGGGCAGCACGTCACGGATCAGCCGCCCGGTGTTGGTGGGCTTGTGGTGCTCCATGGGGTGGGTCAGCAGCCACACCCGCGCCTCGCTCTCGGCCCTCACCGCATAGGGGCAGAGACAGTTGAGCTCGGGGAGGTTGCAGCCCGGGCAGCGCGCAACGAAGCTGCCCCGGGCCTTGAACTCGCGCCGCGGCGGGCGAGGATGACCGGTTCCGGGGTCATGAGAGAGACCGGTGCCGGGGTCATGGGAAAGCCCCTCGTCCAGAGGACGCTCGGCACAGGTGTCGGGGCTGTCGTGCTGCATGGCGGCTACCGCAAAGAAGAAGGCGCGGCATTCTAGCACCTCCGCAGGCGCCGTTCAGGAGGCCAGCAGCGTCTCCGGCACCCAGAGCCGTCCCTCGCGCCGCCAGTGGCGCACCAGCGCCGGCACCCCCTTGCCGGCGGGCTGGCTGAGCCGGGTCACCCCGGGCGGCGCCAGCGCCTCGGCCTCGGGGTCCACCAGCACGCAGGGGGCGTCGTAGGGCGCGTACTGCAGCAGCGAGGCCGCCGGCATCACGGCAAGCGAGGTGCCCACCACCAGCAGCAGGTCCGCCTCGCTGACCAGCTCGCAGGCCTCACCGAAGTGGGGCACCTCCTCGCCGAACCAGACCACGTCGGGCCGCAGCTGGCTGCCCTTGTCGCAGATGTCGCCCAGCTCGATGCCGCCCCGGGGCAGCGGATAGTGCATGCGGCGGTCCACCGTGGAGCGCGCCTTGAGGATCTCGCCGTGCAGGTGCAGCACGTGGCGGGAGCCGGCCCGCTCATGCAGGTCGTCGATATTCTGGGTGATGATGCTGACCCGGAAGCCCTGCTTCTCCAGCGCCGCCAGCGCCTTGTGAGCGGCATTGGGGCGCGCCTGGCGCACCTGCTCGCGGCGCGCATTGTAGAACGCCAGCACCCGGGCCGGGTCCCGCCGCCAGGCCCCGGGCGTGGCCACCTCATCGACGGGATGGTTGGCCCAGAGGCCATCCTCGGCGCGGAAGGTCTGGATACCGCTCTCGGCACTGATCCCCGCTCCGGTGAACACCACCAGGTGCGGCGTGCGCTGTTCTGCCATCGACTCTCTCTCCGCTCGGGGCGTCTGAACTACCTGGGCTGAAAATACCACCTGCGGCCGGCCCAGGACCACAAGAGGGCGCCAGCCCCAACGACCGCGACGTAACCGGACTGTCACTTCAGGGTCACCTCATCGTCATCCCCACCGGCAGGGTAAAGGCGCTTCATCCCAACCCGTATCCCGCAACCCTACCGAGGTGACACCGTGAAAAAGTCCCTGCTCCCCCTGGCCACCGCCATCGCCCTGGCCGCTACCGCCCAGGCCCAGGCCGCCGAGTCCTGCCCCACCACCCTGCGCTTCGCCGATACCGGCATCGAGGGCAGCGAGGAGCTGCAGCGCGCCTACCAGGGCTTCGTCGACGAGGTCGAGTCGCGCCTGGGCGTGGCCGTGGAATTCTTCCCGGTGGGCAACCGCACCACCGCCATCAACGCCCTGCGCTTCGAGCAGGTCGATATCGTGCTGGCCGGCCCCTCCGAGTACGTGCTGATGGCCGAGCGGGTCCCGGGCACCAAGGCGGTCACCGCCATCGTGCGCCCCGAGTACTACTCGGTCTTCATCGCCCCTACCGACAGCGGCATCGAGAGCCTCGAGGACCTCAAGGGCAAGCACGTCGCCATGAAGGACCACGGCTCCACCACCGGCCACATCATGCCCAGCTACATGCTGGACCAGGCCGGCCTGGATATCGACCGCGACCTGCGGATCTCGCTGCTGGACGGCGCCCGCATGCAGGCCCTGGCCTCCGGCGAGGTGGATGCCGTAGGCACCGGCGTACGCGACTTTGCCCCCTTCGCTGCCCAGCACGGCGAGGAGAACTACCGCATCATCGAGCGCGGTCAGGACATGCCGGGTGACCCCATGGTGGCCGGCCCGCACATCTCCGCCGAGTGCATCAGCGAGATGCAGGAGGCCTTCATGAACGATCCGGACGGCCTGCTGCAGGCGATCCTCGCTCCGGGCGAGCGCGACAAGTACCTGGGCGCCGAGATGGTGCTGGTGGACGACAGCGCCTACGACATGGTGCGCGAATCCTACGCCCTGCTGGGCCTCTCCGACTGATGGAGCTTCCATGCAGCTAAGCATCGACAACCTCACCAAGGTCTATCCGGACGGGACCCGCGCCCTCGACGGGCTGTCGTTCGACGTCAGCCCCGGCGAAGGCGTGGTCATCCTCGGCCATAACGGCTGCGGCAAGTCGACGCTGATGAAGTGCCTGACCGGCCTGGAGCGCCCCACCTCGGGGCGCCTCAGCCTGGCCGGCGTCGACCTCACCTCGGCATCGCGTCGCGAGCTACGGCCCCTGCGCCAGCGCATCGGCTGCGTCTTCCAGAAGTTCAACATGGTCGGCAACCTCTCGGTGCTGCAGAACGTGCTGTTCGGCCTGATGGGGCGGCGCGGCATCCTCGCCAGCCATGCCCTGACCGCCAGCCGGCAGTCACGCCAGGCGGCCATGGAGGCCCTGGAGCGGGTCGGCCTCGCCCACCTGGCGGCGCGCCGCACCGATACCCTCTCCGGGGGCCAGCAGCAGCGCGTGGCCATCGCCCGCATGCTGATGCAGGACGCCGAGATCGTGCTGGCCGACGAGCCGGTGGCCAGCCTCGACCCCCGCGCGGGCCGCGAGGTGATGGAGCTGCTCTGGTCGGTGGTGCGCGAGCGGAAAATGACCGTGCTCTGCGTGCTGCACCAGATCGAGCTCGCCCGGGAGTACGGCGAGCGGCTGATCGGCCTGCGCGGCGGCCAGCTGGCCTTCGACCGCCCCACCGCCGAGGTCAGCGACGCCGACATCACGGCCCTCTACCAGACCGCCACCCCACAGGAGGCCGCTACCGATGAGCGATTCATCGCCGCGCCACGCCGCGCCGCCCAGGCTTGAGCGCCCCTCTCCCATCGCCTTCATCCTGCTGCTGGCCTTCGCGGCCTTCTTCATCAGCGGCTTCTCCAGCGCCAACATCCACTCGGATCGTCTGCTGCGCGGAGTGATGAACCTCGGCACCTTCTTCGGCGAGGCCCTGCCGCCAGACTTCGGCCGCTGGGACGTGATCGCCATGGCCATGCTGGAGACCTTCCAGATGGCCATCGTCGGGGTGGTGTTCGGGGTGATCCTGAGCCTGCCCATGGCGCTGCTCTGCGCCCGCAACACCAGCCCCCATCCCATCGTTCGGGTGATCGCCCGCAATTTGGCGGCCACCCTGCGCACCGTGCCGGACCTGGTGTGGGCACTGATCTTCGTGGTTGCCGTGGGGCTGGGGCCCCTGGCCGGCATCCTGGCCATCGTCATGGACACCATCGGCTTCTGCGCGCGCTTTTTCTCGGAGCGCATCGAGGAGGTGGACCCCGGCCCCGGCCAGGCCCTGGCCGCCACCGGCGCCTCGCGCAGCGGCGTGGTCTGCGGCGCCATCCTGCCCGAGTGCACGCCGTCATTCGTGGCCACCAGCCTCTTCTCGGTGGAGAAGGCGGTGCGCAGCGCCGTGGTGCTGGGCCTCGTCGGCGCCGGTGGCATCGGCGTGGAACTCTCCGCCGCCATGAGTTTGTTCCGCTACGATCAGGCCCTCACCGTGATCCTCGCCATCCTGGTGGTGGTGATCGGCGTGGAGCAGGTCAGCGCCTGGATTCGCAAGCGGGTGATGTGATCGCAAGCCACTTCCCGTTCTCGTCCCTTGGCCGCCTTCGGGCGGCCTTTTCATGGCAAGACGCCCAGGTTCATCTGGGGGGGGGTGAAAACGCCTGAAAACGACGGGGAGTTGACACAAAAAAGCCGGCAGGTTTCCCCGACCGGCAAATATCGAATCAGCGCTTAACAAAGGAGCGATTCAGCGGGGGCTATCAGAAGTCGTAGCGAACACCCACGGTATAGAGCAGGCTGTCGTCGACGTTATCGCCGCTGATATCTTCGTCGAAGATCTCGGCATAGACGCGCATCGGACTGAAGCGATAGTCGACGCCGATGGCCCAGGGGTTGCTGCTGCTGACATCGCCCACGTAGCTGACGTCATAGACGTCGGCATAGAGGTTGCCCTGGCCGTAGTTGAAGGTGGCGCCCAGGCCGACGATCTCCTTCTTGGCGCTGGCCGAAGCCCCCTCGCTCACGGAGCCCAGCTCCTCGTACATGACCCGGGCGGAGAAGTTCGGCAGGAACTGGTACTGGGCGGAGACGCCCCAGATATCCTCGCCGGCGGAATTGTTGCCACCGCCACCAGAGGGGTAAGAGGCACCTCGGTCGGAGACATCCTTCGACTGGTTATAGCCCGCCGCCAGGTAGAGATCTTCCCAGGTGTAGGTCACCGCCGCCGCCGTGGAGGTGGTGGAGCTGTTGTCCCGAGCGCCCACCGTAGCCTCGTTGCCGCTGATGTGCTTGACCTGCACATGGCCCTGCAGGCCGCTGAAGACCGGCGAGGCGTAGGCCACGGTGTCGCCGCGGGAGCTGGTGGAGCCGCTGTCCAGGCTGATCAGGCCCTCGTTCTCGTAGACGTCGAACAGGCTGCTGACCGCCTGAAAGTAGACGCTGTCGAAGTTGCCGACGGTCAGGGTGCCCAGCTGCTGGCTCTTCAGGCCCAGGAAGCTGTTACGCACCTGCATGGGGTCGCGGTTGACCTCGTCGGCATTGAAGCGGAACTCCATGCGGGCGAAGGCGCTCAGGTCGCTGTTAAGCTCATGGCTGGCACGGAAACCGAAGCGCGAGCCGTTGTTCTGGAACTCGCTGCCGCTGGTCTTGTCCGCACCCGGCGTCAGGTCCTGGGTACCGCCCGAGGTGATCATGTAGTTGATGCGGCCGTAGATATCGACCTTGGTGCCGTCCTGATCGTAGACAGTGGCCGCCTGGGTGACGGCAGAAGCGGACAGCGCGCCAACCACGGCGGGGGCGATAAGGGACTTCTTTAACATGAGAGGCTTCCTTGAATGATCTCTTGGGATATGCAAAGGGATGCCCCCATTTTCGACCGGATCTTCCAGCCAAGAGGGGCGGGCCATTCGTGGCTTCTTGTTGTATGGCGATGAACCATATCCCGGGATCATGTCAGGAAGGTGACGCTTTTATTCACGACGCTTGCCGCCACCGAATTTCATCTAACTGCAACGGTTAACCCCCAGGCTATAGGGGAAACAGCGATCGAGTCCGCCATGAAAGACGCACTGAATATCTCGCGACTCCACAAGCGCTTCGGCGACACCCTGGCCCTGGACGGCATCGACCTCGCCCTGCCCCGGGGCCAGGTACTGGCCCTGCTGGGTCCCTCCGGCTGCGGCAAGACCACCCTGCTGCGCTGCATCGCCGGCCTGGCCGACGCCGATGACGGCGAGATTCACCTCGACGGCCAGTGCGTCGCCGCGCCGGGCCGCCACCTGAGCCCCGACGACCGCCGCCTGGGCATGGTCTTCCAGGACTATGCCCTCTGGCCCCATATGAGCGTCTACCAGAACGTGGCCTTCCCGCTGGAGATGCAGGGGGTGAAGGCCAACGCCCGACGCCCCCAGGTGGAGTGGGCGCTTTCGCTGGTGGGGCTTGCCGACTACGCCGAGCGCGCCCCGGGTGAGCTCTCCGGCGGCCAGCAGCAGCGGGTGGCGCTGGCTCGGGCCATCGTCGCCAAGCCGCGCCTGCTGCTGATGGACGAGCCCCTCTCCAACCTCGACAAGGGCCTGCGGGAAAGCCTAGCGCTGGAGATCCGCGGCCTGATCGAGGAGCTCAGCCTGACGGCGGTGTTCGTCACCCACGACCAGCACGAGGCCTTCGCCCTGGCCGACCGGGTCGCCGTGCTGCAGCAGGGCCGCCTGCAGCAGGTCGATTCGCCGGAGGCGCTCTTCCACACCCCGGCTACGCCGGCCATCGCCGATTTCGTGGACGCAGGCACCCTGCTCGACGCCCGGCTCGATGCTCACGGCCTGGCTATCGCCGACACCCGGCTGCCGATGACCGCGGCCTGCGGCTATCGAGGCGAGGTCCGCCTGCTGCTGCCGCGCCGAGCCCTGCGCCTCTGCGCCCCCGATGACGGCCTGCTGCGGGCGCGCATCACCGGCCGCCTCTTCCAGGGCGAGCACCTGTCACTGCAGCTTGGCCTCGCCGACGGCCGCTCCCTCAAGCTGCACGCCCCCCACGCGCCGGAGCGCGGCTGCCAGGTGGGGATCGAGATCGATGTCAGCGCCCTGCGCGCCTGGGACACCGATGCGCGCCTGCTCGACCTGATGCCCTACGCCGACGTGGCGGCCATCGCCACCGGCTGACCCCGGCCTATCCACTCACACGTGATTCAGGAGACCCATATGTTCCCCTTGAAAGCTCTCGCCTTCGGCGCCGGCCTGCTCGCCCTGCCGGGCCTTGCCGCCGCCGGTGCACTGACCGTCTACTCCGCCGGCCCCGGCGCCCTGATCGAGAACCTCGCCGCCGACTTCACCGACCAGACCGGCATCGAGGTCAACGTCTTCCAGAGCACCACCGGCCAGGTGATGGCGCGCCTGGAATCCGAGCAGGCCAATCCGCTGGCCGATGTCGTGATCTCCGCCTCCTGGGACAGCGCCGAGTCTCTGCATCAGGAGGGCCTTCTGCACGAGTACCTTTCTCCCAATGCCGACACCGTTCCCGACTTCCTCAAGACCGAGCACTATGTGGCCCAGGGGGTGTCGGCCCTGGCGCTGGTGTGGAACCGGGACAGCAGCGTGCCGCAGCCGGCGGACTGGAGCGACCTCACCGATGCCGCCTACCGCGACCAGGTGACCATGCCCGACCCGGCCCAGTCAGGCGCCGCCTTCGAGCTGATCAGCGGCCTGCTGACCGCCAAGGGTGAAGACGCTACCTGGTCGCTGATGGAGGCGCTCGCCGACAACGACATGATCGTGCCCGGTCCCAACGCCCGCGCCCTGAACCCGGTACTGCAGGGGGCGAAATCCGTGGTCTTCGGCGCGGTGGACTATATCTCCCTGGGCCAGCAGGCCGAGGGCGAGGCCATCGAGGTGATCTTCCCCGAGAGCGGCACCGTGATCGCGCCGCGGCCGATGATGATCCTTGCCTCCACCTCCATGCCCGAGGAGGCCGAGCGGTTCATCGATTTCGTGCTCTCCGAGCAGGGCCAGGCGAGGGTCGCCGAGCGCTACCTGATGCCGGCCCGCACCGACATCGAGGCGCTGCGCCCGACCCTCGAGGAGCTGACCCTGATCGAGGTGGACAGCGAGGCGATGAACGCCCAGCGCGAGGAGATCCTCACCCGCTTCCGCGAGGCCACGGGGAGCTGATGCTGGCCGCCATCGCGTCTCGTCTGCCCCGGATCACCGGGGCAGGCGTCATCATGCTGCTGACGGCGGCGGCCCTGCTGATGCTGGTGGGGCTGCCGCTGCTCTACGTGGTGCTGCAGGCGATCTTCCCCGGCTGGTCCCGAGGGGAACTCGCCGGCGCCTTCGGCCTGTTCGTGCCGCTGCTCTCCGATCCGGCGCTGCTGGGCCTCCTCGGCAATACCCTGCGCCTGGGCGTCGCCGTGGTGGTGGTCTGCGCCCTGCTGGCCATCCCCCTGGGGGCGTTGCGCGCCCTGGCCCGGGTGCCCGGCGGCGCCGCCTGGGATCTCATCTTCCTGATCCCCTTCATGATCCCGCCCTACATCGCGGCCCTCTCCTGGATGCTGACGCTGCAGCCGCGGGGCTACGCCGAGCAGTTGACAGGGTTCTCCGCCAGCGGCTTCCTGTTCTCCTTTTCGGGTATCGTCTTCGTGATGGTGCTCAACGTCTTCCCGGTGGTCTATTTCGCGGTGTCGCGCACCATGATGAGCGTCGGCGGACGCTACGCCTCGGCCGCCCGAGTCAGCGGCGCCGGGGCCTGGCGCGCCTTCTGGCGCATCACTCTACCGCTCTCCACCCCCGGCATCGCCGCCAGTCTGCTGCTGGTCTTCGCGCTCACCATCGAGGAGTTCGGCACCCCGGCCACCCTGGGTGCCCAGGCGGGCTACAAGGTGCTGGTCACCGGCATCCACGAGCGCTTCGCCGACTGGCCCATCGACATCCCGGGGGCGGCGGTGCTCTCGCTGCTGCTGGTGATGCTGGCCATGGCCGCCTTCTATCTGCAGCACTGGCTGGTGACGCGGCGCTCCTTCGTCAGCCAGACCGGTAAGCCGGCGGCGGTGGAGCCCATCGAGCTCGGCCTCTGGCGCTGGCCGGTGCTGGCGCTCTTCGCTCTGGTGGGGGTGGTGTCGGTTGGCGTGCCGATCATGGCCGTACTGGCCACCGCCTTCACCGGCACTCTCTCCGGCGGCCTGACCCCGGAAAACCTCTCGCTGCGCCACTTCGAGGCGCTGTTCGCCAACCGCGGCGGCGCCCTGCAGGCGCTCTCCACCAGCCTGGGTCTCGCCATCGGTGCGGCGCTGCTCACCGGGGTGCTGGGGGCCTTGGTGGGTTATCTCGTGGTGCGCGCCCGCCTGCGAGGCAGGGGGCTGCTCGACCTGCTCTCGCTCTTGCCCAACACCATGCCCGGCATCGTGGTGGCCGTGGGGCTGATCCTGGCCTGGAACCAGAGCTGGTGGCCGATTCAGGTCTACAACACCGGCGCCATGCTGCTGCTCGCCTATGCCTGCCTGCTGCTGCCCTATCCGGTGCGCTACGCCTCGGCGGCCTTCCGCCAGATGGGCGAGAGCCTGGAGGCCGCGGCCCGGGTGTGCGGCGCCGGCTTCTTCACCGCCTTCCGGCGCATCCTGCTGCCGGCCCTGGCGCCCAGCCTGACCGTCTCCATGCTGCTGGTCTTCGCCATCGCCTCCCGGGAGCTCGTCGCCTCGCTGATGGTGGCGCCCGCCGGCATGCGCACGGTCTCCACCTTCGTGTTCGGCCAGTTCGAGCAGGGCTCCCCCGGCGTCGGCATGGCGATGAGCGCCGTGGCGATCTTCACCACCACGGCACTGCTGGTCGCGCTGACGGTCTTCAGCCGTAAGCGGCTGCCGATCGCGGGGTAGACTGCGCGGCAAGGCTCACAGGCTCTCTCCAATCCAGCCGCTCCCACCCCTCGACCCGGGCCACCTCGGCCAGCACCGGGTCGGGGTTGACCGCCACGGGGCGATCCACCCGGTTGAGCAGCGGCAGATCGTTCTGGGAGTCGGAGTAGAAGCAGAGGTGGCTGGCGGTGGCATTGCGCTCGGCCAGCCAGCTTTCCAGGCGCGTGACCTTGCCGCCGCGGTAGGAGAGCACCCCGGTGGTGGCGCCGGTGAAGTGGCCGGCGGCAAGCTCCGGCTCCACGGCGATCACCTCCTCGATGCCCAGCCGCCTGGCCACCGGCCCCACCAGATGTCGCGAGGAAGCGGAGATCAGCAGCGGCAGATCGCCCTGCTCCCGGTGGCGCGTGATCAGCGCCCGCCCCTGGGGAAAGAAGCGCGGCGCGATTCGTTCGGTAACGAAGGTCTCGACCTCGGCGGCGACCTCCGCCTCGTGGCGCCCCGCCAGCGGCGACAGCGTCACGGCCAGATACTGCTCCAGCTTGAGCCGCCCGGCGTGATAGGCCGCGTTCATGGCCTGGGTACGGGCGAGATAGTCCCCGGGAGAGTCGACCCAGCCGCACTCCACCATCCAGTCGTTCCATAGCGCGCTGCAGTCGCCGTCCAGCAGCGTATCGTCGAGGTCAAAGAGAGCAAGGCGCATGACGGTCTCCAGTTACCCGGTAGCTCGAGAAGGCCCATAGCCTGGGCCATCCGGGTGACAAAGGCATGACCGGCGCGACCTGTCACGGCACTGCCATCTCGCCGTCACGCCGTCGCCAACCGACTGACACCGACCCGCCATGCCGTCGTCACCTTGTGCGGATAACGTCGGGCGACGGAGCAGAACGGCTTACCGACGCCCACGTCATCGCCGTGAATCACACCGCAAGGAGAGCCCCATGTTCGTACCCACACTGAAAGGCCTGGCCGCCGGCATCGCCGCCGCTACCCTGTCGCTGTCCGCTCACGCCGCCGTGGAGGTCCAGTGGTGGCACGCCATGGGAGGTGAGCTCGGCGAGATCCTTGAAGGCATCACCGAGGAGTTCAACGCCTCCCAGGACGACTACCGGGTGAACCCCAGCTACCGCGGCAACTACACCGAGACCATGACCGGCGCCATCGCCGCCTTCCGTGCCCGCCAGCAGCCGCATATCCTGCAGGTCTTCGAGGTGGGCACCGGCACCATGATGGCCGCCGAGGGGGCCATCTACCCCATCCACGAGCTGATGGAAGACCACGGCCGCGCCTTCGAGCGCGAGGCCTTCCTGCCGGCGGTGGTGGGCTACTACACCGATACTCGCGGCAACATGCTCTCCTTCCCCTTCAACTCCTCCACGCCGATCCTCTATCTCAACCGTGACGCCTTCGAGACCGCGGGCCTGAGCGGCACGCCCGAGACCTGGGAGGAGATCGTCGCGGCCTCCCGCCAGCTGCGCGAGAGCGGCGCGGCCCGCTGCGGCTTCACCACCTCCTGGCCGAGCTGGGTGATGCTGGAGAACTTCTCCGCCATGCACAACTCGCCCCTGGGCACCCGGGAGAACGGTTTCGGCGGCCTGGATACGGAGTTCGTCTTCGACAATGACCTGGTGGCGAGTCACTGGGACAACCTCAAGGCGTGGCAGGACGAAGGGGTCTTCCGCTGGGGCGGCCCGGGGCCGGGGGATGATGCCGCGCCGATGTTCTACTCGGGAGAGTGCGCCATGTTCTTCGGCTCCTCCGCCTCACGGGCCGGGGTGCTGGCCAACGCCGATTTTGAAGTGGGCTTCGCCATGCAGCCCTACTACGCGGAGGTGGAGGGCGCACCCCAGAACTCCATCATCGGCGGCGCCACCCTCTGGGCGCTGCAGGGCCACAGCGACGAGGAGTACGAGGCCGTGGCCGCCTTCTTCGAGTACCTCTCCCGGCCCGGGGTGCAGGCCGACTGGCACCAGCGCACCGGCTACCTGCCGATCACCCAGGCCGCCTGGGAGCTGAGCGAGACGCAGGGCTTCTACGCCGAGAACCCGGGCGCCGACATCTCCATTCGCCAGATGAACCTCAACCCGCCCACGGAAAACTCCAAGGGGCTACGCTTCGGCAACTTCGTGCAGATCCGCGACATCATCTCCGAGGAGATGGAGGCGGTGATGAGCGGCCAGAAGAACGGCGAGCAGGCCAGCGCCGACGCCGCCCGCCACGGCAACGCCCTGCTGCGCGACTTCGAGGCCGCCAACCGCTGAGCCCTGCCTTTGCGCTCCCTCCCGCGGAGGGGGCGCCTGTTTATCGTCGCTTCGAGCCTTCCGATGCAGACCAAACGCATGACCTTTCCCGGGCGCTGGCTGCCCTATGCCCTGCTGGCCCCCCAGGTGATCGTGACCCTGATCTTCTTCATCTGGCCCTCGCTGCAGGCGCTATACATGTCGCTGCTGCGCGAGGACGCCTTCGGCCTCAACAGCACCTTCGTGGGCCTGGCCAACTTCGCACGGCTCTTCGCCGACGACACCTATCTCGACTCGCTCTCGGTGACCGCGATGTTCGCCATCGGCACCACCCTGCTGTCGATGTCGGCCGCCCTGCTGCTGGCGGCCACCGTCAACCGCATGCTGCGCTCGCGCAACGCCTACACCACCCTGCTGGTATGGCCCTACGCCATCGCCCCGGCCATCGCCGGGGTGCTCTGGTGGTTCCTCTTCAACCCCTCCATCGGCATCGTGCCCTATGCGCTCGAGATGCTGGGCTACCGCTGGAACCACCGCACCTCAGGGAACGATGCCATGATGCTGGTGATCATCGCCGCCGCCTGGAAGCAGATCGCCTACAACTTCCTCTTCTTCCTGGCCGGGCTGCAGTCGATCCCCCAGTCGCTGATCGAGGCGGCGGCCATCGATGGCGCCGGCCCCGTGAAGCGTTTCTGGACCATCGTCTTTCCACTCCTCTCGCCCACCACCTTCTTCCTGATGGTGGTCAACGTGGTCTACGCCATGTTCGACACCTTCGGTGTGATTCACGCCACCACCCAGGGCGGCCCCTCCCAGGCGACGAATACCCTGGTCTACAAGGTCTACGCCGACGGCTTCGTGGGGCTCAACCTGGGCAGCTCAGCCGCCCAGTCGGTGATCCTGATGGCCATCGTGGTGCTCCTCACCGTGGTGCAGTTCCGCTTCATCGAACGGCGCGTCAACTACTGACCCGGAGGAGCCCCCATGGTCGAACACCGCCCCCTGAGCCAGCTGGCCGCGCACCTGATTCTGATCGCCGGCGTGGCCCTGGTGCTCTTTCCCGTCTATATCGCCATCGTCGCCTCCACCCAGGCGCCGGGAGAGTTCCTGCGCGGCACCCTGCCGCTGGTGCCCGGCGGCCACGCCCTGGAGAACTACCGCGCCATGTGGGAGAGCGGCCTCTCGAGGGCCGGGGCCCCGCCCGTGGGCCAGATGCTCGTCAACAGCCTGGTGATGGCGCTGGCGATCACCGTGGGGAAGCTTGTCATCTCGCTGCTCTCGGCCTTCGCCATCGTCTACTTCCGTTTCCCCTTCCGGCTGTTCTTCTTCTGGCTGATCTTCGTCACCCTGATGCTGCCGGTGGAGGTGCGCATCATCCCCACTTTCCAGGTGGTGGCCGACCTCGGCATGCTCAACAGCTTCGCCGGGCTCTCCATCCCGCTGATCGCCTCGGCCACCGCCACCTTCCTCTTTCGCCAGTTCTTCATGACGGTGCCGGAAGAGCTGCTGGAGGCCGCCCGCGTGGATGGCGCCGGCCCCCTCCGGTTCTTCAAGGATATCCTGCTGCCGCTCTCGGTCACCAATATCGCGGCCCTCTTCGTGATCCTGTTCATCTACGGCTGGAACCAGTACCTCTGGCCCCTGCTGATCACCACCGACAGCGACTACTACACCGTGGTGATGGGCATCCAGCGCATGACCACCGCCGCCGACGGCGACCCCCAATGGCACCTGGTGATGGCCGCGGTGGTGATGGCCGCCCTGCCCCCGGTGCTGGTGGTTCTGTTCATGCAGCGCCTGTTCGTGAAGGGCCTGACCGAGACGGAGAAGTAATGATGGCAAGTATCAAGCTCGAGGGTCTCGAGAAGACCTATCCCGGCGGCGTGCAGGCGGTGAAGGGCGTCGACCTGGAGGTGGCCGACGGCGAATTCGTGGTGCTGGTGGGCCCCTCGGGCTGCGGCAAGTCGACCCTGCTGCGCATGGTGGCAGGGCTCGAGACCATCAGCGCCGGAGCGCTTTATATCGGCGAGCGCCGGGTCAATGAGCTGGAGCCCGCCCAGCGCGATATCGCCATGGTGTTCCAGAACTATGCGCTCTACCCGCACATGACGGTGTTCGACAACCTGGCCTACGGCCTGAAAAACCGCGGCTTCAGGCGCGACGAGATCCGTCGCCGGGTGGAGGAGGCCGCCAGGATGCTCGAGATCGAGGCCTTCCTGCCCCGCAAGCCACGTCAGCTTTCCGGCGGCCAGCGCCAGCGGGTGGCCATGGGCCGGGCCCTGGTGCGCGAGCCCGCGGCCTTCCTGTTCGACGAGCCGCTCTCCAACCTGGACGCCAAGCTGCGGGTGCAGATGCGGGTGGAGATCAAGCGGCTGCAGCGCCGCCTGAAGACCACCAGCCTCTACGTCACCCACGACCAGCTCGAGGCGATGACCCTGGGCGACCGCCTGGTGGTGCTCAACGGCGGGCGCATCGAGCAGGTGGGCACGCCCATGGAGATCTATGCCCGGCCCGCTTCGCTCTTTGTGGCCACCTTCATCGGCTCGCCGGCCATGAACCTGCTGCCCCTGGAGGCTCTGCTGAGCGGCCCGGGCGCGGCGTCCCATGGCGCCCTGCTCCACGACCTGCCGTCGGGCACCGGCATCGTCGGCGTTCGCCCCGACGCGCTGCGCCTCGAGCCACCCCGCGCCCCCCACCTGACCCTTGCGGCCACCCTGGAGCTCTTCGAGGCCGCCGGCGCCGAGAGCCACCTCCATGTGCGCCTGGCCGACAGCGACCAGCCCCTGGTGATCCGCACCGCCGGCCAGCCGACGGTGGCCGAGGGCCAGCGCCTGCACGTCCATATCACCCGCGACGCCCTGCACCCCTTCCATCGGGTGAGCGGCCGGCGACTCGACGGTCCGCTCAAGACCGAGGAGCAGGCCGCCTGACCGGTGGGTTCGGGCGATACCGGATGGTGTTGGAGCCGAGAGGGCTCTCACGCGCCGTGATAGCCGTCCTCCTCGGGGTTCTCGTGGGCGCCCTGGGGCAGTTCGGCGGCCCAGGCCATGGCGGCGGCATGCTCGTGGCTTGCGAAGGTGCGGATCTCCACGGCCTTGAAGAGTCGCTCCTCCAGGTCGGCGAACAGCTCGATCCAGGCCTGGTCGGTGACCACGGCGGCGCGGTGGTAGCGGTCGAGGTCGCCGAGCTGGGTCAGGCCGTAGCCGACATCCTTGAGCAGCGCGGTCAGGGTCATGAAGCGCAGGTTGTCGATCTCGACCACCAGGCTGATCACCGGATGGTCGCGTTTGGCGACCTCGATGGCATCGATGGCGCGCTGCAGTTCGGGGCCTGTCACCACGCCCCCCACCTTTATCGCCACGACGTGCTCCGCCGAGTGAGGCATCAGATCCAGCATGGGCACTCTCCTTGGGTCCGTGGAGCCACAACGGCTCGTTCGCCTTCAGCATAGCGTGCCTCTCTTCCCGCCAATGCTTCAACGCGAGGCAGGCATCACGGGATCGTCACAATGGCACGCCAGCATGGGTGAAATGCTCAGGAGAGTCCCACCGCATGCCTCGAAAAGCGCGCAAGCCGCTCAGCGAAGCGGAGATCGATCAGCTGATGTTGCTGGCTCGCGGCAACGCCATGGCCCGCCAGCTCCGTGCCAAGCGTGCCGCGGCGCCCACGTCGCGCCACCTGGCCTGCCACCGAGCAGGCGACGCCACCCTGAAGATACTGATGATATCGGACGTCTACTTCCCTCGGGTCAACGGTGTCTCCACCTCCGTCGCCAGCTTTCGGGATGCCCTGGAACGCCTGGGCCATGCGGTGGTGGTGCTCTGTCCGGACTATCCGGTCGGCCAGTTGGAGGAGCCGGGCGTGCTGCGGATCGCGTCCCGCGGCGTGCCGGGAGATCCCGAGGATCGCATGATGCGCCTCGGGGAGCTGCTCGCCCTGGGGCCGGAGCTGGAAGAGGCGGGATTCGACCTCATTCATGTGCAGACGCCCTTCGTGGCTCATGTGGCAGGCATTCGGCTGGGGCGGCGCCTGGGCATTCCGGTGGTGGTTACCTACCACACCCTCTTCGAGGAGTACCTGCACCACTACGTGCGCTGGCTGCCGCGGCGCTGGCTGCGCTTTCTCGCCCGGCGCCTGGCGGTTCACCAGTGCCGCCAGCTCGATGCCCTGGTGACACCGTCCCACGCCATGCGCAAGGCGCTGCTCCGCTACGGCGTCACCGCGCCGATGACGGTCATCCCCACCGGCCTGGCCCTGGAGTCCTTCGCTCAACCGGCGGAGGCATGCGACTTTCGCAGCCGCTACGACCTGCCCGCCAACGCTCGCCTGCTGCTCTACGTGGGCCGTACGGCCTTCGAGAAGAACATCGGCTTTCTGATCGAGATGCTGCCCCGGGTGCTGGCAAGGCACCCGGAGGCTCGCCTGGTCATTACCGGCGAAGGCCCGGCTCGGGAGGCCCTGGCCCGCCAGGCCCGGGAGGCCGGACTGGCCGATGCCGTGACCTTCCTCGGCTACCTGGGCCGCGACGGCCCCCTCCAGGCGGCTTACCGCGCCGCGGACCTGTTTGTCTTCGCCTCGCGCACCGAGACCCAGGGGCTGGTGCTGCTGGAGGCCATGGCCCTGGGCACGCCGGTGGTCTCGACCGCGGTGATGGGCACCCGGGAGGTGCTCGTCGAGGGCGAAGGCTGCCTGATCGCCGAGGAGAGCCACCCCGACTTCGCCGCCAAGGTGAATCGGGTGCTGGCCGACGACACCCTGCGCCGCCGACTGGCCGAGCGGGGCCGCGTCCATGCGGCGGGCTGGCACGAGGATGCCAAGGCGGCAGAACTCGTCATGCTCTACCGGAGGCAGAGCCTTTCTGTACCGGAATAGCGGGGCAGGGCGGCTCCCTGCCAGGCCCCACTGCCCCTGGCCTCAGCGAGCGCGGGCGGCTACCACTTCGATTTCGACCAGCCATTCGGGGTTGGCCAAGTCGGCCACCCCCACCACGGAGCGAGTCGGCAAGTTAGGCTGCTCATCCGTGCCGAAATACTGGGTGTAGCCATCCATGAACCCCGAAAAATCGATGCGGCCCGTCTCCTCGGTCGGCACCAGGAAGACTGTCATCTTGACCACGTCACCGAGGTCAAGTCCCCGGCTCTCCACGGTGGCCTTGATACGCTCCAGCACGGAAACGGTCTGGGCCTCGGTATCGCCGAACTCGCCATCCTCACCGGCCCGCGGCACAGTCCCACTGAAGTAGGTCAACTCGACATTTTCCAGGGTAACCGCCTGCAGGATGGGAAAGTCAGAATCGGGAATTGGGTGACGCTCGATATTGCTATCGTGAGCCATGCTGCTCAGCGCAGTCATCATCAGGGCAGCGCCCGCAAGGTAACGAATTTTCATGTCAGTCCTCTCGTGCCATTCTGGCGGTAGATGCCACCTTGACGGCGGCAATGTCATCGGCCGTCAGCCGGGTGGGTGTCGCGTTGAAGTGCTCGCGTATGTAGGTAACGATGGCAGCCAGGGCATCTGGAGATAGCTCGTCGCCAAAGGCCGGCATGCCGGCCCGACCATAGACCACGATTCGCAGCACCTCAGCGGCATCTCCTGCCACAAGGCCGTTACCAGCCAAGGCGGGAAAAGCACCGGGAATTCCCTGGCCGTTGGCCATGTGGCAAGCCGAACAGTTCTGCTGATAGCCGGCTTCGCCGGAGATATCGGCCAGGGCGGTGACGGCAGTACCGGCCGCCATGAGTCCGGCGGTAAGCAGCACCGCTCTCAGTGCTGCCCGCGGGCAGATGCCAAGAGATTCACGAATCATGCGGCCTCCATCGCCAACTCGTGGAGCTTCTCGATCTGCAGCCAGGAAGATTCGATGGCGCCCGCCATCCAGCCCGTCATGTAGCTGAGATGCTCGCCGGCCAGCAGCACGCGCCCCTGGGGCTGATTGAGGAGCGGATAGCTTGCCTCCCGTGCCTCGCTGGACCAGCTGGCCCAGCCGCCCAGGTTTTCCGGCACCAGGTGCCAGGCCGTGCTGAAGGCGGTCTCGAAGTCCCGGCGATAGCCGGCATGGATCCTCTCACCCACGCTCAGGGCCTTCTCGATACGCTGTGCCTTATCGAGGGCGCTGAACTGGGCGGCATTGGAGCCGAAGTTGTAGACACCCTGAAGTATGCCCTTCTGCCCCTGCCATCCGGTGGAGGGGTAGCTGATGTTGCCGGTCTCGCTGTTATGGGTGAAGGAGTGGCCGCCGAAGACATGGTCCTCGACTTCCCAGAAGCGGCTTCTCATCTGCAGTGCCAACTTGCAGGTTGGTGTGTAGCTGACAGCCTCCATGGCCCCCTTGAACTCGGGCGTAAAATCATTCTCGATGCCACGCAGCACCGACAGCGGAATAGTACAGAGGCAGTAGTCGGCCTCCACCTGGTGGCTTTCACCGGTCGTCCGGCTGCGATAGTCGACCAGAACCCGCTCCTCATTCTGCTGCAGGCGGGTGACCTGGGCCCCATAGGTGATGACCTCCCCCAGCACCTTCTCGAAGGCTTTGGGAATCTTGTCCATCCCGCCAATGGGCTGGAACATGGTCTTCTGCTGGGTGAAGCCGCTGACGGAGCTGACGATGCCATACAGGTCCGACTGCAGGAGCGCCGAGAGAGTATGAGGCGTGGAAGCCTCTCCGGGAGTCAGCCCTGCTCCGGGCTCCTGGAGGTAACCTCGCCCCCCCGTCCCGAGATAATCCAGGCTACTGCGCTCCAACTGCCCTTCACCCACCAGAAACTCGAGAAATTTCTCACGCTCTTCTTGGGTCAGCGGCACATTCAGCGCATCCTGATCGACATGCTTGGCCAGGATTTCCGCCGCATGCCCACGCATATCGGCGATGATCTCCTTCTGTCGAACCGCCTTACCACTCAGGGGCCCCGCCGCGTCACGATAGGCGAACGCCGCCTCGTTGTGGTTGACGAAGATTTCCAGGGGAATGCCGAGCTCTCGGGTGTAGTGCAGCGTGGAACGATGATGATAAGGAATGCGCCAGGGCCCGTGATTGAAATACTCGCCCTCGTCGAAGTCGCACACCTCGTCTTGCTGGCCCAGCTGAGGCAACACAAACCCGGCGCGCGCCGTCTGAACCCGCCCCCCGGCATGACTTCTCGCCTCGAGAACCTGACACCGATACCCCTTCTTGCCCAGCTCATAGGCCGCGACCAGTCCGGCCAGCCCTGCGCCGAGAATGATCACGCTTTTACCATTGCCCTCTCCTCTCAAGGTGGGCGGCACATCCTGGGCAGAGGCGATACCAATGCCGAATGCCGAAAGACCCGACATCATCATGCCAGCGCCTCCGACTGCACCTAGCGCCTGCAGGAAGTGGCGCCGCGTCAATGGTAGCGAGGAACCCGAATCGTGCACATCCATGAATGTCTCTCCCGTGGTTGACGGGAGAGACATTGCATTCACCATGCCTAATTCAGACTATTCCCAGATAAACCAGAGAGTTGACCCCACCAGCTACCCATGGCCTCGAGGCCTCAGCGGCAGCCGGCATCGGATCACGCCCGCCTACGGTGCAGCGCAGGCCGACTCATCCCGGCCCAGGCGCCCGGTCGGTGCAACGCTGATCGACTACCAGGGCAGCGGCTCGCCATTGCTGTGCCAGAAGGTGCCGGTGGTCGCGAGGGTCAGCGCCTCGATGCGCTCGGCGATGCCGGCGGCGGCCTCCTCCGGGGAGATCAGCCCACCGAAGTTGACCATGCGGGTCTGCACATAGCCGGGGTGGAGCTGGACCACGGCGATGCCGCGGGGCTTGAGATCCATGGCCAGCGACTTGCCGAAGGCGTTGAGCGCCGCCTTGGAGGCGCGATAGCCATAGCGGCCGCCGGAGTCGTTGTCGGCGATGGAGCCCATGCGGCTGGTGATATTGGCCACCTTGCTGCCCTCGTCGAGGTTGCCGAGCAGCGCCTCGGTGACCCGCAGCGGCGCATAGGCGTTGATCTCCATCTGCTCGCGGATCGAATCGAAGTCGAGCTCGCCCAGGCGCTCGTCCTTGAGCAGCCCCGCATTATTGATCAGCAGCGCGAGGCGCTGCCCTTCCAGCTCCACGGCAAGCCGCGCCACGTCTTCCGGCCGGGTTACGTCGATGCCCTCGATGACCCGCTCGGCCACCTGGTGCAGCTCGGCGGTCTCCTCGCCGCTGCTGCGGCAGACACCGATGGCCCTCCAGCCAGCCTCCCGATAGTGGCGGGCCAGGGCCAGGCCGACGCCGCGGTTGGCGCCGGTGATCAGTACGGTGGAAGCCATGACACTCTCTCTCCTTTGCGGTTTACTGATAGAGACACTGTCGCACTCGGCCAGCGGCTGCAAGAGGTCCCATTGCATCAAAGAGGACCTTTTCGGTACTATTTAGGTCGTTTCGCCAGTGCAGCATGTCCCAGCAGGAGCAGTGCACAGGAATCGCCATGCAGACCAATTCAGAGAAGCATCAGGCAACCCGCCGAGTCACCCTTCTATCCGTCGCGGTGAACTGCATCCTGGGGGTCGCCAAGATCATCGTGGGCTGGCTGGTCGGGTCGGCCGCCCTGGTAGCAGACGGCGTGCACTCCTTCTCCGACCTAGTCACCGACGGCTTCGTGCTGGCGGCATCCCACTATGGCCACCAGGGGCCCGACCACGACCACCACTATGGCCATGGCCGTATCGAGACCCTCGCTACCCTGTTCCTGGGCAGCGTGCTGATCTTCGTGGCCGGCGCCATTGTCTGGTCGAGCACCGAGCGTCTGATCTCTGCCGCCGATATCCCGCCACCGGGCTACTGGGCGATCCTGCTGACCGTCCTGGCGCTGCTGGCCAAGGAGTGGCTGTTCCATCTCACCCGGCGCGTAGCCCAGCGCATCGGCTCCAAGATGCTGGAGGCCAACGCCTGGCACCATCGCAGCGACGTCTTCTCCACCGGCGTGGTGCTGATCGCGCTGCTCGGCAGCCAGTTCGGCGCCACCTGGATCGACACCCTGGCGGCCGTGATCGTCGGCCTGCTGGTGGGCAAGGTGGGCTGGGACCTGCTGTGGGAGTCGGGCCGCGAGCTGGTGGACACCGCTCTGCCGGTGGCCCAGCAGGAGGCGATGCGGGACGTGGCGCTCGGCGTGCCCGGGGTGGAGGGCATCCACGACCTGCGCACCCGCCAGTCTGCCGGGCGCACCATGCTCGACCTCCACGTGGTGGTCTCGCCGCGCATCAGCGTCTCCGAGGGCCACGAGATCGGCAACGAGGTGAGCCGCCGCCTGCGACAATCTTTCCCGGCACTCACCGACCTCACCTTCCACGTCGACCCGGAAGATGATGCCGGCGAAGGCGACCCCAGCCAGCTCCCCGGCCTGCCGCTGCGGCCCGAGGTGGAAGCGGCGCTGGCCGAGCGCTGGGCCGGCCTGCCTGAGTGGCACTGGCTCCTCGACCTGGAGCTCCACTACCTGGAGGGAGCCGTGACCGTGGTGGCCTGCATCGACGAGGACTCGCCCCTGGAGAGCCAGAGCACCGCGCGACGCCTGGCAGAGGCCGCCGCCGACCTCGACTGGTTCTCCCACGTGGAGATCCGTCGCCTGGCCCCTATTCCTCAGTGAGCGCTCGAGGGTGACATCCTCGCCCCCGGCGGCGACAATGGCCGCCCCTTCGGCGACCCCTCCGGCGACTCCATCGGCATGAGTGATCCCCTGCGCATCCTGCACCAAGACGAGCACCTGGTGGCCGTGCACAAGCCGGCCGGCCTGCTGGTCCATCGCACCGCCCTGGCCCGTGGCGAGCGAGAGTTCCTGATGCAGCGGCTGCGCGACCAGCTTGGCCAGCGGGTCTACCCGGTACACCGTCTCGACCGCCCCACCTCCGGCGTGATGGTGCTGGCCCTCTCCCCAGGCGTCGCCACCCGGCTCACCGAGGCCTTCGCCGAGCGCCGGGTGGCCAAGCGCTACCTGGCCGTGGTGCGCGGCATCGGCCCCGAGGCCGAGCGGCTGGAGTATCCGCTGCGCGAGGAGGATGGCAGCCGCCCCAAGGCCGAGATGCCCGCCATGGAGGCGATCACGGACATCCGCCGCCTGGACAGCGTGGAGCTGCCGGTGCAGGTGGACCGCTACCCGAGCAGCCGCTACTCGCTGATGGAGGCGCGCCCGCTGACCGGACGCCGCCACCAGATCCGCCGCCACCTGTCGCAGCGGGGCTATCCGATCATCGGCGACGCCAAGCACGGCAAGGGCAACCACAACCGCTTCTTCGCCGAGCACCTCGACGCCCCGCGCCTGCTGCTGGCCGCCACCGAGCTCGCCCTCGTACACCCGTCGACCGGGCAGCCGCTCAGGCTGAGCGGCGCCCTGGATGCCACCATGAGCGCGCTGTTCCGACGCTTCGGCTGGGCCGGCCACCTGCCGGTGGACGCCGTGGACCAGAGCCAGCCGCATCCCCACCCCGCTGCCATCGACTGACCGACACCCGCCATGACCGACCTGCCCTTCTTTTCCCCCGCCGTCGTTCCCCAGGAGAGCGTCGATACCGACGACCACGACCTGCGCTTCGGCGGCATCCGTCGCCTCTACGGCAGCCGCGCCGTCGAGCGCTTCCGCAGCGCCCATGTGGTGGTGGTGGGCGTCGGCGGCGTGGGCAGCTGGACGGTAGAGGCGCTGGCGCGCTCCGGCATCGGCAAGCTGACCCTGATCGACCTGGACGACGTCTGTGTCTCCAACGTCAACCGCCAGCTCCACGCCCTGGACGGCACCGTGGGCCGCCCCAAGGTGGAGGTGCTGGCCGAGCGCTGCCGCGCCATCCAGCCCGGCATCGAGGTGGTGGAGGAGATCGCCTTCGTCACCCCCACCAACCTGGCCGAGCGTATTCCCGAGGACGCCGACCACCTGGTGGACGCCATCGACAGCGTGGTGGCCAAGGCGGCGCTGATCAGCTGGTGCAAGCGGCGCAAGCTGCCGATCACCGTGACCGGCGCCGCCGGGGGCCAGACCGACCCCACCCGCATCCGGGTGGCGGATCTGGCCCGTACCGAGCACGACCCCCTGCTGGCCAAGGTGCGCGCGCGCCTGCGCCGCGACTTCGGCTTCTCGCGCAACCCCAAGCGGCGCTTCTCGGTGGAGTGCGTCTACTCCGACGAGCAGCTGGTCTACCCGAGCGCCGACGGCGAGGTGTGCCTGCAGAAGCCGGGCAGCGGCGAGTCCACCCGGCTCGACTGCGCCTCGGGCTTCGGCGCCGCCACCTTCGTCACCGGCAGCTTCGGCTTCGTGGCCGCCTCCCGAGTGCTCGCCCGCCTGGCCCGCAGCGCCCAGGCCTCTCCCTGACCCACCCCCTCCAGGAGTCTTCGCCATGTCACGCCCGCTTCCCGTCCCCGGCATCTATGCCCACTACAAGGGCAACCGCTATGAGGTTCTGGGCCTTGCCCATCACAGCGAGACCGAGGAGCCCCTGGTGGTCTATCGCGCCCTCTACGGCGACTACGGCCTCTGGGTGAGGCCCCTGGCGATGTTCACCGAAACCGTGGAGGTCCAGGGCGAACCGGTGCCGCGCTTCGAGCTCGAAAAGGCGTTCTGAGGCCGACTACCTCTGCCCGCGGTGGGCCCACGCCGTCATCCGCTTTTCGAGCAGCGCAAAGAGCTCGTACATCACCATGGCCATGGCGCTGATCACGATCAGCCCGGCAAAGACCAGCGACATGCGCATCTGGGAGCCGGCGCTCATCATCAGGTAGCCGATGCCCTGGTTAGAGGCCACCGTCTCCGACACCACGGTGCCCACGAAGGCGAGCGTGATGGCGATCTTCAGCGAGGCGAAGAAGTAGGGCAGCGAGCGCGGCAGCCCCACCTTGAGCAGCACGTCCAGGCGCCGCGCGCCCAGCACCCGCAGTACGTCCTCCATCTCCGGCTCCAGGGTGGCAAGCCCGGTGGCGACGTTGACCACGATGGGGAAGAAGCAGATCAAGAAGGCGGTGATGATCGCCGGCACCGAGCCAATGCCGAACCACACCACCAGGATGGGCACGAAGGCTACCTTGGGGATGGCGTTGAAGCCCACCAGCAGCGGGTAGCAGGCATGGTAGAGGAAGCGCGAGGAGCCGATGATAAAGCCCAGCAGCAGGCCCACCGCCACCCCCAGGCCGAAGCCCGCCATGGTGGTCCAGAAGGTCTGCCAGGAGTGCACCCCGATAGGGCCGGCGAAAGTGACCAGGGCCTGAGCGGTGGCCGAGGCGCTGGGGAAGATGAAGGGCGGGACATTGAAGAGCCTGACCGTGGCTTCCCAGATCAGGATCAGCGCCAGCACTGCGATCCAGGGGGCCAGGCGTTCGAGCAGCCGATTGTGCTTGGACATGGGGACTCCTCAGCTGCCGCGGATCGTGCCGATCCGCGCGCGCAGTTCTTGCACCAGACCGGTGAAGGCGGGTTCGAAGGTCATTTCCAGCGACCGCGGCCGCGGAAAGTCAATCTGGCGACGCTCCAGGATGCGCCCGGGACGGCGGCTCATGACGTAGACGGTGTCGGCCAGGAAGGCCGCCTCGCGCAGGTCGTGGGTGACCAGCACCACGGTGAAGCGCTGCGCCTCCCAGAGGTCGCGCAGCACGCACCAGAGCTCCTCCCGGGTGAAGGCGTCCAGGGCCCCGAAGGGCTCGTCGAGCATCAGCAGCCGCGGGCGATGGATCAGGGCGCGGCAGATGGAGGCACGCTGCTGCATCCCGCCGGAGAGCTGCCAGGGATACTGGTCCTCGTAGCCCTCGAGCCCCACGGTGCGCAAAAGCTCTCGAGCCCAGCCCTCGAACTCGGCCCGACGCTTGCGGAACTGGGCGCGGTAGGGCTTGACGATCTCCAGGGGCAGCAGCACGTTGTCCAGGGTGGTGCGCCAGGGCAGCAGGTTGGCGCTCTGGAAGGCCATGCCGCAGATCTTCAGCGGCCCCCCCACCGGCTCACCGTCGACCCGCACACTCCCCACTGTGGGAGCATGCAGGCCGGTGCAGAGCTTCATGAAGGTGGACTTGCCGCAGCCCGAGGGGCCCACGAAGGCGACGAACTCCCCCTCCTCGATGGTCAGCGACACCTCCTCGATGGCGTTGCCCGTCTCGTCGTAGGCCAGGCTGACCTGGTCGAAGGCCACGAAGGAGGCCGCCCCGGCACGGGTGGCCCCGTTCGGGGTCAGGGTGGCGGGTGCCGTCATGCTCAGTCTCCCTGCGCCGGGAAGATCATTCGCGCCTCCTCCTCGGGGAGATAGCGGGAGGTGAAGACCCGCTCCGTCGCCGGCACCTCGGGCAGGTCGTAGGCGTCGGCCACCAGCTGGATGGCGTTGGCCAGGCGCGCCTCATCCACCGCGCCGGCGCCGTGGGCCCGGGCATCCGGGGTGTCGATCACGCTCTCGATGGCAAGCTTGAGGCGGCGCGTCTCCATCTCCACGTCGATCAGGCCGTCCCGTGCCAGCACGTAGTCGATGGCCCCCTCGGGGTCGGCCAGGGTCTCGGCCAGGGCCCGGTTGAAGGCGCGCAGGAAACCCTCCACCGCCTCGGGGTTGGCCTCGGCGAAGGCCTCGCTTGCGATGATGGCGTTGCCGTAGAGCGGCACCCCATACTCCGGGAAGGGCAGGATGGTCAGCGCCTCCTCTCCCATGCCGCGTCCTTCGAGGTTGAGCAGGCTGGTGAAGTAGAAGCCGGTAATGGCGTCCACGTCGCCGCGCACCAGCAGGGTCTCGCGCAACGTCGGGTCGACGTTCTGCCACTCGACACCGTCGGCGTCGAGGTCGTTGGCGGCGGCGAAGATCCCCCAGGCACGGTAGCCGGTGTCGAAGGCGGGCGCGGCCAGCGACTTGCCGGCCAGGTCGGCGGGGGACTCGATGCCGCGGTCCTTGCGGGCGAAGACTGCCGCCGGGGAGCCGTCATAGACCACGTAGACCCCCTGGATGCTGGGGCCTTCAGGGTTCTCGGCCAGGAACTCCACCAGGGCGTTGAGGTCGCCAAAGCCCATCTCATAGGCCCCGGAGGCGACCCGGTTGATGGCGCCGGCGGAGCCGCTGCCGGAGTCGACCTGGACGTCGAGCCCCTCCTCGGCGAAATAGCCGCGCTCTACGGCCATCAGGAAGGGTGCCGAAGGACCCTCGAAGCGCCAGTCGAGCTGGAAGCGAATGCGGGTCTCGTCGGCCAGGACGGTGCCGGGCAGGATGGCAGCGGTAAGCGACAGACCGAGTACGCAGGCTGACAGCCCGCCCCGGCAGGAAAGGAAACGACTCATGAACATGCCCTCGCGTGATCGTTGTGATTATTGTCATGCAGGAAGCCTGCCAGCCGGGCGGCCTGACCGACAGGTCAAGGTAAAGGCGTCACGGCGGAGCAGCCCCTCCCACCGCCTGGGCACCATGATGGCGCGGCGCCTCGGCAGCTATGCACCAGCGTAGAACATCCTCGGGTGTCAGGCGGGCACACAATGCAGACCGGCGCCACTGGGGCGCCGGTCTGGATGCGAAGCAAGGGGGCAGGAGGGAGAGCTTACTCCTCGCCGGCCACCTGCATCTGCTTGAGCATATAGTTCTCGATGCCGACCTTGTCGATCAGGCCGAGCTCGGTCTCGATATGATCGATATGGCTCTCCTCGTCGGCCAGCAGCTCACGCAGCAGGTCCCGGGTCACGTAGTCCTTGACCTGCTCGCAGTAGTCGATGGCCTCGATGTAGTCGCGGCGGCCGTCGTGCTCGATCTTGAGGTCGCACTCCAGCATCTCACGAACGTTTTCGCCGATGTGCAGTTTGCCCAGGTCCTGCAGGTTGGGCATGCCCTCGAGGAAGAGGATGCGATCGATGATCTTGTCGGCGTGCTGCATCTCCTCGATGGACTCGTCGTACTCCCACTTGGCCAGCTTCTGCAGGCCCCAATCCTTGTACATCTTGGCGTGCAGGAAGTACTGGTTGATCGCCACCAGCTCGTTGCCCAGGGCCTTGTTGAGATACTCGATGACCTTGCTGTCGCCTTTCATGGACTCACCTCTGGATGTCGTCAGGTAGGGATGCAGCTTGGCATGCAGGCATGGGCACTGCCAAGCGCTGACGACCAGTCTAGCGACAAATCAGAAAATATCCAACAAAATCAATTACATGATAAAGCCATCGAGAACAATCCCGATTCGCCTATACGGCGTAGGCCAGATCCTCGGCGCCCACCATCAGCTCGGCCTTCACCGCCTCCCGGGTGATGCCCTTGCCCTGAACGGCGCACTTGCCGCACTGGGTGCCACAGCCGGTCTCGCGCTGGACGTCGCGCCAGCTGCGCGCCCCGTCCTCGACGGTCTGACGAATCCGGTGGTCGGAGACCCCCTTGCAGAGACATACGTACATTGGCATCACCTCGCTGACGACTGCGATAGTAAATGTAAATGATTCGCATAGACTCTTGCAAGCAGAAAGCGACCAAGGTCTGATCCCGGTCACTTTTGCCCCCTCGCCTGCTTTGCTCCCTGCCTGTCGCTCTATTTCATTTCGCCTGCTTGGGCAGCACCACCACCCGGGTGCCGGAGGCGATATCCGGCCAGCTGCGCCGCTCGCGGTCGAAGAGGATCCAGAGGTAGCCGAGGCCGAAGGCGGCAAAGGAGAGGCAGGCCACCGCGAAGCGCAGCATCGCCTGAGGCAGGGTGATGGAGCAGCCATCCAGGGTCTGCACCCGCAGCCGCCAGGCCTGCATGCCCAGGGTCATGCCGCCGCGCACCCAGAAGAAGGCAAAGAAGAGAAAGGCCCCCAGCAGCAGCGCAAACCGCAGCGAAAGCACCTGCACCAGCCCGGTGCCGACCTCCTCCACCGGAATCCCCACCACATGGCGCATCAGCGTCACGTGCAGGCCGGTGATGAGTATCCAGATGGCCGCCACCAGGAAGCCGTCATAGATCATGGCACCCAGCCGGCGGGCAAGGCCGGCCGGCCAGACGTCGTCGAGGTTGCTGAAGCGTCGCTGCATGGGGGCTCCTTGGCTCAGGCGGTTCGCCGCAGCAGGTAGAGCCCCACGGCGGCACAGATCAGGGTGGGCGCCAGCACCGCCCAGGCGGGCGAGAAGCCGAACACCGTCGAGGCCGGCGCCAGCAGGTCCTGCAGGTACTTGAAGACCAGACCGGTCACCACGCCGTAGAAGACTCGGGTCCCGGCGGCCACGGTGCGCAGCGGGCCGAAGACGAAGGAGGCGGCCACCAGCACCAGGGACCCCATGGTCAGGGGCATCAGCATCTTCTGCCAGAAGTGCAGCAGCGGCTGGGTGGCCGACTGCCCCTGCTCCTGCAGATAGCGGGCATAGGCCCAGAGCTCGCTGGGGGCCTGGCTGTTGATGGGGCGCAGCAGGCGATTGAGCTGCTCCGGCGTCAGGCTGGTCTCCCAGGGCTGGGTCTCGTGCCGCTCGGCTTCGGTGTGCTCGTCATGGAAGCGGGTGATCTCGACGCCCTCCAGGCGCCAGCTACCGTCGCGCCAGGCGGCGCGCTCGGCGCTGGCGGCCTCCACCAGGCGCTGCCCCTCGAAGCGGTAGCGGGTCAGGTCGAGCACGGTGTCATCGGCGCGGATGGCACCGAAGCGGTAGAAGCTATCCCCCTCGCGCTGCCAGCCGCCACGCTCGGTGACCACGGCCCCCGCGCCCTGGATGCGCTCCAGGCGCCAGGCATTGGCGAACTGCTCGGTGCGCGGCGCCACGTACTCGGCCACCAGCAGCACCACCACGATGACAAGGATGATCGGTTTCATCGCCCCCCAGAGAATCCGCGTCAGCGAGCGCCCGGCGGCACGCATCACGGTGAGCTCATTGCTCGACGCCATGCTGCCGAGGCCAATCAGCGCGCCGATCAGCACCCCCACCGGGGCATACTGGTAGAAGCGCCAGGGCAGGCGCATTCCCAGGTAGAGCAGCACCTGAAAGGCGCCGTAGCCGCCCTCCACGTCGTCCAGGTCGTTGATGTAGGAGATCACCAGGTCAAGGCCCAGCAGCACCACCTGCACCACGATGATGGTCCCCAGCACGTTGCGCGCCAGGTAGCGGTCGAAGCGATCGGCGATCATCCGCTCATCCCCTTGCGCTGGGCCCGCGCCATCATCACGAGGCCGAGGGCCAGGAAGGCCCCGTGGATCGGCCACATGCCGATCACCGCCGGCAGGCTTCCCCGCCCGATGGCGTCCAGGGCGGCCAGCAGCAGGCTGAGGTAGGAGACATGCAGGAAGATCGCCGGCAAGAGCTTAGCGAAGCGCCCCTGCCGGGGGTTGACCCGGGAGAGCGGCATCGCCAGCAGGGTCAGGATGAAGACCATCAGCGGCAGGCCAAGCCGCCACTGCAGCTGGGCCTGGGCGCGGGGCGAGCCGTCGCCGAACAGCGCCGCCGTGGTGGCATACTCCGGCGAGTCGAGCTCGCGGCGCTCCTCGGCCTGGGAGAGGCGCACCGCATAGGTATCGAACTCCAGCCGTTCGGCCTCGTGACGGCCCGGGTCGACGCTATAGCGCTCGCCGTCGGCCAGCACCAGGAAGCGGCTGCCGGTGTCGGGGTCGAGGGTCTGGTAGCCCCCGTCGGCGCGGGTTACCGCGGTCTCCGGAGTGCCGTCGCTGCGCCGCTGGCGCTCGCTGATGAAGACGCCGCGCATCTCGCTGCCGTCGTCGCTGAGCCCCTCCATATAGGCGGTGCGGCCGCTGCCGAACTCCTGGAAGCGCCCCGGCGCCAGGGCCGAGAAGTCGATGCGGCTGCGCTGATCCTCGAGCATCACGGCATTGTGCAGGGCCCCGGCCGGGGTCAGCCAGAGGCTGCACAGCGCCACCAGGAGGGCCACCAGGGTGGCCGGCACCAGGCTCACCTGGAGCAGCCGGTTGGGACTGGTGCCGCAGGCGACCAGGACGGTGATCTCGCTGTTGAGGTAGAGCTGGCCATAGGCGAGCAGGATGCCGAGGAAGAAGGCCAGCGGCAGGATCAGCTCGAGGAACCCCGGCAGATGAAAGAGCATCAGGGTGCCGAGGATGCTGGCCGGGATGTCGCCTTCGGCGGCGTCGGCGAAGTAGCGTATGAAGCGACTGCCCATGATCACCAGCAGCAGCACGCCGGCAACGGCGGCCATGGTCAGCAGGATTTCACGGGTCAGGTAGCGAAAGATGATCATGCGGCGTCTGCCATGCAATGGGGCCATGCCTTGGGTACACTGATGCGACACGGCGACGTGCCGGCATTATCCAGAATCCCCCTGCTCTTGTAACCCTGGCGCTGATAAAACCAGCGACAGTCACCCATTTCGCTTGTCTGTGGAGACGCCATGGAATTCCCAGTAAAGACGGGTAACCCCGCCAAGGTCGAGACCGCCTGCCTCGTCATCCCGGTGTACCAGGAGGGCGAGCTGCTGCCCGCCGCCGCGCGCCTCGACGACGCCAGCGAGAGGCTGATCGGCCAGCTCCTCGAACGCGGCGACTTCGACGCCAGGCTGGGCAAGGTGCAGATGGTGCCCTTCGCCCCGGGCCTCGGCGCCGAGCGGCTGCTGCTGGTGGGCCTGGGCAAGCGCGACAAGTGCCAGGAAGCCGCCTTCCGCAAGGCCCTGGACGCCGCCTTCACGGCCCTGGCCGACCTGCCGCTGGACGACTGCGCCGTGGCCTTCACCGATGTGCCGCTGGACGAGCGCGACGCCGCCTGGAAGGCGCGCATGGTCGCCGAGGCCACCCACCGCGCCCTCTACCGCTTCAATGACTTCAAGTCCGAAAAGGCCCCCGCCCCGCGCCTCGCCCAGGTGACCCTGCTGGTCAGCGACGATGGCGACGCCGCCGACGCCCGGGAGGGTGCGCGCATCGGTGACGCCGTGGGCCAGGGCATCAACGCCGCCCGCACCCTGGGCAACCTGCCGGGCAACGTCTGCACACCGAGCTACCTGGCCGAGCGGGCCGAGGCCCTGGGCAAGGCCTCCGGCGGAGCACTCCAAGTGGAGATCCTCGACGAGGAGGCCCTGGAGGCGCTGGGCGCCCACAGCCTGCTCTCGGTGGGCCGCGGCAGCGAGCAGCCCTCGCGGCTGATCGTCATGCAATACCAGGGCGCCGAGAATCCCGAGGAGGCGCCCCACGTGCTGGTGGGCAAGGGCATCACCTTCGATACCGGCGGCATCTCGCTCAAGCCCGGCGAGGCCATGGACGAGATGAAGTTCGACATGTGCGGCGCGGCCAGCGTCTTCGGCACCGTCGAGGCGATCCTCGCCATTCGCCCGAAGGTCAACCTGGTAGCCATCGTCGCCGCCGCCGAGAACATGCCCGACGGCCGCGCCACCAAGCCCGGCGACATCATCAGGACCCTGAAGGGCCTCTCCGTGGAGGTGCTCAACACCGACGCCGAGGGCCGCCTGGTGCTGTGCGACGCCCTCACCTACGCCGAGCGCTTCGAGCCGGCCAGCGTCGTCGACATCGCCACCCTCACCGGCGCCTGCATCATCGCCCTCGGCCACCACGCCACCGGCCTGCTCGCCAACGACGACGACCTGGCCCTCGACCTGCTCGACGCCGGCGAGGCGGCCTGGGACCGCGCCTGGCACCTGCCGCTGTGGGACGAGTACCAGGAGCAGCTCGACTCCAACTTCGCCGACCTGGCCAACATCGGCGGCCGCCCGGCGGGCACCATCACCGCCGCCTGCTTCCTCTCGCGCTTCGCCGACAAGTTCCCCTGGGCGCACCTGGACATCGCCGGCACCGCCTGGACCTCCGGCAAGCAGAAGGGCGCCAGCGGCCGTCCCGTGGGCCTGCTGACCCAGTACCTGCTGGATCGCGAGGCCGATGCCGTGGTGGAAACCTGAGTGGAATCCGAAGCGGAATCCGAAGCGGAAACCGAGGCGGAATAACGCCTCGCTCTTGCGTTTTTCCCGCGTCGCCTTTCTCATGTGAGACTGACGATGAATCCACGACCCGGGCAGGCTCTCGCCTGCCCGAGCTTCCTGTATCACCCCGGGGCCGGCACGCCCCGGGCGTAGCGGAGACCCCTTGCCGTGTCGAATGCCAGCTTCGAACTCCTGCCCAACTCCACCCCCACGGCCGACTCGATCCGTGAGGACATCCTCGCCAGCCCCGGCTTCGGCCAGCACTTCACCGACCATATGGCCCACGTACGCTGGACCCTGGACGCCGGCTGGCACGGCCACGAGGTACGCCCCTACGGGCCCCTGACCCTGGATCCCGCCGCCGCCGTGCTGCACTACGCCCAGGAGATCTTCGAGGGCATCAAGGCCTATCGCCATGCCGACGGCTCGGTGTGGACCTTCCGCCCCGAGAAGAACGCCGAGCGCTTCCGCCGCAGCGCCCGCCGCCTGGCCCTGCCGGAGCTCTCCGACGAGGACTTCATCGGCTCCCTTAAGGCGCTGCTGGCCCAGGACCACGCCTGGGTGCCGACGCCGAAAAGCGAGGCCGACGAGTGCAGCCTCTACCTGCGCCCCTTCATGATCGCCAGCGAGAAGTTCCTCGGCGTGCGCCCGGCCCGGGAGGTGGACTACTACGTGATCGCCTCCCCGGCGGCGGCCTACTTCAAGGGCGGCGTCGAGCCGGTCTCCATCTGGCTCTCCAGCCACTACAAGCGCGCCGCCCCGGGCGGCACCGGTTTCGCCAAGTGCGGCGGCAACTATGCTGCCTCCCTGGCCGCCCAGAAGGAGGCCAGCGACCACGGCTGCGGCCAGGTGGCCTTCCTCGACGCCGCCGAGAACAAGTGGATCGAGGAGCTGGGCGGCATGAACCTCTTCTTCGTCTTCAAGGATGGCCGCATCGCCACCCCGCGCCTCACCGACACCATCCTCGAGGGGGTGACCCGGGACTCGGTGCTGACCCTGGCCCGGGACGAGGGGCTGACCCCCGAGGAGCGCCCGATCAGCATCGACGAGTGGCGCGAGGCCTCCGCCTCCGGCGAGCTGACCGAGGTATTCGCCTGCGGCACCGCCGCGGTGATCACCCCGGTGGGCGAGCTGGTCACCGAGGAGGGCTCCATCCGCCTCAAGGAGGAGAGCGGCAACCCCGTGGCCAAGCGCCTGCGCACCAAGCTGCTCGACCTGCAGTATGGCCGCGCCGAGGACACCCACGGCTGGCTGACGCGGCTGGTCTGACCCCGAGCTGGAAGCTGGAAGCTGGAAGCTGGAAGTCAGCATGATCCCGCACCCTGGGATCGAGGTTTCTCTTCAAGCTTCCAGCTTATGGCTCCCCGAAGGGGATATTCATGACCCAGATCGACTTCTACGTCCTCCCCGACACCACCCTGGAGGCGCGTCTCGACTTCGCCTGCCGGCTGGCCGAGACCATCCAGCGCAAGGGCTATCGGCTGCACCTGCACGCCGAGGACGAGGCCATGGCCCGGACGCTCGACGAGCGGCTCTGGACCTTCCGCCCCGACGCCTATGTGCCTCACGCCCTGCTGGGTGAAGGCAGGAACGAAGGCGAGGCCGATCCGCGCATCCCGGTCACCATCGGCTGGGGCGCACCGCCCTCCCCCGACCTGGCCGTCCAGGCGCTGCTCAACCTGGCGCCGGATATCCCGGAATGGTTCTCGCGCTTCGAACGGGTCGCCGAGATCATCAACCAGCACCAGGAGGTGCTGGTGGCCAAGCGCGAGTGCTGGCAGACCTACAAGAAGCGCGGCTACCCGGTAAAGGCCCACCAGCTGCGCGGCTAGGCGGTTTGCTCGCGGCTGCTCCGTCGATAAGCCTTCGAGGGGGCGCCATAAACCCCTCCCTGGGGGCTACCTAGACCATCCCTGGTCCACGGACCCCCTCTTTGGCTTATCCCCGGCGCCGCTCGCAGATAGCCAGCCCGGCTGACGCTGGGCGCCTGGTCGCGCTATAATCGGGCCCATTTTTCGTCGCCCTCTCCTGCCGTCCGACCCCCCGGGTCGGCGGTGCCCATTTCTGGACCCGGAACGCCCATGGACAAGACCTACCAACCCGAGCAGATCGAATCCCGCTGGTACGAGCGCTGGGAGGCCGATGGCCGCTTCGCCCCCTCCGGTGAGGGCGAGCCCTACTCCATCATGATCCCGCCGCCCAACGTCACCGGCAGCCTGCACATGGGCCACGCCTTCCAGGACACCATCATGGACACCCTGATCCGCTGGCGGCGGATGCAGGGGCGCAACACCCTGTGGCAGGTGGGCACCGACCACGCCGGCATCGCGACGCAGATGCTGGTGGAGCGCAAGGTCGCCGCCGAGGAGGGCAAGAGCCGCCACGACCTCGGCCGCGACGCCTTCATCGACAAGGTGTGGGAGTGGAAGCAGGAGTCCGGCGGCCATATCACCCGCCAGCTGCGTCGCATGGGGGCCAGCGTCGACTGGTCCCGCGAGCGCTTCACCATGGACGACGGCTTCTACAAGGCGGTCCAGGAGGTCTTCGTGCGCCTCCACAAGGAGGGGCTGATCTACCGCGGCAAGCGGCTGGTCAACTGGGACCCCACCCTGCACACCGCCATCTCCGATCTCGAGGTGGAGAACCGCGACCAGCAGGGCCAGTTCTGGCACTTCCGCTACCCCCTGGCCGACGGCATCACCACCGACGCGGGCCTCGACCACCTGGTGGTCGCCACCACCCGTCCGGAGACCCTGCTGGGCGACACCGGCGTGGCGGTGAACCCCGAGGATCCGCGCTACGCCTCCCTGGTGGGCAAGTTCGTCGAGCTCCCCCTGGTGGGACGTCGCATCCCCATCGTTGCCGACGAGCACGCCGACATGGAGAAGGGCTCCGGCTGCGTGAAGATCACCCCGGCCCACGACTTCAACGACTACGAGGTGGGCAAGCGCCACGGGCTGCCGCTGATCAATGTCTTTACCCAGGACGCGGCGATCCTGCCCGAGGCCGAGGCCTTCGATATCCAGGGCCGGCCGCTGCCCGATATCGACCCGAGCCTGCCCGAGGCCTACGCCGGCCTGGACCGCTTCGAGGCGCGCAAGCGGATTGTCGCCGACATGGAGGCCGCGGGGCTCCTCGAGCAGATCGAGACGGTCAGCAACACTCTGCCCTATGGCGACCGCAGTGGCGACGTCATCGAGCCGCTGCTCACGGACCAGTGGTTCGTCGCCGTGGAGAGCCTCGCCAGGCCCGCCATCGAGGCCGTCGAGAAGGGCGACATCCAGTTCGTGCCGAAGAACTACGAGAACATGTACTTCGCCTGGATGCGCGACCTGCAGGACTGGTGCATCTCCCGCCAGCTGTGGTGGGGCCACCGCATCCCCGCCTGGTACGACGTGGACGGCAACGTCTTCGTGGCCCGCAACGAAGTGGAGGCCACCCGAGACTACCTGGTCGAGCTCGCCCACTTCATCGAGCATGAGCAGGGCGACTTCGACACCGCCATGCGCCTGCGCGGCTTCAACCAGCTGCTGGGCAGCACCAGCGAGATGACCCCCGACGCCCTCAGGACCATGGAGAAGCTCGGCGTGCCGCGCCTGACCCAGGACGAGGACGTGCTCGACACCTGGTTCAGTTCGGGCCTGTGGACCTTCGGCACCCTGGGCTGGCCGGAGCGCACCGAGGAGCTGCGCACCTTCCACCCCTCGAGCGTCCTGGTCACCGGCTTCGACATCATCTTCTTCTGGGTCGCGCGGATGATCATGCTGACCCTGAAGTTCACCGGCGAGGTGCCCTTCAAGCAGGTCTACGTCCACGGCCTGGTGCGCGACGGCCAGGGCCAGAAGATGTCCAAGTCCAAGGGCAACGTCCTCGACCCCATCGACCTGATCGACGGCATCGAGCTGGATGCGCTGGTGGAGAAGCGCACCGGCAACATGATGCAGCCCCAGAAGGCCAGGGCGATCGAGAAGGCCACCCGCGGCGAGTTCCCCGAGGGGATCGAGTCCCACGGCACCGATGCGCTGCGTTTCACCTTCCTCTCCCAGGCCACCACCGGGCGCGACATCAAGTTCGACATGGGGCGCCTGGACGGCTACCGCAACTTCTGCAACAAGCTGTGGAACGCCTCACGCTACGTGCTGATGAACGCCGAGGGCGAGGATACCGGCCTGGGTGGCGAACCGGTGGAGCTCTCCCTGGCGGACCGCTGGATCCTCTCCCGCCTGCAGCAGACCGCGGCCCAGGTGACGAAGGCCATGGAGGAATTCCGCTTCGACCACGCGTCGCAAGCGCTCTACGAGTTCGTCTGGAACGAGTACTGCGACTGGTACCTGGAGCTCTCCAAGCCGGTGCTGTGGGACGAGGACGCAAGCCCTGCGGCCAAGCGCGGCACCCGCCGCACTCTGGTGCGGGTGCTGGAGGCGATCCTGCGCCTGGCCCATCCGATGATGCCCTACATCTCCGAGGAGATCTGGCAGCGCGTGGCGCCCCTGGCCGGCACCCGCCAGGGCAAGGACGACTCCATCATGGCCCAGCCCTGGCCCGCCGCCGACGAGGCGCTGATCGACGAGGCCGCCACCCGGGATATCGAGTGGCTGAAGGGGGTGATCGTGGCGGTGCGCAATATCCGCGCCGAGATGAACATCGCCCCGGGCAAGCCGCTGGATGTCCTGCTTACCAAGGGCAGCGCCGCCGACCAGGAGCGCCTGGAGGCCAACCGCCGCTTCCTGGCCAAGTTGGCCAAGCTGGAGAGCATCACCTGGCTCGACGATCCGAGCAAGGCGCCCCTCTCGGCCACCCAGCTGGTGGGCGAGATGGAGGTACTGGTGCCTATGGCCGACCTGATCGACAAGGACGCCGAGCTCACCCGTCTCGCCAAGGAGATCGAGAAGCAGGAGAAGCTGATCGGCGGCATCGAGAAGAAGCTCGGCAACGAGAGCTTCGTGGCCAAGGCCCCGGAAGCGGTGGTGGAGAAGGAGCGCGCCAAGCTGGCCGAGTTCCGGTCCGCCCACCGCCTGCTGGTGGAGCAGCGCGACAAGATCGCCGCGCTCTGATTCGGCTGCGTCACCTCATGCAAGCGGCCCGCCACTGGCGGGCCGCTTGCGTCGGGCCATCATCGAGATGCCCAGGCACCCAATCAACACAGAAAGGTTGCGTTTCTGTTAAGAAACACTGTTCCCCCAAAATCCCTTCACCTAGAATGGGCCGGAACATACACCGACCCGCGACTTCACGATGCCACAGACCCATCCCGCCCTCGCCGTGGGCAGCCTGCTGCTGTTCAACCTGCTGGGAGCCCTGCTGATCTTCACCTGGCTCTCGCCGGACCTGCTGTTCTGGACCGAGATCGACGACGCCGTCTTCTTTACCACCAACGGCTGGCTCACCGAGGAGAACGGCGCCTGGGTGTGGCTGGTGGCGGTGACCAATGCGCGCCTCTTCGACGTGGTAAGCCTGCTGATCCTGCTGGTGATCTACCTGTGGGCCCTCTCCCGGGATCCGGTGCGGGAACAGCGCCTGCTGCGCTGGGGCGGCATCGGCGTCACCATGCTGCTGGTGGCGGTCTTCATGGCCCAGGGCGTGCGCATGGCCATCGACTACTCCCACCCCAGCCCCACGGTGGTCTATCAGGAGGTCAACCTGATTACCGAGATGGTCGACTTCTCCACCAAGGACAGCTCGGGCTCGAGCTTTCCCGGCGACCACGGGGTCAACCTCTTCCTCTTCGCCGCCTTCATGTGGCGCTTCGCCGGGCTGAAGGTGATGCTGGTGAGCCTGGTGGCCGCGGTGATTCTCAGCGCACCGCGCATCCTGAGCGGGGCCCACTGGTTCAGCGACGTCTACTTTGGCGCCGTCGCCATCAACCTGATCATCGCCCCCTGGTTCCTGCTCACCCCGGTAGGGCCGGCCATGGCCCGCGGCCTCACCGCGGGCATGGCCAGGGTCCAGGCGCTGCTGCCAGTGAGATAACAGCCTTCCGCGAAGAAAGCGCGTAGTCGCGTCACGAGCGAAGATAGGCCGGCCGCCGCCGGAACGGAGCAACCGGAGTTGACTAGCTGCTCAATGAGGATTGTGAGTACCGCCGGCGGCCAGGATATCGAGCGCAGTAGCGAATCCGCACTTTCATCAGTTGGCCTTGCGCCAGCCGCCCAACACTCGCTGATCGGGGCCAAAGAAGACCAGCCGGTCGTGGTCGATCAGGTAGCGGTAGGCGGTCTCCAGCATCTCCTTCACCCGGGCCGCGTCCTCCCCCTGGAGGCAGGCGCGTCGGGTGGTGGCCAGCTGCGAGAACTCGATGCGCTGGCTCTCGCCGAGATTGGCACGCCCCATCAGCTGGTTGCAGCCGTCGCTGCCGCTGACGCTTCCATCGGCCGCGATGCGGAACCAGGCGGGCTCGGGCAGGGAGAGCCGCTCGTCGGTGCCCACCAGCAGCAGGTTCCAGCGCTGCTCCACCACCGGGCCCGAGAGGCTCACCTCGCGCTCCGGCGGCGCCTCGGGGCGACTGCCACAGGCCGCCAGCAGGGCCGCAGTGGCCATCACCAGGCCCAGGCGGGCCACACGTCTCGTCTTCATCTGTCGTCGTTCTTCCTTGTCAGGTGGCCGGCGACCTACCAGCTGCCGGTGTTTTCCATGGAGGCCCAGGGCTCCTGCGGGGGCAGGGCGTCACCCTTCTGCAGCAGCTCCACCGAGATGCCGTCGGGGCTCCTGACGAAGGCCATATGGCCATCCCGGGGTGGACGGTTGATGGTCACGCCATTCGCCTGGAGCTTCTCGCACAGGGCGTAGATATCGTCGACCCGATAGGCCAGGTGGCCGAAGTTGCGCCCGCCGCTGTACTCCTCGGGATCCCAGTTGTAGGTGAGCTCGAGCTCCGGCGCCTGGAGCTCCGTGGAGCGCGCCTCGTCCTCGGGGGCGGCCAGGAAGACCAGGGTGAAGCGTCCCTTGTCATTCTCCTTGCGGCGCACCTCCTTGAGGCCCAGCAGGTCGCAGTAGAAGCGCAGCGAGGCGTCGAGGTCGCTGACACGCACCATGGTGTGCAGGTACTGCATAGCCAACTCCTTGTCATTGATAACGAAACCACCCAGCAGCACGGGGCTTTACTGGCGACAAGCCTTTCCGGAGGCGCTGTGAATACGTCCCTGTACGCTACCGACGCCATCCATGGCGTAGGACCTCCTCCAAGGCTTGCCCCCAGCGCCCCTGATTGGTGTCGCTGACGGTGTTCTGGCTCAGTGAGTGTACTCGCTGAAGATCTCAGGCGTACGGTCGTCACGGTGCCAGCCCAGCACCCGGTAGTCGTCATAGCGGCCGGTCTCCATGCCCGGCGAGCCGTGGGGCATCCCCGGCACCGCCAGGCCCGCCACGTCGGGGCGCTCCTCCAGCAGGCGGCGGATGTCCGCCGCCGGCACGTGGCCCTCGATCACGTAGCCGTCCACCATGGCGGTGTGGCAGGAGGCGAGCTCAGGCGTGAGGCCCTGCTCGATCTTGATGTCACGCATCTCGCGGGTCTTGTGGCGCTCCACCGTGAAGCCCTCGGCCTCCAGGTGGTCGGCCCAGGCGCCGCAGCAGCCGCAGTTGGGGTCCTGGTACATCTCGACCACGGGCTGCTCGGCCCAGGCGGGCGCGGCCAGCAGCGCCAGCAGAGCGCCGGCAACCAGGGGGCGTACGGTCTTCTTCATCGCAGGATCTCCGCGGTGTAGGGTGATGGGACGATTGTCGGCATCGGCGGGGCCCTTGCCAAGGGCCTGGATCAAGTCTGCTCGCCACGGGAAACTTCAGCATGAGCCACTACTGTGACCTGGCCCCGGGCCATCCGTTTCACGGCCCCTACCACGACCGCGAGTACGGTTTCCCGGTGGCCGACGACGAGGCCCTCTTCGAGCGCCTGGCCCTGGAGATCAACCAGGCGGGGCTCTCCTGGCTCACGATGCTGAAGAAGCGCACCGCCTTCCGGGCGGCCTTCGAGGGCTTCGCCATCGACCGGGTGGCCGCCTACGGCGAGGCCGAGAGGGCCCGGCTGCTGGCGAACGCCGGCATCATCCGCAACCGCCTCAAGGTCGAGGCGGTGATCCATAATGCCGGCGTGCTCCAGGCCCTGCGCGATGAGCACGGCAGCTTCGCCGCCTGGCTCGACCACCACCATCCGCTCTCCCATGCGGAGTGGGTCCGACTCTTCAAGGGCACCTTCCGCTTCACCGGGCCGGAGATCACCGGGGAGTTCCTGATGAGCACCGGCTACCTGCCCGGTGCCCACCGCGACGACTGCCCGGTGCAGGCACGCATCCTCGCCGCCGGGCCGCGCTGGGCGGAGGCGTAAGGGAACCCCGCCCCCGCCCGTGGCATCATAGCCGGGCACTCTCAGCGAGGAACGCCTCCCGATGGATTCGATTACCCAGGCCGCCCTGGGCGCCGCCGTGGGCGGTGCCGTGCTCGGCCGACGGCTGGGCCGCAAGGCGGTGCTGATCGGCGCCGTGCTCGGCACCCTCCCCGACCTCGACGTGATGATCGACTACGGCGATGCCGTGGCCAACGTCACCGAGCACCGCGGCTTCTCCCACTCGCTCTTCATGCTCACCGGGCTCGGCACCCTGCTGGCCCTGCTCACCTCGCGACTGAGAGCGGCCAGGGAGATTCCCCTCGGCCACTGGTGGCTCTTCTACGTGCTCTGCCTGACCACCCACCCGCTGCTCGACGCCCTGACCACCTACGGGACCCAGCTCTGGTGGCCGCTGGACCTGCCGCCCGTGGCCTACCCCATCGTCTTCATCATCGACCCGCTCTATACCCTGCCGCTGCTGGTGGGCATCGGCGTGGCCCTGGCCACCGGCAACGGCCGGCGCGGGCCGGCCTGGGGGCTCGCCCTCTCCAGCGCCTATCTGGTGTTTGCCTTCGGCGCCAAGCAGCTGGTGGAGCATCGCCTGGAGCCGGTGCTGGCCGAACGGGGCCTCACAGACGCACCGCGGCTGGTCCAGCCCACCCCCTTCAACACCCTGCTGTGGCGGGTCACGGTGGTGGACGGCGACGACCATCACGAGCTGCTCCTGGGCGTGCTGGACGGGGATACCCCGCCCCTGGTGGAGACCTACCGGCGCGGCGCCGAGCTGGAGGCCACGGCCCTGGCGAGCGAGCGCGGCGCACGGCTCGACTGGTTCGCCGGCCCCTTCCTGCGCTACGAGACCCGGGAGCTCGACGGCCAAGAGACCCTGGTGGCCACCGACCTGCGTCTGGGTTTCCCCGGCTTTCACCCCTTCGCCTTCACCCTGGCCACCCGCGAGGGGGGCGACTGGCAGCCGGTGGCGGTCTCCAAGCAGCCTGCCGCCCCCTCCCGCGGCAACCGGGAGGCGCTCGCCCGGCTGGCCGGTCGCGCCCTGGCCCCGGAACCGGCGCTGTGCACCAGCGACTTCGTCGCCGCCGGCTGGGTGCAAAAGGCACCGGAGGACTGCTGAACCCGCGGGCACAGGAACGCAGCGAGGCGGCCAGATGACCGCCTCGCTGCGTTTCGGTACTTGCGCTCTCGGGCGCCGAACCGGGAGAGCGCCGCCTTACAGACGCTCTGCCAGGCCGTCGATGGCCTGACGAGCCTCCTTGAGCGCCGCATCGCGCTGGCCTTCGCCCATGTTGAGGCCCTCGGCGAAGACGGTCTCCACCTCCTCAATGCCGATCATGCCCAGCATTAGCTTGAGGTGCGGGGTCTGGGTATCCATCTCGGTGCCCGCGTACTGCCCCCCTCGAGCGGCCAGGATCACGGCACGCTTGCCCTCCACCAGCCCCTGGGGGCCATTCTCGGTGTAGCGGAAGGTCACGCCGGCGCGCATCACGCGGTCGAACCACGCCTTGAGCTGGCTCGGGATGCCGAAGTTGTACATGGGCACCGCCAGCAGCACCACATCGTGATCGCGCAGCTCGGCGATCAGCTCGTCGGAGCGGGCAGCCAGCTCGCGCTGCTCAGGCGTGCGCTCCTCCTCACTCACCTGCCAGCTGCCGAGCTCGGCCAGTCCGAGGTGGGGCAGTTCACTGGCCACCAGGTCGCGATGGGTCACCTCGACGCCATCGCGACCCTGGGCCCGGGCGATGAAGTGCTCGGCCAGTCCCTTGGACTGACCGTTTTCGGCGAGGATGGAAGAGGTAAGGACAAGCACGCGGGTCATGGCGATCTCCTGCTTGAAGTGGAACAGCGCATGCTCGCCATAATACGTTCGATTTTTACAATAAAAAGTGCAAAAAACCGCCTTCTATAGTCGAAAAAATCGAACTCGCTCAAGGTCACATGTCTCGCCTCAGCCGAAACGCCGCCGCAGCTGACGCGCCGCCTCCACCATATTGGCCAGGGCCGGTTCCACCTCCTCCCAGCGACGGGTCTTGAGGCCGCAGTCCGGGTTGACCCAGAGTCGCTCCACCGGGATGCGCTCGGCAGCCTTCTCCATCAGCGCCACCATCCAGGCTACCTCAGGCACGTTGGGCGAGTGGATGTCATAGACCCCGGGGCCGATCTCGTTGGGGTAGGCGAACTCCCGGAAGGCATCGAGCAGTTCCATGTCCGAGCGGGAAGTCTCGATGGTGATCACATCGGCATCCAGGGCGGCGATGGACTCGATGATGTCGTTGAACTCCGAGTAGCACATGTGGGTATGGATCTGGGTCTCGTCGCCCACGCCGGCGGCGCTGAGCCGGAAGCACTCCACCGCCCAGGCCAGGTAGGCCGGCCACTCCCCCTGGCGCAGCGGCAGCCCCTCGCGAAGCGCCGGCTCGTCGATCTGAATGGCACGAATGCCCGCCGCTTCCAGATCGCACACCTCGGCGCGCAGGGCCAGGGCGATCTGGCGGCAGGTGGTCTCCCGGGGCTGATCATCGCGCACGAAGGCCCACTGCAGCATGGTGACCGGGCCGGTCAGCATGCCCTTCATGGGCCTGTCGGTCAGCGACTGAGCGTACCGGCTCCAGCGCACCGTCATGGGCCCGGGACGGCTGACGTCACCATAGATCACCGGCGGCTTGACGCAGCGTGAGCCGTAGCTTTGCACCCAGCCGAAGCGGGTGAAGGCGTAGCCGTCGAGCTGCTCGCCAAAGTACTCCACCATGTCGTTGCGCTCCGGTTCACCGTGCACCGGCATGTCGATGCCGAGCGCCTCCTGGCGCGCCACGGCGTAGGCGATCTCCTCCTCCATGCGCGCCTCGTACTCGTCCCGGGAGAGCTCACCGGCCTTGAGGGCTCGGCGGGCGGCGCGGATGGCACCGGTCTGGGGAAAGGAGCCAATGGTGGTGGTGGGAAGGAGCGGCAGCTTGAGAGCCCGACGCTGGGCCTCGGCGCGCACCCCATAGGGGCTGCGACGCTCATGGTCCGCCGGCTCGACGCCTGCCAGGCGGTCGGCCACCTCGGGGCGGTGAATTCGCGGCGAGTCGCGCCGCGCCTGCAGCGCCTCGGTGGCCGCCTCCAGGCGCCGACGATCGACCTCGGTGGCGCGACCATCGAGCAGGCGGGCCAGGGTCACCGTCTCGTCGAGCTTCTGGCGGGCAAAGGCGAGCCAGCTTGCGAGCTCCGGGTCGAGGTCGCGCTCGCGCGTGAGGTCCACCGGCACGTGAAGCAGCGAGCAGGAGGGCGCGATCCAGAGGCGCCTGCCCAGGCGCATGCGCGCCGAGGCGAGGCGCTCGCGCAGCAGGGCCAGGTCGGCCCGCCAGACGTTGCGCCCGTCGATGGCGCCTACCGAGAGCACCTTGTAGCCGGGCAGGCGATCGAGCACGGCGTCGAGCTGCTCCGGCGCCCGCACCGCATCGATATGCAGACCGTCCACCGGCAGGCCCACCGCCAGATTCAGGTTGTCTCCCAGGCCGCCGAAGTAGCTGGCCAGCAGCAGCTTGACCGGGGCGCGGCCGAGCACGCTGTAGGCGGCCTCATAGGCCTGCTGCCAGGCCGTCGGCAGCTCCTGCACCAGCGCCGGCTCGTCGAGCTGGACCCACTCCACGCCCTGTTCGCCGAGGCGGGCCAACAGCTCGCCGTAGACCGGCAGCAGCTCCTCGAGCAGCGCCAGGCGATCGAAGGACTGCTCGCCCTTCTCCTTGCCCAGCCAGAGCCAGGTGAGCGGCCCGAGCAGGCTCACCTTCACCGGATGCCCCAGGGCCTGGGCCTCGGCCACCTGGTCGAAGAGACGCGAGGAGGCCAGGCGGAAGCGCTGCCCGGCGTGCAGCTCGGGCACCAGGTAGTGGTAGTTGGTATCGAAATACTTGGTCATCTCGCAGGCGGCAGTGGGCTCACCGCTGGGCGCCCGGCCCCGAGCCATGCGAAAGGCAGTATCCAGCCCCACTTCGCCGGCGGCGATCTCCTCCTCGGCCCGGAAGCGCGCCGGGACGGCCCCCAGGGTCACGGAGAGGTCCAGCACCTGATCGTAGAAGGCGAAGTCCCCCACGGTGACCAGGTCCAGCCCCGCCTCGCGCTGGGCCGCCCAGTGGCGGGCACGCAGCTCACGGCCGGCGCTTTCCAGCCCGTCACGATCGAGGCTCCCCTGCCAGTAGGCCTCGACGGCCCGCTTGAGCTCGCGGTCGGCACCGATACGCGGATAGCCCAAAACATGAGAGAAAGTCATGAAAAACTCCTTTGGCATGAATAATTCAACAGAGTCTGGCTGGCCACAAGGAGTGAATCAAACTAAACTTTCTAATCTTTAAAATGAAAGCGGCTCACAATGATGCTGGAACTTCGCCACCTACGCACCCTGATCGCCCTGCGCGATGCCGGCTCCCTCGTCGAGGCCGCCGAGCGGGTTCACCTCACCCAGTCTGCCCTCTCCCACCAGATCAAGGACCTGGAGGAGCGCCTGGGCAACCCGCTGTTCGTGCGCAAGACCCGGCCGGTGGAGTTCACCCGCGCCGGCCAGCGGCTGCTGACCCTGGCCGAGCAGGTACTGCCGCTGGTGCGCATGGCAGAGCGGGACCTGGCGCGCCTGGCCGGCAACGAGCAGGGTCGCCTGCACATGGCCATCGAGTGCCACAGCTGCTTCCAGTGGCTGATGCCCACCATCGACCACTTCCGCGACCACTGGCCCGAGGTGGAGATCGATATCCCGGGGGGGCATCACTTCGATCCGCTGCCGGCCCTGGCCCGAGAACAGCTCGACCTGGTGATCACCGCCGACCCCCAGCCGCTGCCCGGCATCCACTACGAGCCGCTGTTCCGCTACGAGGGGCTGCTGGCGGTGGCACGCCAGCACCGGCTGGCCGGCAAGGCCTTCGTCACCCCCGAGGCCCTGGCCGAGGAGACCCTGATCACCTACCCGGTAGAGCACTCGCGCCTGGACGTCTTCACCCAGTTCCTGGAGCCCGCCGGGGTACGCCCGAAGGAGGTACGCACCGCCGAGCTGACCATCATGATGATGCAGCTGGTGGCCAGCGGCCGCGGCGTCTGTGCGCTGCCCAACTGGGCGCTGACCGAGTACCTGGAGAGGGACTACGTCAAGGCGGTCGCCCTGGGTGAGAAGGGAGTCTGGAGCACGCTCTTTGCGGCGATTCGCGAGGAGACACGCCAGGCTCCCTGGATGGAGGACTTCCTGCGCACCGCCCGGGAAACCTCCTTTGCGGTGCTGGAGGGAATCAAGCCCGCCTAGATGCCGCTATCAGGCACGCCTGGCAGCCAGCGCGGGCGGCTCGGGGCGCTGGGGCAGCAGCAGGGTGAAGCGTGCGCCGCCAAGCTCGGGGCTTTCGTCCACGCTGGTGCTGCCGCCGTGGGAGCTCATCACCTTCTGGACGATGGAGAGCCCCAGCCCGTAACCGCCGGAGCTGCGCGTGCGGCTGTCATCGAGCCGGGCGAAAGGCTTGAAGACCTTCTGGCGCTCTCCGGCCGGCACCCCGGGCCCGTCATCCTCCACGTCGATACGCACCAGACGAGGTTCGCCGCGCAGGCGAATCACCACTCGGGTGCGGGCATGACGGCAGGCGTTGGCGACCAGGTTCTGCAGCGCCCGCTGCAGATAGCGCGGCTCGGCCAGAGCTTCGACCTCGGGCCCGTCGGCAAGCTCGATGGCGAGCTGGCCGTGGAGGGGAGCCAGGGCGGCGATCACCCGCTCGGCCATGGCACGACAGTCCACCAGGCTGGCCTCCATCTCACGGCCGTTGACCGCGTCGTTTCCCAGCCGGGCATAGGTGAGGATCTCGTCGACCAGGCCGTCCAGCTCGCCGATGTCTCCATCGATCCCCTCCAGCTGGCGACGTATGAAGGGGTCATCGGTCATGTCCTCCACCATCTGCACGGCGAAGCGTATCCGCGCCACCGGGGTGCGCAGCTCGTGGGAGACTGCACGGATCATGTCCTGCTGGGCACCCAGCAGCGACTGCACCTGGGCCGCCATGCCGTTGAAGGCCATGCCCAGGCGCCCCAGAAAGTCGCCGCTCTCCACCTTGACCCGGGTATCGAGCCGGCCGGCGGCGATACGCGTGGCGGCAAGCTCCAGGCGCGCCATGCGCGCCTCGATTCCGCGGATCAGCAGGTAGATGGTCGCCCCCAGCACCGCCAGCAGGATCAACGCCACCAGCAGCTGCAGGGAGCCCGGCACCGGATCGAAGGCCTCGACCGGGCCGATGCTCAGCCAGCTCGCCTCGCCCCCGCCGGGTAGCGCCAGGTACATGGCCATGGACCAGCGGCCAGGAAAGAGACGCATGACCACTTCGCCGTCAGCCAGGCGCCGCAGCTGGTAGGCGTCCAGCCCCTCAGGCGGGGCATCTTCCAAGGAGAGCGGCACGCCGGCATCGCCGGCGACCCGGGCCAGCCGCGACCGGCGCTCTGCCGGCGGCGCCTCGGCCAGCCACTCGCCGAGCAGCATGGTCAGTCCGCGTAGCTGCTGCTCGCTGAGACTCACCAGCTCTACCTGCAGCAGGTGCTGGCCGCCGGAGAGCAGCCGCTGAAGACGCCAGCCCTGCCCGTCCAGCTCCTGAACCAGTACCTTGCCACGCTCCAGGCGCAGGCGCGAAAAATAGCCCAGAAAAAGGCTGTCAAGAGGCAGGACCCTGGGCGTCAGGTCAAGGCGACGAGCCTGGGCGCTGAGCCAGTCATCATGGGCGCCGGGAGGCAGGGACTCCAGGTGCTGGGCGAGCAGGCGCATGGGCAGCTCGGCGAGCTGCTCGCGATGGTGCTCGCGGCGCACCTGATCCACCATGGTCACGCCCAGCAGAGCCAGACCAAAAGTGAGTATCAAGGCCAGTGCCAGCAGCACATAGACGCGCAGAAAGGTGCTGGTCGCCAGGGCCCGGTGCATGAATCAGGTGTCCTTGACGAACAGATACCCCTTGCTGCGCACCGTCTTGATACGCTGCGGCTGGTTGGGGTCATCGCCGATCTTGGAGCGAATGCGAGATACCCGCACGTCGATGGAGCGATCCTGGCCGTCATACTTGATGCCGCGCAGCTGGGAAAAGATCTCTTCCCGGGTCAGAACGCGGCCAGCATGGCTGGCCAGCAGCCACAGCAGGTCGAACTCGGCGCTGGTCAGGTCGATGCGTTCCCCACCCACCCAGGCTTCGCGAACCGCGCTGTCGATCTCCATCTTGCCGAAGGTCAGACGCTGGCTGCCGGCGGGCTCGAAGCTCTCGGTGCGCCTCAGCAAGGCACGCATGCGCGCCAGCAGCACCCGAGGCTGCACCGGCTTGGGCACGTAGTCGTCGGCGCCCATCTCCAGCCCCAGCACCTGATCCATATCGTCGGTACGAGCGGTCAGCATCAGGATGGGGCCGGGGTAGTCACCGCGTACTCGGCGGCAGATCGAGAGGCCGTCCTCGCCGGGCAGCATCAGGTCCAGGATCACCAGGTCCGGCTGCAGCGCCAGGATGCGCTCGACGGCATGGGTACCGTCTCGCACCAGGCTGACGCGAAACCCGTTGGCTTCCAGATAATCGCGGGTGAGATCGGCCAGTCGCTCATCATCCTCAATGATCAGCACATGCTCCTGCCACCGAGGGTCAAAACTGTCATCCATTTTTAATATCCATCCTCAATCTTCCGTCCTGACGCAAGAATACTTCGGTCCCTGATATCTGGCTTCCCATGGATTATTGATGCAACGCCATACTAGCTGCTGTTGATAGGCTGCGGCTATTCCTGCGATACCTCTCTTGCCGGAAGCGCATCCATCCGGGGAGCGACGCCTCTCCCTTGAAGCCCGCCCAAAGACACACTATATTGTGCCGAAAATAAAAAACATCACCATATATTGTATCCCATGAAGGCCGCCGCCGAACGACCCGAATGGACCAAGCAAAGCGCCATCAACAGGAATTTCACGTCATGGATGCCACTCCAGACCGCCCCTCCGTTACCGTCACCGCCCCGCAGCGCCTGCGCGTCATCAAGCGCACCGGCGATCTGGTGCCCTTCGATGCCGGCAAGATCGCCGTGGCCATGCGCAAGGCCTTCCTGGCCGTCGAGGGCGATAACGCCGACGCCTCCTCCCGGGTGCGCGACTTAGCCGAGCAGGCCTCCGCCGCTATCGAGCAGGCCTTCCTGCGTCGCCTGCCCGACGGCGGCACCGTGCATATCGAGGATATCCAGGACCAGGTAGAGCTGGCGCTGATGCGCGCCGGCGAGCAGAAGGTCGCCCGCGCCTACGTGCTCTACCGGGAGGCCCATGCCCGGGCCCGCGCCGAGGCCGGCGACATCGCCAGGCCCCATCCGAGCCTCAACGTGACCCTGGCCGACGGCTCCACCCGTCCCCTGGATCTGGGCCGCATCGACACCCTGGTCCAGGATGCCTGCGCGGGCCTGGAGAACGTCGATCCGCAGCGCATCGTCGAGGAGTCGTTGAAGAACCTCTACGACGGCGTGACCGTCGACGGCGTCTCCCAGGCGCTGATGATGACCGCCCGCACCCTGGTGGAGAAGGAGCCCAACTATACCTATGTCACCGCCCGCCTGCTGCAGGACAACCTGCGTCGCGAGGCTCTCTCCTTCCTGGGCATCGCCGAGGAGGCTACCTACCAGGAGATGGCCGAGCTCTACCGGCCCGCTTTCCTGGCCTACATCGCACGCGGCATCGAGTTCGAGCAGCTCGACCCGCGGCTGGCCGAGTTCGACCTGGAGCGCCTGGGCGAGGCCCTGGACCACACCCGGGACGGCGCCTTCACCTACCTGGGCCTGCAGACCCTCTACGACCGCTACTTCCTCCACCGCGATGAGGTGCGCTACGAGCTGCCCCAGGTGATGTTCATGCGCGTGGCCATGGGCCTGGCGCTTGGCGAGTCCGACCGCGAGGCGCGGGCCATCGAGTTCTACGAGCTGCTCTCCCGCTTCGACTACATGGCCTCCACCCCGACCCTGTTCAATGCGGGCACGGTGCGCAGCCAGCTCTCCTCGTGTTATCTCACCACCGTGCCGGACGAACTGGACGGCATCTACAGCGCCATCCGCGACAATGCCCTGCTCTCCAAGTGGGCCGGCGGCCTCGGCAACGACTGGACGCCGGTGCGCGCCCTGGGCGCCTGGATCAAGGGGACCAACGGCAAGTCGCAGGGGGTGGTGCCCTTCCTCAAGGTGGTCAACGACACCGCGGTGGCGGTCAACCAGGGGGGCAAGCGCAAGGGGGCGGTGTGTGCCTACCTGGAGACCTGGCACCTGGATATCGAGGAGTTCCTGGAGCTGCGCAAGAACACCGGCGACGATCGGCGCCGCACCCACGACATGAACACCGCCAACTGGGTGCCGGACCTGTTCATGAAGCGGGTCTTCGAGGGCGGCGAATGGACGCTCTTCTCCCCCTCCACCTGCCCCGACCTCCACGACCTCTACGGCGCCGCCTTCGAGACGCGCTACGAGGAGTACGAGGCGATGACCCGCACCGGCGAGATCACCCTCTTCAAGCGGCTGCCCGCCAGGGACCTGTGGCGCCGGATGCTCTCCATGCTGTTCGAGACCGGCCACCCCTGGATCACCTTCAAGGACCCCTGCAACCTGAGGAGCCCCCAGCAGCATGCCGGCGTGGTGCACTCCTCCAACCTCTGCACCGAGATCACCCTGAACACCAGCGCCGACGAGATCGCCGTGTGCAACCTGGGCTCGGTGAACCTGGCCGCCCATATCGTCGACGGCGAGCTCGACGACGCCAGGCTGAGGCGCACCGTGCGCACCGCGGTGCGCATGCTCGACAACGTCATCGACATCAACTACTACGCGGTGCCCCAGGCCGAGCGCGCCAACCTCCGGCACCGCCCGGTGGGGCTCGGCATCATGGGCTTCCAGGACGCCCTCCACGCCCAGGGGATCGCCTACGCCTCTGATGCCGCCGTGACCTTCGCCGACCGCTCCATGGAGCGGATCAGCTACCACGCCATCGAGGCCTCCTCGGATCTCGCCGCCGAGCGCGGCCGCTACGCGAGCTTCGACGGCTCGCTCTGGAGTCGGGGCATTCTGCCCATCGACTCCCTGGAGAAGCTGCGCCTGGAGCGGGGCGAGGAGTACCTCGACGTGGACACCTCCGCCACCCTGGACTGGGCGGCGCTGCGCGAGAAGGTCACCGGCCAGGGCATGCGCAACTCCAACGTGATGGCCATCGCCCCCACGGCGACCATCTCCAATATCTGCGGCGTCTCCCAGTCCATCGAACCGACCTACCAGAACCTCTACGTGAAGTCGAACCTCTCCGGCGAATTCACCGTGGTCAACGCTCACCTGGTCCACGACCTCAAGGCCCGCGGCCTGTGGGACGAGGTGATGATCAACGACCTCAAGTACTACGACGGTTCGGTACAGCCCATCGAGCGCATCCCCGAAGAGCTCAAGACCAAGTACGCCACCGCCTTCGAGGTGGAGCCGAAGTGGCTGGTGGAGGCCGCGGCGCGGCGCCAGAAGTGGCTCGACCAGGCCCAGTCCCTGAACCTCTACATCAAGGGCGTCTCCGGCAAGAAGCTCGACGTGACCTACCGCATGGCCTGGCTGCGCGGCCTCAAGACCACCTACTACCTGCGCGCCCTGGGCGCCACCTCGGTGGAGAAGTCCACCGTGGAGCGCGGCACCCTCAACGCGGTCAGCAACCAGGCGTCGAGCGCCGACGCCCCGGCCCCCCAGCCGCCGGCCAGTGAACCAAGGGGCGTGGAGGACTTCCTGACCGGCAAGGCGGGAAGCGGCTCCCGGGCGCCGAGCGCAGGCGACCTCGACGAGCTGGGCTGCGAAGCCTGCCAATAAAGCGTTAAGCCGGAAACTGTAAGTCTGTAGGAGCGCAGTTCACTGCGCGATTGGCGCCGACAGGCGCCCCGGGGACGCTGTGGCCAGCGGCCCGGCCATCGCCCGGCAAGCCGGGCTCCTACAGGCATCCGGACCACATACCGGGAGAGACAAAGATGCTGAACTGGGACGAATTTCACGAAGACGAACAGAGCGTTACCGAGCCAGCCGCCAAGGCGGCACCGGCCCCCGCCGCCAAACCGCAGCCGGCCGTGGCCGACGCCGTGGCAGAGAGTCGTGGCAGCTACCGGGTGGCCGAGGCGGAACGCCTGGCGCGGGCCCGCCAGTCGCTGGAGCAGCTCGACGTGGCCGCCGGCCTCGAGGAGCTGGAGATGGGCGCGGCGCGTATTCAGGTCGACGACAAGCAGATGATCAACGCCCGCGCCGACCTCAACCAGCTGGTGCCCTTCAAGTACGAGTGGGCCTGGCAGAAGTACCTGGACGGCAGCGCCAACCACTGGATGCCCCAGGAAGTGAACATGACCGCCGACATCGCCCTGTGGAAGAGCCAGGACGGCCTGACCGCGGACGAGCGGCGCATCGTCGAGCGCAGCCTGGGCTATTTCTCTACCGCCGATTCGCTGGTCGCCAACAACCTGGTGCTGGCCCTCTACCGGCTGATCACCAACCCCGAGTGCCGCCAGTACCTGCTGCGCCAGGCCTTCGAGGAGGCGATCCATACCCACGCCTACCAGTACTGCGTGGAGTCGCTGGGCATGGACGAGGGCGAGGTCTTCAACATGTACCGGGAGGTGCCTTCGGTGGCCGCCAAGTCCGCCTGGAGCCTCAAGCACACCCAGTCCCTGGCGCGCCCCGACTTCCAGACCGGAACGCCGGAGACCGACCAGGAGCTGCTGCGCAACCTGGTGGCCTTCTACTGCGTGACCGAGGGGATCTTCTTCTACTGCGGCTTCAGCCAGATCCTCTCCATGGGGCGCCGCAACAAGATGACCGGCGTGGCCGAGCAGTTCCAGTACATCCTGCGCGACGAATCTATGCACCTGAACTTCGGCGTGGACATGATCAACCAGATCAAGATCGAGAACCCGCACCTCTGGACCCCGGAGTTCCAGGACGAGGTGACCCAGATGATCCTCGAGGGCACCGAGCTCGAGATCGCCTATGCCCGGGACACCATGCCCCGCGGCGTGCTGGGCATGAATGCGGCGATCATGGAGGAGTACCTGCACTTCATCTGCAACCGCCGCCTGGCGCAGATCGGCCTCAAGGAGCAGTTCCCCGGCGCCCGGAACCCCTTCCCCTGGATGAGCGAGATCATCGACCTGCGCAAGGAGAAGAACTTCTTCGAGACCCGGGTCACCGAGTACCAGGTGGGCGGCGCGCTGAGCTGGGACTGACCCGCCAGCCACGCCGGGCCGCCCGAGGGCGGCCCGGCTCCATGCTGACAGCCGAGAGGCCCGCTACCCCTTGGGCCCCAGCAGCAGCCAGATGATCAGCCCCAGCAGCGGGAAGAACAGCAGGATCAGGATCCACAGCAGCTTGGCCACGGGCCCTGCGGAACTCTTGGCCACCTTGACGATGGCCCAGATGACGATAATCAGCCAGATCAGGCCCAGCAGGCCTCCTACCTCGATACCCATTCGACCTCTCCTTGTCCATTCGGCGGATTGCCCCTTTCATGGGTAGCACAGCGCACCACCGGGAGACAAAGGAAGCCGGGTAGCGAAATGTGACGGGGTGTTCGCGCGCTCAGTCGGGCGGCAGGTGGCCCACCTTCACATAGATCAGCGCGCCCTCCTCGCCCGTGAAGGGCGTGTGCTGGCTGCCATGGGGGCTGCGCAGCCAGCTGCCGGCCGGGTAGGCCCCGTGCTCGTCGTGGAAGACGCCCTCCAGCACCAGGATCTCCTCGCCGCCCCAGTGGGCGTGAGTCTGGAAGCGAGTGTTGGGCGCCCAGCGCACCAGCGCCACGTGCTCGCCCTCGAAGTCGTGCAGGGGCATCACCTCGAGCCCCTCCACCAGCCCCGGGCGCCATCCGGCCGAGCGTGTATCGATCACCTTCTGCTCGGTATCCTCGGGCGAAAACTGGTGCAACTTGACGAAGATCGTCGCGCCCTGCTCCCCCACCCGGGGGGCGTGGGCGGTGCCGATGGGGTTGCGCAGGTAGCTGCCCGCCGGGTAGCGGCCGTGCTCGTCGGCGAACTCCCCCTCCAGCACCAGGATCTCCTCGCCGCCGCCATGCTCATGGGACGGGAAGGTGCTGTTGGGCGCATAGCGCACCAGGGAGG
>WPCG01081630.1_pt1 | contig 62370 bp, 62 predicted proteins | sample 5403311 | NCBI WGS metagenome assembly WPCG01 (sample SAMN12869467, study PRJNA574797) | sludge metagenome | isolation source: wastewater treatment of Control | place: China:Beijing | collected 2019-05-17
ACAACCGCGGTGTGGGAACAGGCGCTCGACATGATCGAAACCGGACAGCTCGCGCTCGATACCTTCATCGACAAGCAGGCGGCCTGGGTCACGCAGTTGATTGCGCAGTACCGTGGCACCTCGCTGTCCATCAAGATTCCCGAGGGGCCAGCATGCCCGCAGTGTGGCGGTGCCACGCGCCAGCGCAGCGGCAAGAGCGGTCCATTCTGGTCCTGCGCGAAATACCCCGACTGCAAGGGAACGCTGCCCATCGAATCGGGCAAGCGTGCCGCGCCGCGCAAGCGCCGCGGTGGCCCGAAGGCCTCCTGAAAGACAGAGAACCCGTCGTCGCGTTGACCACCCCCGGCAACGTGACCACCGCCCCGCAGCCCTGCGAGGCTCCCAGCACGCGATACCTTCTGTTGCGGTGTGCGCGCCCCTTGCGAGGGGCGAGAAGGCCTTTTTTCCTCGAATCACGCACCGCGTATTCCCTCGATCAGTAACAGTCCCGCCCGCTGCGAAGGGTCTCCTGATGCCTTGCCTGCCATGGGGGTCGAGGCATCAGGAGACCCTTCAGGGTTGGCGGTATTCGACACCGGCGCCCACCGGTGAAAAGAACGGGCTCCCTTTGTGCGCGGATGTGCGCCAGACGATGCCGGCCCCAACCACGACAAGGGCCGGGTGAATGCTGAGACAGCGAACGGTTCCACCGACGACCGCAACCTGAACCAGTACACGGGTGGTTTCCTCCTCCAAGCCGAAGGCGCCCAGCCTTCGGCGTGTTTTCTCCTGCGCATCCGCCATGACGACCCGGCAATTCCGCCTCGGTCACACGAACAGGAGACACCCGAACGAATCCTCAACCACAAGCCGGCCGCCGATGCGCCGCGCTACAAGGCGATTGGCAATTCGATGGCGGTGCCGTGCATGGCCTGGCTGGGCCGGCGCCTGCTGCAAACCCTGGACAACGCGGGGCGCACGACTGCGCATTGATCAGCGACACCATGCAACGGCAGGCGCATTGTCGGGCCTGCATCGCTGATTCGTCAGCCGTTGCCAGCAGCCAAGGTCGTGCAGGCTGCGTCGCGGACCCTCCGCGCCGACCGTCCTTGTCCGCATCGCATCGTGCCGCGGACACGCGCCCATCCCGGGCGTCGATGCTGCTTCTCCCTCGGGCCGACCGGCCCATTCCCCTTCCCACCGGCATCCGCCTGTTCAGTGCCCCGTCGCACCGGGCAGCGCTGTGCCTGTCCGGTGCAAACCATTATCCAAGGAGTCATCTCATGAGAACCCTTCGTCTCAAGACCAACCAGCACAGCCTCATCGCCAATCTGCGCCATGCGTTCAACCATGGCTCGATGCTGGGCGAACTGTTACAGAACGCCCGCCGCGCCCAGGCCAGCGCGATCCACATCACGGTGAGCCAGGACAGCCTGACCATCACCGACGATGGCATCGGCATTACCGACCTGCAGACCTTGATCTTCATCGCCGAATCCGGCTGGGACAAGCGACTCAAGGCGCGCGAGAACGCCTTCGGCCTCGGCGTGCTCTCGGCCTTGTACTTTGCCGATACCCTGACGGTGCATTCGCGCGACAAACTGTTCAGCGCGCGAACCGCCGAGATCATTGCCGGCGAGCCGATCGAGGAAGACATCGCAGGCTTCCATCTGGAGGGCACCGCCATCCACCTCGAAGGCGTCAAGCCGGTGCAGGCCGGGCAGGATCTGCCCACCTGGGTGGAGCACGAGCTCCAGCGTCTGTGCGAAGCCTTTCCGGTGCCGGTCTGGCTCAACGACGCTGAAGTGCCACGCCCGTTGGCGAAGCCCGATCTGCCCTGGCGCGAGACGTCCATGGGCAAGGTCTTGATCAATCTGTCCGGTACGCGCACGCAGTGGCGCTGCTTTCTTCAGGGCTTGCCCATCGGCGGACGACCTATCGACAGGCTGCCCACGAGCCAGGAACGCCAGGTCGTCCTGCTGCCTGACAACACGCTGGCGAAGCTCCCGGATCGGCAGCACCTGCTGAACGAGACGGAAGATCATCCACGTATCCAGGCTGCGGTCGATCAGGCCTACCGCGAGGCACTGATCGAGAAGAAGCAGGCGCTTGCCGCCAGCGACTTCGTCACGCACTACGCGCATGTCTGCCTCAACTCGTCGAACGCCGATCTGCTCAACGACGTGCCCTTCGTTCCTCTGTCCTGGTTCCGGGACTGGGACGAAGAGCCGGCCGGCTATCGTCAATACTGGCGGCGTTATCTGGGCGGAAATGGCGTGATCGCCCAACAGGCCCTGGAAGTGCTTGGTGTCTGGCAGATCGAGCCCGACGACGAAACCGCGCCGACCGCCGAGATCTACCTGGAAGCGGCCAAAGCGTATGTACTCGACGAGCCCGGTCTGGATGAAGGCCACTGGCTCAAGCGTCTGATCAAGGTCGTCAGCCCTGAGCAGGTGCGCATCAGAACCGGCACCACCTTGCATCGAGAGGTTAATCCCGGACTTGCCGACTACGAGGTGGAGTTGGAATTGGTCGATACCCTGCATGTCGGGCTGGAGGGCCATCCCGGGACGGTGGAGTACGCAGTGGAGGCCGTGCGCAAGGGATACACGCTCTACCTGACCCCCTCGGCGGGGGCCAGAACCGGGTTGGTCTGCGACTATGTGTTCGACGATCGCTACGGTGAGGATCGTGAAGATGAGGACGCACTCCTGATCGAAACCTTCATCGCCGTAGGCTGCTCGTCATCAGCCGATCGCGTGGTCCAGGCGCTGCTGCCGTACGCGCTGCGCTATGGCGTGCAACCCAAGCTGGCCGGCGCCACCGTGCGCCTGGTCTTCGATGACACCGGCAAATTGCAGGCGGTCACTGCCTGATCGGTGCCATCCCTCCACGCCTCCGATTTCGGGGGCGTTTTTTCTTCTTGCGGGCCGACGCAGAACCGGTTCGCGCTACCGGGTGCGGGCGAATCCGGCTGTGCTGATTTCCCGTTTCCGGATGACGCGGACAGTACCAGAACCGATGCTGGCATCCGCTGTTGCCGACATTGTCGGCTTCGCCAGCAGCCAGGGTTTCAGGCTGCCGTGGAGCTTGCTCCATGCCACCCGCCAGTTCGCCGTCGCATCGCTCGGGCGAACGCTGCCCATGCGGGCATCGATGCCTCTTTCTCCAACCTACGGGATGAGCGCTTCGTCCCGCAGGGGCGTGGCGTTTCCCGACTGATCTCAAGGAATGTCCATGGAAACCATCACCACGCAAGACCGCATCACCCTGATACACCTCAAGGTCGCAGATTTCGCCAGCGAAGAGACGCTGTGCTTCACTGCCACCGTGCTGTTCGATGGCGTTGCCATTGCCGATGCCCGCAACGACGGGCACGGCGGTTCCACCTGCATCCGCGCACTCGACGGCCAGGCTGCATGGCTGGCCGAGGCCGAAGCCTTCGCCAGGAGCCTGCCCCCCGACATGCTGGAAGGCGGCATCTCCGGCGAGGACGACGACCCGCTGGTCATCGACATCACGCTCGACTATCTGGTCGATCATCTGGCTGAAGCACAGCATGCCGAACGCAAGCTACGCACCGCCTACACCCGCGACATCGCCAACAAGGTGCTGTTCATCAGGGACGGCAAGCTGCTGTTCCTGAAAGGCATCAAGCTCAAGGCCATCGCCGACCGCGCCGGGTACTTTGCGGCGCTGCGCGCACGGCAGGAAACACCCATCATCATTCTGGCCGAGCTGCCGCCGGATGAGGCTTTCGCCTTGTGGAAGCAGCATGTACTGGGCGGCGAATCGTCCTGATCCCCAAGGCTTCCCGAGCCTCCACAGCCCCGCGATTCAGACTGTGTGAAAACGCACTGATGGCGGGTTAAGCAAACGCCCCGGCTCGTTCGGGGCGTTTGCTTTTGCGCGGACGAAAGGCGAAAACACGCTTTTCAGCCCATCAACGCGATCAGCTGGCCTGCACCGAGTACATTGATCGCTCTTTTGAGGTTGTAGGCTTGTACCGCCAGGGCCATTTCCGTCCTTGCACCCTTCAGCTGGCGAAGCAGGAAGCGGCCATTGCCGAATAACCACTGCTTGAGGTTGCCGAAGGGGTGCTCAACGATCGACCTTCGGCTGACCATCATCTCTGGATGTGCCTGCATCCGCTGTTCCATGCGCTCGAAGGCGGCTTCATGGGCATGCCGTGAGACGTAGCGGCGCTTGGCCTGGGTGCAGCGCGCTTTCAGTGGGCAACTGTTGCAGTCGCTGATCGCTGCCTGGTAGATGCGATCCCCTCGATTCCATTGCTTGAGGCTCAGCAACTTGCCCGCCGGGCACTGGTACTGATCGTTCTCTGCATCGTAAGTGAAGTCGCCTCGCTCGAAGAGGTCGACGTCATCACTGCGATTATTGGTCGCGCGGTTGGGCGGCACATAGGCCGTAATACCCGCCTCCTCACACGCCTGGAACTGCGCACCGTTGGAGTAGCCGGCATCGGCGACCACCTCCAACTTGACCTGTTGCAGCACGGCTTGAGTTGCCTTGGCCATGGGTTCGAGCTGCTGGGTGTCGTTGCCATCCTGAGTGACCTCGTGGTGCAGGATCAGGCAGTGCTCCGCGTCCACAGCGCTTTGCACGTTGTAGGCTACTCGAGGCCCCAGGTGGGTGCGCATCAGCTTGGCGTCCGCCTCGCCGATCACGAACTGTTCCAGCTGCTGCGCCTCCAGCAGCGCCTGACTGGTCAGATTGTCGGCATGCTTGCCCTGCAACCGTTGCAGGGCTGCCTTGACCGCCGAACGATCGATCGCCTCGTCGGCTTCAGCCCGATCCGCAGCCTCCAGCTGCGCCAGGTAGTCGGTGATGTGCTTCTCCAGCCGCTCCTGCTGGCGCTTGAGTTGCTTGAGGCTCAGCTGCTTGCGCGCCGAGGCGACGGCTTGGAACTTGCTGCCGTCGATGGCCACCAACTGGCCGGCGATCAGGCCGACCTGGCGGCAGAACTGCACAAAGGCCCGACAGGTCGCCGCGAATGCTGCACCGTTGTCCTTGCGAAAATCAGCGATGGTCTTGAAGTCCGGAGCCAGGCGTCCCAACAGCCACATCACTTCGACATTGCGCTGGCACTCGGCCTCCAGCCGCCGGGATGAGCGGATGCGCTGGAAGTAGCCATACAGATAGAGCTTGAGCAGATCGGCCGGATCGTAGGACGGTCGCCCGGTTTGCCGGGCCTGCACCTTGCTGAAGCCCAGCACGCGCAAATCCAGGCGCGCCACATAGGCTTCGATCACGCGCACCAAATGATCTTCCGGCACCAGCTCGTCCAGCGACTGTGGAAACAGACTGCCCTGGCTGCGCGCTTCACCTTGGATGTACTGCATAAACAAAAATGCCCGTATCGCGTGATACGGGCATTTTCTAGAACACCGGCCGGGACTGCCAGGTTTTCACACAGTCTGGATTGCGGGGCTTTTTTTCGTCCATCAATCGGGACGCCTCGGATTCCCATTTGCGCATGACGCCGGCCTAGCGCCGGCGGAAGCTGTCGGCATGCGTCGCTGACCTCGTCAGCACCATGCCAGCAGCCAGGGTTTCAGGCTGCCGCGGGATTCCCCTCCCGTGCGACCCACACCAGTCCGCCATCGCATCGAGTCCGCGGACGCGCGCCCTCACGGCGCCGATGCCGATTCATCCACCGCCAGCGGGAGCAGCCATCCCGTCCAGGGCCATGGCGATCCTGCTTCCTGAAAGGAGCTCCGCCATGTCCCAGCAAGCCTCGTTCGGCCACTTGGCCCTGATCTACGCCGGCAAACACCTGCCGCTCCAAGTGCTTCACAGCGCCGCCGGCCACTACATCGGTACGCGCGACATCGAAGGCCCCGTCTCCCGCGAGTCGGCCGAGTACTTCCGCAGTTCGGCGGCAGCCCAGCGAGCCCTCGACCGAGGCGGCTGGACCCAGCTGCCCACCCCTTGATCCCCATCCATGAGGAGACCGTCATGAATCAGCTTCTACCAACCGACGTCGTCGATCAGATCATGCGTGAAACGCGCCATTTCGAGCGTGCGCCCGAGGCCTTTTTCAAGGCTTGGAAACGCGGTGCGGAAATCGCCGGGCCCGAGTGGTTTGGCGATGGCACCCGCGAAGGCCTGCGCCGTGCCGCCAGCAAGTGGGACTTGCGTCCGAACCTGCTGGAACTCAACGACGCCCTGGGCGTTTTGAGCGGCGGACAGCGCATGTTCCTGTCCGCGATGGTGAGCTTCTACAACTCGCGCGAGGGCGCCGCGATGCTCAAGCGCTGCGGCTTCGAGGGGCTTTCCGACCTCGGTGGCCTGGATCTGGAGCGGCGTCAGGTGATCGCCGATCTGGTACTCAACTACAGCGGCTGGTAGGTCCGAACGACCGACCACCGCCATTTTCTCAACCCCCAGCGAGGGACATCCGTCCCTTCGGGGCGGTGTCCCTCCATTCTTCCCACAGGAGCGACCCATGTCCCGAAATCCGTCCTTTGCCGTCGTCCTCGAAGGAGGCCTGGTGCAGGCCATCGTCGTGCAGGACTGGCCCGATCATCTGCCGCTGCCGCCATTCGCGGTAGTGGACTACGACACCGAAGGCGCGGCCGACGACGAAATCGTCTGCTTCGACATCGGCAACTCCGAAGCCGAAGCCCTGTGCCGCAGCGACACCCCCACGGTGTTCGAGTCCTTGCCGGACGCGCTGTCACCACGGGTTGTGCTTGCCGCACTGGGCGAGCCCGTCCTGGATGACACACCCAAACCGCTGGCGATCGCCCGCCGGGTGCGGCAGAACGTCCTCGATCTGGATGCCCGGATCAACACCAGCGAGCAGGCACCGACGGGCGACGACTACAACGCGCTCTACGTCTTGGCCAACTGCGGCCTGATCGAACTGCTGAAGTCTCTGGGCGACCCCACCGACTTCGGCGAATAGCGCTTTTCCACCTTTGCCCGAAGCCACGGTTTCGGGTTCATCCCCGCGGATGCCATGTCCGCAGGGGCTGGCTCCGCATCACCAACCAGGAGCCACCCCATGGCAAACAACTACTACGACGCCACCGGCGTCCTCGTTCTCGACCAAGTCACCCCGGTGATTACCGCGCTGTTCGGCGGTTTGAAGCTGGATGCCTCATACCCCGGCGACGGCGAGGTCTACATCGCCCAGATTGCCGAAGACAGCGGCGCGCATTGGGACGATGTCTGCGAAGACCTCGTTGCACTGGCCCAGTCGCTGGGGCTGTCCGTGCCCAGCGAGGGCCCTCCCACGATGGACGACGTTCTGGCCGTGCTTTCCAGGCATTTCGGCACCGACCAGGACGAAGATCTGCAGCACCTGATCGAACACCATCGTTTCGAGGACGACTCGGATCTCGACGCGCTGTTCCTGATCGCCACGCGACTCGACGATGGTCACGGCCTCAAGGAGATTCGCTTCGAGGGTTGCTGGTATTGCAGCAAACCACGCCTCTTCAACTTCGGCGGTGACGGTTCTTTCATCAGCCGCGAGTTCTCGGTCTTCGGTGCCTCCGGTCAGGTGCTCGATCTCGGCAACCGTATCCGGCAAGCCCTTCTGATTCAGAACCTGGAGGCTGCTGCCAATCTGTTCGCCCGGGAAACACAACGCCTGCTCGCCGGCATCACCGACGAAACGCAGCGCCGGCAATTGCAACACCGCCTGTCCGAGCTGTTGAGCTGACAGGCCGCGATACGACGCTTGATCCATACCGGTGCCGCCTGCCGGCACCACTTCCTTTCCCACTGGGTCGATCCCCGGTGGGGGTTGGCCCTGCGTCACCCCTCACCGGAGAATCAAACCATGGACCATTCATCCAATCCTTTCGCCCGCGGCTACTACGGTTTCGAGATTCGGCGCCTTGCCGTCATCAGCTACGACGAGCGCCACCCGCAAACCTTTCTGCCGCTGCATCCATCGCAGGCTCATCTACCCGATGACAAGGTGGCGTACCAAGCGTGCATCTTCAACGATGATTTCGTGCTGATCACCGAAGGCCAAACGGTGCCCGCCGAACTCGATGCCTTGTGCGGCGGCAGCGGCGCCGTGCAGGCCGTGTATCACAGCATCTATGGCCGAACCCTCGATAGAGGCTTCATCCATGTGGGCGACAGCTACACACTGGAATATGCCCAAGCGGTGGTGCGCAATCTGCAGTTCGAGACGGGCTTCTACAGCCGTGCCTGGGAGATCAGCACGGCCCACATCACCGAAGCATCGGGCCGCTACCTGTGCGAACTGGCGGATATCGCCACACCGAGCGGGTTCCTGTTCGTCGCCTTTCGCATCCCGTACAGCCCAGCCATCGGCGTCAAGCTGATCGCCACACCCTGGACGGATGAGAACCTGATGCACGTCGAAGGCATCACCGCCGAGCAACTGCGCCGGGAGCACCTGTCCAAGGGCATGCCCGAGGATCTGGCCGACGTACTGGCGCTGGCCGGACAGGCTGACGTCAGGGTGCTGGTATTCGATGCTGATGCCAACGAGCTGGACGGTCTGACCGTCTTCGAGGAAGAGGACGACACCCCCTCTGTGGACACCTGACCAGTCATGTCCCCCCGAGCCCCTCCCGATGAGGGGCTTTTTTCTGCCTCGGGAATGCGGTGCAGGCCGGTTCGGTTTATCGCAGGCCGGGCCGGCCAGGCTCTGCCATCCTGCTGCCATGTTCGCTGGCGTAGCCGGCAACATCCCAGGCGGTCAAGGCCATCGAGACCGCGGCATGCCGATCGCGTGCTGGCTTTCATCCTCTTCCGGACGCACCGCGTCCATCCAATCCACCCACTTGGGACAACCCGTCCCCTGTGGCCGGGAAGTCCCTTTTTTCTGGAGATTTCCCATGGACCATCAACTCATTCGTCAACAACTCCCGACGCTGGTTTCCGGCCATGTGCCGTCCAATGCCCGCGGCTTCAAGTTCGTCATCTTCGACGGTGAGCCCAAGGTATCGACGATGGGCTTCCATATCGATCCCAAGCCTTTTGAAGGCAAGGTCATCGCGAGCACAGACGAGGCCATTGTCGTCAAGACCGGACGCACCCAGTTCATGGTGCTCGACCGGTCGCGCGTGACCGAGGAACCCGACGAAGGTGCCAAGGTACAGGTCGAGCCTTATGCCAGACGCCGCTTCGACGGCTTGCGGGCGGATACCCCCGAGGAACGCACCGAGTACACCCACGACGGCCAGCCCTACAAGCTGCAGACGTTCGTGCTCGGTTCGGCTCCGGCGAAACTGCCGGTCCCGCAGCCGCGCTGCCTGGAACTGCAGCAACTCATCGAGCAGTTGGAAACGCTGCCGGCGCCCGACGGCTACCGGCGCATCACGCACCTGTTGGTCGATGCCGGCGCGTGCGACTTCACTTGGGTCGATCCACTGCCCAAGGACATCATCGCCACGCCGCCGGCCATCAGTTTCAACGTGGTCACTGCGAAGTTCCAGGGGCGCGTCACCGTGCTGTACGAACGAGGCGACGATCTCTATGCGGTGGAACTGCACCGCGACGGTGAGCTGGTGGAGCGCGTGGATGAGGTGTTCTTCGATGACCTCGGCAACACGTTGGAACGCCTGATCGACGATGGCAGTTGGCGCCAGATTCGCGTCAGCACCGTGCAGAAGCCCGCACGGCGCAAGCCGCGGGCGGTATCCGCATGACTGCGCGAAGCGGCTGAGTCCGTCGGCGGCATTTCGTCCTTTCCGCACCGCCTTGTCGGAGCATTCATCCACCACGGCACTTGCCCCGGAAACTGGCCTCGCGCCAGCTTCCGGGGCTGTGCCTATCTGCTGGGAAATATCTCATGACCGTGTCGGCAGAACACTGAACCTGCCTCAGCCCCCCGGTTCCGCCGCGAGTGCGCACCTAGCTGGCCTGTTTTACCGAACGCCAGGACGACCTGTTTGACCCTGCCGAAGAGACCATCGGCTGCTATTGCGGCGATTGAATGCGGTCAGGCGACAGTACTCATTCCCGATGGTGTGCGAAGCCGCGCGGTGTGAGGCTTGCCCCATGCTTGCTGACGTTGTCAGCGACATGCCAGGCAACCATCGGTCTTCGAGGTTGCGGCGCGGCACCCGCCGCGTGACCGAGCCAGTTCGCAACGCATCCCTCCGTGCGAACGACCATCGGCTTGCCGGTGGTGGATGCACCTTCCTAGTCCATTCGCCTTATCAACCCACCGCGGGGTTACGCACCCCCCCGCGCAGTCGGGTCCGGTGTGTCTCCGCTTCATTCCCATTGGAGATTCACCATGACCAATACGACTTCCAACGCGAAGAGCTACTTCGATCTTCACACCGAGGGCTACGCCCGCTTGCAGCGTGTCCGGGAGGTTCCTGTCCGTGGTGGCCGCCGTGCGCAGCCGTTCCTGGCTTGCACTGTCGCCGCACTCGTCGGATCCGCCAAAGACCCCGTCACCCGCTACTTCGACGTCAAAGTCTCCGGTGCCGACGCCAAGAAATTGGTCGAGGGTTACATCGGCGTCGATGACCCGAGGCAGCGTCCGCTGGTCAAGTTCCGGCTCGGCGATCTCTGGGCCGATGCTTTCATCCGTACCAGTGGTGACCGCAAGGGCGATCCGGCAGCCAGTCTCAAGGGCCGACTGTTGAAAGCCGAACTGATCGATCGTGCCGAACTGGCGCAGATCAAGCAGTACGAGCTGATCACCCGGGGTATCGGTTATCTCAACCGTCCGCGCGAGGTTACGCCGAAGGATGGCGATCCGTTCCTGTCGTGCTCCATCGGGGCGCTGGCCGGCCCGGTCGATGAGCCGGATTACCGGTACATCAACACCATCGTCGCCACTGCGGACGCCCAGCATCTGGTGCGCCGCTGCGTACAGGCCATCGAGGCCGAGCGCAAGGTGCTGATCGCCTTCCGTCTCAACGACATGAAGGCCGATGCGTACCTCCGCACCAAGGGCGAGCGTGCCGGCGAACCGGCGGCGAGCCTGGAATCCAAGCTGATCCACATCGGCCTGATCAAGATCGATGGCCAGCAGGTCTTTCCGGCCGCCGCACCGGCGCCCGTTTCCGAGGACGCTGCGGCGACCGAGGATGCGGATACCGCCGATGGCACCGTCGAGGCGCCGACCGCCGAGTCCGTTCAGGACGAACCCGTGCCGGCACCCGAGGCCGAGGAACCCGCACTCGCGGCTTCCTTCTGATCCACCCCCGCAAGGCCCCATTCCGGGGTCTTGCTTCTTATCCCCAACCTGCCTGCAGGCCACTGACGTGGCGCGTGGGCGTTCGTCTTTTCATCCCCGCAGTCCGTTCCGCACCGTGCGGATTCGGCTGCATAACAATCCCAGGAGAATGCCATGTCTCTCGCATCCCGTTTCGCACCGCGCTCACCGGTACTGCGCTCGGACCGTCCTCTGTTGGACGACCAGATTCGCGCCGTGGTGCCGTCGATCTTTGCGGAAACACCGCACGAAAGCCGTTCCCAGCGGTACAGCTACATCCCGACGGCCACCGTGCTGTCGGAACTTCGTCAGGAGGGATTCCTGCCCTTCATGGTGTGCCAAACACGTGTCCGCAACGAGGACCGCCGCGAGTACACCAAACACCTGATCCGCCTTCGCCACGCCAGCCAGATCAATGGCGACGAAGCCAACGAGATCATCTTGTTGAACTCGCACGATGGCACCAGCAGCTATCAGATGCTGGCAGGTCAGTTTCGATTCGTCTGCCAGAACGGGCTGGTCTGCGGCGACACGTTCGCGGACATCCGCGTGCCTCACAAGGGCGATGTCGCGGGCCAGGTCATCGAAGGTGCCTACGAAGTCCTGAAAGGCTTCGAGCGGGTGCAGGAAGCGCGCGAGAGCATGCGCGCGATCACGCTGGAGGCTGGGGAGGACGACGTTTTCGCCCGTTCGGCCCTGGCGCTCAAGTACGACGATCCGGACAAGCCCGCGCCTGTCACGGAGAGTCAGTTGTTGGTTCCCAGACGCTGGGACGATCGCAAGAGCGACCTCTGGTCGATCTTCAACCGCGTCCAGGAAAACCTCGTCAAGGGAGGGCTGACCGGACGCACTGCGAACGGCCGCCGCCAGCGTACCCGCCCTGTACAGGGTATCGATCAGAACCTGCGCCTGAACCGCGCCCTCTGGATGCTCGCCGAAGGCATGCGCCAGTTGAAGTCCTGAGCCACTACTCGGACCTCGCCCGTCAGGGCGGGTCCATTTTCTTCCTGACCCGTTGCGCGCCGCGCAAGACGGTTCCATTCATCACAAGGAGATACGCCATGGCTACAGCAGCCGTTCAATCCGATCCGCCCCTCATCGTCCGCGGCCAACTCGCCATCCGCACCATCCCGGGCCGCAACGGACGGTTCACGGTCGGTCGCCTCACGACCCGCCTTGGACTGTTCCATGTGAAAGACCCGGAACTGGAGCAGTACCCCGAAGGGAAGTACGAGGGTGAGTTCGTCATCCGCTACATCTATCTGAAGGCCTATCCGGTTGGCGATGGCATGCGCTTTGAAATCCGCGCCAACCTGGACGGCATGACCCTGTCGGGCATCGACAAGCTGAGCAAGGCCGAGGCTCGCGCCTTCGCCGCACAGGACGTCGATCCGCTCGATGAAGAGCTGGGCACGCCACCGGCGACAACGCCGGCAGCAGCCGAGAAATCCAAGTCCCGGTCCAAGCCGGAGCCCGCGCCCGTGCAGGCATCGAAAGACCCGCTGGTCGATACCACGCCATTCGGCGTCGATACGCCGTCCGCCACCGTGGCCGCTTCGGGTGGTCCCGAGAGCGACGACGCGGCGCTGTTCGGCATTCTCTGGCCGTTGGAAGAGTCGGTGAAACTCGACTCGACCATCGATCGCCGCACCCTACGTCTGCAGATCGCGCGGCTCAACCAGTTGGGCTATGCCTTCGACGCCACGGCCCAGCAATGGAACCTGCAACTCGCACCCGAACCGCAGGCTGCCTGATCGTCCTGCCGCATCCGCGGCATTTCATCCACCCGCCGGGGCGACCCCGATGGGGAGGTTCCCGGCTATTTCAATCGAGGAGCTTCACCATGAGTCGGCACTACTTCGACACATTCCACAAAGGATTTCCCGTCACCGTACTACTCGGCTGGGATCGGCCGATGAACTACTTCTTCTTGGTCATCGAGAAGCCAACCGAGTTGATCGACGACACCATGAAGGTCGAGAGCGACGACTTCTTGTACAGCAATCTGCACGAGAGCGATCCGTTCAACCATGACCTGGACTACTACCGTGAGGTCTTACGTCATTTTCAGATCCTTGTGCCGGAAAGCCTGTTCATCGAGGTCCAGCACGACGCTGAGAGAAATGTCGGCAACCGCGTAGTCAAGCATCAGGCCGACGGTTCGTTCACCGAACGTGAACTCTGAGTAGTCCGCGTTCTTTCATCCCTAACGGGGCATTCACTGCCCCTGCGGGTGGTGGTGCCCCTGACTTCATTGAGGACTCCACCATGTCTGCACCTTCATCCCCACAGTTGCTGTACCGCATCGACGAATGCGGCGACGTGATGGCCGATGCTTGCGTCTGCGGCGAAGACGGCGATCTGGTCTTTCTATCGGTCTGGGCGCGGGACACCGCGATCCAGCAGTTTCTCGCCCGGCTCACCTTGGGCCGCGACGAGGATGGACTGGACCAGTTCCATCTCGTCACCGACCAGGGCGGCTCCGTGCCCGTGTTCGTTCCCTCGGTCGAGCGTCTGGAAAAGCGCTTGACCCGCAGCTATCGCCGCACCCTGTTCGGGTCGCTCGTCAATCTCTGGCTGTTCGATCGGCGCTGCATCCGGCCGGACAAGGCCACCACCAGCGCGCTCGCACTGTTGCCGCGCGCGGCGGCCGATCCTACGTCGCGCCTCTGGCTGCTCGTCAAGGAGACGTGCCCGCTGCCCTTGCTGGATCACTGGCAAGGGACGGTGCTGGCACTGCTGCGAGACCGCGACATGCTCCGCGACCTGCCGACGGCCCTCGGGCCGCTGCGTGGATTTCGTCTGGGGCTGGATGTGCCAGCGCTCACCGAAGCACTGAGCAGCCTGATCCGCCAGGGCGTACTGACCGCCCATCCGCTCCCGCAGCCGGCGACCAGCTGGAAGCGGTGGCCTGACCCACGGCAGGTGCGTGCGACCGGCGCGCACCCGCTTTCCTTCATCCCCGCTACAGGAGATTTCTTATGGCACTCATGTTCCCGCGGCTCGCCCGCAATTTCGTCAAGGCCGGCTACTTTCCGACCGACGAACCCACGCTCGAAAGAGCGCTCAGCGCACTGGCGTCCGGCGACGGGCCGATGTGCATCCTCGATCCTTGTGCAGGCGAAGGCGTCGCCATCGCGGAGGCTGCGCATGCCCTCGGGCGTGACCAGGTCACCGCCTATGCGGTGGAGTTCGACCCGGAGCGCGCCAACCATGCGCGTCTGCTCGTCGATCACTGCATCCAGGGCGACCTCATGGACACCCTGATCGCACGCCAGAGCTTCGGTTTGCTGTGGCTCAACCCGCCATACGGGGATCTGTCCAAAGATGCGAACGGCAACATCGGCTACGACGGCAAGGGCCGCGCACGGCTGGAAAAGTTGTTCTACCAGCGGACGCTGCAACTGCTGCAGTACGACGGCATCCTGGTTTTCATCGTCCCGCACTACGTGCTCGACCAGGAGTTGGTCGGCTGGCTCACGCGGCACTTCGCCGATCTGCGCATCTACCGTGCGGTGGATACGCAGTTCAAGCAAGTCGTCGTGTTCGGTCGCCGGGCCCGCCAGCGCGAGCTGGTGGGCGATGAGGTCAAGAACGCCCGTGCCCGCCTGTTGCAGATCGGGCAAGGCGACCTGGAAGCGGAGGAACTGCCACCCACGTGGCCGTCGCTTCCGTACGTGGTCCCCGTCGCCCAGCACGAGCCGGAGCACTTCTACCGTCTGAGCATGGAGCCGGCGCAGTTCGCCGACGAAGTGCAGCGCCTGCATGGCCTGTGGCCGTCGTTCGAGACCCATCTGGGCGCCGCCCAGCAGTCCTTGCGCCGCCCGGCGCGCGCATTGTCCCAGTGGCACCTGGCACTGGCCCTCGCGGCCGGCGCGATCTCCGGTGTCGTGCAGTCGAAGAACGGCCGCACCCTGGCCGTGAAAGGCGACACCTACAAGCAGAAGGCGACGACCACCGAATATCGCGAGCGCGATGACGGTTCAATCGCAGAGACACGCATCCTCACCGACAAGTTTGTCCCCGTGATTCGTGCCTGGGACTTGTCCCCGGACTCGGCCACCCTCGGCCGGATTCTCACCATCCACTGATCGCATCGGGCGGCTCGCCGCCTTGCTTCATTCATCCACCAGAAGGAGAACTCCCATGCTTTCGCGTTTGTTCGCGCGGCGCGAGCCGCAAGCCCGTCCGTTGTTCGCCCTCGGTTCGCTGAGGCTGAGCGAGAAGGTGCACTGGTTGGCCAGCAAAGGCCTCATTGATCCCTTGCCTTATGTGCAGCGCCATGTGCGCGGCGATTGGGGCGATGTCGACGAGACCACCCGCCAGGTCAATGATGTGGCACTCGACCAGGACAATCCCATGATCTCTCGCTACAGGATCACGCCGCAGCTGCTGCTGATCGTGATGACCAGCGAGGATCACCGCACCACCGTGGTCCAACTGCCCGAAGAGCAGTCCTCGATCTAGCACCAGCCCATTTCATCCACCCACCGGGGTCATGTCGCCCCGATGGGGACGCCATGACCCTTTCTTTCATCGAAGGAGCTATCACCATGGCAACTGTAATGTCCATCAGCACGGCCCCCAATCTGCGCTTCTCGCCGGGCGCGACGGTCATGACCGTCGGCGTGGCCAATCTGGTCGAACAGGGACGGCTCAACCCGAGCCCGTACCTTCGCCGCCACCTCAGCGGCGACTGGGGCGACCTCGACGAGGACGATCGGCGATCGAACGATGCCGCGCTGGCATCGGGCGAGGCCCGGTTGCTCTCTTCGTACCAGGTCGATCCCGATCTGAAACTCTGGATCATCACTGAGTGGGACCGCAGCGTCACGACGCTGTTGTTACCCAGCGAGTATTGATTTCCGGGCGGCTGCGCGCCGTCCACTCACCTTCACCCCCAGGGGCATCCATCGCCCCTGGGGGCGGTGCATGCCCCATTTTTTTGGTTCTTCGCGGATCAGCGGGGAGCCTTCAAGGACCGCCCTTACCCTTGAGGCCTGATTTTCAGGGCTCAGGGGTGAGGTCATGCTGGACCGCAAGACGATTGAGAAGCTTGGGGGCTGGGAAGGCTACCGGGTGGAGCGGATCGCGTGGCCTGAGGGTGACAGTCGAATCGTCACGATCTACCTCAAGCCGTCATCACGGACGATGTATTGCGTGCATTGCGGCAGCCGATGCCGGCAGGTCCACGAGACCACGGTGCGCCGGGTTCGGGATCTGCCGCTGTTGGCGTTCCGCGTCGCGCTGGTGGTGCCGCGCCGGCGCGTCTGGTGCGATCAGTGCGGTGGCCCGCGACTGGAGAAGCTGAGTTGGCTGGGGCGCTATCAGCGGGTCACCGATCGGCTGGCCGAAGCAGTCAGCCAACTGCTGGTCTCCAGCAACATCCTGGCGGTCGCCCGCTTCTTCCAGTTGGGCTGGCACACCGTCAAGGCGCTGGATAAAGCCCGGTTGCGGCAGACAATCCAGGAGCCGGACTGGAGCCGGATCCACTATCTGGCCATGGACGAGTTCGCCCTGCACAAGGGCCACCGCTACGCCACGGTGGTCGTCGACCCGATCAGCCGTCAGGTGCTATGGGTCGGCAATGGCCGGTCCCGCGAGACTGCGCGCGCCTTCTTCGAGCAGCTTCCCGCCGGCGTTGCCGAGCAGATCCGGGCCGTCGCGATCGACATGACGACCGCCTATGAGTTGGAGATCCAGGCCAATTGCCCCAATGCCGAGGTCGTCTACGACCTCTTCCATGTGATGGCCAAGTACGGCCGCGAGGTGATCGACCGGGTGCGGGTCGACCAGGCCAACCAGCTGCGCCACGACAAACCCGCACGCCGGGTGATCAAATCCAGCCGCTGGCTGTTGCTGCGCAATCGCGAGAACCTGGATCGGCATCAGACAGTAAAGCTGGACGAGCTGCTGGAAGCCAACCAGCCACTGCTCACCGCCTACCTCATGCGCGATGAGCTCAAGCGGCTGTGGTTCTACCGCCATCCATCCTGGGCCCGGAAGGCCTGGGACCATTGGCTGGAACAGGCCCAGGGCAGCGGCATCGCGGCACTGGCCCACTTCGCGACGAAGCTCAAGGCCTACCTGCACGGAATCCTGTCGCGCTGCCGCCACCGGCTCAATACCAGCATCGTCGAAGGCATCAACAACACTATCAAGGTCATCAAGCGCCGGGCCTACGGCTACCGGGATCAGGAGTACTTCTTCCTGAAGATCCGCGCAGTCTTCCCCGGTATTCAGCGATGAACCATTTTTTTGGAGCATCACCATGACCATGCAACTCGAAGCGGCCCCCGCCGCACCTTCCATGCCCGCCACGGGCGATCTGTTCAAGCCTGCGGACAGCGAAAGCGATCTGTCTTTCAGCCTGCAGGATTTCGTCACCGAGTTTGGGGATGAGTTACTCGACTCCCTCAACCGGGCCAACCCGCCCGTTTACAACGGTGTGCCGCGCGCCAACCGCCAGCTCGTCCTCGCCAGCCTCAAGCGGCAGCTGTTCCCCGCCCAGGCCGAGGTCGTCCATGCGGCCGCCGAACTGCTCGTCAATCAGGGCGAGCGCGCGGCCATCGTCAATGGCGAGATGGGGACGGGGAAAACCACCGTCGGCATCGCGCTAGGGGCGGTGCTCAACGCGGAAGGCTATCGCCGCACGCTCGTCCTCAGCCCGCCCCATCTTGTCTACAAATGGCGGCGCGAGATCCTCGAAACCGTCGCCGGTGCGAAAGTCTGGGTGCTCAACGGCCCGGACACATTGCTCAAGTTGATCAAGCTGCGCGAGCAGTTGAACGTGCCGGCCGAAGGGCAGGAGTTCTTCATCATCGGCAGGGTCAGAATGCGGATGGGATTCCACTGGAAGCCCGCCTTCGTCCGCAAACACACCCGTTACGGCATGGTCGGCGCCTGCCCGCACTGCGGGACGGTGGTCACTGATCTCGACGGCGAGCCGGTCAATGCTCTGGAGCTGGAGGCGGAAGAAATCCGCCGCAAGTGCAATGTCTGCGACGGCGCACTCTGGACGCTGATGCGGCCGCGCAGCCTGTCGGGCAGTGATCAGTCCTCGGCGGTGCTGCGTGCGCTGAAGAGAATCCCGACCATCGGCGAGGCCACGGCCAACAAGCTGATGAAGACCTTCGGCGATTCGTTCCTGGCGTCGATGCTCGGCGACAACCTGCACAACTTCATCAACCTGATGGACGAGCGCGGGGAGTTGGTGTTTTCCGACCGGCAGGCGCAGCGCATGGAACGCGCCATGTCCTCAATGGAGTTCGGCTTCGGAGAAGGCGGCTATCAGCCCTCGGAATATGTGAAGCGGTATCTGCCGCAAAGCACCTTCGACTTGCTCATCGCAGATGAAGCCCATGAATACAAAACGGGTGGATCGGCGCAGGGCCAGGCGATGGGCGTCATCGCAGCCAAGGCACGCAAGACCGTACTGCTAACCGGTACCCTCATGGGGGGCTATGCAGACGATCTCTTTCATTTGCTGTTCCGGGCCTTGCCCGCGAGGATGATCGAAGATGGTTACCGCCCGAGCGCCAGCGGCAGCATGAATGCCGCTGCCATGGCGTTTATGAGGGACCATGGTGTCCTCAAGGACATCTATTCCGAGAGCAACGGGCCGGCCCACAAGACCGCCAAAGGCTCGAAGATCACCGTCAGAACGGTCAAGGCACCCGGGTTCGGGCCGAAAGGCGTACTGCGCTGCGTGCTGCCGTACACGATCTTCCTCAAGCTCAGAGACATCGGCGGCGTGCTGCCGCCGTATGACGAAGAGTTCCGGGAGGTCGCCATGGATGCCGGGCAGGCCGACGCCTACCGCAATCTGGCCGCCAGCCTGACGGCGGAACTCAAGGAGGCCCTGCGCAAGCGGGATACCACCTTGCTGGGCGTAGTCCTCAATGTGCTGTTGGCGTGGTCCGACTGCTGCTTCCGGGCAGAAACCGTGCGCCACCCGCGTACGCGCCAGGTCCTGGCCTTCACACCGGCCCAGTTCAACGAGCTGGAGATCATGCCGAAAGAGCGTGAGCTGATCGACATCTGCCGCGAGGAGAAAGCCGCGGGTCGTAAGACCCTGGTGTACTCCGTCTACACCGGCACGCGCGATACCACCAGCCGTTTGAAGATGTTGCTGGAGCAAGAGGGTTTTCGGGTGGCGGTACTGCGCGCAAGCGTGGATGCCTCTCGCCGCGAAGACTGGATTGCCGAGCAGCTCGATCGCGGGATCGACGTCCTCATCACGAATCCGGAACTGGTGAAAACCGGCCTGGATTTGCTGGAGTTCCCCACGATTGTGTTCATGCAGTCGGGGTGGAACATCTACACGTTGCAACAAGCCGCGCGCCGGTCATGGCGGATCGGCCAGAAGCAGCATGTGAAGGTGATCTACCTGGGGTATGCGGCCACGTCGCAGATGACGTGCTTGGCCCTGATGGCGAAGAAGATCCTGGTATCGCAGAGCACCTCCGGCGACGTCCCGGAATCGGGGCTGGATGTGCTCAACCAGGACGGCGATTCGATCGAGGTCGCCCTGGCCCGGCAACTCGTCGCGGCCTGATACTCTCGTTCATGCCGGCGTCCCTCTGGGCGCCGGCTTTTTTTATTCCTGCACAGTACCTTCAATCGTCGCCATGACGCCCAGCGTCGGGGTCGTTAAACTGGGCGGACATACGCAGATCTCGAGGGGCATGATGGTCATGGTGATCGAAGCAGCCTACGCGAATGGCACTGGCGTCGCGAATGCACTGCGCATGTCGCAGGCCCAGTGGCTGGGGCTGCAACGGAACTATCACGTCGGCGATCTGCTAATGCCATGCTGCAATGCTCCAGCCGTCCCCAAGATCAGTGCCAATGGCCATCCTTTCTTCGCGCATCTAAGCGGTGCCTGCAGCACTTCCGAAGAAAGCCAGTGGCACCTCGCGGCCAAGATACTGGTGCGCAGCGTTTTGGAGGATCTTGGTTGCCGAGCCTCGGTTGAGGTTCCAGGGAGCAGCGAAACCAGCCGCTGGAAAGCCGATGTCTGGGGCGAGCGTGGCGAGGCCAAGTTGGCTATCGAGATCCAAAGGTCATATCAGTCGCTGCGTGACTACCGTACCCGGCAAAAGAAATATCGGGCCGAGGGCATCAAGGCGCTTTGGTTGCTAAGACAAGAGAGATACAGCACTCTCACGAGGAGCATGAGCAAGGAGCGACTGCGGACCGAGTTCGGAGGAAAATTCCCTCCAGCCGGGCACTTCGGCCCATGTCTCGCAGATGTGCCTATAGCAATGCTCGAGTTGGAGCCGACCACCACGATCACAGGTGCTGGATTTTTCACCGCCAGTCTTCCGGATTTACTCGAAGCAGTGCTTAGTGATCGCTTTCTTTGCGTAGATGGTCTTTGGTGCATCGACAACCTAGATGCGATGTCTCGTGCCGCCCAACTTGCGCGCGAACGTGCCGCAGCCCAGCGCGCGGCAGATATTTAGTTAAGAACCGGTATTAACTCATCCGGAGCCCATGCGATTCGGATGCAGCCCCAACCCTTATATAGTCGCTCAGAGGTTCGCAGCACGCATTCGTGCCTCTAATTCATCCAGGAATGGTGAGCGCCCATGGCGCATCGGACCATAGCGCCCTTCAACGAATCCCGAGTACAGCATGTGAACCTCGTCGCGGGCGCGTGTGAGTCCCACATAGAACAGCCGGCGACTCTCGCGCAACTTCTCTGGACTCAGTTTTCGCCATGGCAAACTCCCATAGTCGAGACCGACCATAATGACCACGTCGTACTCGCATCCCTTAGCGGAATGAAGTGTCAGCAGGTTCAGGTGATCCGGCGAACCATCACGTCCGCCCAGACTCGCAATGTCCAGCGTAGCCAGCGCGCCACCTTCGGCAAGCGCCGCCGTCATGCGATCCAGTTGTTCCTTCTGATCGGCAAGCGACGATTCAGCAACCAACAGACGATCCAAGATGCCGTTGCGCAGTGATGCGACAAAATCACGTGCGGACTGCTGATCGGCGCGCAACGCCCACAACAGAGCGGTTAGCTCCTGCCCCTCGCGTCGAGCCTGCGCATCGTCCAAGTTCGCTCGATGAAATGCGAGATAACGGTCGATCAATCCACGCAGTTGCGGACGCGCGATACGCCAGCCACCCGCACACCATGCGGCGCAGTCTTCTACCCAACTCGTCAAGGCAACTTTACGGTAAGGCGCGGCGGTGTCCACGCGGATATAATCGAAACCGCCGGCTGCCACGGCCTTGGCCACAATATCGCCTGCGCGATAGTCCGTATACAAGATTGCGATATCGCCCAGCGTTCGTCCTGGCTTGGAGTCCAAGGCCACCGGAATGATCTGCGCGACGGCGTGTGCGGCCTGATCTGCGAGCCCATCAGGGCACAGCACAAACTCGATAGTCGCCTGACGGGTCGGGTCGTTCGCCCGATAGCCACGATCCTCACCCAACGCCATTTCTGAAGCGCTGACAATGCCTGCCCCTGAGCGATAATTCAATTGAAGTCTGACCGGCTCGATGTCTTCACGCTCAGCTAGCTCCATGAGCAACGCGCCATCGGCCCCTGTGAAACCGTAGATCGACTGGTCTGCATCACCGACTGCGAACAAGCGCACGCCACCATCAAAAGCCAGGCGCTTGACGATGCGATGGAGTGCAACCCCCAAATCCTGATATTCATCTACCGCCAGCACCGGAAATTTCGCCTGCACCAGAGGCAGTACCCAATCATGCTCAGCGATCAGGCGCTGGCCATAGACCACCATGTCGTCGTAGTCGATCAGCCCCCCTTGGCGCAGTGCCGCCTCGTAGGCTTCGGCCCAGGCGGCAAGTTCTTCCTCGCTACGCCAGGCAACGCTGTTTCGGTTCAGTACGGATCGGCGATGCCGTCCAAGATCGATAGCTTTGTAAGGATGGTTGGCCCCAAAGAGCTCGTCTCCGGACTGCCTGATCAAACGATCACTCACTCGCTGGGATGCCACTGAGAGGGGAAACTGAATCGGTAGATCAGCTAAGCGTCCATATGGCATCAACAGATGGCGTAGGCAGAATCCGTGGACGGTGCCGATGAACAGGTTTGGCGCCTCCCGCAGCCCCAACATTTCAAGCCGACGGGTTAATTCGCGTGCGCACTCTTGACTGTAGGTGATGCACGCAGCACCACGCGGTGCCTGCACGTCTTCGGCCAAGATGCGAGCCAGCTTCAGCACAAGCGTCTTGGTTTTTCCGCTTCCAGGGCCGGCGAGCACCACGCAATGTCCCTGGGAGTTGTACGCCGCCAACTGACCAGGATTTCCGGCCAGCTCGGCAGCCTGGGCCAGGTAGGCTGTGCTGAAACTACGCGACGGCATTGCGGATATGCTCCAGCGCGGAACGGATGTAGTGCGGGCAAGTATCCTCGGACACTGAGCGTGCAAGGGCCTGAGCGAATCGTCCCTTTCCGATTCTTTCGATAAGCTTCAGCAGCCGTTCTTCATCGACCTGGTCTAAGTCATCCACCCACTGCTGCAATGCTTCTCGGGTTGCTTGCCTCAGTTGCGGCAATTCCTGCTGAATTACATCCCGCATCGACTCAGCCAACCCACCGGCGAACAACTCCGTTTCCAGTGTGTTCTCGTTCACGAAGTATCCGAACTCCTCGGCAAGCTCAATTACGTCATCTGTCTCCATCTCCGAGTGGTCGTACTCGTCTTCAACCACGTCAAGAAGATTGATCAGTCGCCGGCGAACCAGCGGAGCCTTGCCATTGACCGGATCATAGTCCGTCAGGATGACATGAGGAATATCCAGTCCTTCAGGGCCTAGGAGCTTCACATACGGCGTGAAGTTAGTTCCGCCAACCGAGCACACGGTAATCCCAAGCATATCGAGGTGGATATCAAGCGCCTCAGCGAACGCGGGGACCAGGAAACGCTCTGCGTCGCCTTCGACCAGAATGACCCCCCGAGAAAAGAAAATCTCGCCACGCGTGACATCAATGTAGCGCTGTAGATCTTCTTCATCCCTCTGTGTGAACGGCGCATTCGCAGTTGAAACGGCGACAGTCTTGCCTGCCCCCACGTCATGACGTAGCAGAACGATGGATCTAATCGGCGTAACGCTTGCAATGTGTGGGGAGTGAGTTGTAAGGATCGTTGTTAGCGGAGCATCTTCCTCGTTTTCATCCCCTCCGGTGCCAAGGAAATAACGATAGACAAGGCGCTGAACGTGCGGGTGCAGGTGCGCTTCGGGCTCCTCAACCACAAAGAATGTATGGTCACGTTCTCCGTCAGACACGAGGCGGTCGAGTTCGAGGCTCTTCAATGCCAGGAAGATCAGGTTCGCGGTTCCCAGACTAGCGTCACCGACGCCGCGAATTCCATTGTCAATTAACAATCGCAAGCTGCGAAGCAGCGCATCCACCCGAGTTGGAGCGAGTCCAAGCGACACAGGCACAGCATGCTGCTCACCAGCAATGGAGATCAACCGCTCGCTGATCCGGTTCGCCGTCGCAACCACTTGGGCGTGGCCAGCTAGTTCCCGCTGTGCGTCGTCAACCTGATTTTGAATCTCCTCACGGGCGTCTTCGTCCAACGACTCGGCAAGATCTTCGATGAGGGGTCTCAATGGTGAATTGCGCCAACTCGCGAGATCCTTCTCAGCATCACGCAGTGCCACCTGGACGTCTATTGGCAACATGCGGCGAAACGCACTACCGACGTGCATTTCGGGGTCGTTACCACCAAAGATCACATACTCATAGTCTTTCAACGATTCCGGAGCGCGTCCCAGTCCGGCTTTGGGCTGGAAGCGATAGGTGAGACGGGCCGTCATGGGTGGGCCTGGATCAATCACACAATCGTTGAGATGAGCCATCAACCGCGGGTTATCAGTGAAGTCGGTCAAGTCCACCGAGACTTCGATGATTTTACCGATCTTGTCTTCAACCAGGCCATCCCAGAAGTGCTCTATGCTCAATTGCCGGTCACGCTCGGACAATCCTGGGTCGAGAATCAGCTGTAATCCACGAATGAAGTTACTTTTTCCGACTTTATTCTCACCAACGATAACGATGCTATCGCCAGTCTTTATATCAACATCCGAAAAATTGGCGAAATTGATCAGCCTAACGCGTGAGATCCGCATGCACACCCCCTGCAATATGTCTTACGAATAATATCAGCCCATCGTCGGCAACACCGTTAGTTATTCACCGCCTTCCCTACAAGCCTGCGCTGACTCAACCTCCGAAGACTCATACTTCCAACCTACACCCGCGAACAAAGCGATCCAAGACTCTTTCGTATTCTTTGCTGAACGATTCGGTCTGCCCGGCGAAGGTATCGGCTCATCGCCATCGAGAGCCGAACCATGCCAGCAACCCAACTTCTACGGCGCCTGACCGGCAGCGGCCTGCTGATCACCGCTGTGTTGAGCGGCGGCTGCGCCACCACCGCCGCACCGCCCGTTGATCCTCTTGTCGAGGAAGCCGACACAGCGCCGCAGTCACCTGAACTGATTCCGGTGGTGCGCTATGGCCGCTACACGCTCGTGGAGCTTGTTCCCACCGCGGCCCAGCGTGACCTGCTGCTGCAGGTCATCGACGTGGCGATGCCAGCGGATGCCAGAGCGACGGTGGGCGACGGCCTGCGCCACGCACTCCAGCGCAGCGGCTACCAGCTTTGCGAGAACGCCCATGCGGTGATCGAGCTGTATTCGCTGCCGCTGCCGGCGGCGCACCTGTATCTGGGGCCGATGACGCTGCGCGACGCACTGCTCACGCTCGCCGGGCCGGCCTGGGGTGTACAGGTCGATGACAGGGCGCGCCAGATCTGCTTCGTTCCTGCCGGCGAGCCCTCCGCAGATCCCGAGACCGACACGCCACTGGCCGCGCCGGTGCAGACCTTTCCCATCGTCGACGGAGGCCAGCCATGAGCGCAGTGGCCCATGCGTCGCGTTCGCGCGCGGCCTTCGTGCTGTACCTGCTGCTGTGGGCCTGGATGGTCGGACTCAGCGCACTGGTGCTCGTCAACTTCCGCGTTGCGGGCGACCTGGCCGGTCAGAGTCAAGTTGATTCGGCCTTACGCCAACTGCAGGTGCTCGAAGGCCGGCTCGCCGAATTCGCCGACGACGTACAGACGCTGCAAGCCCGCCCCGAAGCGGCGACCACGGCAGCTTTGCAGGAAGCTTTGCAGGACACCCGCCAGCGCCTCGAAGCCGACATCGCCCGTCTCGAACAGTCGCTGGCCGGCTACGCCACCGAGGCGGCCCTGCAGACACTGCACAGCGAGGTCGAGCAGCTCAAGGCACAGCGCCAGACCGCCGCGCGCACGCCCGCAGCGCCGCGTCCCGCCAGGGCGACGACGACGGCACCGGCACAGGTGCCGTTTCCCTTCCGCTTGATCGGTGCGGAACTGCGCGCCGGGCAGCGCGCCGTTTCCATCGCCCCCGCCACCGACCCGCTCTCGGCCGGGCAGATCCAGGTGCTGCTTCCCGGCGAGCATGCCGGGCGCTGGCAGTTGCAGACCATCGACGGCAACACCGCCGTGTTCCAGGCCGGTGACCAGACGCGCCGGCTGGCGATTCCTTGATCGGGAGGCGTCATGCAACGTCGCGCACTTTCCATGCTGTTCCTGTTGGCCGCGCTGAACGCACCGGCCTTCGCGCAGCAGCCCGCCACCCAGAGCACACCCGCACAGTCTTCCCGTGTCACGCCGAGCCAGATCGATCAGGCACGCGATGAACGCCTGGCGCGGGACTGGGGGCTGCGCGGCGACGAATGGGGACGCTACCGCGAACTGATGGAAGGGCCGCTGGGCATCCATTCACCCAACCTCGACCCGCTGACCGCACTCGGCATCGAAGCCCGCTCCGACGAGGAGCGACGGCGCTATGCCGAACTGCAAGTGCAGGTCGAAGCGCGCCGCGTGGAAAAGTTGCTGGCGTATCAACGAGCCTACGACGAAGCCTGGCAACGCCTGCATCCCGACGCCCAGCGGGTGAATCTGCCCGATGCGCTGCCGGGCGGCAGTGCGATGACCGGCAGCGGTCGTACCGCCGTGTTCGTCCGGGACGGCTGCGCGCCGTGTGCCCAGGTCGTGCAGCGTCTGCAGACGGCGAACGCCGAGTTCGACCTGTACATGGTCGGCAGCCGCCAGGACGACGCCCGCATCCGCGAGTGGGCCCAGCGCGCGCAGATCGATCCGGCGCGCGTGCGCAGCGGCTCGATCACGCTCAACCACGACGGTGGCCGCTGGCTGGCGCTGGGTTTGCCCGGTGAACTGCCCGCGGTGGTGCGTCAGGTGAACGGCCAATGGCAGCGCCAGCCCTGATGCCGACGTGGCCGCTGCGCGTGCTGCTGGCCGCCGCGCTGGCGACCGGGCCAGTCCAGGCCCAGGAAATTCCGCCGCCCGCCTACCAGTTGGCGGCCCAGCGCGCCGGCATTCCTTCGACGGTGCTCTATGCCGTGGCGCTGCAGGAAAGCGGCGTGCGCCGGGACGATCGCATCGTGCCGTGGCCCTGGTCGCTCAATGTCGTCGGCCAGTCGCGCCGCTACGCCACGCGCGCGCAGGCTTGTGCGGGCGTGCGCCAGGCGCTGCGCGAGGTGCCCCCCACGCGCATCGACGTGGGCTTGGGCCAGATCAACCTCGGCTACCAGCAGCACCGCTACCGCCAGCCCTGCGATCTGCTCGACCCCTACGACAACCTGCGCATCGCCGCCGACATCCTGAAAGAGCAGCACACCCCCGGCGAAGACTGGCTGCTGGCGGTCGGGCGTTACCACCGACCGGCTGGCGGCGCGCCCGCGGCGCGTTACCGGCGCAGCGTTTCACAATACCTCCAGCGCGTGCTCGGCCCGCAACAGACCGCCGCACACGCGCCCCGCCAGGAGAACAGCCGATGACCTCATCCATCCGGGCCACGCACGGCCTTCTTGTCGTAATGCTCGCCACCGTGCCGATGAGCGCGGTGCGTGCCACGCCGCCCCTGATCGTGGTGGAAGACCGGGGCGGCGCTTCCGCGCTGCCGTACTACGAAGCGCTCGACCTGCAGCCGCGCGCCACGAGTCAGCCACTCCCCTCCATCGTCATTCCCGAGGCACCAACCGCCGCTGTCGATGAGACGGCCATGCTGCCGGTGCGCAGTGCCAGGCTCACGCCGGGAACGGTTGCCCGCCGTGTCATCGAGGCCCCCGGACTGCAACCATTCTTCCTGGTCGGTGACGATGCGACCTCTCAAGCCTGGTTGCGTCAGCACGCCGACACGCTGCGCCAACGCAACGCCTGGGGCCTGGTGGTCAATGTCGAGACGGCCCAGGCGCTGGCACAACTGCGTGCAATCGCGCCCGGCCTGAATCTGTCGCCGATGTCCGCCGACGATCTGGCCGAACGCCTGGGCCTGCGGCATTACCCGGTGCTGGTCACGGCCACCGGCATCGAGCAATGACGCCATGTCGCAGACGCAGCCCGTCGAAGTTCTGCTGCGCCCCGCGGTGGAGCTGTACACCGTGGCGGTCTGCGCCGGCGCCGCGTTTCTGTGCCTGGTGGCACCGTGGTCGCTCGCGCTGAGCCCGGCCATGGGTATCGGCAGTGCGCTGGCGTTCGCCACCTTCGGTGCGATCCGCTGGCGCGACGCGCAGGTGATTCTGCGTTATCGCCGCAACATCCGCAGGTTGCCGCGCTACGTCATGACAAGCCGCGACGTGCCGGTCAGCCAGCAGCGGTTATTCATCGGCAAAGGCTTTCGCTGGGAACAGAAGCACACGCACAGGCTGATGCAGACGTACCGGCCCGAGTTCAGGCGCTACGTTGAACCGACACCGGCCTACCAGTTGGCGCGGCGCCTGGAGGAACGGTTGGAGTTCGCGCCGTTTCCACTTTCGCGCCTGTCGAGCCTCACCAGCTGGGACATGCCGCTCAACCCCGTGCGCCCCTTGCCGCCAGTAGGCGGCCTGCCGCGCCTGCACGGCATCGAACCCGAGGAAGTCGACGTCAGCCTGCCGCTGGGCGAACGCGTCGGACACTCTCTGGTGCTGGGCACGACACGCGTGGGCAAGACGCGGCTCGCCGAGCTGTTCGTGACCCAGGACATCCGGCGGCAAAACGCTGCGGGCGAGCATGAAGTCGTCATCGTCATCGACCCCAAGGGTGATGCCGATCTCCTGAAGCGGGTGTACGTCGAGGCCAAGCGCGCCGGCCGCGAGAACGAGCTGTATATCTTTCATCTCGGCTGGCCCGATATCAGCGCGCGCTATAACGCCGTGGGACGGTTTGGCCGCATCAGCGAGGTCGCAACGCGCATCGCCGGCCAGCTTTCTGGCGAAGGCAACAGCGCGGCCTTTCGCGAATTTGCCTGGAGATTCGTCAATGTCATTGCCAGGGCGCTGATCGAGCTGGGGCAACGTCCGGACTATCTGTTGATCCAGCGTCATGTGATCAACATCGATGCGCTGTTCATCGAGTACGCCGCGCATTTCTTCGCCCGCACCGAGCCGAAGGCCTGGGAAGTCATCGTCCAGATCGAGGCCAAGCTCAACGAGAAGAACATCCCCAGGAACATGATCGGACGCGAGAAGCGTGTCGTGGCCCTGGAGCAGTACCTCAGCCAGGCGCGCAACTACGATCCGGTGCTCGACGGCCTGCGCTCGGCGGTCCGGTACGACAAGACGTATTTCGACAAGATCGTCGCCTCGCTGCTGCCTCTGTTGGAAAAGCTCACCAGCGGCAAGGTCGCCCAGTTGCTGGCCCCGAACTACTCGGACCTCGGTGATCCCCGTCCTATTTTCGATTGGATGCAGGTGATCCGGAAGCGCGCCATTGTCTATGTCGGCCTGGATGCGCTTTCTGATGCCGAAGTCGCTGCGGCGGTCGGCAATTCGATGTTCAGTGACTTGGTTTCCGTCGCAGGCCACATTTATAAACACGGTATCGACGATGGTCTGCCGTGGGCCTCCGCGAACACCAAGGTGCCGATCAATGTTCACGCGGATGAATTCAATGAGTTGATGGGCGACGAGTTCATTCCGATGATCAACAAGGGGGGCGGCGCCGGGCTCCAGATCACCGCTTACACGCAGACCCTGAGCGACATCGAGGCGCGCATCGGCAATAGGGCCAAAGCCGGTCAGGTCGTCGGGAATTTCAACAATGTGTTCATGTTGAGGGTGCGCGAAACCGCCACCGCCGAACTGCTGACCAGGCAGTTGCCGAAGGTGGAGGTCTACACCACGACCATCGTCAGCGGTGCGACCGATAGTTCGGAGATCCGCGGTTCAACCGATTTCACCAGCAACACGCAAGACCGCATCAGCATGTCCAGCGTGCCGATGATCGAGCCCTCTCATGTCGTAGCGTTGCCGAAGGGTCAATGCTTCGCCCTGATGCAGGGCGGACAGCTGTGGAAGGTCAGGATGCCGCTGCCGGCGGCCGACCCTGATGAGGCCATGCCGGAGGATCTGCAGCAGCTCGCGGGGTACATGCGCCAGCACTACACCGAGGCTGCGCACTGGTGGGAGAACCTGGGGTCGCCGATGCTGCAGGATGGCCCCTTGCCCGACGACTTGCTCGACGAAGCGCCCATTGCGAGCGACCCTCCCGCGAACGTCACGGGCGACACGGGCCTGGATGAGCACACGCCATGAGCGACCCGGCATCCACTGCGCAGCGGCAGCAACAGCGCCGGCAGGGCCTGATCGCCACTGCGATCTCCTTGCCGCTGCGCCTGTTCGGGGTACTGATCGCCTCGCTGATGCTGTCGATCCTGATCGAGTGCGTGGGCATGCACCTGTTCTGGAAGGACCAGGGCTGGCGCCATGCGCAATCGATGCTGCAGTACGAGCTGGGGCATCTGTCGAATCACTTCACGCGCAGCGCCATCGTGCAGGAGCCAGGGCGCACCGCGCACCGCCTGGTGGAGACGGGTTACGAGTGGGTGTTCGTCAAGACCGGGCTGCTCGACAAGATGAACGATACCGCAGAACGCGCCCGCGCGCCGGGCCAAGGACAATCCCGTGATTTCCGCTACTTCATCAGCCAAGTCTATGTCTGGGCCGAGCGCTATCTGATTGCCGCCGCTTTCATCACCTTGACCTTTATGGTGCGCCTGCTGGTTCTGGTATTGACACTGCCGCTGGTGCTCACGGCAGTGTTCGTCGGTCTGGTCGATGGACTGGTGCGCCGCGACGTGCGCAAGTTCGGCGCCGGCCGGGAATCGGGCTTCGTCTACCATCGCGCGAAAGCCTCGCTACTGCCACTGGCGATACTGCCCTGGGTGATCTACTTGGCGATGCCGGTCTCGGTGCATCCACTGCTGATTCTGTTACCCAGCGCCGCCTTACTGGGACTGGCTGTATCTCTGACTGCGGGGAGCTTCAAAAAGTACCTGTAGCTATATTGTTCTGAACGCCTTGTCTTCATCTGAACCACCATAGTGCTGTAACCGCACTGCGCACTCAATCAACACGATCCGTGCGAGGTAGGTGGCATACTGGCGCTCTGCGGCGAATGATTCCAGCCTGTCGTAGTGTGTGCCATGCAGTATCTGCGATCGACCGTGGTCATAGATGTCCTTGACCAACTGCTTCAGTGTGCGAGGACGGTTGCCCCGTACTACCTGAGTTTCGCTACTCGTACCAGTTAAATGGATGACCATTTCACGGATACCATCGTTCTTGCCACCGCAGCACAGTACATCTAGGCAGGTTCCGAGCTTCGCCAGCGCTATGGCATCACTTGATTCACGATTGCCTTCGCCGAACCAATCCAGCGCAGTAGCCCATCGATTGGCAAGCTTGGGATGCGGGTGACTCGATGGATCAAGCAACCCATCAAGGATCGCCGCGAATGCCGGAATAATAGACGTCATGTCATCCAACGCTTGCCTTACTCGCTCGGGAGGTTGCGAAGTAATACGCTTCCCAAGCGAGCTTCCGGGCAACCACAGAAATCCTTTGGTTTCGACCAGGCGATCGCTACCGGCAGGCGGTAGACGCTCGTCTTGAAGCGCCTGTTGCAAGAAGCACTCGGGGGCCCCAAAGCCAAGAGAGATAGCGTCAAGCGCTGTCTTGGCAACCAACCTCGCCAACTTGCGTGAGAATTCACGCTCATAGCCACGGACTGTTACCTTGACCAAGGCCGGACATCCGACGATCGCACTGTAGACGGCGTTGGCCAGCCCTTCGATGGAGGAGCCATCATTGGGATTCTGCAAGGCATCCTTGAGAATTTCCTTCCAGCGGTGGTTCGCCTCTGGTTGGTTCAGATAGTGATCCTTTCCGTACTGAGGGAAGTCGACCGAATCTATCCAGTCGGATCTATTCAAGAATGTCACCGGGCCGAGGGAGAAAGGAGAAACCCTCTCCATGCCCAGGGTCCAGGCAGGAAAATAGTGCGTGTGCTCGTTGGCGATGCTTGCGAGTCGTTCCTCAATGAGTAACTTCAGTTTTGGAAGAAGCCCGCCCTGATCGCATTCATCAAATCCTAAGAGCTCACCCGCAGCATGCAAGTCGGCAACGGTCTGACGGACTACCTTTTGATAGGCCTCAGACTCAATCTTCACTGACTTCTGGGGCCGATTCTGATGGAGGGTGCTGGAGAATTGCCCAAGTGCCTCTCTTGCCTTCCTTGTGAAGAACCGCTGCATACCATTCTCGGCAGTGACGAAATCAGGAATTCCAGGTTCTTCGGACCATGGCGTGGCCCCCTTGTGTATTTGATCTAACTCATCTACGAGAGCTTTCAGCTCGGCCTTTAACCCCATACATTTTCCCTTGATCTAATGCTGATCGCAGGATATCGCAAGCTGGCACCAACGGTATTGGCATCCATCAATCCGGTCAGTTCGCAGTACCCATTGTTTGCGGTCTTGAAGCGCCTGCCTCGCCACGATCGAGCCATTGCTGATCGAACCGAGGAATGGCGCGATGGTGTTTTCGTTTCCACGCCACGCCGCGCATCGCGGCGTGGCCGTCCTGCTGCTGATGGCGCTGACGGCGAGCCTGCCGCTGGCGGCCCATGCCGGTGCACCGGCGCAACGCCAGGAACTGGCTGCGGCCCTGCGCCAACTCGACGCGCTGGAACGTTTCGTCGCACAGAGTGCGGCGAATACCCCGATCGCAGCGGGCGAGCGCTACCACTTCGACTACCCACGTCTACTCGATGACCTCGCGCGCGTGCGCGCCGGCATCCAGTTCCACCTCGCGCCGTCTCGCGCCCAGCCACGCGACCCCGCCGTACTGAGCGGCGATTACCGCAACGAGTCCGCCCCCGACGTTTCCTCGGCACCGGAGGCCCAGCCATGACCTCCGCGCAGATCAGCGCCTTCCAGGCCAACAGCAGCATCGCACCCGCCGCGATGGCGACGGTGATCGTCGGCCTCGTGTTCGCGGTGCTGCTGCTGTGGGGGGCGTGGGCCATTCGCACCGCCTACGTCGGCTGGGCGGAAAACCAGCTCAACCAGCGTCAGTTCCTCGGCGTCGTCGTGCGTTTTCTCGCGATGTACCTGGTGCTGACTTTTTTCCTCCTCTCGTAACCACAAGGGTCAGACCATGAAAACCGCTCAATTCCCCCGCATCTGTCTCGCCCGGCGCGCCGCGCTGGCACTGAGCCTCGCCACGCTGCCCGCGCTGTCGTCCGCACAGGGACTGCCGCAACTGGAGAACCCGTCGCGCGGCACCGGCGGCGGGATCATGGAGACCATTCGCAACTACGGCTACGACATCGTGCTCCTGGTCGCACTGCTGGTCGTGGCGTCGATGTTCATTGGCGTGTGCTACCACGCCTACGGCACCTACGCGGAAATCCACACGGGCAGGAAGACCTGGGGCCAGTTCGGACTCACGGTAGCCATCGGCGCGGTGCTGTTGGTCATCGGTATCTGGCTGCTCACCGAAGCGACCGGGATTCTCTGAGGCCGCGCCCATGTCCGAGCATCAGCACATCCGTGCGGACGGCACCGTGATGTTCCTTCCGCACCGGCTCAACCGGCATCCCGTGGTGGTGCGCGGCCTGACGGCGGACGAGCTGTGGATCTGCTGCGGCCTGTCCGGCGCAGCCGGATTGCTGGTCGGCGCGCCCCTGTCCTGGCTGTTCTCGACCATCGCGATCGCGCCCACCTTCATCGTGCTGGGTATCGCCTTCGGCGTGTTCATCGGCGGAGGCATCCTGCGCCGTCAGAAACGCGGCAGACCCGACACCTGGTTGTACCGCCAACTGCAATGGCGCATCGCGACCCGCTATCCGTTGATGGCCGGCTGGATCGGCGGGCATGCACTGATCACGCGTTCGGGCCGCTGGTCGAACCGGAGGGTAGCGCGATGAGCCGCTTCCGGAACGAAGTCGCGCACCTGCAAGCGCACATCAAGACCCTGCGCCTGGGCGCTGTTGCGCTGCTGCTGATCGCGCTGGTGATGGGCGGCGGCTGGTGGAGCGCGCCCCGCGACCTGACCATTCACGTTCCGCCCGATCTGCGCTCGGGCAGCACCCGGCCCTGGTGGGACGTGCCGCCGGAGAGCGTCTATTCATTCACTTTTTATGTGTGGCAGCAACTGCACCGCTGGCCCACGAATGGCGAAGAGGACTACGCGCGCAACCTGCATGCGCTATCGCCGTACTTCACCCCCGCCTGCCGCGCCTTTCTGCAGGCCGACTATGACTACCGCCGTTCTACGGGAGAGCTGCGCCAGCGGGTGCGTGGCGTGTATGAGATCCCCGGGCGCGGCTACGGCGACAACCCGACCGCGCGCGTGCGCACGGTCTCCGATCGCAACTGGGTGGTGACGCTCGATCTCAGCGCGGACGAGTACCACGGGCCGGAGCAGGTCAAGCGCGCGCTGGTGCGCTACCCGCTCAAAGTCGCGCGGTCGGACGTTGATCCCGCGCGCAACCCCTTCGGCCTGGTTCTCGACTGCTACGACGGTGCGCCGCAGCGCATCGCTACGCCCGAACCGGAGCCACCTGCTCGCGGCGGCCTGGGCCAGCAAGGAGACTCCCCATGAAGACCCGCCTTCTCGTCTGGCTGGGCATGCTGGCCTGCGCGCTCGTGCCCATGGCCCATGCCGTGGAAATCCTGCGCTGGGAGCGCCTGCCTCTGGCCGTGCCGCTGCAGGTCGGAGAGGAACGCATCGTGTTCGTGGATCGCAATGTACGCGTCGGCGTTCCGGCCAGCGTCGGCGACCGGCTGCGCGTGCAGAGTGCCGGCGGCGCGGTCTATCTGCGCGCCAGCAAACCGATCGAGCCCACGCGACTGCAATTGCAGGATGCTGACAGCGGCGCGCTGATCCTGCTGGACATCGCTGCCGAGCCGGCCAAGGACGGCGAGCCGCCGTTGGAGCCAGTGCGCATCGTCGAGGGCAACGCCACGCCGCAGCGCTACGGCCAGGCACAGGAATCCGGCACCGCTGCACCATCCCCAGATCAAGCCCGTCCGCCCCGGCGCGAAACCCCGGTGGCAGTGGTGCTGACCCGCTATGCGGCCCAGAACCTGTACGCCCCGCTGCGCACCGTGGAGCCCGTGCCCGGCGTCATGCGCGTGAATCTGCGCCGCGACCTGCCGCTCGATACCTTGCTGCCGACCCTGCCTGTACGCGCCGAGGCGCTGGCGGCATGGCGGCTGGAGGATCAGTGGGTGACCGCCGTGCGGCTGACCCATACCGGCGGCGGCTGGATCGATCTCGATCCGCGCGCGCTGCAAGGGGACTTTCTCACCGCCACCTTCCAGCATCCGACGCTCGGTCCGCGCGGCACGCCGGAGGACACCACGGTGCTGTATCTGGTCACGCGCGGTCGCGGCCTGCCGCAGTCGCTGCTGCCGGCCATCCACCGCTTCGACCCGGCCGCACTGTTGCCCCAGGTCGCTCCTGGTCACGACCTCAAGGAGTCCGGCGATGCGCAGTAACGGCTTGCTCAAATGGCTAGTGCTTCCGGTCGCCTTGCTGGTGCTGTTCTTTGGCATCCGCCTGTTCTCCGGCGGCGGCGACCAGCCCCCCACCAGCGTCGATGCCGAACCGCAGCTCACCGCCGAAGAAATGCAGGCGCTCGGCATCGAGGGCGATACGCCCCGCGATACGGTCGCCACCCTGGTGGCGCAGGTGCGGCAGTTGCGCACCGAATTGCAGACGGCCACGGCGGACAACCGCACCCAGCGCGAGGAAAACCAACGCCTGCGCCAGCGCGAAAGCGCGATCGACCAGCGTATCGGCACGGCGCTGGAAGCCGAGCGCACCGCATTGCGTCGCGACCAGGAGCAACTGGCCGGCGAGCGCCGGCAGACCGAAGGCCTGTTGCAGGATCTGCAGCGCCGGTTGGAGAACATCGGTGGCGGCGGTCATGCCGATCTGCCGGTCGGATTGGGTTTGCGCGAAGGTGACGGCGATGGTTTCGCTGGCGAAGGCGGTATCCGCTGGGTGGAGCCGGATGACGCCAGGCAAACCGACGGACGCGGCGGCGCGGGTACAAGCCTGAGCTTCCCGACCAGCTTCGGACCGGCACAGAAAACGCTGGAGGCCACCGTCGGGCATGTTGCCGATGCCGGTGCCAGGGCTGCCGGCGTCAAGACGGCCCAGGCGGTCTACACCGTACCGACGAACTCCACCCTGATGGGATCGGTCGCGATGACCGCATTGATCGGCCGTGTCCCGGTCGATGGCACCGTCAACGACCCGTTCCCGTTCAAAGTCCTCGTCGGGCCGGACAATTTGACCGCCAACGGCATCGACATCCCGGATGTGGCTGGCGCGGTGTTCAGTGGCACTGCCAGCGGCGACTGGACCTTGTCCTGCGTCAGGGGGCAGGTACGTAGCATCACGTTCGTGTTCCATGACGGGACTGTGCGCACGATTCCCGAAGACAGCGAGCGCAGCAGCCAGCAGAACAACCAGCAGGATGGCCTGGGCTGGATCAGCGATCCGTATGGGATTCCTTGTGTCAGTGGCGAACGCCGCAGTAATGCGCAGCAGTATCTCGGTACCCAGGCCTTGATCACCGCCTCGGGCGCGGGCGTCGCTTCGCTGATCGACTCCGACAGCGGCCAGATGTCCTATGTCGGTGCCGATGGCTCGATCGGCACGGTCGGCATCAGCACCAACGAGGCGGTCGGACGCATCCTCGCCGGCGGCGTGCAGGACATGTCGCAGTGGGTGAACCGGCTCTACGGCCAAGCCTTCGCGGCGGTCTATGTCCAGCCCGGCGCACAGGTCGCCGTTCATCTCAAAAAACCCCTTGAGATTGACTACGACCCCGAAGGCCGCCGCGTCGACCATCGCGCAGGAGAAGCTCATGCACTCGAACTGGATTAAACCGCTGCTGCTGGCGGCGGCCGTGGCGGCGCTGGCCGGCTGCGCCACCAGCAAGGAAGAATTGATGCCGCATGGCGGCCGCACGATGCAGGACATCTGGCACCAGGCGGCCGGCGATGGCGGCAGCGGTCAGGTGGCTCGCCGCCAACTGCTGGACGCGCGCCAGAGCCTGCGCCGGCCGCTGACGGATGCGGATGTACAGGCCGCGCCCGCCGAGCAGATGCGCTACACGCGTACGGCCGCGAACGAAATCCATCACCAGTTCCCGAGGCTGCCGAATCCAGACCTGGTGATGTATGTGTATCCGCATCTGGCCGGCACCGATACCGTGCCGGTGCCAGGCTATTCGACTGTTTTCCCCTTGTATCAGCGCGTCCAGTACGCGATGCCGGGCGAACGCACGGAGGCGTACTGATGGCCTGGTCGTTGCCCTGGCGCCGGCGGGCACCTAACGATGCGGCGCAGATCGATGACCGGCAGGATGGCTGGACGCGCCATGTACGCGCGCTGCGCGAGGCCGGCATTCCCGAACCCGGCGAGGCGGTCGCGCCCAGCCGCCCGGCCACGGTGGCCGATGAGCAGGCACTGTACGATGCGGCACCGTCATTCGTCGCGCTGCTGCCGTGGGTTGAGTACCTGCCGGATTCGCAGTGCATGCTGCTTGAGGATGGCGTCTCGGTTGCCGCCTTTTTCGAGCTGACGCCGCTGGGCACTGAAGGTCGCGAGGCCGCCTGGCTGGCACGGGCACGCGATGCGTTGGAAAACGCCTTGCAGGACAGCTTCGACGAGCTCGATGCGAATCCATGGGTGCTCCAGCTCTACGCCCAGGACGAGGCCAACTTTGACCAGTACCTGGACACGCTGCGCGGCTACGTTCAGCCGCGTGCCGAGGGTAGCCGCTTCACGGAGTTCTACCTGACCTCGTTCGCCCACCATCTCCGCGCCGTTGCCAAATCCGGCGGACTGTTCGAGGACACGGCTGTCACACGCCTGCCGTGGCGCGGTCAGAGCCGGCGCGTGCGGATGGTGGTCTATCGCCGCGCTGCGGGCCAGACCGGCCGCCGCGGCCAGACACCCGAGCAGGCGCTGAACGTCGTGTGCGACCGCCTGATTGGCGGCCTGTCCAACGCAGGTATCCAAACGCGCCGACTGGATGCGCCGCAAATCCATGACTGGCTGCTGCGTTGGTTCAATCCCCGGCCCACCATGCTCGGGCCGACGGCTCAGGATCGCGAACGCTTCTACCGGCTGGCAGCCTATCCGGACGCGCCGGAATCTGACGAGATCGAACTCGCCAGCGGCAAGGATTTCTCGCAGAGGTTGTTCTTCGGCCAGCCGCGCTCCGACGCCGAGCTGGGGTTGTGGTACTTCGATAGCCTGCCGCACCGGGTCATGGTCACCGACCGCCTGCGCATGCCGCCGGCCACCGGCCATCTCACCGGCGAAACGCGTAAGGGCGACGCGATCAACACGCTGTTCGACCAGCTGCCCGAAGGCACCGTGATGTGCCTGACGCTGGTTGCGACGCCGCAGGACATCCTGGAAGCGCACCTCAACCAACTGGCGAAGAAGTCAGTCGGAGAAACCCTGGCGTCCGAGCAGGCGCTCCAGGACGTGCAGGAGGCGCGTTCGCTGATCGGCAGCTCTCACAAGCTGTATCGCGGCTCGCTGGCGTTCTACCTCTCCGGCGACGACGAAGACGAACTGGACCGGCGCGGCCTGCAGCTCGCCAACGTGATGCTCAACGCCGGGCTGCAGCCAGTCCGTGAAGAAGACGAAGTCGCGCCGCTCAACAGCTATCTGCGCTGGCTGCCTTGCGTCTACAACCCCGGCGCGGACCGCAAGCAGTGGTACACGCAACTGATGTTCGCTCAGCATGCCGCCAATCTGTCACCGGCATGGGGACGCAGCCAGGGTACGGGCAGGCCCGGCATCACGCTGTTCAATCGCGGTGGCGGAGTATTGACGTTCGATCCGTTCAGCAGATTGGATCGGCAAATGAATGCCCATTTGTTTTTGTTTGGGCCAACGGGTTCGGGCAAGTCGGCCACGCTCAACAACATCCTCAACCAGGTCGCCGCGATCTATCGCCCACGCATGTTCATCGTGGAGGCCGGTAATTCCTTTGGCTTGCTGGCTGATTTCGCCGCACGGCTGGGCCTGTCGGTGAACCGGGTCAAGCTCGCGCCCGGTTCGGGCGTGAGCCTCGCGCCGTTCGCCGATGCCCGCCGGTTGATTGAATCCCCCAGTGATGTGCAGACGCTGGACGCCGATGCGCTGGATGAGGAACAGCCTACCGACCCGGCCGCCGTGGATGCGGACGAGCAGCGCGATGTGCTCGGCGAGCTTGAGATCACCGCGCGCTTGATGATCACGGGCGGTGAGGACAAGGAAGAGGCACGTATGACGCGTGCCGATCGTTCGCTGATCCGCCAGTGCATCCTGGACGCCGCCCGCCACTGCGTCGCGCAAGACCGGGATGTGCTCACGCGCGACGTGCGCGACGCGCTGCGCGAGCGCGGCCGCGATTCGACCCTGCCCGAAACCCGTCGCACGCGGTTGTTGGAGATGGCTGACGCTATGGACATCTTCACGCAAGGCTCAGACGGCGAAATGTTCGACCGTCCCGGCACGCCCTGGCCGGAAGCCGACATCACGGTCGTCGATCTCGCCACCTATGCCAGGGAGGGCTACAACGCCCAGCTCTCGATCGCCTACATCTCCCTGATCAATACCGTCAACAACATTGCGGAACGCGACCAGTTTCTCGGTCGGCCAATCCTCAACGTGACCGATGAAGGCCACATCATCACGCGCAATCCCTTGTTGTCTCCGTACGTGGTGAAGATCACCAAGATGTGGAGAAAATTGGGCGCCTGGTATTGGTTGGCAACGCAGAACATCGACGATCTGCCCAGGGCGGCGGAGCCGATGCTCAATATGATCGAGTGGTGGTTGTGCTTGTCGATGCCACCGGACGAAGTCGAAAAAATTGCCAGGTTCCGCGAGTTGTCGCCAGCGCAGAAGGCACTGATGCTCTCGGCCAGGAAGGAATCCGGGAAGTTCAGCGAGGGCGTCATTCTCTCCAAGAGCATGGAGGTGCTGTTCAGGGCCGTACCACCGAGCTTGTATCTCGCACTGGCCCAGACCGAACCCGAAGAGAAAGCCGAACGATACCGGCTCATGCAACAGTTCGGCATCAACGAGCTGGAAGCCGCGCTCAAGGTATCCGAGAACATCGACCGCGCGCGCGGCATCGAGCCGTTGCCATACGCCGATCTGCTCTCCTGACGGCCGGAGCACGCCATGCCTCTCCATCGCTCAACGAACCCGCCACCGGCTGTACGTCGTCGGCGTTGTCTGCACCTGTTGCTATGTGCCGTCGGCCTGCTTGCGGTGCTGCTGTTCGCGCTGCTCGCCGTGGTGCTGCGCGACAGTCCCGATGCCGCACCGACCCCGACCACTCAGCACCACCCGGGCGGTCCGCCGTGGCGCCACGGCCAGGCCGACGCCCGTTTCGTGCTGACGTTGTTTGCAGACCTGGAATGCCCATTCTGCAAGGCCTACTACCCGAGCCTGAAGAGCTGGATCGACCAGCATGCCGACGTCAGTCTGCAATGGCATCACCTGCCGCTGGCGATACACGAGCCGGCCGCCTCGGAACTGGCACGTGTGGCCGAGTGTGCGGGCGAGACCGGCGGGCACGGGGCCTTCTTCGATGCCGTCGGCTGGCTGTACCAGCACACGCGCGGCGGCGGCCAGGGGCTGCCCGGGGGGCTTCGCTACCCAGGGCTGACACCGGTGCTCCAGCGCTGCCTGGATAGCGAGCGTCCCCAGCTCATCGTGCGCGATCAGGCCGAGCAAGGCGCGCACGGCGGCATCACCGCCACTCCCAGCCTGCGCCTGGAGGACCGCCAGACCGAGCGATCGCTACTCCTGCAAGGGCCGGTCGAAGGCGATGCGCTGCTGTCCGCCATGGATCTTCTGATGGGTGACGTGCCGGATGCCGCTCCGGCTCGCGCCGCAGGTTTGTCCGCCATCGACGATGGCGACATGCCCAGGTAGCCGGGGTCTTCAAGGCTACGGCGCAGCGCTGCTGCGCTGACCTTCGTTCGCAACGCATCCCGAGGCGAACGGCCAGCGTTCCCACGCTGGTGGATGTGTGTTCTTCCTTCCGTCATTCCCCTGGAGGTTCTGCCTCCATGGGGTACCTCCGCTCATCCATTGGAGGTTTCCATGACTGCTGTACTTTCCCCCGACGACTCCTGTATCGAGTTGAACCACGATCCCGTCGCCGTCGACGAGCACGAAGACCGGATCATTCAACAGGCCATCGCGCTGCTGGAGCAACGCATCTTCAGAGCCGGCAACGCCTTGAAGAAGCCGAACGACGCGTGTGACTTTCTGCGTCTGATGCTCGTCGGCGAACCCAATGAAATCTTCGCCGCACTGTTCCTCGACACGCGCCACCAGGTGCTGGCCTACGAGCCGCTGTTCCGCGGCACGATCAACCAGACATCAGTCTATCCCCGGGTAGTCGTCCAGCGTGCGCTGGCGGCCAATGCCGCCGCCGTCATCTTCGCGCACCAGCACCCTTCGGGGAACTCAGAGCCCAGTGCCGCCGATCGCATGATCACCCGCCGGCTCAGGGATGCCTTGGATCTGATCGACATCCGTGTGCTGGATCATTTCATCATCGGCCAGGGCGAACCGTACTCCTTTGCCGAGAGCGGCTTGCTGTAGCAGCACCTGATCGTGTCTGCCAAGCCCCATCCAACGCATGGACCTGCCCAGGTCCATGCTTTTTTTCGCTTCCCTGAAAGGCCTCTCCGCTCCACGGGACAGCTATCCGATCCCCAAGAAACAGGGATTGTCACAGTGCGCATTGTTCGTGGTGGGCATCTGCACCATGGGTTCGACTACCAGGGTCATTCACCCCGAGACGCGAAGTCCATGCACACCTTTCTTGCCCACCTCAGCCGGACGCTGGCCCTTCCGGCACTGCTGCTGGTCGCCGGCAACGTGACCGCAGCGGAGATCTGGATCGTGGCGGACGTCCGCCACCCGGTGGCCGGTGCCCAGGCGGCGGATCGCATCATCCAGCTCGACGCGGCGCAGGCCATCGAAGCGGAACTGTCGGCCCGGTTGCCGGACGATCCGCAGCGGGCCGCGGCGCTCGTCCAGCGGCGGCTGAACGAAGGTGGCCAAGCGCTGCAACAGCGCATGCGTGAGGCTTACCAGGGCATGACCGATGCCTGGAGCTTAGGCATCACCAGCATTCCGGCGGTGATCGTCGATCAGCGCTACGTCGTGTATGGGGAAAGCGACCTCGGCCAGGCGCTGGTCCGCATCGAGCGTTACCGGGAGGGACAGCCATGATTTCCCGTCGCCTGCGGCTCGGGGCCGCCGTCGCGCTGCTGTGCAGTGCCACGTCGAGCTTCGCCCTCAACACCGCCACCATCATCTCCTCGACCTTGTCGCCGGACTGCCTCGAATACCGGGTCACCGGGATCTGCTACTGGCTGTATTGCACCTGGACGGGCTGCACCGTGCGCACGTCGATCAAGGTACGCCACTACGTTCCCGACGCGGTGGTATCGAGCTACAGCAACACCGGGGAGAATCCCTGGGTCGAGGCGCGGGCAATGAGCCAGCCCAATGCCACGGCGCAGGCCGGTGGTGACGGAACCACCAACGAGGATCACGAAAACAATCTTGCAAAGTTCAAGAACGCCGACGTCATCGGCCACCCGGGCGGCGAGGTATTCAGCCAGTTCGCTTCGGCGTCCGGCTACATCTGCGCAGGCGCCGGTACTGCCTTCATGCCGTACCTGCTCAGCACGCTCGACACCCTGGCCTGGCGCTACAACGTCCCGGAGGCGGTGTACCCCGAGGCGCTGATCCCCGGTATGCGCGAGATCGGCACACGCAGCGGACTGAATCTTTGGGGCGCCGTGTACCCGCGTGGCGGGTTCTTGCACCAGACCGACGACTACAAGGCCGGGGCGGTCGTCGCCCAGCGTGCTGGCGACATCGTGACCCGCCGCGGCCAACTGCATGTGTACCAGCCGCTGCTGGCGAACGCGCGCGACGGCTACTGGCCGGCCGGCGCGTTGATCGAAAGCGACGCCAGCACGGGCAAGTGGCAGCAACTGACCCCACGCCTTTCCAACAGCTGCACCGTGTTTCCCCATGCCGGGTCGCTGCCCCAGGCACAACGGGGCGACTACGCCTGGGCGCTGTGGCGCCCGTACAGCTGCTGCCAGCGCCGCGGGCAGACCTTCCTTGGCAGTGTGGATTTCAACTGAGGACACCACGATGAAGCGCCCTGACCGTCGCCGTCATTCCATGCTTGCAGATCACTTGTGGCGGCCGGCCATACTGGCCGGCGCGCTCGCGTTGGCCAGTGGCTGGGCATGGGCTCAGAGCGGCGGCTTCCAGACCAGCGGCAGCGTGATCGGCGACGAAGTCATGTACTCGATCGGTGGCGGTAACGCGGTTTCCATGAGCGGCGCTGCGGGCATGCGCTCGATCGGGGTCGGGGCCGGCTGGAACAGCAACCTGATCTGCGGCGACATGAGCATCAGCACCACGATCCAGAACCAGCTCAACGGGCTGACCAACGGATTTCAAAACATCATGAGCAACGTGATCCAGAGCGCTACCAGCGCCGTTGCGTCGCTTCCGGCTCTGATCATCCAGAGGGCCGACCCAGGTTTGTATAACCTGCTGACCAATGGCGTCCTCCAGGCAAGGCTGGATTTCGATCGCTCCAAGTTGACCTGCAGGTCGATGGCTGAACGCATGGCCGACATGGCCGGCGGCCAGCTTGGCTGGAGCCAGATGGCGGAAGGCATGGCGCTGCGCGATGCCGTGTCGAGCACGGATGCGGTGTCGGCCATTGAGCAGGCTGAGACGCGCCGGGGCAACGACGGCGTGCCGTGGGTCGGGGGCAACAACGCCGGCGGCGCCGGTCAGCCGGCGATCAGGGTGGTGAGCGACGTTACCAGGGCCGGCTACAACCTCGTCAATGGCCGCAGCGTGACCGACGCCTCGGCCATCGATGCGGCGAGCTGCAACAGCCTGGCCTGCCAGACCTGGACCTCCCCGCAAGAAGCGATCGACTGGGCCACCCGCGTGCTCGGCGAACAGGAGCAGCGCACCTGCGACGCCTGCACCAAAACCGAAACCGTTCCGGGTGTGGGCCTGACACCCCTCATCCAGGAAGAGTACGACACCAAGCTGCAGACGCTGCAGGAGCTGATCGACGGCACACGCAACACCACCTTCGAGAACCTGCGCGACGCCGGCAGCGTGTCACTGCCGATCACCCGGGGCGTCATCGAGGCACTGCGCGACGAACCGGACCAACACGTCCTGGCGCAACGTCTTGCCTCGGAAGTCGCCTTGGCATCGGTGCTGGAGAAAGCCTTGCTGCTGCAGCGCACCCTGCTGACCGGCAGGAAGGAGCCCAACGTCGCTGCCAACCAGTTGGCGGTGGCTGCCGTCGATCAGGAGAGCGGCGCGCTCGACCGGGAGATCTCGAACCTCAAGACTGAACTGGAGCTGCGCCGCACGCTCGCCAACAACTCGCCGATGGCGATCATCCAGCGCCACAGCACCCGGGCCGCCGGTTCGCGGGGCATCTACGAGGGCGACCCCGTACCCGACCGCCTCGACCAGCTGCAGCGGCCCAACCCGGGAGGTACGCCATGAGTCCGACCTGGCTGCGCCCGCGCTGGCTGTTCAACCGGCGCGTGGCGAGGACGCTGCTGTGGACGATGCTGCTGCTTGCGGCGGCCGTGGCAGCCAACATCGCGGGTATCCACTACCTCGGCAGTGTCGGCGGCTGGGAACGCTGGCTCGCCGAGGCCTCCGGCTACTTCCTGCTGTGGCGGCTGTGCCTATACGGCGCGACGGGCTACGGATGGGTATGGATGCGCCGGCGCCTGCTGGCGCGCGAAACCGGCGCAGAGGCGAAGCGCCGCCTCCGGCGCACCGAAATCGCCGGCGTGGCGGGAATCGTCGCGCTTGAGGCCAGCCTGCTGATGCATGCGGCGTAGTGGGAGGCCGGACATGACGTTGTTCACCACGGATTACCTGGAGTATTACCTGACCCTGCTGGGCTGGATCATCCATAACGGCATCTGGGCGGTTCTCGTTTCCAGCGGCGTGTTCGCCATTCCCTTCGTGGCGATCATCATCCAGGAATGGCTCAAGGCGCGTGCCGAGGGTGCGGACGAAGGCAATAAAGGCGCACTGTCATCGGTACGCATCGAGAACCGCGTCTGGGTGGCGATCGTCGTGGTGATGTTCGCCGGTATTCCCTTCATCGACGTCGACCTCAACACCATCCAGTACGACCAGGCACGCTCGGCGCAGTGCCAGGTGAGCGTTCCCCAGCCCAGCGATACTGGCTGGTCGCAGTCGTTCAGCACGCTCAACAACCAGAGCGCGCGCGTGCCGGTGTGGTGGGCCTTCATGCACGCGCTGTCGCGCGCGATCACCGGCGCCTCGGTCGCCGCCATTCCGTGCGGAACCGACCTGCGGCAGATCCGCATGGAGGTCAATGCCACACGCATCGACGACCCCGTATTGGCACAGGAAGTCGCCGACTTCACCCACGACTGTTATGGCCCTGCACGCGCCAAGCTGTTCATGAGCCGCCCGGATCTCGACGAGGCGCAGATGCACGACGTCACCTGGATCGGGGCTCGGTACTTCCTCGACAATGCGGGCTACTACGACACCTACCGGGCCAGGACGCCGCGCGACGGCTGGGCCTACGACAGCAACCGCGATGCCGGCCTGGCACAGGTGCCGAGCGGTGCCGGCTATCCGACCTGCCGCCAGTGGTGGAGCGACAGTGGCAACGGCCTGCGCGCCCGCCTGCTGGAGCAGGTCGATCCCAGCCTGCTCAACCGTCTGGCCGGCTGGGCCGGTTTCCTCAGCCGTGCCGAGGTTGATGACTCGGTGATCCGCACTATCGCCTCGCCGCGCCAGCAGAAGCTTAACCAGGGCAGCGTCTATACCGATTATGGCGGGCAGATTGATAAGACGCTGCCCAACATCATCAATCGCGCCGCCAGTGACGTCGGGATGGCGGTTGGTGGACTCGCCTATTTCCCGGCAATGGACGTCGTGCGCCAAGCCTTACCCATGGTGCTGGCGTTCCTGAAAATGGCTTTGGTGATCTGTATTCCGATGGTATTGCTGATCGGCACCTACGACCTGAAAACCGTCGTCACTCTTACCGTCGTCCAGTTTGCGTTGTTCTTCACCGATTTCTGGCTGCAACTGGCGCGCTGGATCGACAGCACGATCCTCGATGCGCTTTACGGTTGGGGATGGGGATGGAACCGCCCCCACACGAATTTTGACCCTCTGATTGGGCTGAACAACACGTTTGGCGACATGCTGCTGAACTTCGTGATGGGAGCCATGTTCCTGGTGTTACCCGGGTTCTGGGTCGCGGCGCTGGGATGGGTCGGTTTTCGCGCAGGGCATACCATTCAAGGCATGGCCGAAGGCACCAAGGGAGGCGCACAGGCTGGTGGCAAAGGCGCAGGTGCCATGACGGGTGGAAAACTCAAGTAGCTCCCGAACCTCAGTCATCCTTGTAGTCGACATGGGTGTTGTCGTTGTAGAGATTGGGGTCATAACCCGGCGTATTGCGAAGCTCGTCTATGTCGGTGAAGGGCCAAACATCTTCGTCCGGGGTGTTCGCTGCCGAGGCCCAAGCAGCCACGGTAGCGAACACCAGGAGCAGCGTCAGCCAGAAGGCCACGTAGAGCAGCACCCCTAGCACAGCGAGCTTGACGATCCACACCAGAGCGGTCGCGACACCGTTCGGCGCACCAGCCGACACCAGCCACGCGGCCACCCGCCGCTCACGACGCACATAGCCCCGCCATCCACGGCCAAGCCAGCGGCCAAGGCGTTCTGCGGTACTGCTACGGGTTGTCGTGTTCATGGTCGTCACCTGCTACATGTGAGATGGCTATTCCCGTTTGCTCCAATCCGGCTTGCTTGCCCTTACCAATGCGTTCCATTCGTCGGGCGGGTTTCCGCGTCCGAGCATCTTCTCGAACACCGCATAGGGGTCTGACTTGCTCCCCGATGACCGCAGGGTCTGTTCGTCGTTGACCCAGGCGTACACGATGACCTTCGCCTTCGAGTCGTAGCGGAAGAACAGCCGGTACCGCCTGCCGAGCTTGGCCCGTCGCCAGTGGCGATAAGCCGGCCCCATGGTGTTGCCCTGGCGGTACTCGTCTCGCGCTGGATCGCCCGGCACCACGTCTTGCATCGACTGGACCAGGGCCCGAAAGAACTTGACATTGGTGTTGGACCCGAAGCCCTCCGGGTCGTTCTCTTGTGCGCGCAGCACGGCCGCACGCAGCTTCATCAACTGCTCGATCAGGTTGTCGTGGAACAGCAGCGTCCAGCCATGCTGTTGCATCAGATTGCCACGTCTTCATCAAAATCGTCGCCCAGGACCACGTTGTGGCCCGAATGCTCCAGCATCGTGCGAGCCAGATCCTCCGGGAGCCCACGAACATTCCGGCCAGCTTCAATATCGCGGGCCAGCAGGTTCAGGAACGCGGCTATGGCGGGGTCTTCGTGCTCGGCGTCGGCACGGGTCACGACAACTTCGCCGTCACGCAGGTCGAACGCAACCTTGCCGCCGGTATCCACACCCAGGGCTTGCCGGATGGACTTGGGCAGCGTGATCTGGCCTTTGGAGGTCAGCGTGGCGACTTCATGAATGACAGACATGGCAACTCTCCCGATAGCGATGCCTGTATAGTAAGGAATTATCCTTACCTTGTCAATGTAGGGGCCCATGGTGTCCTTCCGAATCCAATATACGGCCCATCGTAGGACGGGAACAGCGAGCCTTCCCGCATCAAACCGGCTTTGCCGCACCCCGCATTGGCGGTGGACGATCGATGCCCGTCGCCCTATACCCAAAGGCTTAAGGGCCAAGGGGCCAAAAGGGGAAGGGAATGGGGTGCAAGGGGAAAGGCCCTACCTCGAAAAGGCGAAAAGGCCCCCCGGCCGGCCCATCACCAGGACACTCGCATGCTCTCCCTGTTCCAGCGAAAACGGATCTCGGTCACTGCCGCTCCGTCGCCGGCACCCGCCGCCGATCTTCCCAAAGGGCTGCTGCAGCCCGAGCCGGCCGCGTCCTTGCTGGCGACGCCGCGCCGGCAGAAGCTGCTGGAACACATCTGGCAGCGCACATCGCTATCGCGCAAACAGTTCGCCACTTTGTATCGCGCACCGCTGGAGCACTACGCCGAGCTGGTCCAGCAGTTTCCCGCTTCGGAGAGCCATCACCATGCTTACCACGGCGGCATGCTCGATCACGGGCTGGAAATCATCGCCTACGCGCTCAAACTGCGACAGTCCCACCTGCTGCCGGCTGGCGCTCCCCCCGAAGACCAGGCAGCCCAGTCAGAAGCTTGGACGGCGGCTATCGCCTACGCGGCGTTGCTCCACGATATCGGCAAGATTGCCGTCGACCTTCACGTCGAGTATGAGGATGGCGGCGTTTGGCACCCCTGGCATGGGCCACTGACACGCCCATACCGCTTTCGCTACCGGGATGACCGCGAGTACCGCCTGCATGGTGCCGCCACAGGATTGCTCTACCATCAACTGCTCGATGGCGACGTTCTCGACTGGCTCAGTGGCTACCCCGCACTGTGGGCATCACTGCTCTATGTGCTGGCCGGTCAGTACGAACATGCAGGCATCCTGGGAGAGCTCGTCATCCAGGCCGACCGCGCCTCGGTGGCCCAGGAACTGGGAGGAGATCCCGCCCGCGCCATGGCCGCACCCAAACACGCCCTGCAGCGCAAGTTGATCGATGGCTTGCGTTACCTGCTGAAGGAAGAGTTGAAGCTGAACCAGCCCCAGGCTTCGGATGGCTGGCTCACTGAGGATGCCTTGTGGTTGGTCAGCAAGACAGTCTCTGACAAACTGCGCGCCCATCTGTTGTCCCAGGGTATCGACGGCATTCCCTCCAACAACAGCGCCGTTTTCAACGTCCTGCAGGAACATGGCATGCTGCAGCCGACGCCCGATGGCAAGGCCATCTGGCGTGCCACGGTCAGCAGCGAGGCCGGTTGGTCACACAGCTTTACGCTGTTGCGGCTGTCGCCGGCGCTGATCTGGCAGCCGGCTGAGCGGCCTGAACCCTTCGCCGGGACGGTGATAGTGGAGGCGGCTGCCGAGGCTGACACTCTCGAACAACCGGCGACTGGCACGGATGATGCCCCGAGCAGCATCAGAACTGAGGCCGACAGCGCTCACCCTGTCGCCAGACAGCCGCCTCCCGAAGCTACGCCTGCCGACGCCGCGATGGACGATCTGCTGTCCCTGCTCGCGGTACCCGCGCAGGAGAGCGATGGCGAGCGGGAGCAGCCCATCCTAGACAACAGCGCCCCGTCGATACCTCCCACCGTACAACCCACGGACACCGACGCCAGTCCGCCGAAGCGGGCGCCTGAAGCCCTTGGCAGCACGGAGCCGTCCGGCGAGCATTTCATCGCCTGGCTCCAGCAAGGCATCCAGGCTCGGCGGCTCATCATCAACGACGCCAAGGCGCTGGTGCATACCGTGGCCGATACCGCCTACCTCGTCAGTCCTGGCTTGTTCCAGCGTTACGCCCAGGAGCACCCTTCCATCGCGGCGCTCGCCAAACAGGACAAGGTGCAGGACTGGCAATGGATACAGAAGCGCTTCGAGAAACTGCAACTGCATCGCAAGCAGGCCAGCGGCCTGAACATCTGGACCTGCGAGGTCACTGGGCCGAGAAAATCCCGCCGCCTTCATGGGTACCTTCTGGATGATGCTGGCCTGTTGTTTTCGGAAACGCCACCGAACAACCCTTATCTCTCGCTATCGGACGATACCACCAACATTTCTTTATGTAAGCGTCCGGTGATCCCATCTTGAGCCAGGCGCTGCCGCCGTCAGGATAGTGTCCACTTATTGTCTAGTGGACACTTAACATGGACGACTTAAGCGTAACCAAGCCCTGCCAACAACGTCGCCGGTTTTCCCGGGAATTCAAAGCCCAGATTGTTGCTCAATGTCTGGAACCCGGAGCCTCCGTTTCCAGAATATCACTGGATAACGGTCTCAACGCTAACATGGTCCGGCGCTGGATCAGTGAGGCGCGGCGAGCACCTAAAACGCCGGGGTTCGTGCCGGTCAGTCTGCCGGCGACAACCTCTGCACCGCGCAACGAACCCGCCTCGGATAAGCGTAACACCATCCGTATCGAGATTCCCCGCGTCGGCGGTTCCGTTGTGGTGGAGTGGCCTGTGGAGCAGGCCCACCAGTGCGCCGCTTTGCTCCGGGACCTGCTGGGGTGATCCGCATCGACGAGATCTGGCTGGCCACCGAACCGCTGGATATGCGGGCGGGGCCGGACAAGGCTCTGGCCCGGGTTATTCAGGTCTTCGGTTCTGCCAGGCCTCATTGCGCCTACCTGTTCGCCAACAAACGGGGCAACCGGATGAAGGTGCTGATCCACGATGGTCTGGGTATCTGGCTGTGTGCCCGCCGGCTGAACCGGGGCAAATTCCACTGGGGCGAAGCCTGGCGCGGTGACCAACTGCGCCTGACCGAGGAACAGTTATCCGCCCTGGTTCAGGGCTTGCCCTGGCAGCGCCTTGGGGCTGACGGCGTTATCTCCATCCTGTAACCACAAGAGCCTTGATGCCGCTATAGCCAGAACCGCGAATCGCTTGCCGCACAGGGACTTGGCATACTAGGCGGCATGACTCAGCGCCCCGACCTCGACCAACTCTCTGCCGATCAGCTCCGTGCTCTCGCCACGGAACTGTTCGATCGAGTCGAGAACAAGGAGCGGGCACTGGTGCACCGTGATGCGGTCATTGAGAAGCTGACTCACGAAGTAGCCATCCTCAAGCGCCACAAGTATGCCCGGCGCAGCGAACAACTCAATGCGGTTCAGGGAAAGCTGCTGGATGAGCTGATCGACAGTGACCTGGCGGCCATCGAGGCCGAGCTTGAACAGGTGATGACCGAAGAGCAGAAAGCTGCCCGGCCAAAGCAAAAACCCAAGCGCACCCCACTGCCACCGGAACTGCCCCGCACCCTGATCCACCACGAACCTGACAATACCCAATGCCAGTGTGGCTGCCAGCTCAAGCGTATTGGCGAGGACGTCAGTGAGAAACTCGACTACGTACCAGGCGAGTTCACGGTGGAGCGCCATATCCGGGGCAAATGGGCCTGCGACAAATGCGAAACCCTGATCCAGGCACCGGTACCGGCGCAGGTGATCGATAAGGGCATCCCCACTGCCGGTCTGCTGGCCCAGGTGTTAGTAGCCAAGTACGCCGACCACTTGCCGCTGTACCGCCAGGAACGCATCTTCGGCCGCGCCGGCCTCGAAATCCCACGTTCGACACTCGCCGAATGGGTCGGTGCCTGCGGTGTGCAGTTGCAACCTCTGGCGGATGCGCTGAGAAACACCTTGCTGGAACACAACGTTCTGCACGCCGATGAAACCCCGGTCAGCATGCTGGCCCCGGGCAAGAAGAAAACCCACAAGGCCTACGTCTGGGCTTACTGCACCACGCCGTTCTCGGACCTGAAAGCCACCGTTTACGACTTCGCGCCCAGCCGGGCGGGTGAACACGCCCGCACCTTCCTGGGTGACTGGCAGGGCAAACTGGTGTGTGACGACTACGCCGGCTACAAGGCCGGGTTCGGCAACGGCATCACCGAGATCGGCTGTATGGCCCACGCCCGGCGCAAGTTCTATGACCTTCACGAAGCCAACAAGAGCGAACTGGCGGCCAAAGCCCTGGAATACATCGGCGGACTGTACGAGATCGAACGGGAAACCAAAGACCTGCCGCCGGATAAGCGCCGGGAAATCCGACAAACCAGAGCTAAACCGCTTGCTGACGCTCTGCATCAGTGGATGCTGTCGCATAGACAGAAGGTGCCGGATGGTTCCGGCACGGCCAAAGCATTGGATTACAGCCTCAAACGATGGGAAGCGCTGACGCGCTACCTGAACGATGGTGCTGTGCCCATCGACAACAACTGGGTGGAAAACCAGATCCGGCCGTGGGCACTGGGCCGTTCCAACTGGCTGTTCGCCGGATCACTGCGCAGTGGTCAACGTGCGGCTGCGGTAATGACACTGATCCAGTCAGCCAAGCTGAATGGGCATGATCCTTATGCCTACCTGAAGGATGTGCTGACCCGCCTGCCGACGCAGAAGAACAACGCCATCGACGAGCTATTGCCCCACAACTGGAAGCCCCCTATATCTGGCAAGGTGTGATGGCCGGACGCTTACTTCTTTATGAGGGCAGCGGACGCTTTGCCGTCCTCCCCCTGTCCAGCGCGGTGATCTGTCCCGTCAAGAACCTTGATTGATCACTTGCGCGGTAAACGGCAAGGTCACCGACGTCTTCCGACTGACCGACTCGGCCAAGCGGGTGCAGATGATTGAGGGCTTCTCGAGCAGCGCTCGGATAGGGCTGCGAGTCCAGGTAAGTCTCGCTTAGTTCCATTGTGACCCAGCCAGGATCCACCGCCATGGCTCTTGTTATGCCATACACATGGCTCAGGAATGACATCCAAGCAGGACGTTCTAGGGAAGGTCTGAACAAGCCGATTCAGAACGCGGCAAAACCGACCTGACGGGAAAAAACCAAAAAATGGTTAAAAAATGCTCAAATAATCGCCGATTTTGGGGTGTTTCTGCCCCGATCAGGCCCGTTTACGGGCCTGTTGGCGCTTTTTGGGCGCACCTATCCTGCCGCGGCCATCAAATGGCGGCGTGCCATCCAGATATTGGACAGCGTAAACAACATCTTCAAATGCATCGTGTTCTTGGCCAACCCGCGGTAGCGCACCTTGCGAAACCCGAACTGGCATTTGATGACACGAAACGGATGCTCAACCTTGGCACGAAGGCGGGATTTGGCCCGCTCAATTTTTTGCGTCAAACGATCAATGGCACTGTTGCCCAAGACGCGCCGTTTCCCGGGACGCATGGCAATGTGCCAGGTCACGTCACTGCCTCGGTGCTCGGGCCGCTTGTCCACGCCCTGATAACCGGCATCGCCAAAGGCCAAGGTTTCTTCACCATGCAGCAACGCAGCAGCCTGGGTGACGTCATGTTCATTGGCGGCGGTACCCACCACCGTGTGGACCAGACCGCTGTGCAGATCAACGCCAATGTGGGCCTTCATCCCAAAGTGCCATTGGTTGCCTTTCTTGGTCTGATGCATCTCGGGGTCACGCGTGCTGTTGGCATTCTTGGTCGAGCTGGGCGCATCGATAATCGTGGCGTCCACAATCGTGCCCTTGCGCACCTGAATGCCCTGATCCTGCAGGAGCAGGTTCACCGCCTCGAGCGCTTCCTCGGCAATGCCGTGCTGCTCGAGCAAGTGGCGAAAGTTCAGGATTGTCGTCTCGTCAGGCACACGCCCGTCGGCAAGACGGGCAAACTGACGCATCGAGAAACTGTCGTACAGCGCCTCTTCCATGGCGGGGTCCGACAACGAAAACCACAACTGCATGAAGTGAATGCGCAGCATCGTCTCCAGCGGGTAGGGCCGACGCCCGTTACCCGGTTTGGGGTAATGCGGTTCCATCAACTCGGCAAACACCTTCCAGGGCACCGCACGCTCCATCTGCGACAGAAATTTCTCGCGACGGGTTTGCTTGCGCTTGCCGGCGAATTCAGCTTCGGAAAAACTCAATTGGCTCATCTGGGGGCTTCCGCTGGAGGTTCTCAACAACCTACATTTTGACAGGTTCGATGGACTTGTTCAGACCTTCCCTAGTCAAATTTGACTCGCAGAAGTCACTCCTCTTCTTGTAGACTATCGCAGCCACTGAGTTACAAAAGACACCCGATAAGGCCTCGTGCTTACTGTGCAAAACATGACCTGGCAGCCTCCGCCCCGAAAGCCGCGCCAGCGACGCATTGATTCGCATACGCTGACCCGTCACTTCCGGTTCACCGCGCCGATATTCTGGTGCCAGCGCTTCCCTGCAGAATACCCAGTGCATCTTCCAGTCTGCCAATGCCGCTGAACCCTCCGTATTGGGCAAAGTCGGCGGCAGCGGCCAGTTTGGGTCCCATCGAACCGGCCGGCAGATCGAGGGCACGCCCCTCCTCCACGCTCAGGCTGCTGATCGCCGCTGCGTTGTCCTTGCCGAAGTCCCGATAGATCGCATCGACATCGGTCAGCAGCAACAGTGCATCGGCCTTGAGCTGTTGCGCCAGCAGGGCGCTGGCTGCGTCCTTGTCGATGACCGCCTCAATACCCACCGTACTACCGTCTTCGCGGCGCAATATCGGGATGCCGCCGCCACCCGCGCAGATCACCACCACGCCCTGGTCCAGTAGCAACTTGATCACCCGCATGTCGGGGATTTCCAGCGGCCTGGGTGACGGCACCACCCTGCGCCATTTATTGCCATCTTGGGCAATATGCCAGCCGGCGGTTTTGGCCCGGGATTCGGCTTCGGCCCGCTCATACACGGGCCCGATGAACTTGGTCGGGTTATCGAACGCCGGGTCATGCTGATCCACCACGACCTGGGTCAGCAGTGTGGCTACTGGCCGGTCGTGATTCAGCGCATTCTCCAACTCCTGTTCGATGACGTAGCCAATCATGCCTTCGGTTTCCGCCCCCAGTACATCCAGGGGATAAACCTCGTCCGGCTTGAAGGCGGCGCCCTGCAAGGCCAGCAGACCGACCTGGGGTCCATTGCCATGGGTAATGACCAGATCATGGCCAGCGCGCACGATGGCCGCCAAGCCTTGGGCCGCGACCCGCACATTGGCACGCTGGGTACGCGCGGTCAGCGGTTCACCGCGCTTCAAAAGGGCGTTGCCGCCCAAGGCTGCGACTACCAGCATGTCAGGCTCCCAGGGTGGCGACCAGCACCGCCTTGATGGTGTGCATACGGTTTTCCGCCTGATCGAAGACGATCGAGGCGGGGCTTTCGAAGACCTCCTCGGTGACTTCCATCGCATCGATACCGAACTTCTGCTGAATCTCCTTGCCAACGGTGGTCTCGGTATTGTGGAAGGCCGGCAGGCAATGCATGAAGTGCACCCGCGGGTTGCCGGTTTTTTCCATGAGTGCGCTATTGACCTGATAGGGCAGCAGCAGCTTGATCCGCTCGGCCCATTTTTCCTCGGGCTCGCCCATGGACACCCAAACATCGGTATAGACGAAATCCACACCGGCTACCGCACTGTCGATATCCTCGGTGATCGTGATCCGGGCGCCAGTGGTGCTGGCGATTCGCTGGGCTTCCTGTTGGATATCATCATGCGGCCAACAGGCCCTCGGGGCGCATAGGCGTACGTCCATGCCCATTTTGGCGCCGCCGATCAGCAGGCTGTCACCCATGTTGTTGGCGGCATCGCCGATGAAGACATAGGACATGTCTCGCAGTGGCTTTTCCACGTGCTCCTGCATGGTCAGGAAGTCAGCCAGGATCTGCGTGGGGTGAAATTCATCCGTCAAGCCGTTGTAGACCGGCACGCCTGCATGCTCGGCTAACTCCTCGACCACGGCCTGGCCAAAGCCCCGGTATTCGATGGCATCATAGACGCGCCCCAGCACCCGGGCGGTGTCCTTGACCGATTCCTTGTGACCAATATGGGTGCCGGTCGGCCCGAGATAGGTAACCTTGGCGCCCTGATCAAAGGCCGCCACCTCGAAGCCTACGCGGGTGCGGGTGGAGTCCTTTTCGAAGATCAGAGCGATTTCCTTGCCACACAACTGCGGCACTTCGGTGCCGGCATACTTGGCCGCTTTCAGGTCGGCTGCCAGTTTCAGCAGAAAACTGATTTCGCGCGGGCTGAAATCCCGCAGCGTGAGAAAGTGTCGGCTTTTCAAATTGAAGGCCATTGCCATGCTCCTTGATTGTCAGATTGCGTCGCGTATGGTCGGGCAGCTCATGCAGCGTCCGCCGCCGCGGCCCCGGCCCAGCTCTGCGCCGGGAACTTTCAGCACTTCGATTCCGGCCGTTTCCAAAGCGGCGTTGGTGTCGTCATTACGGTCATAGCCAATGACCACGCCCGGACTCAGGGCCAGCACGTTGTTGCCATCATTCCACTGCTCGCGTTCACGTTCGGCGGGTGTGTCACCTCCGGTGGGTATCACGGTCAGGGATTCATAGCCGAGCACCTCCGCGACCACGTCGAACATTGGGCGTGGATCCTGGCTAAACGTCAGGTGCTTGCCGCCCGTGCCGGGACGCAGGTCATAACAGACCATTTGATCGGCCACTTCCTTGAAGGCGGTAACGACATTGCCGCCGCAGAAGGTGAACACCGTATCCAGGTGCATGGCCGCTCGGCTTTTGGGAATCTGGCAGGCCACTACGCGATCGACCGTGCCGCGCTCGAACAGGGTATTGGCCAACTGCCCAATTGCCTGGGGGGATGAACGCTCGCCCATGCCGACCAGCACGGTGCCATTGCCGACCGGCATGATGTCGCCGCCTTCCAGGGTGGCCAGCGAGTGGTCCTTGAGCGGATCCCCCCAGAGCACCTCGACCTTGCCGGAAAATGTTGGATGAAACCGGTAGATTGCCGCCGTCAGCAGCGTTTCCGGCTTGCGTGCGGCCCAGTACATGGGGTTCAAGGTGACGCCACCGTAGATCCAGGCGCTGTTGTCGCGGGTAAACAGGAAGTTCGGCAAGGGCGGCAGGACAAAGCCATAAGGCCCCAAGTGGTTGCCGAACAAACCGCTCGGATCGAATGGCAGATCATTCACCTGCAAGCCACCGATCAGGAACTCGGCCAGGGTGTGCCCGGGCAGTTCGTCCATCCAGGCCCGCAAATCAGACACCATGCCGACGCCGATATGATTCCAGCTGATCCGGTGATCGAGAATCCAGCTTCGCGCTTCGGCGATGTCGAGGGTCTCGGCCAGCAGTTGATTGACATCCAGCACCTCCACCCCTCGGGCACGCATCAGGTTTGCGAATACATCATGATCCTTTTGCGCCTGCTTGACCCAGAACACATCATCAAACAACAGAGCGTCACAATTGCTGGGCGTTAGCCTGCGATGGGCAAGGCCGGGGCGACAAACGATGACCTGCCGCAGAATACCTGTCTCGGAGTGAACGCCAAGAGTATGTTCAGACATGTGCAAACCTCATTTATCAGGGAATTACAGGAAGACGCCGATGCTGATCACCAGGGTGATGAACACGGTCAGGATCGCCAGCAAGGGCCAGATGAATACCAGCCAGCGGTCATAGGAGACCCGACCTATGGCCAGACCGCCGATCACCACCGCGAAAGTCGGGTTGATCAGATTCACCAGGCCGTTGGCTGATTGATAGGCAGTCACAACTAGGTCGCGACTGACATTGGCAAAGTCCGCCAGGGGAGCAAGAATGGGCATCGACAGTACGGCAAGGCCGGATGACGAAGGCACCAGGAAACTCATGCCCGTCTCGATCCAGAACATCAGGTTGATGAACCCCAGTTCCGACATGTCGCCCAGGCGCATTTCAGCGCTGTGCAGAATCGTATCGGCAATCATGCCCTGTTCCATGATGACCACGATGCCTCGCGCCAAACCAACGACCAGAGCCACGCCAAGCAGATCACGGGCACCGTCGACGAAGGTGCCCGTCAGCCTCTTCTCGCCCAAACGGGCGACAAGGCCAACGACGATGGCGGCGCCCAGGAACAGCGCGCCCATCTTGTCCATCCACCAGTCCTGGGAGGAAACACCCCAGATCATGACCACGAAGGTCAGGGCGAAGATCACTAGCACGAGTTTCTGGGTCAGGTTCAGCTTGACGTCATCCAGATCGTCATGCCCCTGTAGAAACAACTTGCGGTGGGCATCGCGCTGTTTGGCCACGACGGAACGCGAAGGGTCGGCCTTGACCCGTTTGGCATAGCGCATCACGTAGGCGGCACAGATCACCAACCCACCGATCAGCAGCACCAGGCGCAGTACCAGCCCGTCGGTAAAGGGAATGTGGCCCGCATTGGAAGCGATGACGGTGGCAAAGGGATTGATGGTCGAGCCCAATACCCCAATGCCTGCGCCGATCAGGATCACCGCAACCCCGGTCACCGCATCGTAGCCGGCGGCAATGATGATCGGGATCAGGATGACATAGAACGCCAGGGTCTCTTCGGCCATGCCATAGGTCGTGCCGCCAAGGGCGAAGAGGGTCATCAGGATCGGGATCATCCAGATCTCTCGGCCTTCCAACCGCTGCATTGCGCTGCGGATGCCGGTGTCGATCGCGCCGGTGGCATTCACTACGCCCAGGAAACCACCGAGAAACAGTATGAACAGCGCTACATCCACGGCGTTGGCGACATAGCTGTCCGGGTCATAAAAACCCGCAGTGGGCGCCAGCATGATGTCCATGAAACCCTGGGGGCTGGGCTCGACCACCTGGTAAGTGCCCGGCACAGCCACCTCGCGGCCGACCTCTTCATTCATGACCCGTTCATACTTTCCAGCGGGAATGACCCAGGTCAGCGCAGCAATCAGGACGATCAGCAAAAGCAGGATGGTATAAGCCGTTGGAAAGCGGCTTGTCAGATTCTGCTCTAGGTTTTGCGCGAAAGCGTTTTCTTCAGCCATTGTGGCTTTCCTCTCCGTGAGCCTCACTGAGGACTGCGATTGCGAAGCGAGTGTTATGACGTTCAGTCGATAAGTCGGTACTGATCATTCCCCACTGAAGGTAGACGGCGCAAAACAACCGTCCAGTCGTTTGTTTGTAGGGAGGGCGATAAATGGCTTGGAGTTGACATGGGTCTATCTGCTGGGCAAAAAATGCACAGGCGGAGACCTGCGATGCATTCCGATTCGCCCTGAGCAGGGCGAAGAAGTTGCCTTCGGCCGGTCCGGGGCAGGCCGAGGCCGTGTACGGATCAAAGGTATGGTTGAGGGGAGAAGACTGTCTCAGACAAGCTGCCCGCGCATCCGCTGGCGGAGGGCATTGACGGCAGCCCGGCGAACAATAGGGCGGTGTATCACGGCCTGCTTCAGCTAACTGGAGCGGGCAACGCTATCTGGGAAGCCACGGTTATCAGCGCGACCGGCTTGTCCTAGAGCTTCACGTTGTTGCGCCTCGCTCTAGCGCTGATCTGGGAGGTAAGCGAACGCGCGGAGCACATGCCAGCTCAGGGGTAGTGGGCGCCGATGAGTCACGGGCGGAAGATAAGAAGCGCGCCTCCCCCGCTCCACCGGCCACGCAGATCCCATCTGGTCCCACCAGGCGGATCAACGACGCTATCCGAAATCCAGAACAGCTCTTGAGAATGATGGATACATGCTCGCGATGTTGGGACATAGCGGAGTTGATGTTGATGGTACGGCGCAACGAGGCTGCAAAGGTTTCGGTGGTATTCTTTCTTGTTCCGCCTTGTGCCGCGTTGTTTGCCTTGCTGCTGGGTGAAGCAATGCCGGCGCTGGCTTGGTCTGGAGTGATGGTGGCTGCGCTTGGTGTGCGGCTGTGTACTGATGTGAGCAAGCCAACTTATGCGCAGCGCCGCAAATGAACAAATTGCTGCTGTTAAGCCCCAGGCAGTCTCAAGGGGCATAGCTGAGCTTGTATGGAGAATGGGTAGGCGGTAGTGTTCTTGTTCCCTCGGCTGGGCAAACCCGCCGAATAACGCCATCATGAACAGCGTCTACTACACATGGGATAACACTGATCTACGTGGCTGGGTCAGCCAAGTCAGCGTCCGCCTTGTTGCTCTTCCTGCTGGGTCATGTCTTCTTTCAGAATGCGCTGGATCTCCAGTATTGCGGCTGCGTTCTGTTGCACGCTGTGTCCTGAAATGATGACTTTCTCGGACTGTGCGCCGGGAAGATGTGCGCTGCGGTAGGGCACAAGACCGTCATCGGAATCATCGAGGGCCACGTCGGCATTGGCCTGGGCCACGATCGAGTGATAGCGCACCTGGGCAGAGATGGGAAAGTCCGCCGCCGCGCGCACGAAAGGATCGTTCTCGTCGAGGTTGTCGACGCTATTGGGGATATGCCCCAGGCTTTCGTGGCTGCTGGCCGCCGCATTGGGCGCCAGTGTGTGGGCGAGTTCTTCGAGCACCGTAACCGGGAAGCGAATGAATCCCGCCATCCAGCGCCCCAGGCGTCCACCTGCGACCGATGTGCCCCGGTGCGGTGCTGCGATGAAGATGGCGCGGCTGACATGCGGGAAGGGCTCGAAACGCAACATCGGATCTATGCGTTTGATCTGCTGCGGCGTCAGCCGACTGCGATCCGCAGCCAGCTGCACCAGCGACTGGTCGGTTGACGACACCATCAACCGCGCGATGACCCCGCCCATGCTATGCCCCACCAGTACAAGGTCGGACGATGCCGGCGCCTGGCCGGAAGGATCGAAATGCGCCAGCGTATCCCCGAGCGCTCTGCGAATCATCGCGTGGTTCAATGCGATCGGCATATTGGTCGGGTAGTAGACCTGCCAGATTTGGTAATGCTGGCGCAGCGCCTCATCGCCCAGGATTTCGTTGGCGAGTTCCACCCAGGCTTCCGGGCTACTGGCCAGTCCGTGCAGCATGACGATGATCCGTCGGTTCGGATCGTAGGGCTGCATCAGGTAGACGTGCGGACGGTCGATTCCACCCTCGCGCCCAAGCAGGCTGCGCAGCGACTGCCGGTTGAAGTTGGCGCGGGCCAGCCACAGTCCGTAGCCGGCGGTGAAATTGGCCGCCAGCGGTACGCGCTGCCCGCGCAGCATGATGGCCGACTCCACATAGGGGTCATGCACCGTCAAACGGACAGTGCGGGTATGCAGCACGCTGTCCAGGTCGTCTCCGTCCGGGTGCAGCAGAATCGTCATGGACGGCGCGGGCATCTCGCTCCAGGGTAGAGGCTGCTGATTGCGTTTGGCCGCTGGATGGCCATCCCGGGTGGGGGCGGAAGTCAGGGGTTCGTCCGGCATGACCGCCACCAACTCGGCGCCGAAACCGTCGCGCCGGTAGAGGCTGCGCAGTCCGCGGAAAGACAGGGACGAGGCTGGCAGGAGTTCGGCTGGCACCGCCGTACTGCCCGGCAAGCGCGCGCTGCGCATATCCAGCTGCAGCTCCCAGCCTGCAATGTTCCAGCGGGTCTGCGCTGACAACTGCGTAGACATTTGTTGCCGAACCTCGAACATCCCGGTGGCGGCACGTTCGACCGCATAGTTATACCAATCCCGCACTTGCGTCTGGCGATCCTCGAAGGCTCGCTCCCCAGGCGTATGGTCACCGAAGAACAGGTAGGCATAGGCATAACGAATGGTCTCAAGCCAGGCGGCTTGCTGCTCTGATCCGGGCTTCATGGCCTGAGCCTGCGCCAGCCACAGTTCGGACAGTGCAGCCAGGCGTCGATCCGCGGCAACGCCGGTCACGGCGGCCAGGGCCTCGACGCAATCCGCTGAGATCGGTTTTGCGCAAGCCTGCGCATCCAATGCCGCCACCCTGATGGTCTGGACGGTCGCATCACTGAGCTTGCCGCGTGTCAGGATGTGGCCGCGCTTGAGTTCGATGGCCTCCTCGGCCGTCAGGGTATGAACCTCGACCACTGGGCCGAATTCGCGCAGGATCGAGCAGCCGCCCAGCAACAGTGGGGCAATGACGAGCCATGACACAAGGCGGCAGAATTGCAGGAGTCTCAAGGATGTACCTCGTCGATCGGAACGCCAGGCATACCCTGTCGAATCGACATCGAGAAGTCGTCTCCTGATGCGTCAGAGGCCAGTGCGCGTTCGTTGATGTGCCCCAGTGCCTGCAGTTCTGCGTAGCGATGGCCGGGCGTCAATCCGTGCAGGTCATGGATGTATTCCGCAAAGTGTCCGGACAGCAGCAGGCGATAGTCCGCCGGCAACGCTGGCGCAATGAGCCGAGCCAGCTCGAATACGATGGTCGTGCAGTTACTGGTCAAGGTGTTGTAAAAGCGCGGTGTGCGCCGCAGTTCATTGGCCGCGTGCAGATACTCCAGAAACAACGCGCGGACATTCGCCTGACTCATCTGCAACCGATAGAGATAAACGGCCTCGCCTCGCGCATTGCTGCGCGTACGCACAATGTCGCGCTCATCGGCGGCTACCAGGATCTGCTCGAACTGACGGAAGAATCCGCCGATCGCCGAGAAGGACTCGTGGCGCTCCTTGCGTATTTCCAGTGAGAACACTACCCGCTCGCCACCGTCGAAGCCGAACGACACCAGTGTGTGCGCAATGTGCGGCCCCATCCAGTAGGAAAGTACCAGATCGGCACTGCGCAAGCGGTCCAGATCGTATGTGCGGTTCTCCCACTGCGGGGTGTAATCGGTTTCACTGCGCCATTCGAAGTTGCGTACATTTTTCAGTTGAACATGATCGCCGTCGATCCTGGCCTCCAGCAACTGGGCGACATCGTCAGCCCATAGGCGGTGGTGCGAGGGCTGCAGGGTGCTCCACCACGCCGCCAGAATAGCGACGGCGCTTACGAATACCACTGCCGTGAAATTACATGACTTGCGGCTGAGCAGACCTGTCAGCGCCGCCACCATCGACAGTCCCGCGGCCGCCCACAGCGCGAGGGTGAACCAGCGAACAGCCGGCTGCGGCACCTGATGCCATAGAGCCAGTGCACCCCATGCAGTCAGCAGTAGCACCGCAACCCCGGTCACCAGTCGCACAGGGAGGTGTCTGGCTTTTTGCCTTACCTTGCTCATCAAGGCTGCAAGAGCTCAAGCAGCAGCTGCCGATGCGCATCTCGTACCTGCACGAGCTCTATGGAAGGGTTTCCCCTGGATAGCATTGACGAGTTCAGCCATAGCAGTGCGGGAGCGAGCGCCAGCGGGAAAAAGTGCTCAGTCAGGACACCCGGACGAACAATCCCCCGGTCTATGTTGCGTTGGATGATGAGCTG